>Ga0307505_10001558_pt1 | contig 18066 bp, 22 predicted proteins | sample 23_S_MG_FD_202183 | JGI IMG/M metagenome (GOLD analysis project Ga0307505, IMG submission 202183) | Soil microbial communities from Populus trichocarpa stands in riparian zone in the Pacific Northwest, United States - 23_S | ecosystem: Environmental > Terrestrial > Soil > Riparian zone > Trees...
GCGCCTCCTCGATCATGGGCTCGATCAACATCATCACCACCATCCTCAACATGCGCGCGCCGGGGATGACGCTGATGAAGATGCCGCTCTTCGCCTGGACCTGGCTCATCACCGCGTACCTGCTGATCGCGGTGATGCCGGTGCTCGCGGGCGCGGTCACGATGCTGCTCACCGATCGCCACTTCGGCACCTCGTTCTTCAACGCGGCCGGCGGCGGCGATCCGACGATGTTCCTGCACATCTTCTGGTTCTTCGGCCACCCCGAGGTCTACATCATGATCCTGCCGGCGTTCGGGATCGTGTCGCAGATCATCCCTGCGTTCGCCAGGAAGCCGCTCTTCGGCTACGCCTCGATGGTGTACGCGACGGCGTCGATCGCGATCCTCTCGTTCATCGTCTGGGGCCACCACATGTTCACCGTGGGCATGCCCGCGGCCGGCAACCTCTTCTTCATGTACGCCACGATCCTCATCGCGGTGCCCACGGGGGTCAAGATCTTCAACTGGATCGCGACCATGTGGCGCGGCTCGATGACCTTCGAGACGCCGATGCTGTTCGCCATCGGCTTCATCTTCCTCTTCACCATCGGCGGGTTCTCCGGCCTCGTGCTCGCGATCGTGCCCGTGGACGTCACGCTGCACAACACCTACTACGTCGTGGCCCACTTCCACTACGTGCTGGTCTCGGGCGCGCTCTTCGCCATCTTCGGCGGCATCTACTTCTGGCTGCCGAAGTGGTCGGGGCGCATGTACAACGAGACGCTGGGCAAGCTGCACTTCTGGCTCTCGATGATCGGCTTCAACATCGCCTTCTTCCCGCAGCACTTCCTGGGCCTCGCGGGCATGCCGCGCCGCATTCCCGACTACGCGCTGCAGTTCACGGAGTGGAACGCGATCTCGACCGTGGGCGCGTTCATCTTCGGCTTCTCGCAGCTGCTCTTCCTCTGGATCCTGCTTTCCACCATCCGCGGCGGCGCGAAGGCCGAGCAGAAGCAGTGGGAGGGCGCCGACTCGCTCGAATGGACGCACCTGCCGAGCCCGGTCCCGTACCACACCTTCGAGACGGTGCCGGTGATCAAGTGAGCCCAGCGTGAAGACCCAGCAGGCCGAACCGAGGCAGCGTCGGGGCGCCATCGTGAGCGGCGTGGTTCTCGCCGCCATGGCGCTCGGGATCTACCTCGTGGTGATCCTCAAGTTCTTCGTGCGCTGATGGACGCCGCCGCCGACCTGCACCTGCGCAACCGCCGCCTGATGGGCAAGCTGCTCGTCATCGCGGTGGGCATGCTCGGCTTCGGTTTCGCGCTCGTGCCGATGTACCGCCAGATCTGCGAGGCCATCGGGATCACCCAGACGCGCACGGTCGCGACCGGCAACACCCAGGTCGACACCAGCCGCAGCGTGACCGTGGAGCTCGTGGCATCGAGCGTGGGCCTGCCATGGCGCTTCGAGGCGATCGACCGCACCGTGTCGATGCATCCCGGGGAGTTGAAGACCGTGCGCTACCGCGTGGTGAACACGCTCGGGCGGCCGGTCACCGCGCACGCGGTCATGAACACCGCCCCCGCGCTCGCCAACCGCTACATCGAGAAGCGCGAGTGCTTCTGCTTCAGCGAGCAGACGCTCGCCCCCGGCGAGACGCGCGAGATGCCGGTGGTGTTCCGCGTGCGCTCCGACGCGCCCGCCGACCTCACGACGGTGTCGCTCTCCTACACGTTCTTCGAAACCGCAAGGGGCGCGTCATGATGGGCGCGTTCAGGGCGGTGTTCTGGAGCTTCCTCGGCGTGCGCCGCGGCAAGGACTACGATTCGGACGCGCAGAAGCTCCGCCCGCAGGACGTCATCGTCGCGGGCATCGTGAGCGCGGCGGTGTTCGTGCTCGTGCTCTTCGGCATCGTGAAGCTCGTCACCAGGTAACCGCTACAACAAGGGACCAGACCGTGGCCAATACCCAGACAACAGGCTATTACTTCGCTCCCCCGTCGCACTGGCCGGTCGTCGGCGCGGTTGCGCTCTTCTTCCTCGCCTTGGGCGGGGTCCTGCTGATGAACGGCCACGGCGCTGGGTGGATCCCGTTCTCGGTCGGGTTCTTCACGCTCGTCTACATGCTGTTCGGCTGGTTCGGCACGGTGATCCGCGAGAGCGAGGCCGGGCTCTTCAACAAGCAGGTCGACATGTCGTTCCGCTGGTCGATGAGCTGGTTCATCTTCTCGGAGGTGATGTTCTTCGCCGCGTTCTTCGGCGCGCTCTTCTACGCGCGCGTCTACTCGCTGCCCTGGCTCTCCGACCTCGACAACAAGCTGCTGTGGCCCGATTTCGCCGCGCACTGGCCCTCCGCGGGCCCATACCGGCCGCCCGAGTTCACGCCCATGGGCGCATGGGGGATCCCGGCGATCAACACGCTGCTCCTGCTCTCGTCGGGCGTGACGGTCACCTGGGCGCACTGGGCGTTGAAGAGGGGCGACCGCAACAACCTCATCTTCGGCCTCTTCCTCACGATCCTCCTGGGCATCATCTTCATCTCGCTGCAGGCCTACGAGTATGTCCATGCCTACGCGGACTTGAACCTCAAGCTCACGTCCGGGGTCTTCGGGTCGACCTTCTTCATGCTCACCGGCTTCCACGGCTTCCACGTGACGCTCGGCGTGACGATGCTGATCGTGATCCTCTTCCGCTGCGTGGCGGGCCACTTCAGGCCCGACCACCATTTCGGCTTCGAGGCGGTGGCGTGGTACTGGCACTTCGTCGACGTCGTCTGGCTGCTGCTGTTCGTCTTCGTCTACTGGGTCTGACGGCGGCGCCAAGGAAGGCCGCACTCCTGTGCGGCCTTTTTCGCTTGTCGGCCTGCACCGCGCGCAGGAATTCGAACCCCACCCCCTATAGGCCGCGCCCGGGGATCCAGCCGAAGTAATACGATCCGATCAGGATCACGAACACCAGGATCGACAGGGCGATGCGGATCGTGAGCGCGATCACCGTGCGGTTGCCGCCGCTCTTGTCCTTGTAGACGAAGTAGAGCCCGGAGAACAGGCTCGCCACGACGGCGAAGAGCAGGACCAGGATGACGATTCGCATCGGGAGTTTTTCCTTCGAACCGCGCCTCGTGACGACCGCGGCGGCGGCGGGGTTCGTCGCGCTCACCCTCTGGCTCGGCAACTGGCAGGTGAACCGGGCGCAGGAAAAACGCGAGCGCCAAACGTTGTTCGAGGCGCGCATGAATGATAACCCGGTGCAGCTCACCGGCACCGTGCCGGGCGCCGAGGCGCTCCTCTACCGGCGCGTGCGTGCGCGCGGCAAGTGGCTCACGGGCCGGCAGTTCTTCATCGACAACCGCATTCGCAATGGCCGCGCGGGTTTCCACGTGATCACCCCGATGCAGGTGGCGCAGGGGCCCGGAGTCCTGCTCGTGAACCGGGGCTGGATCGCGCGCGACGCCGGCTATCCGCGCCCGCCGGGCGTAGCTGCGCCGGAGGGGGCGGCCGCGGTCGCCGGTATCGCGACCCGCCCGCCCGCGCGCTTCCTGGAGCTTTCCCCCCAGGCGGTGACGGGCGACGTGTGGCAGAACCTCTCCATCGAGCGCTATGGCTCGCATACCGGGCTCCCGCTCCTTCCCGTGGTCGTGCTCGCCGACACCCCGGGCGACGGCCTCGCGGGAGTGAGCGAGACGCCCGACGCCGGCATCGCCAAGCACGTCGAGTACGCGTTCACCTGGTTCGCGCTCGCCACGACCGCGTTCGTGCTCTGGGTCGTGCTCAACCTGAAGCGGGCACGCCCATGAGCCCGCGGGGGAAGCTCGTCGCGCTCGCGGCGCTCTTCGCAGCGCCGATCGTGGCGTCGGTGATCGCATACAACTTCGTCGAGCCGCGAAGCCCGGCCAACTTCGGCGAGCTGCTGCTGCCGCCTTCGACCGTCACGACGCAGCGCTTCGGGCGCGCGGGCGGTGGCGAGTTCGCCTTCGGCGAGGTCGCGGGCAAGTGGGTGCTCGTCGCGTCGGATTCGGGTGCATGCCCCGAGCCGTGCCGCGAGAAGCTCGCGACCATGCGCCAGGTCCGCCTCGCACTCGGCCGCAACGCCTCGCGGGTCGAGCGCGTGTTCGTGGTCGACGACCTGCGCGCGCCCGTCGCGGGGCTCGCCGACGACTTCGCCGGGACGCGGCTCGTGCTGACGCCCGTCGGGATGCGACTGGCACCTGGCGCGGCCAACGATCGTGCGCACGTCTACCTGGTGGATCCGCACGGCAACGTGATGATGCGATGGCCGGCGGGAGCCGACCGCAAGCGCATGCTCGGCGACCTGCAGCGCCTGCTCAAGGCTTCGCAGATCGGCTGAGCGGGCGAATCCAGTAAAATCGCGGGTTCCCATGAATGCAACCGTCCAAGCCCAACCCGCGATCTGGGTGCAGTTCTGGCGCCTCACCAAGCCGCGGGTGGTCTCGCTCATCGTGTTCACCGCGGTGATCGGCATGCTGCTCGCTGCGCCGCAGCTGCCGCCGCTCGCGTTGCTGGCGGCTGCCACGGCCGGCATCGCACTCGTCGCGGGCGCTGCGGCGGCGTTCAATTGCCTCGTCGAGCAGCGGATCGATGCGGCCATGGCGCGCACCCGCTGGCGCCCGACGGTCATGGGGACCATCTCGACCACCCAGATCCTGCTGTTGTCCGGGGCCGTGGGCGGGCTCGGCCTCGCGATCCTCTGGCATGCCGTGAACCCGCTCACCATGTGGCTCACCGCCGCCACCTTCGTCGGCTATGCGGTGATCTACACCGTGATCCTGAAGCCCGCCACGCCGCAGAACATCGTGATCGGCGGCGCTTCCGGCGCGATGCCGCCGGTGCTCGGCTGGGCGGCCGTCGCCGGCGACGTCACCTTCCAGCCGCTGCTGCTCTTCCTCATCATCTTCGCGTGGACCCCGCCGCACTTCTGGGCGCTCGCGCTCTACCGCAAGGACGAGTACGCGCGCGCCGGCGTGCCGATGCTCCCGGTGACGCATGGCGAGGCGTATACCCGCCTGCACCTGCTCCTCTACACGCTGCTGATGATCGCGACCACGCTGCTGCCGTTCGCCAGCGGCATGTCGGGCCACTTCTATCTCGGGTCCGTGGTGGTGCTGGACGCGGCCTTCCTCGCGCTCGCGTGGCGGCTGTGGCGCAACTACAGCCACGCGCTCGCGCGCCGCACCTTCGCCTACTCGATCTTCTACCTCGCCATGGTGTTCGCGGCCCTCATGGTCGACCACTACCTGCCGCTTATCGCCGCGTGAGCCCGGCGCTGCGCCTGGCCGCGGCGCTCGTGGCCGCGTCACTGGCGGTCGCGGGCTGCGACCGGCTGTTCTCTCCCGCAAAGGGCCCTTTCACCGGCATCGACGTGACCGGCGGGACGATGGGCGGCGCGCTGCAGCTCACCGACCACGACGGCCGCGCGCGCTCCCTCACGGACTTTCGCGGCAAGGTCGTGGTGGTGGTGTTCGGATTCACCCATTGCCCCGACGTCTGCCCGACCACCCTCGCGGACATGGCGAAGGCGGTGCGCAAGCTGGGCGACCGCGAGCGCGAGGTGCAGGTGCTATTCGTGACGGTGGACCCGAAGCGGGACACGGCGGACCTGCTGCGCCAGTACGTGCCCGCCTTCCACCCCGGGTTTCTCGGGCTGCGTGGCACCGAGGCCGAGGTCACCACGGTGACCAAGGCCTTCCACGTGTATGCGAGCCAGCGTCCCGGCAAGACGCCCGATACCTATTCCGTCGACCACTCGGCCCAGAGCTTCGTGATCGATCGCGAGGGCCGCACGCGGCTGCTGCTGCCGCCTGCGACGCCGCCCGAGGCGATCGCCTCCGACCTGCGGGTGCTGCTCAACTCCTGAGCAAAAAAAACGGGACCCGAAGGGCCCCGTCGTCTTTCGCTTCGCGTCGTCGAGCGGCGTGTGCGTCCGCTCCAACGACCGCCCCGCTGCCGGTTAGGCCGCGGCCATCACCTTCTTCATTTTCTGCATCGCCTTCACCTCGACCTGGCGGATGCGCTCGGCCGATACGCCGAACTCGCTGGCGAGTTCGTGCAGCGTGCGCGGGTCCGATTCGGCGAGCCAGCGCGCCTCGATGATGCGTCGGCTGCGGGGGTCGAGAGCCTCGAGCGCCGCGGCGAGCCCGGCGGTCCTGAGCTCCTCGGCCTGGGCGCGCTCGTACGTCTGCGCGGGGCCCTCGGCGTGGTCGGCGAGATAGGCGATCGGGGACACGAAATCATCGCCCTCGTCGGGACCCGGGTCGAGGGCGATATCGCCGCCCTGCAGGCGCTGCTCCATCTCGATCACGTCGCTCGGCTTCACCTTGAGCGTCTCGGCCATGCGCTCGATCTCGCCCGGCGTGAGCGACGCGGTCGTGGGCTTCATGCTGCGCAGGTTGAAGAAGAGCTTGCGCTGCGCCTTGGTGGTGGCGATCTTCACCATCCGCCAGTTGCGCAGGATGTATTCGTGGATCTCGGCCTTGATCCAGTGGATCGCGAACGACGCGAGGCGCACGCCGCGCTCGGGGTCGAAGCGCTTCACCGCCTTCATCAGGCCGATGTTGCCCTCCTGGATGAGGTCGGCCTGCGGCAGGCCGTAGCCCATGTAGTTGCGCGCGACCGAAACCACCAGGCGCAGGTGCGAGAGCACCATGTCGCGCGCGGCGGTGAGGTCGTTGTCGGACTTGAGGCGGCGACCCAGCTCGGTCTCGCGTTCGGGCGTGAGCATGGGGACCGCGTTCACCGCCGATACGTACGACTCGATGCTCGAGACCGGGGGAAGCGTGGCCGGAAGGGTCATGCTGGTCATTTCTCGCGTTTCCTCCTGTGCTTTGGATGCGATTTTAGCACTCAGGTGATTCGAGTGCTAAACCGGTAATAGGTTCCCCTCGCGGGCGCCTGAAAACCGGCGCATTTCGCGGCTGACCGCGAACCACGCCCCCACCAGGCCCAGCCCGGCGCCGGCCGCGAGGATCGCCAGGGCTTCCGAGGTGTCGATAAAAAGTATCTTGAATTCAAAGGCATGTGGGTTGGCGAGCGCCTGCAGCTCCAGGCCTACCCAGCCCGCCACCGCCGCCGCGAGCCCGACCGCCAACGCCCCCGCCAGGAGGCCCTGGGCCATGCCGTGATAGAGGAACGGCCGACGGACGTCGGCGGCGGTCGCCCCCACGAGCTGGCTCACCTCGATCTCCTGCCGACGCGTCACCACCTGGAGGCGAATCAGGTGCCCGACGATGAAGGCGACGGCGGCCCCGAGCAGCGCCCACCCGCCCCACAGCGCGCGGCCCGCGAAGGCGCTCCAGCCAGCCAGCCGCTGCGACCACTCGAAGTCCGCCTGCACCTGCTCGACCCCGGGCAACTTCATCCATTGAGCGCGCATGTCCGCAACGCGGTCGGCGGCCGTGGTGCGCACGCGCACGGTGAAGGCATGAGGCAGCGGATTGCGCTCGAGCGCCGCGAGGATCTCGGCCAGGTGCGTGGTCGACTTGAGCTCCGCGAGCGCCTGCTCGCGCGGGACGAAGCGCACGCGCGCCGCGTCCGGATGCGCGCGCAGCGCGTGCTCGACGCGCCGGGCGTCCGCGTCGGTGGCCGCGAGCTCGAGGTAGACGTTGACGTGCGGCTCGGTGTCCATGGACGCGGCGGCGGCACCCACGCTTCGCAGCGCCACGGCGGCGACGACCGGGAGCGCGATCGCGATCGCGAGCACCAGGATGGAGAGGGCGGAGGCCACGGGCTGGCGCGCGAGCCGGCCGAGCGCCTCGAGGGCGGCGTGCGCGTGCATGCGCAGCCAGATCACGCGAGCGTCCCGCCGGCGAGCCCTACGCGCCGGCACCCGAGCCCCGCCACGCTCGCCTCGTCGTGGGTCGAGAGCAGCACCGTCACGCCGAGCTGGTGGAAGGAGGCGAAGAGCTCGACGATGGCGCGTGCGTAGTCGGCGTCGAGGTTGCCGGTGGGCTCGTCGGCCACGAGCATCATCGGGCGATTCACGATCGCGCGCGCGATGCACAGCCGCTGCTGCTCGCCGCCCGAGAGCGCCACGGGCAGCGCGCGCTCGCGCGCGAGCAGCCCCACCTTGTCGAGCGCCGCGCGCACGCGCCGCGCCGCCTCCTCGCGCGCGAAGCCCGCGATGCGCAGCGGCAGCACCACGTTCTCGAAGCAGTTGCGGTCGTAGAGCAGCTTGTGGTCCTGGAAGACGAATCCGATCCGCCGGCGCAGCACCGCGAGCGCGGTCTCTCCGAGGGCGCCGAGATTCTGGCCGCTCACCACGACCGTGCCGCTCGAGGCGCGTTCGATCCCGGCGGCGAGCTTGAGCAGCGTCGACTTGCCCGCGCCCGAGCGCCCCGTCACCGCGACCATCTCGCCCGCGGCGATCTCGAGCGTGACCCCGCGCAGCGCCTCCTGCCCGCCGGGATAGCGCTTGGCGACCGCGGAGAACTGGATCACGCGAAGAGGGCCTCGACGAAGTCCTTGGCGACGAACGTGCGCAGGTCCGCGGCCTTCTCGCCGATACCGATGAAACGGATCGGCACGGGGTGCTCGCGTGCGATCGCGGCGACCGCGCCTCCCTTGGCGGTGCCGTCGAGCTTGGTGATCACGAGGCCGGTCAAGCCGAGCGCGTCGTCGAAGGCCTTCACCTGGCGCACGGCGTTCTGCCCGGTGTTGGCGTCGACCACGAGCAGCGTCTCGTGCGGCGCGCCTGGGTCGGCCTTCGCCATCACGCGCTTCACCTTGCGGATCTCGTCCATGAGGTGCAGCTGCGTGGGCAGCCGCCCCGCGGTGTCCGCGAGCACCACGTCGATGGCCCTGGCGCGCGCCGACTGCATCGCGTCGAAGATGACCGCGGCCGAGTCGCCCTTCTCCTGCGAGATCACGGTGACGTCGTGGCGCCGGCCCCACTCGGTGAGCTGCTCGCGCGCAGCGGCGCGGAAGGTGTCGCCCGCCGCGAGCAGCACCGACTTGCCCTGCGACTGGAACAGCCGCGTGAGCTTGGCGATGGTGGTGGTCTTGCCCGCGCCGTTCACGCCCGCGAGCAGGATCACGAAGGGCTTCGGCGGATGCTCGGGAAACGGCGCCTCGAGCGGGGTGAGCAGCTGCACGAGCGCGCCCTTGAGCTCGTCGGCGAGCGCATCGCCGTCGACCAGGCGCTTGTCGCGCTGGGCCTGGCGCAGGCGCCGGATCAGCTCCGCGCTCGCCGACACGCCCACGTCGGCCTCGATCAGCTGCGACTCGAGCTCCTCGTAGAGCGCCTCGTCGATCGTGGGCCTGGCGCGCAGCGCGCCGAGCGCCTTGGACCAGCGCGAGCGCGTGAGCTCGAGGTCCTTTCGCAGCAGTGACTTGAGGGATTGCATCGGAAGCCGAATATTTTACGGTATGATCCCGCCGACGATGACCCCGGGCACTACCCGCGGCCGCAACCGCGTCCGCATCATCGCCGGCAAGTGGCGCAGCCGAATCGTGCGCTTCCCGGCGGCCGCGCAGCTGCGGCCCACCCCCGACCGCGTTCGCGAGACCCTGTTCAACTGGCTCGGCCAGCGCCTGGACGGCCTCGCGTGCCTCGACCTCTTCGCCGGCAGCGGCGCGCTCGGCTTCGAGGCGCTTTCCCGCGGCGCGGGCCGCGTGGTGATGGTGGAAAGCGACCGCGCGCTCGCCCAGGGGCTGCGCGAATCGGCGCGCGAGCTGGGCGCCGGCGACGTGGAGGTCGTGCATTCCGAAGCACTCGCGTGGCTCGCGCGCCCGGGCAAGCGCTTCGATGTCGCGTTCGTCGATCCCCCTTACGCCTCGGGGCTCGCCGCCGCGGCACTCGCGCGATTGCCCGCCTGGCTGAATCCCGGCGCGCGCGTCTACGTGGAAAGCGCGGCGCCGCTCGCCCTCGAGGCGCCATGGCGCGCGCTGCGCGAGGACCGCGCCGGGGCGGTACGCTATGGGCTTTACGAGCTTGGCCGCCCATGACCATACGCGCCGTCTATCCCGGCACCTTCGATCCGATCACCAACGGCCACGAGGACCTGATCCAGCGCGCCTCGCGCCTGTTCGACACCGTGATCGTGGGGGTGGCGCACAGCCAGGCGAAGCGCCCGTTCTTCTCGCTCGACGAGCGCACCGCGCTCGCGACCGAGGTTCTCAAGCCCTACGCGAACGTGACCGTGCTGGGGTTCAGCGGGCTGCTGTCGGAGTTCGTGCGCGAGCAGCAGGCGACCGTCATCCTGCGCGGCCTGCGCGCGGTCTCGGATTTCGAGTACGAGTTCCAGCTAGCGGGCATGAACCGACGCCTCGCCCCCGGGGTCGAAACACTGTTCCTCACGCCCTCGGACAAGTACCTGTTCCTTTCGGCCACCATCGTGCGCGAGATCGCGGTGCTGGGCGGGGACATCTCGGCCTTCGTGCATCCGCTCACCGCGCAGCGCATGAAGGCGAAGACCGGCTAGGAGCCCATCGTCGCGTGGCGCTGAAGATCACGGATCAATGCATCAATTGCGATGTCTGCGAGCCCGAGTGCCCGAACGGGGCGATCTCCATGGGCCCCGAGATCTACGTGATCGAGTGGCGCAAATGCACCGAATGCGTCGGCCACTTCGACAGTCCGCAATGCGTCGAGGTCTGCCCGGTGGACTGCATTCCGCTCGACCCCGACCACGTCGAGGCGCGCGAGGAGCTGCTTGCCAGGTTCGACGCCCTGCAGCAGATTCAGGGTCAGACCCCACCCGCGAAATTCGGGGTCTGACCCTCAGGCGAGCGAGTGCTCGCGCTCGAAGTCGAGCATCGTCATCAGGCTCTCGTGGTGCGCGTCCCATTCGCCCGCGTGCGCCTCGACCTCGGCCATCAGCGCGCGCAGCTCGCCCATGCGCTCCACCAGGTCGGTCTCGGCGTTCCTGATCCGGCCCATGCCCTCGACGCGGCTGTTGGACTGCTCCTGGAACGCGGCTAGCTGCGACTCGAGCGGGCGGATGAAGGCGTTCATCCACGTTCGCACCTCGCGGTCGGCGATCTCGAACACGTGGATGACCTTGAGCGCGATGCTGTCGAAGAAGAGCGAGGAGAGGGTGGAGCGCCGGCGCGTGAGCAGGCTCCCCGCGCCCTTGAAGTCGCGCGCGCAGCGCTCCTCCAGGCGGTCGAGCTCGACCAGGAAGCGCTCGGTGGCGAAGTCCGAGGCTTCCACCGAGCCGATGCGGAACTCGTCCGAGAACTTGCGGCTCACCGTCCCCATCATGGCGCGCGCCTCGCCGATCACCGCGATCGCGCCCTTCATGCGCTCCTTGTTGTGGCGGAAGAACTGGTCGAGCGAGCCGGCGATGCCGCTGGAGAACTTCGAGGCGAGCACCGCCATGCGCGCCTGGATGCCGGCCTCCCGGATCGCGTTCGGGTCGAGCAGCCGCGCGAGCTCGTCGGCGTTGCGGTTGTGGATCGTGCGCATGCCCATCAGCACCGCGCGCGCCTGCTCGATGCGGTCGCGCTCGCCGGCGGCCTTGCGCCCGAGGGACTCGACCAGCTTCTGGTTCTTGCCCTGGAGGGCGACCAGCTCGTCCAACTGGTCGCGCGTGAACTCGAGCCGGCTGTCGATCAGCGCGCGCGACTCGCGGAACGCGGTCCCGGTCTCGGCGCGGATCGCCGCCGCGTGGTCGACGCGGCGCTGGTGCACCATGCCGCGCGAGAGCGCCTGCTCGAGGCGGTAAAGGCGGCTCTTCAGCATGCCATCGCGGTCGTTCTGGATCTTGGCGAGCAGGCCCTGCCTGGCCGAGAGCGCGAACACGCGCGTGGGCTGCACGTGCAGCGCCTCGGCCGAGGACGCCACCTGCCGGTCGATCTCCGCCAGCACCTGCGTCTCGGGCTTGAAGCCGTCGCGCAGCCCGTCGATCTTGTTGAGCACCACGTAGCAGCTGTTCCCGATGCCGTGGATCGGCTCGATGTGCTCGCTCCAGAGCTCGCGATCGGTGCGCGTGACGCCGGTGTCGGCGCCGAGCATGAAGACGATCGCCGCGGCATCCGGGATGCGGTGCACCGTGAGCTCGGGCTCCGACCCCATGGTGTTGAAGCCTGGCGTATCGAGGATGGTGAGACCGCTTTCGAGCAGCGGGTGCGGGTAGTTGATGATCGCGTAGCGCCAGCGCGGGATGTCGATGCGACCCGTCGCTTCGGCCGCGAGGCCGAGGTTCACGGCTGCCGGACCCGCGACCGTGAGCGACTCGGACAGGGCCTGGCAGGCCGTGGCCACGTCCTCGGGATGCTTCGGGTCGAGGGCGAACTCGGTCCACGCGCCGGGCTCGGCGATGTATTCGCGCAGCGCCTTGGGGCTCTCGCGCGTGCCGATCGGCAGGAGCCGGATCGACGGCGGGCGCGACGAGTCCCAGAGGACCTCCGCCGGGCAAAGCGTCGTGCGTCCCACGCCCGAGGGCAGCAGGCGCGTGCCGAGGTCGGCGAAGAAGAGCGCGTTGATGAGCTCGCTCTTGCCGCGCGAGTACTCGGCAACGAAGGCGATGGTGAGACGCTCGGTCGCCATGCGCCGCTCCAGGTGCGCGATGCGCGCGGCGGTGTGCTCGTCGAGGAGGCGCGCCACGGTGGCCCAGCGGCGGAAGGCGGCGAGGCGCTGCGCCGCGCCGACGCGCCAGTTCTTCAGGTCGGCAAGCCCCAGCTCGAGCGCGCGCGCGGGAACCGCCCAGGCCCCCGTGGTGGCGCTCATCGCTGGCATTCCGGGCAGTAGAAGGTCGACCTCTGGCCCTGGCGCAATGCGCGGATCGGCGTTGCGCACGCCTCGCAAGGGAGTCCGCCGCGGCCATAGACCGCGCACTCGGTGCCGAACTCGCCCGGCCTTCCCTCGAGCGAGGCGTAGTCGCGCAGCGTCGTTCCCCCCGCCGCGAGCGCGCGCTCGAGCGTTTCGCGCACCGCGCGCGCGAGCCGTTCCCAGCGCTCGGGCGAGATGCGCGCGACGCTGCGCAGCGGATGGATGCCGGCGCGGAACAGCGCCTCCGATGCGTAGATGTTGCCGACGCCGGTCACGACCCGTGCATTCATGAGGAAGTGCTTGACCGCCACGCGTCGCCCCTGCGCGAGGCGGCGCAATGCGGCGCCGTGGAATTCCGGTTCCAGGGGCTCGATCCCCAGGCCGCGCAGCAGCGCGTGGCGCTCCGCCGGCCCGCGCACCCAGAGCATGGCGCCGAAGCGGCGCGGATCGGTGAGCCGCACCGCGTCGCGCCCCTCCAGCTGCAGGTCGATGTGGTCGTGTGCCCGGGGCGGCTCGCCGCGCGCGACCAGCGAAAGGCGTCCCGACATGCCGAGGTGCACGAGCAGGTGGCCCTCCCGGCAATCGAACAGCAGGTACTTGCCGCGCCGGCGGATGGCGAGCACTTGCTCGCCTCGGAGGCGTCGGGGGAGGTCACGCGGAACGGGCCAGCGCAGGTTGCGATTGCGCACCACCACGTCGTGGATGCGCCGGCCCACGACGTGGGGCAACAAGCCGCGTCGCGTGGTTTCCACTTCGGGCAGCTCGGGCATGGGCGGTGGGAGAAAAAATCCGAGACTTATCCGGGGATTATACGGGTCCAACCCGTGCCAGACAGGTCCTACAAGCGCATGCGCGAAGCGCTTACAAGCGCTCGAATCGTTCTATGATAGGTCCTGAGGCGGCCGCCACGCGGCCCCGGCTGGAGGCGAAGGCTCATGATTTTCGGTACCTGGTGGCGCGGCGCCCTCGCCGCGGCGATCCTTGCGGCGGCCCCGCTCGCGGTTTGCGCGGAGGAAGCCAAGCGTCCCGCGGTGGCGGTCGAGGCGGAGTCGGCCTCGGTGTCGGCCGACGCGATGTTCGAATTCCTGGTCGCGGAGGTGGCCGCGCAGCGCGGCGACGTCGAGGGCGCGCTCGCGATCTACCAGCGCATGGCGCGCGAGCTGCGAGACCCGCACCTCGCCCGCCGCGCCGTGGAGCTGGCGGTGCGCGCGCGCGCGTTCGCGACGGCGATAGAGGCCGCGGCCATCCTGCTCGAGCTCGACCCGGCCTCCGCACTGGGTCGCGAGATCATGGCGGCGCTGCTCGCGAACGACGCGAACCTCGACAAGGCGCGCGACACCGTGGCGGGAATCCTCGAGAGGAACCCGAATCGCGCGGCGGTGCTGATGCAGCTCCAGCACCTCTTCGGCAAGTTTCCCGACAAGGCCCGCGTGCTCGAGGCGACGAGGCAGCTGGCGGGGCGTTACAACGAGCTGCCCGAGGCGCGCTACGCCGTCGGCGTGGCTGCGCTGCTCGCCGAGCGCACGACGCTCGCGAACGCCGAGGTCGACGCCGCGCTGGACCTGCGCGCCGGCTGGGAGCAAGGGGCGATCCTCAAGGCGCAGGTGCTGCGCAAGATCGATCCCGCGAGGGTGATCGGCTTCTACGAGCAATTCGTGGCCACCCATCCGCGTGCGCCGGAAGTGCGCATGCAGCTCGGGCGCGAGCTCGCCGGCGAGCGCCGGCTCGCCGATGCCCGCGCACAGTTCCGCGAGGCCGAGAAGGTCGACCCGAAGGATTCGCAGGCGCCGTACGCGGTCGGCTTGCTCTCGCTGCAGATGGAGGAGTACGCCGATGCGGAATCCGCCTTCGGCCGCGCCATGCGCCTCGGTTACCGCGAGGCCGCCGGCGTGTACCTCGGCCTCGGGCAGGCCGCGGAGGGCCTGAAGCGCTACGAGGATGCCATCGCCTGGTACCAGAAGGTCGAGTCGGGCGATCGGCTGCGCGCCCAGTTGAAGATCGCCACGCTGATCTCGCGCCAGCAGGGGCTCGCCGCGGGGCGCGAGTACCTGCGGCGGATCGAGCCGCGCTCCGCCGAGGACCGCATCCAGGTGATCCAGGTCGAGGCGCAGTTGCTGCGCGACGCCAAGGCGTGGAAGGACACCTACGAAATGCTGAGCGGGGCCGTGCGCGAGTATCCCGAATCGTTCGAGCTGCGCTACGACCGCGCGATGGCTGCCGAGCGCGTCGACCGGCTCGACGTGCTCGAGGACGACCTGCGGACGGTGATCCGCATGAAGCCCGATTACGCGCACGCCTACAACGCGCTCGGCTACACACTCGCCGAGAAGACCGATCGCCTGGCCGAGGCGAAGGAGCTGATCGAGAAGGCGTACAAGCTCTCCCCCGAGGATCCGTTCATCCTCGACAGCCTCGGCTGGATCCACTACCGCATGGGCAACGTCGCAGAGGCGCTCAAGCACCTGCAGACCGCGTACAACGCGCGCTCCGATCCGGAGATCGCGGCGCACCTGGGCGAGGTGCTGTGGAAGGCCGGCCAGCGCGACGAGGCGCGCAAGATCTGGAGCGCCGCGCTCTCGGCGAACCCCGACCACGAGACGCTCATCACCGTGATGCAGAAGTTCCGGCCTTGACGCGCCTTGCGGCGCTGGCGCTGGCCGCGCTCTGCGCCGCCTGCGCGGTGGCGCCGGCCCCCACAAAGCCGCTCCCCCAGCTCTCCTCGGTACCCGCATCCTTCGAGATGTCGGGGCGGCTCGCGCTGCGCCAGGGCGATCGCAGCGAGATCGCGCGCCTGCGCTGGACGCACACGCCGCGGTCGGACCGCTGGGTGATCGCGTCACCCCTGGGCAACGAGGTCGCGCGCATCGAGACCGACGCCGAGGGCGCGACGCTCAAGCGCGCTGGCGCCGCCGACGAGCGTGCGCCGAGCTTCGGCGCGCTGTCCGAGCGGATCCTCGGCGTGGCGCTCGACCCCTCGAGCCTCGCGGGCTGGCTGCACGGCGCGCCTCCCGATGCGGCCGGCGAGTGGGCGGTGTCGATCGAGGAGACGCAGCGCGCCGGGTCGGTCGACATGGCGCGGCGGCTGAGCGCGCGGCGCGGCGACGTCACGGTTCGCCTGGTGGTCGACGAGTACCGCACCCTCGACGGCGCTCCATGAGGCTCCCCGGCCCCGACTATCCGGCGCCCGCGAAGCTCAACCTCTTCCTCCACGTGGTCGGGCGGCGCGAGGACGGATACCACCTGCTGCAAAGTGTCTTCACGCTCATCGACCGCTGCGACCGGCTGCGCTTGCGCGTGCGCGACGACGGACGCGTGGAGCGAGCCAACGTCGTGCCGGGCGTCCCGCCCGAGCAGGACCTGGCGGTGCGCGCGGCCCTGCTGCTGAAGGAAGCGAGCGGTGCGCAGCCGGGTGTCGACATCGAGATCGAAAAGGCGATCCCCATGGGTGGCGGGCTCGGCGGAGGAAGCTCGGATGCGGCCACGGTGCTGATGGCGCTCGACCGGCTCTGGGACACGCGGTTCGGCGCCGAGGCGCTGGCCGAGCTGGCGGCTCCCCTGGGTGCGGACGTTCCCTACTTCCTTCACGGCGTGCCGGCCTGGGCGGAGGGGGTCGGCGACCGCCTGACCCCCATCGACCTGGAGCCCCGCTGGTACCTCGTTCTGGTCCCTCCGGTGGCCGTGTCCACCCGCGCCATATTCGCCGCGCCTGAATTGACCCGGAACACCGAACCCCTTAAAATGGAAGACTTTTCGGCGCGGCCCGGATCCGAGCAGTTCCGCAACGATCTCGAGCCCGTCGTCACCGCCCGGTACCCCGTGGTCGAGCAGCACCTGGAGTGGCTCCGCAGGCGCGCGCCGGCGCGGATGACCGGCTCCGGTGCGTGCGTGTTCGCGGCTTTCGCGAGCCGCGACGAGGCTGAGGCTGTGGCGGGCGAGTTGCCCGGATCGATGCAGGGTTTCGTGGCGCAGGGACTCACGCAGCATCCCCTGCGCCAGCAGTAGCAGCGGTACCCGTTAGTAGGGCTGCATCCGCAGGGGAGTCGCCAAGCTGGTTAAGGCACCGGATTTTGATTCCGGCATTCGAGGGTTCGAATCCTTCCTCCCCTGCCACACATCTTGACCCGCAGCGCCGGAGCGACATGGCCTTCGACAACCTGATGGTGTTCACCGGCAGCGCCAACCCGAAGCTCGCGCAATCGGTGGCGCGGCAGCTGAACGTGCAGCTGGGCAAGGCCACCGTCGCGAAGTTCAGCGACGGGGAGGTGATGGTCGAGCTGCTCGAGAACGTGCGCGGCAAGGATGTGTTCGTGTTGCAGTCGACCTGTGCGCCGGCCAACGACACGCTGATGGAGATGATGATCATGGTCGATGCGCTGCGCCGCTCGAGCGCCGCGCGCATCACGGCCGCGATCCCGTATTTCGGCTATGCGCGCCAGGACCGGCGACCGAGGAGCGCCCGGGTGGCGATCTCGGCCAAGGTGGTGGCGAACATGCTGACCATCGCCGGGGTGAACCGGCTGCTGACGATGGATCTGCACGCCGACCAGATCCAGGGGTTCTTCGACATCCCGGTGGACAACGTCTACGCGACGCCCATCCTGCTGGGAGACCTCTTCAAGATGGGGTACAAGAACCAGGTGGTGGTGTCGCCCGACGTGGGCGGAGTGGTGCGGGCGAGGGCGATCGCGAAGCGGCTGGAAAGCGACCTCGCGATCATCGACAAGCGGCGCCCGCGGCCGAACGTCGCCACGGTGATGAACATCATCGGTGACGTGAACGGGCGCACGTGCGTGATCATGGACGACATGGTCGACACGGCGAACACGCTCTGCGAAGCGGCGCGTGCGTTGAAGGAGCAGGGTGCGGTCATGGTCGTGGCGTATTGCACGCACGCGGTGTTGTCGGGGCCCGCGGTGGGGCGCATCGAGAACTCGGTGATCGACGAGCTGGTGGTGACCGACACCATCCCGCTCAAGCCCGAGGCCGAGGCGTGCAGCAAGATTCGCGTGGTGAGCGTGGCGGGCCTGATGGCCGAGACCATGCGCAGGATCTGTGAGGAGAGCTCGGTGAGCTCGTTGTTTGTGGAGTAGCCCTCCACGGTGTCGTGGCAGCGAGCCTGGTCGCGGGCCGCTGCGTCAATGCAGTGCCTAACTTGGAGATGTCATGAAGATCGAAATCAAGGCCGAACCGCGGAGCGTTCAGGGCACGGGTGCGAGCCGCCGCCTGCGCCGCGAGTTGAAGGTACCGGGCGTGCTGTACGGCGCCGGCAAGGACGCGCTTGCCATCCAGCTCGACCACAAGGACCTGTGGTTCAAGCTCAAGATGGAGGCGTTCCATGCCTCCATCCTCGACCTTGAGGTGGG
>Ga0307505_10001559_pt1 | contig 18061 bp, 12 predicted proteins | sample 23_S_MG_FD_202183 | JGI IMG/M metagenome (GOLD analysis project Ga0307505, IMG submission 202183) | Soil microbial communities from Populus trichocarpa stands in riparian zone in the Pacific Northwest, United States - 23_S | ecosystem: Environmental > Terrestrial > Soil > Riparian zone > Trees...
CGGAACTTGCGCTCGGGCGGCTCGCACCGCATCTTGGCGGGTTCCCCGGATCGTGGACGGCATCGGCGCCGCTGCCGGGCGGCGATATACCGCGTGGCGATGTCGAAGCGTTCTCGGCGGAGCTGTTGCGCCGCTGGCCGTTCCTCGGCGTGCGCCAGTCCCGGCGCCTGGCGCGCGCTTACGGCACGCGAGCGCTCAGGCTTCTCGACGGCGCGCAGTCCAGCCTGGATCTCGGCGAAGCCTTCGGCGGCGGCATGACGGCCCGCGAGGTCGACTACCTGGTGCGCGAGGAATGGGCGCGCTCGACGCGCGATGTCTACTGGCTGCACTCCAAGACGGGACTGCACGCGACGCCCGACGGCCGCAAACGCCTCGATGACCATCTGGCTCGTCCATGACCCGCCCTCGCCACGTGCTCGCCATCGACCAGGGCACGACCTCGACGCGCAGTATCGTCTTCGACGAGCGCGGGCGCTGCGTCGCGCTCGCCCGGCGCGAAATGGCGCAGCACTACCCGTCCGACGGCTGGGTGGAACACGACCCCGAGGACCTGTGGCGCGACGCCGTCTCGACCACTCGCCAGGCGCTGCAGCGCGCAGGCCTCGCCGCACAGGACGTCGCCGCGATCGGCATCACCAACCAGCGCGAGACGACAATTGTCTGGGATCGGTCGAACGGCCGGCCGATTCACCGCGCCATCGTCTGGCAGGACCGGCGCACGGCCGACACTTGCGCGCGGCTCAAGGCCGACGGCGCCGAATCTCTCGTGCGCCAGCGCACGGGCCTGCTGCTCGATCCCTATTTCTCCGGCACGAAGCTCGCCTGGCTGCTCGACAACGTGCCGGGCGCGCGGGAACGTGCGGAGCGCGGTGAGCTCGCCTTCGGCACCGTTGACTGCTTCCTGCTGTGGCGGCTGACGGGCGGCGGCGTGCACGCGACCGACGTGACGAACGCTTCGCGCACGCTGCTCCTCGACATCCATCACGGCGACTGGGACGACGAGCTGCTGCGACTGTTCGGCATCCCGCGCGCGCTGCTCCCAGAAGTCCGCGACAGCAGCGGCATATTCGGCACGACCGAGCCGGATCTCTTCGGCGCCGCGATCCCGGTGGCCGGCATCGCCGGCGACCAGCAGGCGGCGCTCGTCGGCCAGGCCTGCTTCGAACCCGGCATGGCGAAATCCACCTACGGCACCGGCTGCTTCCTGCTGCTCAACACCGGGACGACGGCGGTCGAGTCACAGAACCGCCTGCTGACCACGCCCGCCTACCGGATCGGCGGGCGCACGACCTACGCGTTGGAGGGCTCGATCTTCGTCGCCGGCGCTGCGATCAAATGGCTGCGCGACGGGCTTGGGCTGATCCGCGAGGCCGCGGAGACCGACGCGCTCGCGCGCCAGGTGCCGGACAGCCACGGCGTGCATCTCGTGCCCGCCTTCGTCGGCCTCGGTGCGCCGCACTGGCGGCCGGATGCGCGCGGACTGATCTCGGGGCTCACGCTCGACGCCACGGGCGCACACCTCGCGCGCGCGGCGCTCGAGTCGGTTGCGTTCCAGACTGTTGACCTCACCCGCGCCATGGCGGCAGACGGCACGGACCGGGCCGCCGCGATCCGCGTGGACGGCGGCATGGCCGCCAACGACTGGTTCTGCCAGTTCCTCGCGGACGTGCTGGACGCGCGCGTCGAGCGGCCGGCGGAACTCGAGACCACCGCGCTCGGCGCTGCCTTCCTCGCCGGCCTCGCGACCGGCGTGTGGCCGGATCTCGCCGCGGTCGCCGCCACCTGGGCAAGCGGCGCCGGGTTCCGTCCCGCGATGACACCAGGGCGCCGCGAGTCGCTTCTCGCCGGCTGGCAGGTCGCGCTGCGAAGGGCGCTCGCGACTTGAATCGAGGCTAGTCGCGCACCGAGCTCGTGACGCGGTGCTTCAGCGTCAGGGAGACGAAGAAGATCGCCAGCACGCAGCAGACGACCATGGTGACGAACACACCTCCCCAGTCCCAGCGATCGGCGATCCAGCCGACGCCTGTGCCCGCGATCGCCGATCCGAACACGTAGCCGAACAGGCCCGTGAGCCCGGCGGCCGTGCCGGCGGCCTTCTTGGGCACCAGGTCGAGCGAGTGCAGCCCGATCATCATGATCGGCCCGTAGATGAGGAAGCCGATGGCGAACAGCGCGATGTAGTCGATCCAGATCGGGCCGTTCAGGTTCATCCAGTAGCCGACGACCGCGACCAGCGTCAGCGCCATGAAGATCATCGTCATCGGCGCCCGCCGGCCCTTGAACCAGCGGTCGGAGAGCCAGCCGCAGGCGATGGTGCCGGGAATCGCCGCGTACTCGTACAGCGCCCAGGCCGTGCTCGACTCGTGGAAGGAGAATCCCTTGGCCGTCTCGAGGTAGGTCGGGATCCAGTTCACGACGCCGTAGCGGACGAAGTAGCAGAACGCGTTGGCGATCGCGATCGCCCACAGGAACTTGTTGGGCAGCACGTACTTCAGGAAGATCTCGCGGAAGCCGAGCGTCGCCTCGTCCGACTCGCTGTAGCCCTCCGGGTAGTCGTTGCGCCATTTCTCGACCGCCGGCAGGCCGCGCGATTGCGGCGTGTCCTCCAACAGGAAGAAGATGCCGATCGCGATCGTCGCGGCAATCGCGGCATTGAAGTAGAACTTTGCGCCCCAGTCGTTGAACAGGACGACGCCGAGCAGCGCGAAGTTCGCGACCAGCGCGCCGCCGATGTTGTGCGCGACGTTCCAGGTCGAGACCGTGAACCCGCGCTCGTGCTTGCTGAACCAGTGCACCATGGTCTTGCCGCAGGGCGGCCAGCCCATGCCCTGCACCCAGCCGTTCACGGCCATCACCGCGATGATCGCGGCGATCGATGTGTACAGCGCCTCGAACAGGCCAAAGGCCGCCATGAGAGCGCTCGAGAGCAGGAGTCCGAGCGGCATGAAGTACTTCGGGTTGCTGCGGTCCGAGACCGAGCCCATCAGGAACTTCGAGAATCCGTAGGCGATCGAGAGCGCGGTCAGTGCCGTGCCGAGCTGGGCCTTGCTGTACTCCGGATGCTCGGTGAGCAGGTCCGGGATCGCGAGCGCGAGGTTGTTGCGGACCAGGTAGTAGCCCGCGTAGCCGACGAAGATGCCGGCGTACACGCGCCGGCGCAGGCGACGGTATTCCGGGTCGATGCGCTCCGCCGGCAGCTCGGGCTGGAAGCGTGCCGGCTTCAGGAATCCGATCATCTCGCCGGCGTTGGCACGGGCACGGGAATCCCCCTGGCTTGCAGCACGGTGCGCAGGCGATCCGGGTAGTCGGTGATCAGGCCGTCGACGCCCGCCGCGATCGCGGTCTCCATGTCCTTCGGGTCATTGACCGTCCAGGGCACGACGTTGAGACCGAGCGAATGTGCTTCGATGACGAGCGCCGGCGTGACGTCGCGCGCATGCGGCGACCAGGTCTTCGCGCCGAGTGACTGCACCAGCTTCGGCACCGAGCCGCCGTGGTCATCCACGTCGAGTTCGCCGAGCCAGGATGAGGGGCCGAGCTTGCCGATCTCGATCGTGTCCTCATCCGGCTGCTGGTCGGTCAGCGCGACCAGCGCGATCTCGGGGGCGAGTGCGCCGAGCAGGCGGAGCGTGCGCCAGTCGAAGGACTGCACGGTCACGCGCGAGGTCATGCCGGCCTCCTGGATGGCGGCGGCGAGTGCGCGCGCAAAGGCGAGCGCAGAGACCGTCTGCACCGGATGCGCCGGGTCGATCTTGGTCTCGATGTTGAAGCGCACAGTGCGGTTGCCGCTCGCCTCGACCAGCGCGAACACGTCGGCGAGGCGCGGGATGCGCTCGCCGTCCACCGGCTGCTGTTCCGGGAACGCCGCGGCGAGCGGGCTTGCCGGGTTGATGCGGCCGACGTCGTACGCGCGGAGCTCTTCGTAGGTGAGGTCGACGATCGCGGGTCCCGGCGTCGCGAGGAAGCGGCCCTCGGCATCGCGCGTGTGATCGGGGTTGAGCAGCCGGTCGTGGCTCACGACCACGACGCCGTCCTTGGTCACGCCCGTGTCGAGCTCGAGTGTCGTGACCCCGACCGCGAGCGCCCGCGTGAATCCGGCAAGCGTGTTCTCGGGGGCGAGTCCGCGCGCGCCGCGATGTCCCTGCAGGTCGAATGACTGGGCGGTCACCTGGGAAGCGTACAGCGTGAGCATGCCGGCCAGGATCGCGGTATGGATTCGGTTCATGACGTCGTCGCTCCTCCGTTGCGCGCCGCGAGCGCGGCGATGATCTCCGTGTCCCCCGCCACCCCGAGCACCCGACCGCCGTCCGTCAGCAGCACCGGGTGGCCGGTGCGCCGACGCAGGTGGATGAGGCCGTGCAGCGTGATCGAGGCCGGCGCCAGTATCACGGAACGCTCGCCTTCCGGGCAGGCCTCGTCGTCCTCCACGGCCCGCAGCGGGTGGGCCTTGCCGTCGAGCGACAGGCCGCCAGGCAGGCCGCCGGCATCGAGGCCGAGGCGATAGCGGCGCGCGGCATCCAGGAAAACCTCGCCATCGCCGCGTTCCATCTGCTCGCGCCCGCGCATGACCATCGCGCCGGTCAGGACCTTGAGCGGGTTCATGCGTCGCACGAACTCGGCGACGTAGTCGTCCGCCGGCCGCAGCACGATGTCCTGCGCGCTGCCTGTCTGCACGATCCGACCATTGCGCATGATCGAGATGCGGTCGCCGAGCCGCAGCGCCTCGTCGAGGTCGTGGCTCACGAACAGGATGGTCTTCTTCACCCTCGCCTGCAGCGCCAGCAGCTCGTCCTGCAGCTTGTCGCGGATCAGCGGATCGAGCGCCGAGAAGGGCTCGTCCATCAGCAGTATGTCGGCATTGGTCGCGAACGCGCGCGCGAGGCCGACCCGCTGCTGCATGCCGCCCGACAGCTCGCTGACCGAGCAATGACCCCAGTCGGCGAGGCCGACGAGTTCGAGTTGCTCGCGCACGATGCGCTGACGCTGTTCCGGCGCCATGCCGCGCAGTTCCAGGCCAAGGCCGACGTTTTCGGTGACGGTGCGCCAGGGCAACAGGCCAAACTGCTGGAAAACCATGGCCACGCGTTCGCGCCGGATGCGGCGCAGGTCGGACGCAGCGCAGCGCGCGACGTCGATCGGACCGTTCGTGTCCGCGACCAGAACCTGGCCGCGCGTGACGGGGTTGAGGCCGTTCGCGGCGCGCAGCAGCGTCGACTTTCCGGATCCCGAGAGCCCCATCATCACGCAGATCTCGCCGGGTGCGATCGCGAGGCTCGCACCGGCGACGCCGAGGATGACGCTCTGCTCCGCTGCCAACTCGTCGCGGCCTGCGCCGGCGTCGAGTCGCGCGAGCGCGGCGGCGAGCGCCCGCTCCCCTTTGCGGCCGCGTTCCCGCGGGAACAGGATGTCGACGTCCCGGAACTCGACGGCGGCGCTCATCCCGGCGGCCCGCCCGAGCCTGGCCGGCTGATGCGGTCGAGGATGATCGCCAACAGCACGATGGCGATGCCAGCCTCAAAGCCGATGTCCACCTGCACGCTGTTGAGCGCGCGCACCACCGGTACGCCGAGCCCGCCCGCGCCGACCAGTGCGGCGATCACCACCATGGACAGCGACAGCATGATGCACTGCGTGATGCCGGCAAGGATCATCGGCCGCGCGCTCGGCAGCTCGATCTTCCACAGCCGCTGCGTAGGCGTCGCGCCGAAGGCATCCCCGGCCTCCAGCAGCGTGCGCGGCACGGACGAAATGCCGAGGTGCGTCAGCCGGATCGGCGCGGGTACGGCGAAGATCACCGTGGAGATCAGGCCCGGCACGACACCAAGGCCGAACAGCACCAGCGTCGGGATCAGGTACACGAAGGTCGGCAGCGTCTGCATCAGGTCCAGCACCGGCCGCAGCGACTCGTAGAGACGCGGCCGATGGGCGGCCGCGATGCCGATCGGCACGCCGATCAGTGTCGAGAACAGCGCCGAAACGAGCACGAGCGACAGTGTCTCGAGCGTCGCCGCCCAGTAACCCTGGTTCATGATGAACAGCAGCGCTGCCAGCACGAACAGGACCAGAGGAATGGAACGGTGCAGCCCCCAGGCGAGCGCCGCGATGGCGAGGATGAACACGACCCCGGGGATCGCGGCGAGCGCGGCATTCACGCCGTCGACCGAACCCTGGATCACGGTCGAGACGCCCGCGAAGAAACCTTTGCCGTGGGTCTTGATGAATCCGATCCCGCGTTCGATGGCCGGTCCCAGCGGGATCTTGTGCGCTGTGACCCAGGCTTCGAAGCCGCGCGCGCCGCGCGGCGGCGGTGTCGCCACTGCCTCTCCCGTGAGCGGCGCGGGCTTTCCGTCGAAGGTCGCGACGCCGCCGAACCAGGTCGCGAGCGCCTGGGGATTCGCCTTCAGCCACTCCGCGGCGGCCGCCTCGGGCGAGAGCTTGCGCTCGAGGATGCCGGCCATGATGCCGCTCTCTCCGTGCAGCGTGAACGCGAGGTTCCTGAACAGGCGCCCGAGGTTCGGGCATTCCTCGAGGTAGCCCGCGCGGACGTTCGTGTACACCGTTGCGCCGCCGTAGTTCGGGCCGAAGCTCGAATCGCCGCCGGTGAGGTAGCGCATCCGGAAGCGCGTGTTCATCGGGTGCGGTTCCCAGCCGAAGAACACGATGGGCCGCTTCGCGGCGATGGAACGCTCGACCTGCGCCAGCATGCCCTGCTCGCTCGACTCGACGAGCTTGAAGACGCCGAGCCCGAACTCGTTGTCCTTGATCAGTGTCAGGACGAGCCGGTTGCCGTCGTTGCCCGGCTCGATGCCGTAGATCTCGTTGTTCAGTTCTTTCGCAAAGCGCTGGATGTCGGCAAAGTCGGTGAGCCCCGCCGCGTGCAGGTAAGCGGGCACGGCGAGCGTGTACTTCGCGCCCTCGAGGTTCGCCCGCACGACCTCGACCGAGGCGTCGGCCTCGTAGGGCGCGCGGTCCGCGGCCATGGCCGGCATCCAGTTGCCGAGGAAGACGTCGATGTCGCGGTTCTTGAGCGAGGCGTAGGTGACCGGCACCGAGAGCACGGTGACCCGCGGCTCGTAGCCGAGCAGGCGCACGAGGTGGCTCGCGAGGCCGGTCGTCGCTGTGACGTCGGTCCAGCCGATGTCGGAGAAGCGCACGATGCGGCAGGAAGCGGGTTCGGCCGCGGCCTGCGCCGCGAGCGGCAGCGCCGTGAGCAGCAGGGCGCATGCGGCGATGGTACATTCTCTACGCACGTTCACGTCCCCCCGCAACCGCCGTAGTCTCGCAGAACTCTTCATGGCTGACGAATTGCTCGCAAGCTTCAACCCAGCGACCGGCGAAAAACTCGCCGAGCTGCCCGTCGCCGGTCCCGCCGAGGTGGAAGCCGCGGTCGCGGCCGCCCGCGCCGCGCAGCCGGTCTGGGCGGCGCTGCCGGGCGCCGAGCGTGCCCGCATCCTGCGCCGCACGGCCGAGCTCCTGCGCGCGCGAAACGACGCGCTTGCCGTGCTCGAGACCCGCGACACGGGCAAACCCATCCAGGAGACGCGCATCGTCGACGTGATCTCTGGTGCGGAGTGCCTGGAGTACTTCGCGGCCCTCGCGCAGAGCGCTTCAGGCGAGCACATCGACCTCGGTCCGTCCGCTTTCGGCTACACGCGCCGCGAGCCGATCGGCATCACGGCCGGAATCGGCGCCTGGAACTATCCGCTGCAGATCGCCTGCTGGAAGTCCGCGCCCGCGCTCGCTTTCGGCAACGCGATGATCTTCAAGCCGGCGAGCCTCACGCCGCTCACCGCCGTCGAACTGGAGAAGGCCTACCGCGACGCCGGCCTGCCGCCCGGACTCTTCCAGGTACTTCAGGGGCACTCGCCGACCGGGCGGCTACTGTCGCGCCACCCTGCGATCCGCAAGATCTCGCTCACCGGCTCGGTCGGCACCGGCAAGGCGGTGATGACCGACGCCGCAACACAGGTCAAGGCCGTGACGCTCGAACTCGGCGGCAAGTCGCCGATCCTGGTGTTCGAGGACGCAAAGCTCGACCAGGCCGTCTCCGGCGCGCTGCTCGGCAACTTCTACTCCGCCGGCGAGGTGTGCTCGAACGGCACGCGCGTCTTCGTGCACCGCAAGGTCAAGGCGGAGTTCCTCGCGAAGCTGGTCGCGCGCGTCGGCGCCATGAAGATCGGCGACCCGATGGACCCGAAGACCCAGGTCGGCTCGCTCATCTCCGAGGAACACATGCAGGGCGTGCTCGGCTTCATCGCCCGCGGCCGTGAGGAGGGCGCGCGCCTGCTGGTCGGCGGCAAGCGTCGCACCGACGGCGCGCTCGCGAAGGGATTCTTCGTCGAGCCGACGGTGTTCGACGGCTGCCGCGACGACATGTCCATCGTGCGCGAGGAGATCTTCGGGCCCGTGATGTCGGTGCTCGAGTTCGGCGACGAGGACGAGGCCGTCGCGCGCGCGAACTCGACCGACTTCGGCCTCTCGGCCGGCGTGTTCACCAACGACCTCAATCGCGCGCACCGCGTGATCGCCAGGCTCGAGGCAGGCACCTGCTGGATCAACCACTACAACGTGACGCCGATCGAGCTCCCCTTCGGCGGCGTGAAGCTCTCGGGTCTCGGGCGCGAGAACGGCCGCGCCGCCATGGAGCACTACACCCAGCTTAAGAGCGTCTACGTCGCGAAAGGCGACATCGATGCGCCCTACTGAAGAATTCGACTACGTTATCGTCGGCGCAGGCTCCGCGGGCTGCGTGCTCGCCGACCGGCTGACCGAGGACGGCAGGCACAACGTGCTCGTACTCGAGTACGGCGGCTCCGACCGCTCGATCTTCGTGCAGATGCCCTCGGCGCTCTCCATTCCCATGGGCATGGAACAATACGATTGGCGTTTCTACAGCGAGCCGGAGCCGGGCCTCGACGGGCGGCGCCTGCACACGCCGCGCGGCAAGGTGCTCGGCGGCTCGTCCTCCATCAACGGCCTGGTGTACGTGCGCGGCAACGCGCAGGACTTCGAGCGCTGGGAATCGGAAGGTGCGAAGGGCTGGAACTACGCATCCGTGCTGCCCTACTTCCGCCGCGCGGAGACGCGCGCCGCGGGCGGCGACGAGTACCGCGGCGATTCGGGCCCACTGCAGACCCGCTACGGCAAGCTCTCGAATCCGCTGCATGCCGCCTGGCTCGAGGCCGGGCGGCAGGCGGGTTATCCCGCAACCGCGGACATCAACGGCCGGCAGCAGGAAGGCTTCGGCAGGCTCGACATGACGGTGGGCCCGGACGGGCGCCGATGCAGCGCCGCGAATGCCTACCTGCGCCCCGCAATGAAGCGGCCGAATCTCGCCGTGCGCACGCGCGCACTCGCGACGCGCGTGCTGTTCGCAGGCAGGCGCGGCACCGGCGTCGAGTATCGGCAGGGTGAGTCGACGCACACGGTGCGCGCGCGTCGCGAGGTCATCGTCTCAGCCGGGCCGATCAACTCGCCCAAGCTGCTGAAGCTCTCCGGCATCGGGCCGGCCGCGGAACTGCGCGAGCACGGCATCCCGGTCGTACACGACCTGCCCGGCGTCGGCGAGAACCTGCAGGACCATCTCGAGTTCTACTTCCAGGTCGCCTGCACGCAGCCGGTCACGCTGTACTCGTCCATGGGCCTGTTCGCGCGCGCGATGATCGGCGCGCGCTGGATCCTGTTCAAGGACGGGCTCGGCGCGACCAACCACTTCGAGACCGGCGGATTCATACGGAGCCGCCCCGGCGTGCCCTACCCCGACATCCAGTTCCACTTTCTGCCGCTCGCGGTGACCTACGACGGCTCCTCGCTTGCGAACGAGCATGGTTTCCAGGCCCACGTCGGCCCGATGCGCTCGAAAAGCCGCGGCCACGTGCGGCTCGCCTCACGCGACGCGCGCGAAAAGCCGAGGATCCTGTTCAACTACCTGAGCCACCCGGACGATCTCATCGAGTTCCGCGCCGGCCTGCGCCTCGCACGGGGGATTTTCGCGCAGCCTGCCTTCGATCCATATCGAGGGCGCGAGATCCAGCCGGGCAAGGGCGTGCAGACGGACGATGAGATCGACGCCTTCGTGCGCGCCAGGGTCGAGAGCGCCTACCACCCCTCGTGCAGCAACAAGATGGGATTGCCGGGCGACCCGATGGCGGTCGTCGATCCCGAAGCCCGCGTGATCGGCCTCGAGTCGCTGCGCGTGATCGACTCCTCGATCATGCCGTCCATCACGACCGGAAATCTGAACGCGCCGACGATCATGCTGGCAGAGAAGCTCGCGGACGCAGTTCGCGGAAAGTAGGAATCACATGCGCACCGCATTGGTCATCGGTCTTCTTCTCCTGGCACCGGTACCCGCGACCTCGTCGGAGCCCGTCGTTCGCGCACGCGACCTCGGTGTCCCATTCGACGGCACGCCGGGACCGATGAACGCGATCACGGACGTAGCCGGCGTCACGGTCGGGCACACGACGCTGATCAGCGGGGAAGGAAAGCTGGAGCCCGGCAAGGGTCCGGTGCGCACCGGCGTGACTGCGATCCTGCCGCGCGGCCGCACCTACGACCCGGTGTTCGCCGGCTGGCATTCGCTGAATGGCAACGGCGAAATGACCGGCACCACGTGGATCACGGAGTCCGGCTTCCTGGAGGGTCCGATCCTCATCACCAACACGCATTCCGTCGGTGTCGTGCGCGATGCGGCCATCGCCTGGCAGGTGCAGCATCGACTCTACGACGCGCTGCCGGATGAACCGGACGTATTCTGGCTGATGCCTGTCGTCGCCGAGACCTACGACGGCGACCTGAACGACATCAACGGATTCCACGTCACGCGGGAACACGTGATCGCGACCGACGCCCCGCTGTTGCCGCACCAGATGCGTCGTGTCGCGCAGCGTGCCTCGCTGGCGCTGGGCCGGATGGGTAGCTACGCCTCCAACGGCTCCGGCGACATCTTCGTCGCGTTCTCGACCGCCAACCCGCGTGCGGCCGCGCGCACCGGCCGTACGCAGCTCGAGATGCTGCCGAACGACGTTCTGGGTCCGTTCTTCCTCGCGACCGTCGAGGCGACGGAAGAGGCCATTGTGAATGCGCTCGTCGCGGCCAGGACCATGACCGGCGTCAATGGCTTCACGGTACATGCGTTGCCGCACGACCGGTTGCAGGCGGCACTCAGGAAGTACGGGCGCCTGTCGGTGCCGGCCGCGACCCCCTAGGGCGAACCTGACTGTCCTACAAACGCGAGACCTCCGAGACCCTTCCGATTCAATCACCTGCAACTTCCAGGTGATTAAACGGCGGAGCCGGCGTAAAACATTCAGTCAACGCTCTCGCTCAGTTTCCGTGGTCCAGGGATGGAACGGCACGTATTCAGGCTTTCGGGTGAGCTCGCGCTCGTCGGGCTCGCGATTTTCCTCGTCCTTTCCGGCGGCAAGTCGGCGCAAGCGCCAGAGGAGCGGCATCTGGGCGCGGCAGAATTCGCGCCACCGACCCTGAATCTCAGCGTCGCCGGGGATATCCAGCAGGCGGTCCACTTCAATTTCGACGAGGCGCGCCGAAATCCACATCGGACACCCGCATTCGTTGCGCCGCTGCATGCCTTGATCGTGTCGCCCCAGGATTGGGTGAGAATCTACACGAACTCACCGCACGGCCTGCCACACACGGCCCGCGCGAGGATCTACCTGTCTGCGCTGCCCGAGCGGTGCCTCGGAAACGTCATGATCGGTTGCGTCGAAGTAGATGTCGAGAGCCGGAATTACGTGATACCGCTCCATCCCGAGGTCGCGGCCCGCTTCGGATTCGTGGCGCCGTCCGCGCCAGGGTCGTACTGGATTGCATTGCGCGCCGACTGGGGCTTCGGCACACGGACGCAGGTGTTCCTCATCGACGTGCGCGCCTGACGCCTACGACCCGAGCCTCGCGCTGACCGCCTCGAGCTGCGGCATCACCCGCTCGATCTCCGCCGCGTTCTGCTTCCACTTGTCCGGGTCGGGCCTGGACTGCGTGTGCTTCGACAGCGGCAGCGGCCGAGCCAGGTAGTCCTCGAGCCGCGAATCCATCGCGAGCCCGGCGAAATCGAGGAGCTTGCCGATCTCCGCGCGCGGGTCGGCGACGAGCGACTCGTAGCGGACCGTGGTCCAGCGCTCGTGCGGCAGGTCGTCGAGGTCGTCGAGGATCGTCTCGTTCGCGATCCGCCACTGGTAAGCGACGATTTCCTCGAGCGGCCGTCCCTGAAGGCGTTCATAGCCCGGCGGCAGGAGCAGCGACCAGGGCCCGGGCCAGCCGGGCAGCTGGCGGTAGGTGATCCAGCCTTTCGCCCGCCAGGCCTGCATCATGCTGGAGAGATTCGCGCGCGGATCGCGCTGCAGGTAGATGAACTGCGCGGCGGGGAAAACCTCGAGCAGGAACGGCACGCGCAAGGCGTTCTTCGGCGTCTTCTCGAGCAGGCGCACGCTCGCGCCCGATGCCGGCGGCTGGCCATCGCGGTCGTGGATCCTTCCCGTGAAGCGCGTGCGCAACTCCGCGACGATCGCGGTGGTCGCATCCCGTCGCGTCAGGCGATTCGAGTTCACGACGCCGCGCCCGGGTCGCAGTGCGGCGATGCTCTCGATGAGCTGGTGGCTCTCGCCGCCGATGGTGTAGACGCCCGCCGCCTGAGCAAGCGTCTCGAACAGCAGCGTGCTGCCGGCGCGCGGCGCGGAGAGGATCACGATCGGCCGCTCCAGCACCGGCGGCTTGTGCGGCTCCGGCGCCGGCGGCGGCATGGCAATTTCCATCGTCACGGTCTCGATCCGGGGAACCTCGACCGTCGGCAACTCGATCTGCGGCAACTCCAGGGTCGGCAGGCTGCTCAGCGTCGGCTCATCGCCCGACGGCGGCTCGGCAACCGGCGCCAGCGCGCTGGCCGCGGCGTTGAACTCGGCCGCCTCGCGGCGGCGGCCGCCGTCGGTCAGCGCGTGCCCCAGGAGCCGCGAGTTGAGCACTGCCTGCGCGCTGTAGCCCGTGCTCGCGACGCGTACGGGCGGCAGGCCCGCGATCTGCCGGCGCGTGGCGGCGAGCAGCTTCTCGTACTGGGGGCGACCCTCGCGTCCAACGCCGAACAGCGACCAGAGCGAGCGCCAGTCGCGGCAGAAGTCCACCATGATCGAGACGAACTGGCCGACCGCCGCGGCGGACTCGGGCCGCGCGTCGGCGGGCGCAAGATCGGCGAGCAGGTCGACGGCGAGCTGCTCGACTTCCGCGGGCGGCATCACGGGCATCGCGTTGATGCGCTCGGTCAGGAGGCGCGGCGTCGAGGCGGGGTCGAAGGCCATGAGCCGCGCCTGCGGGTCCGCCTGCGTGAAGTCCTGCGACTGCGCCTTCGCCACGAACCGCCAGAACGCCGAAGTGCCCGCGGTGTCCGCCACCAGGTGCACGCCCGCCTCGGCCGCGGGATTCTCCACGCGGTGCTCGCGCCAGTTGTCGAACACCCAGGCCTCCCCCGCCGCCATGTGCACGCTCTCGCCGCCGCAGTAAAAGCGCACCTCGGGCCGGGTGATCACGGGCACGTGCAGGCGCACGCGGTGGAACCAGTGGTAGTTGATGTCGCTGTGTTGCGGGACGGACGCGCCGCCTTCGATCTTCATGAAGCGCGAACGCGACCAGACCGTGTCGAAGGACGCCAGCACCTGACTGACGTACGGGCAGGTCGCGAGCGCCGCGGTCGGCTTCATCTCGCCGCTGACGACGTCGTTGTCGCCGCCACCCGCGGTGATCAGGCGCGCCGCGGTGTTACCCGCGTGCTCCTTGGGATGGCGCGACCAGGCGCTCGCAGGCAGCGCCTCGACCTCGGCCCGCAGGCGTTCCGCGTCGAAGCGGACCGGCAGGCGGAAAAATGGCCTGGGTAGCTTCAACCCGTCAACGCGTCAGTCGTAGCGTGCGCCGAAGCGCCAGCTCGCGGTCAGCCCGTAAGTCCGCGGCCGCGCGTACACACCCGCGACCACGCCTGCGAACAGCGAACTGTCGAAGGCGTACACGCGGTACTCCTCCTCGAACAGGTTGTTCACGAAGGCCGCGACCTCCCAGCGCCCGTCTGGCGCCGCGTAGCCGATGCGCGCATTGGCGACCGTGTACGAGTCCTCCTGCTCCACCGGCGCGCACAGCGTCGTGAAGCAGAAGTCATCCGTGTAGTACAGGTCGCCCTGGACGGACGCGGTGCCGGCGCCGAGCGGGAATTCGTAGCGTGCCAGGGCATTGGCCGCGAACGGAGGCGCCTGCGGCAGGTCGTTGTCGACGACGGTGGCGAGATCCGGGAGCGTGATGTCCTTGACCTCGCTGTCCATGAACGAAGCGCCGAGCTGCAGCATGAGCCGGTCGGACGGATACGCGTTGAGCTCGATCTCGAGGCCCGTCGCTTCGGCGTCCTGGTTGATGACGGTCTGGATCGGGCCGAGCTGCGCGAAGGCCTGGTAGTCCTCGTAGTCGTAGTAGAAGGCCGCCATGTTCAGCATGATCGTGCCGCCGGCGAGGCTGGATTTCATGCCGAGCTCGTAGGCGTTCAGCGTCTCCGGCTGGAACACGAGGCCTTCCAGGAACGCGAGCTGGTTGGGGTCGAAGGGCGTGCCGGTCGAGAACGTGAAGCCGCCGCTCTTGCTGCCGCGGTTGTACGACAGGTACCAGAGCATGTCGTCGTTCGGCTGGTAGTCGACCTGGAGCCGCGCCGTGAAGTCGTCGAACGATTGGTCCGAATCGGCGGTCGTGACGGTGCTCCCGAGCGGGAAGATCTCGTCCGGGCCAAAGATGATCGTGACTTCCGGCTGGCCGAGGTCCGGGATCGCGGGCGCGTTGCCGAAGTAGGAACCCTCGCGCGAGTCATCCCAGTACCTGAGACCGGCGCTCAGCTTCCAGCGCTCCGCGAAACTCCACTCGTCCTGGAAGAACACGGCGAAGGAGGTCGTCTCCTGCGTGAAGGAGACGTCCGGGTCGTAGCCGTAGAACCGGCTCGCGAACTTGCCGATGTACTCGCCGTCGACGTCCATGCCGAACAGGCCCGCGACCATCTGGTGGTTGCCGACGCTCCATGCATAGCGGAATTCCTGCGAGATCTGGTCGAGGTCGCTGCCCTGGAAGAAGTACACGCCGTCGTCCGGCGAGGAGTCGCCGCCCTCGGTGTAGAACTTGTCCCCGGTCTGGTAATCGGTGATCGAGGTGAAGGTGCCGATGCCGATCCCGGTGTCGACGCGCAGCTGCGCGCCGAAGATCTCGCGATCCACGTACGAGGGCTCGGTCTCCGACGTCTTGTACGGGTCGCCGCCGCGGCTCGGGATGATCGAGTCGTCGCGGAAGCCCGTGCCGGACTGGCCCGGACCCGTGCCCCAGAAGTCGCAGCTCTGGTCCGGCGCGGTGAACTGGCCCTGGGACTGCGCGTTCGGGCAGGCCGGCTCGTGCGAATACAGGCCCGCCTGCGTCTCGCCGTCCGCCTCGAGGTAGCGGAAGATCAGGTCCACGTCGGTCGTGTCGCCGGGCTGCCAGGCAAGGCGGCCGCGCAGCGCGTAGTGGTCGTTGCCGCCGCGGTCCGGCACGCCGGGGACGATGGACTCCATCCAGCCGTCGTCCTCGTTGTAGATGAAGGCGAGACGCCCCTGCAGGTTGTCGCCGAGCGGGCCGGAGAGCGCACCGTCCACGACCACCTGGTTGAAGCTCCCGTAGGTGAAATTGGTGTAGCCCTCGAACTCCTCCGTCGGCGCATTCGAGATGAACTGGATCGCGCCGCCCGTCGCGTTCCTGCCGAACAGCGTGCCCTGCGGGCCGCGCAGCGTCTCGACCCGCGCGAGGTCGAACACCGGGAAGCTCGCGAGGTTGATCGAGCTCGAATAGCTGTCGTCCTGATAGACGGCGACCGGGGGTTCCTGCTGGTCGCCGTAGTCGTTCTGCGAGACACCGCGAATGTTGAACACCACCTGCGAGCTCGAGTACGCGTTCATGCGCAGGTTCGGCACGGCCTTCACGATGTCGGTCGCCGTGGTGATGTTGAGGTTCTGCAGCGCGCGCTCGTCCAGCGGTGTCACCGAGATGCCGACGTCCTGGATGTTCTGCTCGCGGCGCTGCGCCGTGACGACGACCTCCTCGAAGCGCGTGACCTCGCGCGGCTGCGCCGCGGCGGTCGGCGGCGGCTGCTCCGCCTGGTCCGCGAGCGCGGCCGTCGGACCGGCCACGAGCGCCGTGCACAGGACCGCGCGAACCGCGGCCCGGACATTCGTTCGCTGGATGCAACGCATGATCAACCCCCTCGTTCCGCTTCCCGCAGCCATTCCAGGACATAGCCTGAAAACGATCGACCCGTTTCCAGATGGTACTCCTCGGGACTCAACCGCCACAAAACGACCTCCGCACGGGCAAGGACCGTGCGCGTGCACATGCCGACCGGGAACGCATCCGGGTCGAGGTCGAGCGGACAGCCGCTCGCCAGCAGTTCGCTTGCCCGCGGACCGGCGATTCGCAATGCGACCTGGCGATGGCTGACGTCCACCAGCGAATGGGGATGCCCGGCGAGCGCCGCTTCGAGCGCGGCGGCGACGGATTCCCCCGTGCCGTCCGGAGCGAGCAGCAACCGCTCATCGGGCCCGAGCCACAGGATCGCGCGTCCCGAAGCCAGCTCGGCGCGGCAGGCCGCCTCGGGCATGGGAAGTCCGAAGGCACCGCCGGCCCGGTCGCGCGCATCCTTTCCGCACTGCAGGATGAGGCGTGCTGCGGGCGGCAGCAGCCGTAGCGTCTCGCCGTACTCAGCCATGCAGCCGCGCCCCCTCCGGGTCGTAGAACAGCGGCTTCGTCACCTCGACCTCGATCTCGCCGCCGGGCACCGGCAGGTAGAGCGTCTGGCCGATGCGCGCGCGGCCGCCGGCGACCATCGCGAGCGCGATCGAGTGCCCGAGCGCTTCGCTCGCGTACGACGAGGTCACGTGGCCGACGGGCTTCATCGGCGGCGTCAGTCCGGGCCGGTCCATGAGCTGCGCGCCTTCCTCGAGCACGCACTGCGGCTCACGGGTGCGAAGTCCCACGAGCTGCCTGCGGTCCGGGGCGCGCATTGCAGCCCGCTCGATCGAGCGCTTGCCGACGAAATCCGGTTTCTTCCGGCCGATGGCCCAGGCGAGCCCTGCATCGTCGGGCGTCGCCGTGCCGTCCGTGTCCTGGCCGACGATGATGTAGCCCTTCTCCGCGCGCAGCACATGCATCGTCTCGGTGCCGTAGGGCGTGATCCGCTGCCCGCCCGTCTCGCAGGCGGCCTCCCACACGGTGCGGCCGTGGACGGCCGGCACGTTGATTTCGTAGCCGAGTTCGCCGGTGAAGCTGACGCGGAACAGCATCGCGGGCACGCCCGCGACCCGCCCGTGCGCGAGGGCCATGTGCGGCAGCGCCGCAGGCCCGAGGTCCATGCCGGGCGCAAGCGTCTCGAGCACGCGTCGCGCTTCCGGTCCCTGCAGCGCGATCACCGCCCACTGTTCGGTCGTCGAGGTGAGCCACACTGCGAGCTCCGGCCACTCGGTCTGCCGGTAGTCCTCCATCATCGCCAGCACGCGCGCGGCGCCGCCGGTCGTCGTCGTCACGTGGAAGCGGTCCGGCGCGAGGCGCGCAATCACGCCATCGTCGTAGACGAATCCGTCCTCGCGCAGCAGGATGCCGTAACGGCAGCGTCCCGCGGCGAGGCCGGAGAAATCGTTGACATAGAAGCGGTTCAGGAACTCCGCGGCGTCCGGGCCGACTACGGCGATCTTGCCGAGCGTCGAGGCGTCGAAGATGCCGCAGCTGCCGCGCACCGCCCGGCACTCGCGCGCGACCGCGGCGTGCATGTCCTCGCCCGACCGCGGAAAGAAGCGCGCGCGCTTCCACTGGCCCACGTCCTCGAACACCGCGCCGCGAGCGACGGCGGAATCGTGCATCGGCGTCGTGCGCGCGGGATCGAACAACTCGCCGCGCGCGCTGCCTGCGAGCGCGCCGAACGTCACGGGCGTGTACGGCATGCGGAAAGTCGTGTGCCCGACCTCCGGCACCGTCTTGCCGAGGCGCGCGGCGACCAGCCCGAGTGCGT
>Ga0307505_10001560_pt1 | contig 18027 bp, 15 predicted proteins | sample 23_S_MG_FD_202183 | JGI IMG/M metagenome (GOLD analysis project Ga0307505, IMG submission 202183) | Soil microbial communities from Populus trichocarpa stands in riparian zone in the Pacific Northwest, United States - 23_S | ecosystem: Environmental > Terrestrial > Soil > Riparian zone > Trees...
CGCGATGGGCGGCATCCCGACGAACAACGACGCCCAGGTGCTCTCGGACAACACGACCGTCGTCCCGGGGCTCTACGCGGCCGGCGAGTGCGCCTGCGTGTCGGTGCACGGCTCGAACCGGCTCGGAACCAACTCACTGCTCGACATCAACGTGTTCGGCAAGCGGGCCGGCAAGAACGCGGTCCAGTACGTCAAGACCGCCGAGTTCGTGCCGCTGCCCGAGGATCCGGCCGCCGAGGTGCGCGGCCTCATCGAGGGCCTGCGCGCCAACCAGGGGACCGAGCGCATCGCGGTGCTGCGCAAGAAGCTGCAGGACGAGATGGACCGCAAGGCCCAGGTGTTCCGCACCGAAGAGTCGCTCGGCGAGGTGCTCGAGGTCATCGAGGAGCTGCGCGAGCGCTTCAAGAACATTCACGTCGACGACAAGGGCAAGCGGTTCAACACCGACCTGCTCGAAGCGGTCGAGCTGGGCTTCCTGCTCGACATCGCCGAGGTCGTCGTCGTGACCGCGCGCAACCGCAAGGAGAGCCGCGGCGGGCACATGCGCGACGACTTCCCCCAGCGCGACGACGAGAAGTACATGCAGCACACCATGGCGTACCTGTCGGGGGATGCCGGATCCTCCCACTCGGAGGATCACATCCGACTCGACTGGAAACCCGTCGTCTTCACGAAGAACGAGGCCGGCGAGCTGCGCTACCCGCCGTTGGAGAGGAAGTACTGATGGCAGTCGTCGCCCTTCAGCAGGCTCAGGAACCGGGTCCTGCGGAGGCCCCCGCTCCGGCTGACACCGGCATCCAGTCGTTCCTCGTCACGTTCATCATCCGCCGCTTCGACCCCGAGGTGGACGAGGAGCCGCGCTGGGTCGACTACGACGTCGAGCTCTACTCGACGGATCGCGTGCTCGACGCCCTCCACAAGATCAAGTGGGAGGTCGACGGGTCGCTGACGTTCCGCCGCTCGTGCGCCCACGGCATCTGCGGGTCCGACGCGATGCGCATCAACGGCCGCAACCGCCTGGCCTGCAAGACGCTCATCAAGGACCTCGACATCTCGCAGCCGATCTACGTCGAGGCCATCAAGGGCCTGCCGCTCGAGAAGGATCTCGTCGTCGACATGGAGCCGTTCTTCGCGTCCTACCGCGAGGTGCAGCCGTTCCTCATCGCAAGCTCCAAGCCCGAGCCCGGCAAGGAGCGCATCCAGTCGATCGTCGACCGCGAGGTCTTCGACGACACGACCAAGTGCATCCTGTGCGCGGCGTGCACCTCGTCGTGCCCCGTCTTCTGGACCGACGGCCAGTACTTCGGCCCCGCCGCCATCGTCAACGCGCACCGCTTCATCTTCGACTCGCGCGACGACGCCGGCGACGTGCGCCTCGACATCCTCAACGACAAGGAGGGCGTGTGGCGCTGCCGCACGACCTTCAACTGCACCGAGGCGTGCCCCCGAGGCATCGAGGTCACCAAGGCGATCGCCGAGGTCAAGCAGGCCGTGCTCCGCGGCCGCGCGTAGCCGGCCACCGGACGTGACCGGGTCTGACGTGACTGGGCCCGCGCCGGCGCAGGACCCTGTGCTGCGGGCCGCACGCGGAGCCGTGACGGCGGCCTACGTCGCCCAGGGTCTGGGCTACGCGGTCATCGTCACGTCGCTGCCGGCGCTCAAGGCCCGACAGGACGTCGACGACACGATCGTGTCGCTCCTCGTGCTCGGCGTCGCGCTCGCCGCCGCAGCGGGGTCCGTCATCGCCAACGCCGTCGCGGTGCGCTTCGGCAGTCGCACGGCGCTCGTGCTCGGCCTCGCCGTGCAGGCCGCCGCGCTTCCGGTCATCGCCATCCCGACGCCCTTCCCGCTCTTCGCTGCGGCGTTCGCGCTGTTCGGCGTCGGCCTCGGCTGCGTCGATGCCGCGGCGGCGATGCAGGGCGTCGCGGTGCAGCGCGCCTACGGCCGCCACCTGCTCGGCGGGTTCTTCGCCGCCGCCACCGCTGCGGCGATCGCGGGCGCTCTGCTGGTGTCGGCGGTGGCGTTGACCGCGACGGCGGCCGGCATCGCGCTGGTGTGCGCTGCCGTGATCGCCCTCGGCGTGGCCGTGATCGGCATCCGCTTCTTCGCCCGCGAGGTGCCGATCGACGAAGCCCTCCCGCGCGCCGAGCGCGGCAGGCTCCCGCGCGCCGGCATCTGGGTGTTCGGGCTGGTGATCCTCGCCGTCTTCGTGGCCGACTCCGCCGTGAGCACCTGGAGCACCGTGTACCTGCAGGACGATCTGTCGGCCCTCGCCTGGATCGCGCCTCTCGGCTACGCCGCGTACCAGAGCGTCGTCCTCGTCTCGCGCCTCTTCACCGACCGCCTCATCCCGGCCATCGGCCGTCGCCGCCTCGTCGCGATCGCCGCGAGCGTGTCGGCGGTGGGATGCGCGCTGATCGCGCTCGCGCCCTTCCCGCTGGCCGCGGTGATCGGATTCGCGCTCGCCGGTCTCAGCGCGGGCGTGCTCATCCCGGTGACCTTCGGCGCCGCGGGCGAACTCGCCCCCGAGCACAGCGACCAGGTGATCGCGCGCGTGAACCTCTTCAACTACGCCGGCGCGATCCTCGGCGCGGTGGTCGTGGGGCTCCTCGCCGACGGGCCGGGACTCGGGCCCGGGTTCCTGCTCCCGGCCGTCGCGCTCGCGGCGATCCTCTTCGCCGTCCCCCGATTCCGCTCGACACCGCGTCCCGCGCGCTCGAGCGTGTCCGCGCCTCGCTAATCTGTCCGAGTGAGCGAACAGCGCCATGAGCACGCCCGTGTGGAGGCGGATGCGGCCCAGCGCGAGGAGGAGTCGCTGCGCGCACGCTGGGAGGCGACGCAGGAGAGCCTGAGGCAGCGCTTCGACGAGCCCCTCACTCGCGCCAGCCGCTTGACGCAGAGGACCCTCGCGTGGTTCCCGGTCCGGGTGTGGCGGCACTTCCTGCAACGGAACGGCTTCCTGCTCGCGGCCGGGGTGAGCTACCAGGCGCTGTTCGCGATCTTCGCGGCGATCTACGTCACGTTCGCGGCCGCCGGACTCTGGCTGGGCGGCAGCCCGGAGGCCGTGACCCGCCTCATCGACCTCATCAACAGCTACATCCCCGGCCTGATCACCGAGGACAGCTTGTTCGCCACCCCCGAGCAGGTGCAGGGGATCGCCACCGACAACGCGGGCGTCCTCGGGATCACGGGCATCGTCGCACTCGCCACACTCATCTGGACGGCGATCGGCTGGGTCACCTTCTCACGGCGGGCGGTGCGCGACATCTTCGGCATTCCGCCCGACCGCCGCAGCTACTTCTTCCTGAAGGCCCGCGACCTGCTGGCGGCCCTGGTCTTCGGCGCCGCGCTCGTCATCGGCGGCGTGTTCAGCTACATCGGCACGTGGGCGCTGAGCCTCATCTTCTCGATCCTCGGCTGGGACCAGTCGGGCCTGTCGAGCGCCAGCGTCAGCGTCGCATCGCTCATCGTCTCGTTTGCGCTGAACTCCGCCGCCCTCGCCGCGCTCTTCCGGTTCCTGACGGGGGCGACCCTGCGCTGGCGGACGATCTGGCCGGGCGCGATCCTCGGTGGTGCGGGACTGTCCGTGCTGCAGCTCGGCGCCGGTCTCCTGCTCAGCTACTCGCCCACCAACCCCCTCCTCGCCACGTTCGCGATCTTCATCGGACTGCTGCTGTGGTTCCGCCTCATCGGCATCGTGATGCTCGTCGCCGCCGCCTGGATCGCCGTCTCGGCGCAGGACAAGGACCTGCCCCTGCTCGAGCAGTCCGAGGCCGAGCGCCTCGCCGCCGAGCACGCCGCGCTCCTGCTCGCCGCGCACGTGCGCCTGCGCACGGCCCAGACGGCCCGCGACTCCGCGCCGTGGTTCCGGGTGTGGGCGGCCGACCGGGCTGTGCGGGACGCCGAAGCGGAGCTCGCGCAGGTGGAGGCATCCGCTCCCCCCGGAGGGAAGCACGAGACGAAGCCCACCAGCCTGTTCGAGTGACGGCGCGGTATCGGAGGCCGCGGCTAGGCTGGCGGGCGTGCCACGCCGAGTCCGCATCGCCTCTGTCAACGTCAACGGGATCCGCGCGGCCACGCGCAAGGGGATGATCGAGTGGCTCGACGAGGCCGACATCGACGTCCTCGCCCTGCAGGAGGTTCGAGCCACGCTCGACGAGGTCCGCGCCGTCCTGCCCGGCTGGGAGCTCGTCAACGACGAGGCGCTCGCCAAGGGTCGCGCGGGTGTCGCGATCGCGACGCGCATGCCGGCCGTCGAGGTGCGGCGCGTGCTCGGACCCGACCCCCTCGACTCGGCCGGCCGCTGGATCGAGGCCGACCTCGACATCGACGGCGAGCGGCTCACCGTCGTGAGCGCGTACGTGCACACGGGAGAGGCCGAGACGCCGCGTCAGGACGCGAAGTGGGCGTTCCTCGATGCCATGGAGAAGCGGATGCCGCAGCTCCGGCAGTCCTCGCCGCTCGCGCTGATCATGGGAGACCTCAACGTCGGCCATCGTGAGCTCGACATCCGCAACTGGAAGGGCAACGTCAAGAAGTCCGGCTTCCTCCCCCGCGAGCGCGCGTACTTCGACCGGTTCCTCGGCGCGGCGGGCGAACCTGTGACGGGCGTCGACGGCTCCACGGGCACCGGCCTCGGATGGGTCGATGTCGGGCGCGCCGCACACGGCGACGTCGACGGACCGTACACCTGGTGGTCGATGCGCGGGCGCGCGTTCGACAATGACACCGGCTGGCGAATCGACTACCATCTCGCGACGCCCGAGCTGGCGAAGCGGGCATCGGGCTACCGGGTGGTGCGCGCGCCGTCGTGGGACACGCGCTGGAGCGATCACTCGCCCGTCGTCGCCGACTACGCGATCGGCCGGTGATTCCGGCGGCGGGCGGTGCGGCATCCGCTCGCCCGTCTCGACCCTAGGATTGTCGGATGAGCAAACCGCGCCTCTACTCCGGCATGCAGCCCTCAGCCGACTCCCTCCAGATCGGCAACTACATCGGGGCTCTCATGCAGTGGCGCGACCTGCAGGAGGCCTACGACGCCGTCTTCTCCGTCGTCGATCTGCACGCGCTGACGCAGCCGAACGACCCCGCCGAGCTGCGGGAGAAGACCCGCCGCACCGCCGCGCAGTACATCGCCGCGGGCATCGAGCCGTCGAAGTCGACGCTGTACGTGCAGTCGCACGTCCCGGCGCACGCCGAGCTCGCATGGATCCTGTCGACCGTCACCGGCTTCGGCGAAGCGGGGCGCATGACGCAGTTCAAGGACAAGTCCCAGCGGTACGGCGCCGACGCCACGTCGGTCGGGCTCTTCACGTATCCGGTGCTGATGGCGGCCGACATCCTGCTGTATCAGACCGACATCGTGCCCGTCGGCGACGACCAGAAGCAGCACGTGGAGCTCACGCGCGACCTCGCCGAACGCTTCAACAGCAGGTACGGCGACACGTTCACCGTGCCGATGCCGGTGATCCAGAAGGACACTGCGCGCATCTACGACCTGCAGAACCCCACCGCGAAGATGTCGAAGTCGGCCGAGTCCGACGCCGGCGTGCTGTGGCTGCTCGACGACCCGGCCGTCTCCGCCAAGAAGATCATGCGCGCCGTCACCGACAGCGAGGGTTCGGTGCGCTATGACCGCGAGGACAAGCCCGGCGTCTCCAACCTGCTCGTGATCTACGCCGCCCTCACCGGCCGGCAGATCCCCGCCATCGAGGACGAGTACGCGGGCCGCGGCTACGGCGACTTCAAGAAGGGCCTCGCGGAGGTCGTGGTGAACGAGTTCGGACCGGTGCGCCGGCGCGCGCTCGATCTGCTCGACGATCCCGCCGAGCTCGACCGCGTGCTCGCAGCCAACGCCGCGAAGGCCGAGAACGTCGCGGGCCGCACGCTCGCCGACGTGTACGACAAGGTCGGGCTGCTCCGCCGGGTGTGACCCCCGGGGGCTGCATCGCGCGCGTGGCGGCGGCATCCGTCCCGGCCCGTGCCGCAACTCAGCCTGCCCAGGGCACCGCGCCGCGGCATCCGCTCGCGCGTGCCGCAACTCAGCCTGCCCACGGCGCCACCCACGGCCGAGCCGCAGAACTCCGGGTCGGCTCCACCCAACCCGGTCGGCCCAGGCTGAGTTGTGACACGCGGCACCCGGGAACGACCCGCCGGACCACTCGTTCCCGCCGGCCGCGGGCGCCGCGCCGCGGCATCCGCTCGCGCGTGCCGCAACTCAGCCTGCCCACGGCGCCACCCACGGCCGAGCCGCAGAACTCCGGGTCGGCTCCGTTCGACCCGGTCGGCCCAGGCTGAGTTGTGACACGACGCGGTGCCAGGACCGGGTCGTACGCGTCAGCGAGCGCCGCAGCCGCGGTGTGCTGCGACCAGGTTGCGCAAGGCGGCAAGGACCACGTCCGGTCGGTACATGATGTCGGCCGCAGTGAGACGGAGAGTCGCGTAGCCGAGCGCGGCGAGCGCGATGTCGCGGCTGCGATCCTTCACCTGCTGCTCCCACTCCGAGTGGAACTCCTTGCTGTCGCATTCGACGACCAGCCACCCGTCGAGCACGAGATCCACTCGGCCGACTCCCTCGAACCGCACCTGCAGGTCGATGCGGCAGCCGAGCGCTCGCGCCATCAGGCGCACCAGCGTCTCGGGTCCGGACTGCGCACGGCGATCGACGAGTGTTCGCAGCACGGCGAAGCGCGGCGGTAGCGCGGCGAACAGATCGGCGAGGTCGGCGACGCGGATCAACCGCTTGTTGAGTGCACTGTCAATGCTGGCGATCGCGTAGCGCGGTGCTTGACACAGCACCGCCTGCGCGAGCGCATCGACGATATGGACACGCGCGCCCGTCGCCTTCTCCGCACGGACGAGCGGAAGCCAGTGGAGTCGCTGCGCGCGCTCCCCGCGCGGCTCGAGCGGACCCCCGGAGGGTGCGGCGGACCGCATCCGGCTCGTTCCACGGGTGATGTGCACGTGCGTGTTCGTGTTCTCGAACACGAACACGCCGAGGAGCTGGAGCAGGCTGAGGCAGGTCAGCCGACCTCCGATGCGGACGGCATCCTGCACGCTCTTCGGCGAGTCCGGCGACATGTACCGGTCACGACGGACACGGACGACAGTGCCGGACGCGACCGCGCGCGCCAGCCCTCGACGGCTGAACCCGTTGTTCAGCAACCTCACCCGCGTCGACACCTCGTGCTGTTCCGCCATCTGTCCACGGTGGTGCGCACCCCCTTCCGACGGACGGGAACGCGGCCAGGCTGTGAGGAATCGGCGCCCGGACTCCGGTGGGGAGGAGCCGTGTCACAACTCAGCCTGGCCCACTGGGCAGCAGGACACGAACCGCGAATTCATGCTCGACGCGACCGCCCCGCCCCGCAACCAGGCTGAGTTGCGGCACACGAAACCACTCCGCGTCGGCGCGGCGTGGCAGGATGGCCGCATGCCGGAGATGCCCGAGGTCGAGGGCCTCGTCCAGTTCCTGCGCGGACGAGTGACGGGCCTCGAGGTCACGCGCGTGTCCGTCGCGAACATCGCGGCGCTCAAGACCTACGACCCCCCGGTCGAGTCGCTCCAGGGCGCAGGCATCACCGGGGCGACACGGCACGGGAAGTTCGTCGACCTCGCGACGTCGGGGACGGATGCCGCGCCCCACCTCGTGTTCCATCTCGCCAAGGCCGGCTGGCTCCGGTTCTACGAGCAGCTGCCGGCGACGATCATCCGTCCGGGCAAGACGCCGATCGCGCTGCGCGTCGCGCTGTCGGACGGCTCGGGCTTCGACCTGACGGAGGCGGGAACGAAGAAGTCCCTCGCGGTCTACGTGGTGCGCGATCCGGCCGATGTGCCCGGCATCGCCCGACTCGGCCCCGACCCCCTCGACCCCGGATTCACCCGGGACACGCTCGCCGGGCTCCTGGCGGGCCGGCGCACGCAGATCAAGGGCGTGCTGCGCGACCAGGCGACGATCGCGGGCGTCGGCAACGCGTACTCCGACGAGATCCTGCACGCGGCGAAGATGTCGCCCTACGCACTGGCTGCGAGCCTCGGCGACGCCGATGTGGATGTGCTGTTCGCCGCGATGACCGACACGCTCGCCGAGGCGGTGGCCGCGGCATCCGGCAAGCCCCCCGCCGAGCTCAAGGACGCCAAGCGGCGGGGCATGAAGGTGCACGGCCGTCGCGGCGAGACGTGCCCGGTGTGCGGCGACGAGGTGCGCAGTGTCTTCTTCGCCGACAACTCGCTGGAGTACTGCCCGACGTGTCAGACGGGCGGCAAGATCCTCGCCGACCGGCGCCTGTCGCGGCTGCTGAAGTAGCGGGCGGCGGAACCCGCCTCAGTGGCCGGTCGTGCCCATCAGCACCCGCGCATCGTCGTCGACCCAGTCGAGCGACTTCGACACGGCCTTGCGCCACAGCCGGTAGCGGCGTTCGCGCTCGTCCTTCGGCATCCGCGGTTCGAAGCGCACGTCCTCCTGCCAGTGTGCGCGGAGCGCGTCCCGGCTGCTCCACACGCCCGTTGCGAGCCCCGCCGCGTACGCCGCACCGAGGGCGGTCGTCTCGACGACCTTCGGTCGGACGACGGGCACGCCGAGGATGTCGGCCTGGAACTGCATGAGCGCGTCGTTGCGGGTCATCCCGCCGTCGACGCGCAGCTCTTCGAGCGCCCGGCCGGTGTCCGCGACGACGGCCTCGATGACGTCGCGCGTCTGGAACCCGGTCGACTCGAGTGCGGCCCGCGCGATGTGCCCTTTGTTGACGTACCGCGTCAGTCCGACGAGCGCACCGCGCGCGTCCGGTCGCCAGTACGGGGCGAAGAGGCCCGAGAACGCCGGCACGAAGTAGGCGCCGCCGCTGTCGGCGACGGTGGCCGCGAGCGTCTCGACGTCCTCGGACCGCTCGATGATGCCGAGGTTGTCGCGCAGCCACTGGACGAGCGAGCCGGTGACGGCGATCGATCCCTCGAGGGCGTAGCGGGCGGGCTCGTCGCCGCAGCGGTACGCCACCGTCGTGATGAGCCCGCTGTCGGAGCGGACGATCTCGGTGCCGGTGTTCACGAGGAGGAAGTTGCCGGTCCCGTAGGTGTTCTTCGACTCGCCCGCGTCGAACGCCGCCTGCCCGAAGGCGGCGGCCTGCTGATCGCCGAGGATGCCGGCGATCGGCGCGCCGTGCAGCAGGTCCGGCAGCTGCGTCGTCCCGACGACCTCGGACGACGAGCGGATCTCCGGCATCATCGAGCGCGGGATGCCCCACACTCCGAGGAGCTCGTCCGACCAGTCGAGGGTGCGCAGGTCCATCAGGAGCGTGCGCGACGCGTTCGTGACGTCGGTGACGTGGATGCCGCTACGCGCGCCGCCGGTGAGGTTCCAGATCACCCACGTGTCGGGCGTGCCGAACACGAGGTCGCCCGCCTCTGCCGCTGCCCTGGCGCCGGGCACCTCGTCGAGGATCCAGGCGATCTTCGACGCGGAGAAGTACGTGGCGAGCGGCAGTCCGGTGGTCTCCGCGAAGCGGTGGGTGCCGTCGTCGCCCGCGCCCCCCGCTGTCCCCGCCGCCTGCCCCGCCGCCGCCGCCGTCCCCCCCGCCGTCCCCGCCGGTCCCTGAGCCTGCCGAAGGGCGTCGATGCGCGGCTGCGTGCGGGTGTCCTGCCAGACGAGCGCGTTGTGCACCGGGCGGCCGGTGCGGCGGTCCCACACGATGGCGGTCTCGCGCTGGTTGGTCACGCCGACGGCGGCGACATCGGATGCCGCGATCCCGGCCCGCGTCAGGCAGGACGCGACCACCCACTCGGTGTTGGTCCAGATCTCGACGGGATCGTGCTCGACCCATCCCGCGCGGGGAAAGATCTGCTCGTGCTCGCGCTGAGCGACCCCGACGACCGCACCTGCGGCGTCGAAGACGATCGCGCGGGTGGAGGTCGTGCCCTGATCGATGGCCAGAACGTGATCGGCCAACGCCGTCTCCTTCCTCGCGGGCGGCTGCGCCCGGGTGCGTGCCCGATGCGCCCTCGCATCGGCTGCGGTCAGGCTATCGCGACGCGGCGGATGCCTCGGCCCACGCCGGGTCGGCCGCGTGCACCTTCGCGAGGCTGCGCTCCACCTCGGCCGCGGTGCGCCGGGCATCCCAGCCGAGCACCGGCGCGATCGCGGCGGCGATCTGCGCGGCGGATTCGGCCGAGGCGTGTCCGACGAAGGCCAGGCTCGTGCGCCGCAGCAGCACGTCGTCGAGGTGCATGACGTCTTCGCTCTCGGCGAGGTGACGAAGCTCCGCGGTGCTGTAGCCGGGGACGACATCGAGCGGGGCGTCGTCGGGATCGTCGACGATCGCCGCGATCACGGCGGCGGCCACGGTGCCGTAGCGGTCGAGGAGCGTCGCGACGCGTGCGTGCGGCAGTCCGTCGGCGTGGATCGCGATCCACTGCTGCCGCGCGCGCTCGGTCGTGGGGAAGCCGCTGCCGCCGCCGATCGCGAGGCCCTTCGTGGATCGCCGGCGCGGGCGCGCCAGCAGGTGGAGCACGCGATCGGCCAGGTGCTCGGCTGACGCGCGGAACGTCGTCCACTTGCCTCCGACGAGACTCAGGACCGTGGCATCCCCGCCCACGAGCGGTGCCGATTCGATGCGGTAGTCCCGAGAGACGAAGCCGGGCGCCATGTCGCCGTGGCCCGGGAGCGGGCGCACGCCCGCGAAGCGGAAGACGATCTGCGACCGGTCGACGACGACGTCGGGGAGCACCTGGCGGACGAGGTCGATGAAGTAGTCGACCTCTGCCTCGGTGCACACGATCGGGTCGCGCATGTCGTGCTCGAGGTCGGTCGTGCCGACGAGCACGCGCCCCTTGAGCGGGTAGATCAGGACGATCCGGCCATCGGCGTTCTCGAAGAAGAGCTCGCGTCCGCCGGTCGCCGCGAGCAGCTCCGGGTTGTCGAGCACGATGTGCGAGCCCTTTGTGCCGCCCATGTAGCGCGTGGGGTCGCCGAGTGCGAGGTTCGTCAGGTCCGTCCACGGGCCCGAGGCGTTGACGACGACGGATGCCGCGAACGTCAGCTCCCGCCCCGAGACCATGTCGCGCAGCACGACGCGGCCATCCCGTACGCCGGCGGCGGCGGTGTAGTTCGCCGCGCGCGCCCGGTCGCCGCCCGCGGCCCGGCCGTCGCGGAGCACGTCGATGGCGAGGCGCTCCGGATCGTGGAGCGAGGCATCCCAGTACGTCGCGGTGTACTTCACGCCGGGGTTGAGGTCGGGAAGCTCCTGCAGCGAGCGCTTGCGCCCGCGGAACGCGTGACGCGGGACGCGCCCGCCGCCGCGCGAGAACGAGTCGTAGATGACGAGACCGATCTTGATGAGCGCCGCACCGCGCTCACGGTGCTTGCCGCCGCCGTGACGCAGGAACCGCAGCGGTGCGCTGAGCACACCGGAGAAGGTCGAGAAGATCGGGATCGTGGTCTGCAGCGGGCGCACGTAGTGCGGCGCGAGGCGCAGCATCGCGTTCCGCTCCGTGACGGCCTCGTGCACGAGGCGGAACTCGCCGTTCTCGAGATAGCGGATGCCGCCGTGGATCATGTGCGACGACGCCGCCGAGGTGCCGCTGATGAAGTCGTCACGCTCGACGAGTGCCACATCGACACCCTGGATCGCCAGGTCGCGGAATGTCGCGAGTCCGTTGATGCCTCCGCCGATGATGAGCACGTCCGCGTAGGGACGCTCCGCGATCGCATCGAATCCTCGTGCAGTTCCCCCGGCCATCGTGCCTCCCCGTCATGGTCGTGTTCCCTCCCCCATGATGACATTCGTGGACGTCTTTGCAAGCTCATTGCACATACGTGCAAGACTGCAGAGGTGGACGACCTCACGGACGGTCGCTCGGCGCAGCGTGCGCTCACCGCGGCCCACCTCTATTACGTTCAAGACCGCACGATGGAGGCGATCGCGCGGGAGCTGAGCACCTCGCGGTCGACCGTGTCGCGGCTGCTGAGCCAAGCCCGCGCGACCGGCATCGTCGATATCCGCATCCGCTCGCCCTTCGCCGCGCCACAGCTGTTGGAGGAGCGTCTCGCCGAGCGCTTCGGCGTCAGCGCCCACGTCGTCCCCGTTCCCGACGACGCCCACGACGTCGAGAGACTCGAGCGCGTCGCCGTCGCCGCGGCCCATCTCCTCGACGAGCTCGTGCATGCCGAGATGACGATCGGCGTGGCGTGGGGGTCGACGACGGCCGCCATCAGTCGCCGCCTCGTCCCCCGGACCGTCCACGGCACGACATTCGTGCAGCTGAACGGCTCGGGGAACACCCACACCACCGGGCTGCTCTATGCGAGCGAGATCCTCAGTCGCTTCGCCGCGGCCTACGGCGGCAGCGCACAGCAGTTCCCCGTCCCCGCCTTCTTCGACGACCCGCGCACGAAGCACGCGATGTGGCGGGAGCGCAGCACGCGGCGCATCCTCGCGATGCAGGCCGCCATGGACCTCGTGGTCTTCAGCACGGGCTCCGCCGACTCCCGTGTGCCGAGCCACGTGTACTCGGGCGGCTACCTCGAGGCGCAGGAGCTGTCGGCCCTCGACAGCGCCGGCGTCGTCGGCGACGTCGCGACCGTATTCTTCCGGGCCGACGGCTCGAGCGACAGCATCGCGCTGAACGAACGCGCCACCGGTCCGCACTTCGATGTGCTGCGCCGTGTTCCGCGCCGGCTGTGCGTCGTCGCAGGGGCGACGAAGGTGTCGAGTCTGCGCGGCGCCCTCGCCGCGGGTCTGGCGACCGACCTCGTCGTGGACGAGGCGGTGGCGCGCGCGCTGACCGAGTGAGGCGCCTTCATTCGCCGACACGGAATGATCTCGCACCGGCGGCGTTGACTACACTCGAGAGCATCAACGTGCTCCGGGGTCGGTGAGAATCCGAACCGGCGGTGACAGTCCGCGAGCCAAGGCGTCCTTCTTCACGGAGAAGCGCCACGGCCGATCCGGTGGAATTCCGGAACCGACGGTGATGCGACAGAGGTCCGAAACGGAACTCCGTCGCTAGTCCGGATGGGAGGCAGCACGGACGGCGCCGCGCGCGCCGTCGGCTTCCCGTGCACCCGGAACACCGCGAGGTGAAGACAGGGGACACGGATGACGGCGACCACGGCGGAGCGCGATGCGATGCGTCGTGCGCTCGCGCTCGCCCACGGCGGACCGCGCGGTGTCAACCCGCAGGTCGGTGCCGTGATCCTCTCCCCCGCGGGCGAGATCCTCTCCGAGGGGTGGCATCGCGGCGCCGGAACTCCTCACGCGGAGGTGGACGCGCTCTCGCGCCTCGCTCCCGCTGCGACGCGGGGGGCGACGGCGATCGTCACCCTCGAGCCCTGCAACCACACCGGCCGCACCGGCCCCTGCGCGCAGGCGCTCATCGCATCGGGCGTGAGCCGGGTCGTGTACGCGATCGCCGATCCGAACGCCGTCTCTTCCGGCGGCGGCGAGCGCCTGCGCGCGGCAGGCGTGGACGTGGAGTCGGGACTGCTCGCCGACGAGGCCCACGCCCTGCTCAACTCGTGGCTCACCGTCCAGCGGCTCGGCCGCCCGCACGTCACGGTCAAGTGGGCCCAGAGCCTCGACGGCCGGGCCGCGGCATCCGACGGCACCAGCCAATGGATCACCGGCGCCGTCGCCCGCGCCAACGTCCACCGGCGCCGCGGCGAAGCCGACGCGATCGTGGTGGGGACCGGCACGCTGATCGCCGACGACCCCGCACTCACTGCCCGCGCCGAGGACGGGTCTCTCCTCACCCGGCAGCCTGTCCCCGTCGTGCTCGGCGAACGTCCCGTGCCCGCCGGCGCGGCCGTGCGGCGGCATCCCCATGACTTCCTGCAGTATCCCGGCGACCTCGAGGCCGCGCTCGCGGACCTCCACGACCGGGGTGTGCACCGCGTCTTCGTCGAGGGCGGGCCCTCGGTCGCCGCATCGTTCGTGCGCGCCGGTCTCGCCGACGAGCTCCTCGTCTACGTCGCCCCGGTGCTGCTCGGCGGCGACCTGCTCGCACTGCGCGACCTCGGCATCACCACCATCGCCGACGCGCTGCGCCTCGAGGTGCGCGCCGTCGAGAGGCTCGGCGACGACCTGCTCGTCGTCGCGGCCCTTCGACAGGCTCAGGGACCGAAGGGACAAGGAGAAAGCTGATGTTCACCGGAATCGTCGAGGAGATCGGCCAGGTCATCGCCGTCGAGGCATCGGGCGACGGCGTGCGCGTCACCGTCCAGGCGCCGAAGGCGGTCTCGGATGCCGCGCACGGCGACTCCATCTCTGTCAGCGGCGTGTGCCTCACCGTCGTCGACCAGGGCGCCGACTGGTTCACCGCCGACGTCATGCGCCAGACGCTCGACATGTCGACGCTGCAGGGCGTCGCCCCCGGACGCGCCGTGAACCTCGAGCGCGCCACCGCGGCGCACGGCCGACTCGGCGGGCACATCGTCCAGGGCCACATCGACGGCACCGGCGAGCTGCTCGAGGTGCGCCCGGGTGCCCAGTGGCGCGTGCTGCGCATCGGCCTCCCTGCCACGCTGGCCCCGCTCGTCGTGGACAAGGGCTCCATCGCGGTCGACGGCGTCTCGCTGACGGTGAGCGCGGCGAGTCCGGCCCCTTCGACAGGCTCAGGGACCGGGAGTGCGGGCTCCGGGACCGGGAGCGAACCGCACTGGTTCGAGGTGTCGCTCATCCCCGAGACGCTCGAGGCGACGACGCTCGGCGCGCGGGTCGCGGGTGACCGGGTCAACCTCGAGACCGACATCCTGGCGCGCCATGTGCAGCGGCTGCTGTCGTTTGATATCGCGGCTCCGGCCGCACCCGATCTCCCCGCGGCCGCGGCCGCACCGACGGAAGGAGGCTCGGCATGAGCCTTTCCACGATCCCCGAGGCCCTCGACGCGCTCCGCGCCGGGAAGCCCGTCATCGTCGCGGACGATGAGAATCGCGAGAACGAGGGCGATGTCGTGCTGTCCGCGCAGCTCGCGACGCCCGAGTGGCTGGCCTGGACGGTCCGCTGGTCGAGCGGCTTCATCTGCGCACCGATGCCGGCGGAATGGGCCGACCGTCTCGACCTGCCACCGATGGTCGAAGTCAACCAGGACGCCCGCTCGACGGCCTACACAGTGAGCGTCGACGCGGCCGATCGCGTCTCGACCGGCATCAGCGCCGCCGACCGCGCCCACACGCTCAACGTGCTGGCCGATCCGGCGTCGACCCCGACCAGCGTCATCCGCCCCGGCCACATCCTGCCGCTGCGCGCCGTCGAGGGCGGCGTGCGCGAACGCGGCGGCCACACCGAGGCCGCGGTCGAGCTGATGCGGCTCGCCGGGGTGCACCCTGTGGGCGCCATCGCGGAGGTCGTGGCCGAGGACGGCTCGATGATGCGGATGCCCGGACTCCTCGACCTGGGGGACCGTGACAGCGTGCCCGTCATCACGATCGAGCAGCTGATCGCCTACCTGAACGAGCACGAGCCGGTCGAGGCATCCGCTCACCAGCCGCACCGGCGCCGCGTCAGCCTGCGTGCCGAAGCCCTGGTCCCGACGGCGCACGGCGAGTTCCGCTTCCTCGCGTACAAGGACCGCGTCACCGGCACCGACCACCTCGCGGTGGTCTCGGGCGAGATCGGCGAAGCGCCCCTCGTGCGCGTGCATTCGGAATGCCTGACCGGCGAGGCGTTCGACTCGCTGAAGTGCGAGTGCGGCCCGCAGCTCGACGCCGCCCTCGACGCGATCGAGCAGGACGGCGGCGTCGTCATCTACATGCGGGGCCACGAGGGCCGCGGCATCGGCCTCATCAACAAGCTGCGCGCGTACTCGCTGCAGGAGCGCGGCCTCGACACCGTCGACGCCAACCTGGCGCTCGGCCTGCCCGCCGACGCCCGCGACTACGCGGCGGCCGCCGGGATCCTCGCCGATCTCGGGGTCGACAAGGTGCGCCTCCTGACCAACAACGCCGACAAGGTCAACCAGCTGCGCGAGTTCGGCCTCGACATCGTCGAGCAGGTGCCGCTGCTCGTCGGGGTCGGCCCCAACAACCACCAGTACCTGACCACCAAGCGCGACCGCATGGGCCACATCATCGCCGAGGACGACCTCGCCGACGCCCTCGCGCAGATGCACGAAGGAGCCGAGCAGTGAGCGGAACGGGCGCCCCCCAGTCCATCGACAGGGTCGACGCGACGGGTCTCGACGTGATCGTCGTCGCCGGGATGTGGCATGAGGTCATCACCGACGGCCTGATCGCGGGTGCGCAGCGCGCGCTCGACGACGCCGGCGCCACGTGGCGCCTCGTGCGCGTGCCGGGATCGTTCGAGCTGCCCGTCACGGCCAAGGCGGCGCTGGACGCCGGCGCCGACGCGGTCGTGGCGCTCGGGGTCATCATCCGCGGGGGCACGCCCCACTTCGAGTTCGTCTCCTCGGCGGCCACCGATGGGCTGACGCGGGTGGCGCTCGACACCGGCAAGCCCGTGGGCTTCGGCGTGCTGACACTCGACGACGAGGCGCAGGGCATCGCCCGCGCCGGGCTGCCCGGATCGATCGAGGACAAGGGCTTCGAGGCGGCGGATGCCGCGATCCGCACCGCGCTCGTGCTGCGGGCACTTCGACAGGCTCAGTGACCGGCCGCGGGTGAGGCACGCCTTGCTGGCGGACGGCCCGCGATCGGCCTAACGTGACGGCCATGGAGATCCTGCGCCACGTCGTCCTGCTCGTCCACCTCGTCGGATTCGCGATCCTCTTCGGAGCGTGGGTCGTCGAGGCCGTCAACGGCCACCGTGGCATCACCCGCCTGATGAGCTGGGGCCTCGCGGTCGCCGCGGTCGCGGGCCTCGCTCTCGCTGCCCCGTGGGGGATCGACTACGAGCTGGATTACGTCAAGATCGGCGTGAAGCTCGTGATCCTGCTGGCCATCGGCGCCCTTCTCGGCATCGGCTCGGCACGACAGCGCAAGACCGGCTCCGTGCCGGGTGCGCTGTTCTGGTCGATCGGCGCGCTGACGCTCGTCAACGCCGCCATCGCCGTGCTCTGGCGCTGACGCAGCTCGGGGGAAACGATGACGGATGCCTCGGCATCCGCCGTCTGCGCGAGTAGGCTCCCGTCACATGGCCTCCTCCAGCGCCACCGCAACCCCGGCCAATCCGCGCTCGCGCGTCATCACGGCGAGCCTGGTCGGCACCACGGTCGAGTTCTACGACTTCTACGTCTACGCGACGGCCGCGGTGCTCGTCTTCCCGATCCTCTTCTTCCCGACCGGAAACGACACGACGGCGCTCCTCGCCTCGTTCGGTGTCTTCGGCGCGGCCATGATCGCCCGCCCGCTCGGCGCCGTGGTCTTCGGCCACTTCGGCGACCGGTTCGGACGCAAAGCGACGCTGGTCGCGTCGCTGCTCACGATGGGCATCGCGACGTTCCTGATCGGGTGCCTGCCGACGTTCAACGACATCGGCTGGTGGGCGGCTTTCCTGCTGCTGGTCCTGCGTCTCGCCCAGGGGTTCGCGCTCGGCGGCGAGTGGTCGGGTGCCGCGCTCGTGGCGACCGAGAACGCCCCGGACGGCAAGCGCGCGTGGTACGGCACGTTCCCGCAGCTCGGTGCGCCGCTCGGCTTCATCATCGCCAACTCGGTGTTCCTCGCGATCAACTTCCTGCTGCCCCATCCTGAGGGCGCGGGTCAGCGTTCCGCCGACTTCCTGGCGTGGGGATGGCGCGTGCCGTTCCTGTTCTCCGCCGTCATGGTGATCATCGGCCTGTGGGTCCGCCTGCGCCTGGTGGAGTCCGAGACGTTCGTGAAGGCCGAGCAGAAGGGCGTGATCCGCAAGTTCCCGCTCGGCGTCGTCATCCGCCGTCACTGGTGGCACCTCATCCTCGGCACGTTCATCATGCTGGCCACCTACGTGCTGTTCTACCTGATGACGAACTTCACGCTCACGTACGGCACGAAGGCCGCCGACCTGTCGACCGCCTCAGCGGCGGCGCAGGCGGCGGCGGAGGCGGCCGGCGAGCCGTTCGATGCGACCGCGTTCGCGGCGCAGTTCTACCCCGGCCTCGGCTTCG
>Ga0307505_10001561_pt1 | contig 18003 bp, 14 predicted proteins | sample 23_S_MG_FD_202183 | JGI IMG/M metagenome (GOLD analysis project Ga0307505, IMG submission 202183) | Soil microbial communities from Populus trichocarpa stands in riparian zone in the Pacific Northwest, United States - 23_S | ecosystem: Environmental > Terrestrial > Soil > Riparian zone > Trees...
GCGAGAGAGTCACCCGGCTTCGGCACACTCATCGCGAGCGCCCGGAGGGCTAAAGCCCACCGCTCCACAGTGGTCATTGAACGTTTCGTACCGCGCCGCCGAAGGCGGCGCGGTACCGCAACGCGAAGCTTCAGATCTTCTGCGCGGACTCGATGACCAGTTCCTGGCCATCGGCTTCGTCGCAGCTCACGAGCTTGCCCTTGATGGCGACGGTCGTGCCTTCCTTCGCGAGCTTGGTGAACTTGGCCGCGGTCTTGTGACAGACGGTGTAGCTCTTGTCCGTGTTGGCGACGCGGAACACGGTGTTCTCGCCCTCGGAGGTCAGGGTGCCCTTCAACTCGACCGTCTTCGCGGACTTCTTGACGTCGCAGCTCTTGCCCTCTCCAGCCAGCATCGTCCCCGTTGCGAATACGACGATCAGAATCAGAACCAGTCTCTTCATGAGGTGTTGCTCCTTTCGTCGATGAATATGGGCTCTTGTCGCGGCAGAGTCTTGTCAAAACGGACAACGATCTGGAGCGGGCTGTCCTGTTCGCCCGGCTCGCCGGCAACAACACGCGGTATCCTCCGCCCAATGGAACCCAGGAAAAGCGTCGACGGCGTGTTGCTCGTCGACAAGAAGTCCGGACTGACCTCGCACGACGTCGTGGAGAAGTTTCGCCGGCGCGCGAAGGTGAAGAAGGCCGGTCACACCGGCACCCTCGATCCACTGGCCACGGGTCTGCTCGTGCTCTGCGTGGGCAAAGCCACACGGTTGCAGGCGTATCTGATGGGGATGGAGAAGACCTACGAAGGCACGATCCAGTTCGGATGGGCCACCGACTCCTACGACGCCGCCGGCGAGCCCGTGGGGGAGCCGGTCGCACGAGACGTCACCGGCATCGACTTCGAGCCGCACCTCGGTCAGTTCCGCGGGGAGATCGACCAGATGCCTCCCGCCTTCTCCGCGAAGAAGGTCGACGGCGTCCGCGCCTACGAGCTCGCTCGCAAGGGGCAGGAAGTCAATCTGAAGACCAAGCGGGTGACCGTCTACGAGCTCACGGTTCTCGGCGTGGAAGGCTCGAGAATGCGTTTCCGGGTTCGTTCATCGGCCGGCACCTACATGCGCTCCCTCGCGCACGACCTCGGCCAAGCGGTCGGGGTGCCCGCGCATCTGAAGGAGTTGCGCCGCACGGCCATCGGCACGTTTCACGTCGACCAGGCCATCACGTTCGACACGATGTTCGAGGCCACCCCCGAGGCCATCCTCTCGCCGCCACACTTCCAGTCCCTGTCCGAGATCGACCTGCCGCTTCAGAAGGTGCGCATGGACTGGGCCCAGCAGGGCAAGATGATGCAAGGGCAGGGCGTCATCCTCGTGCCAAGCATCCCCGTCCAGAAGGGCGACCTCCTGGCCCTGGGGAATCCGCACGATCAGCTCTTTGCCATCGGCGAAGTGGTGAACGTCCTCCGCGAGGGAGGCCCGGTGGAGGTCAAGCCGAAAGTGGTTCTTGCGGGGTAGCCGGCACGGCCGGCTGCGACGTCAGGTGCAAATGGATCGGAGGCTGCGTCGCCCCCCTCATCCGGCCGATGGCCACCTTCTCCCCCAAGAAGCCGGGGGGAGAAGGCTCTCGATGGAACACTCTCGCGATGAACCAGCTCAACTAATGATGAACCCAGCTCGCGATGCCCACACACCGAGAGCCTTCTCCCCTCCGCAGAGGAGAGAAGGTGACGAAGGCGGATGAGGGGTCTCCCTCGTGGCAGGTACGCAGCCTTCTGTTTCTTGCTTTCACGTTCGCCGTACAACCTGGGCCGGCTCGATAGGTGCTCAACCCCAGCAAGCCGGTGATGGATCGGGGGAAACCGGCCCGGGCGGGATTGAAAAGCCGGAGAACCGCTGTTATGGTGGCGCGTCTTCATCAGAGACACGTGTATCGATTTACCGGGTTCAACCATGAACAGGAGAAGATTTTGTCGACCACTAGGGAGCAGAAGTCCGAATTGATCAACTCGTATCGCGTCCATGACGCCGATACCGGGTCGCCAGAAGTGCAGATTGCACTCCTCTCGAACCGCATTACTTATCTCACCGAGCATTTCAAGACCCATGCGAAGGATCATCACTCGCGGCGTGGTCTGCTGAAGCTCGTCGGCCGCCGCCGCCGTCTGCTGGATTACCTCAAGCAGATCGACGTGACGCGCTACCGCACGATCATCGACAAGCTCGGCATCCGTAAGTAGGCGACCCAATCCGGGGCGGGCCTCAGGGCCCGCCCCACGTGTATTCAGGCTCGAAAGCCTGCACGAACTCCTTCCAGGCCGGATCCCATCGTTCGGCCGCCGCGGAAAAATCCAAACGCCCGAGGTGATGAGTGGCCTCGCGGTTCATCGAAGGGAACCCATGAGTTTCAAAAGAGAGATGCAGATCGGCGGGAAGACCCTGTCTCTGGAGACAGGTGCGATCGCCAAACAGGCGCACGGTGCGTGCGTCGTGCGTTACGGAGACACGGTGGTCCTGGCCACCGCCTGCTACAGAGAAGGCAATGTGATCGGCGACTTCATGCCGCTCACGGTGGATTACAAGGAATACACCTACGCTGGCGGGCGCATCCCTGGCGGCTTCTTCAAGCGTGAAGGACGTCCGACCGAGAAGGAGATCCTGACCTGCCGTCTGATCGATCGTCCCCTGCGGCCCTCCTTCGAGAAGGGCTACCGCCAGGAAACCCAGATCATCGGCCTCGTCCTCTCCGCCGATGGCGAAAACGATCCGGACATCATGGCCATCAACGGCGCCTCCGCGGCGCTGACGATCTCCGAGATTCCGTTCCACAACCCGATCGGCGCCGTGCGCGTCGGCTACGTGAACGGCCAGATCGTCATCAATCCCACCAACTCCGAGCGCGACCTCTCCGACCTCGACCTGATCGTGGCCGGGACCGACTCGGCCATCGTGATGGTCGAAGCGGGTGCGCGCGAAGTGAGCGAGAGCGTCGTCCTCGACGCCTTCGACGCCGCGCATGCCGAGATCAAGCGCATCTGCGAGCTGCAGAAGCAGCTCCGCGCCGACGTCGGCAAAGAGAAGCTGAAGGTCGAGTACAAGCCCAAGTTCACCGAGGAGCTCGTCAACGAGCTCATGGGCCAGTTCGGCGACACGCTCAAGACCGCCATGCAGACCACCGGCAAGGAGTCGCGCCGGAAGGCCATGAAGGTCGTCCGCGAGCAGGTGATCGGCTCCGTTCCGGCCGATGACGCCGAGCGCCTCACGGCCGTGGGCGCCGCCTTCAACGAGATGGAAGTGCGCTTGTTCCGCACCCTGATGCTCGGCGAAGGCAAGCGCGTCGACGGGCGTCGTTTCGACGAGATCCGTCCGATCTCCATCGATACGGGCGTTCTGCCCCGCACGCACGGCTCCGCGATCTTCACGCGCGGAGAGACACAAGCTCTGGTCACGGTGACCCTCGGCACTCCGAACGAAGCGCAGAAGATCGAAGACTTCGAAGGCGAGACCTTCCAGCGCTTCATGCTGCACTACAACTTCCCGCCCTTCTCGGTCGGTGAAGTGAAGTTCATGCGCGGTCCCGCGCGCCGCGAGATCGGCCACGGCAACCTGGCCCGCCGCGCGCTCGCGCCTCTCCTGCCCACCGAGGACGAGTTCGCGTACACGATCCGCATCGTGTCCGACATCCTCGAGTCCAACGGATCCTCGTCGATGGCCTCGGTCTGCGGCGGCTCGCTGGCCATGATGCAGGCCGGTGTTCCGCTCCGCGCGGCCGTGGGCGGCGTGGCCATGGGTCTCGTCTCCAGCGAAGACAACACGCAGTTCGCGATCCTCTCCGACATCGCCGGCATCGAGGACCATGAAGGCGACATGGACTTCAAGGTGGCCGGCTCGCGCAACGGCATCACCGCGTTGCAGATGGACATCAAGGTCTCGGGTCTGTCCCGCGAGGTGATGGCCAAGGCGCTCGAGCAGGCCAAGGCCGGCCGGATGCACATCCTCGACAAGATGGATGCGGCTCTGGCCACTCCCGCGACCGAGCTCTCCGAGTTCGCGCCGCGCCTCTACACGATCATGGTTCCGAAGGATCGCATCCGCGACGTCATCGGCTCGGGTGGCAAGACCATCCGCTGGATCGTGGAGGAGACGGGCACGAAGATCGACGTCGCCGACGACGGCAAGGTCACGATCGCGTCGACCGATGCCAAGGCCGCCGAGCGCGCCATCGACATCATCAAGGGCCTCACGGCTTCGCCCGAGGTCAACACGAACTACAAGGGCACCATCAAGCGCATCGAGCCGTACGGAGCGTTCGTGGAGATCCTGCCCGGTCAGGACGGACTGCTGCACATCTCCGAGATGGCGCATCACCGCGTCGGCCAGGTCACGGACCTCTTCCAGATGGGCGACGAGATCGAGGTGCAGGTGGTCGGAATCGACCCGGACACCGGCAAGATCCGTCTGTCGCGCAAGCCCCTGCTCGCTCCTCCCACCGAGGAAGAAGCGGCTGCCGCCCGTGCCCGCGACGATCGCGGTCCGCGCGGTCCGCGTGAGGGTGGCGGTGGCGATCGCGGTGGCTTCGGCGGCGGAGACCGTGGCGGCTTCCGCGGCGGCGACCGCGACCGCGGTCCGCGGCGCGAAGGTGGCGGCGGTGGTGGTGGTTTCCGCGGCGGCGATCGCGACCGTGGTCCGCGCCGTGAAGGTGGCGGAGATCGCGGCCCACGTCGCGAAGGCGGCGGAGATCGCGGTCCGCGTCCCCCGCGCCCCGAAGGTGGCAACACCGGCGGCGGCAATCCCGGCGGCGGCACGCCGCAGGGTGGCGGCAACGAGGGCGGCGGCGCCGAGTAGTCCCGTTCCAACGACTGAAACGAACGAAGGCCGGCGAGCTCGCCGGCCTTCGCATTTCAGGTCGCGTGGATGCGGCGGGGGGACTCACCACAGAGGCACAGCGCGGGCTGCGCGCGACAACCCAACGCAACACTGGCCTGTCATCCTGAGCGGGCGGTTGGGATGGGGGGCGAAAGGATCCCCTGCCGAAGCACGACCCCCGCTCCGTCGGCAGGAGATCCTTCGCCCCCCAGCCCACCGCCCGCTCAGGATGACAGGCCAACTCAGTGTTGGGTTGGCGGGCGCCTGTTCGCAATACACTGCGCGCAGATGCGCATCCTCCTCACCGTGCTGGCGGCGGCCGCCGCGCTTTATGCGATCGTCGTGACGTGGCGGCAGAACGAGAGGGCGGCGGGACTCGACTTCTACATCTACTTCGTGGCCGGACAACTGGCGGGTCGCGCGGATGTCGGCAACATCTACGGGGAGGAAGTGCAGCAGCGGGTGGGGGAGGAGTACTTCGAGCGCGCGCAGCGGGGCAGTTCCGAGCTGCGCAAGTACGACGCGCAGCGCAGGCGGCGGCTCGATCTGGTCTCCAGCCCGTTTCTCTTCAGCACGCTGCGCTGGGTGAGTCGCGACTACGATCGCGCGCTGGCGCAGTACCACGCCTTCGTGCTCGCGGCGTTCGTCGCTGGCGTGCTCCTGCTTTGCCGCGCGTCGGGCGTGTCTTGGTCGGCGGCGCTCTTTCTGCTGGCCGCGCTCCTGCTCTGGTATCGCGGTTTCGAGGCAGACCTGCGCGTCGGCAACGTGAACTCCATCCAACTGGCCGCGCTCGGCCTCTTTGTCTGGGCCAGCCGACGGAAGGGTGATCACAAACCAGCAACCAGGAACCGCGATGGCGCGCCGTGGATCCTGCTGGGCGCGCTGGTGCTGTTCAAACCGAACCTCGTGCTCGTGCCACTGCTGCTGCTCGTGGCGCGCGTGGCGCGCCGCGAATGGAGGCGGCTCTTCACGGAGGCCGCGTTCGGAGCGGCCGGCGCCTTCGTGGCGCTGGTCGTCGCGAGCATCAGCTACGGCTCGCCGCGCGTGTGGCTGCAGTGGGTGCAGGCCGCGAATGCGTTCTATCACCGGCTCCCCGGACGCATGGAGCGCAACGTCACACCGGCGCTGTCGTTCTTCCAGCAGCACGGCGAGTGGATCAGCTACGCGCTCGCTGTGCTGCTCGTCGTGATCGTCTGCGCGGCGATCGTGCGCTCGAAGAGCGAGGACACGCCGCTCCTGGCGGGGCTCGGGGTGCTGATCTACCTCGTGACCGCGAACGTGGTGTGGCTGCACTACATGGTGCTGGTGGTCCCGCTTGCGGTGGCACTGTTGCGTTGGCGATCGACGGCGATCGTGGCCGTGGCCGCGCTGCTGCTCATCGCGGAGGAGCCGTTCGAGTGGGCGCTGTCGCTCCCGGCGTTTCCCGTCGAGGCGATGCTGATCACGCCGGCGCTGGTGGCGCTGTTCGTGTGCGGTGTGTGGAAACTCTCAGATCGCCACCCAGCCGCCGCCGCGGGCTGACGACTTGCGCGCGGCGTCGAGCACGCGTTGCTGCACGAGACCGTCTTCGAAGGTGGCCGCGGGGGCCAGCGCGCTACGGTCGCCATCCACGAGCGCAGCCTTCAACGCATGGGCGAGGTGCAACGTGCCGGTCCCGTAGGCCCCGCCGTGCGAGTTGCCCGGACGATCCTGCAGCGGCCCGCCCGCAATGCGCTCAAACGGAGTTCCACCCTGCGACAGCAGGACTTCCTCACCGGCGAACCGCATCGCGCCCTCTTCGCCGTGAATCGTCATCGAGCTGGTCTCGTCCGGTCCTCGGGACACGACACTGAATTGCAGGATGGCCATCGCGCCATCGCGCATGCGCAACTGCACGCTGCTGCAATCGTCCGCCGTGACCGCGCGCGTGCCGCCCTCGTACGGACGCTCGCCGATGACTGTGCTCAGCGCGGCCTGCGCGGCCTCCGGCTTCATCCCGAAGTAGCGAAGCGCGTCCACGAAGTGCGAGCCCACCGCGCCCCAGATCCCTCCGCCGAGGCTCGCGTCGCTCCACCAGTTCCACCCGCGACTCCGGTCGCCGCGCGCGGGACTGGAGTAGCGCACCTCGGCGTACCGAACGCGTCCAATGTCCGACGCGATCCGCTGGCGCGCCTCGCGCCACGCGGGGAGGAAGCGCAGCTCGTGATCGATGAGCGTGATGCGGTCACGGTTGGCGTGGGCCGCTGCGACGAGTTCCGCCGCTTCGCCAGCGTTGAGCGCGGTTGGCTTCTCGCAGAGAACGTGCTTGCCGGCCGCGAGCGCAGCCAGGGCCATCTCGCGGTGTTCCGAGGGAGGCGTGACGATCGAGACCAGGTCGACCTCCCGCGAAGCGATCACGTTGCGCCAATCGTCGCGACCGGCACGCACGACCTCCAGCCCGGCCTCGCGGAACGTCGGTTCCTGGACCCGCGCTCCCCAGCCTCCACCGACGATTGCGATTCGCGCCATTCCATTCTCCTTCGCGCTTTGTTCGTTTGCTGGTGCAGTGGTTGTCAGTTGTCGGTTCTCAGTTTGTGGGTGATCCGCCATTACCCAACCCACCGGACTCAGCCTCGAGTCATTGGCAGCTCGTTTGCGAATGTGCTGCATAGAATGTTCCGCAGCCGACCCAATCTTATCGTGCCGATCCGTGATCGCAGACAGCGCCGCCGCTATCTGACGCTCAAGAACGTCGGCTGGCTGATGCTGGCCGCTGTGATCGTCTTCGTGGTGATCAGCATTCGCTCCGAGATGCGCGGCCGCCCTTCGGACAGCTATGGCCGCCTCGTCCAGAAGGAGCTGCCGCGCGTCGAGCAGCGGCGCGTGGAAGTCGTCGAGGAAGCACCGCTGACCATCGACGAGCTGACCCATGCGGACCCCACGCTCCTCGTACCCGCCGCACGGGCGCAGTGGCTGGAGAGCCCCGCGCCCAGGCCCGCTCCACCAGCGAACGTGACTGCCGCGATCTCGCACGGCCGCCGCGGTGATCTCACCATCGTCGGTGGTCCTGAAGGCGTCAGCATCGTGCGCGAAGAACGCCCGAAGCCCGTGCTCTCCGGCGGCTTCGGACACGGCAACTAGCTCTAGCAGGCGCCTCCCGGAGGAACTGCTTTTCACCACAGAGCCACAGAGCCGCAACCCAACGCAACATTGGACTGTCATCCCGAGCGGGCGGTGGGATGGGGGGCGAAGGATCCCCTGCCGAAGCACGACACTCGCTCCGTCGGCACGAGATCCTTCGCGCCCACCCGCCACCCGCTCAGGATGACAGGAGGTTGTGCGCGCCGCGCGGAGAAATTTCGTTGTTAGTAGACAGAGGACACGGAGAACTCTCCGTGCTCTCTGTGACTCTGTGGTGAGAAAGCCGTGCGTGCTCAGCGAACCGCGCGGCGTCGCACGGGTCGTGGAACGGCGATCTCCGAGTACTCGCTCGTGCCGCTGTCATTGAACGCGCGCATGCGGACGCTGACGGTCGAATCGGTCGCCGGCTTGCGAATCGGGATGCCCGACTCGGCGGGCGTGAACCAGCGCTCCAGCTCGATCCACGCGCCATCGTCGATCCGGTACTCGAGCCGGTAACCGTTCACGGTGCCGGCGGATGGCTGCCAGGCCACCGACCAGCGCGTGTCCGATTCCGTGATGCTCACCCGCGGCGCGGTGGGGCGTGCTTGCAGCGATTGTCCGGTGATGGCCATGAACACATGACTCGACCCGTGCTGCGGCGCGTCGTCGCTCACGCGCGAAACGACATAGGCGAGTCTGCCTCCGGGGAGCGGCGCGAGCCCCGACGCTGCGAGCTTGGGGGCTCGATGGATTTCCGCGTTCATCACGACGGACCCCTCCCGATTGATCACGATCAGCGTGTCGTTGGGCTGGCCCTGACGGACGCCGCGATTCACGAGGGCCAGTCCGCCGTCGCCGGTGGAACTGACCGCGGGTGTGGAGATCGAACTGATGTCGAGATCCACCGCTTGCACAGCAACCGCACCCGCGACCGACGGTGAAATGCGGGCCATCCATGCCGGTGAGGAGCCCCACAACGCCAGGTACTCCGAGCCGTTCCAGACCAGATCCGGGCCGAAGCCCGAGGTCGCGGAAAGAGGGTCCGCGAGCACGAGGTCCGTGTTCTCGAGCCTCTGCAGGTCGGGCCCGAGTCGCGTTGCGAACAACCCCTCCGCCTGGCAGAACCCCATGATGTAGCAGGCCGTCTGGCCGGTGGTCAGGAGAAAACCGGCGCCGTTGGACGCGAGAGAGCGGACCCAGTCGCCACGGGTCGACATCGGCACGAGGGCGGACAGAGCTCCGCTGGAAGTGAGCAGCCTTCCGCCCTCGTCGGTGACGATTCCATACACTTGGCCATTCCAGGCGATGGCCGCATGCCGCTCGTCGGAGATGCGAACCGCGGGTCCCAGCGCGCGACCCGTTTCGTCGAGTCGGATCGCTTCCACGCCCGTGATGCGATCGATCAACACGACGAAATGCACGCCGTTGCTCGCCGCGCGCGCCACGGTCGGCTCCCATGGCGCGTGCAGCACTTCGTCGGACGCAATCTCGCGTTCCGACCAATGCCCGTTGTGGGTTCGCACTCCCGCGCGAATCGACGCCTTGCCATCGCCGAGCTCGCGCCACACGACCAGCGTGGCGTTGGCGGACGAGGTTGTCGCCAGAAGCGTCTGACGCGTGGCGGTGAACGTCGCGTCGCGTTCACCGTTCGCCTCGAAGGGCAGGGGCGTGATCTGCGCCGCCGCGAGCGTGCCCGCCGCGCGCGAGGCCAGGAACATGCGGCCTCCCATGGACCGCAGCGAGTGCGCGAAGCCACGCAGACCGCTCTGTTCGCGGCTCGTCTCGCGTTGAACGGCGGCATCGAGGTGCGTCACTTCCGCCTTGCCGGAGGCGCCTTCGTAGCCGATGCTCCACCCGTTGCCGTTCCACGCCGCGCTCGGATCGCGGAACGATTCGCCCTCGTGAGGCTCGATGGTCAGCGTCGAGCCCGGCGCCCCTCGGCTGCTCATCGGCACGGCCAGCAGCTTTCCGGACTCGACCCAGGCGAGGAGATAGCCCGACGTGCCGGCGGCCAGAGTGTAGTCGTCGTCATACGAAGCCGGAGGCTGTCCCAGAATCGAGTACGTCGCCACGAATCCATCCCTGTCGAGCGCCGCGGCGACGATTCCCGCCTCCGTTTTGCGGGCCAGGAGGAAGCCGCTTCCGTCGCCCGCGAGCACCGTCCGCTGGCCATTTCCCACGAGCACGCCGCTCATCCCTGCCGGCTGTCCCTCCGAGGTCAGAAGCACCACGTGAGTCTCGAGACGCGACCAGTCTTCGTTCCAGGCCTTGTAAGCCATGAGCGCCCGGTCACCGCTCGCGGCGAGGCGGACTTCGTTGTGCGCTCGACCGGCCATGGGGAAAGGCAATCCGGCCGGTTTCGCGTGGGCATCGAGTCGTCTCGCGAGGATTGTGCCGTCCGCCTGCTGCGCCACCGCGAGGAATCCGCCGCCGACCCACGCCACGTCGAAGTCCTCGGACGCATCCAGCACGAGGTGTCCCACGCGATCGCGGCCTTCGAGGACCTTGGTCGCCAGGACTTTCCCGTCGGAGAGCCAGAACAGGAAGAAGTCCTGGCCATTGTCCCGCAGCAGCGGCACCGCCGGCGCCGTACCGTAGCGAGTATTCGTCACGGCGAACGGCGCACCCGCGAGCTGTCCATGGAGGAGTTGCGTTGCCAGAAGGCAGGCCAACGCGGAGAACGAGCGTAGGAGGCGAGTCATTGTTCAGATAAGTTTATGTCGTAACGGCATTACGCACAAGCGGGCGATCCTCGCGCGGCGCACTCATACAATGCGGGCAAATGCCCCCAACCATTGCCTTCGGCACCGACGGCTGGCGCGCCGTCATCGCGGACCAGTTCACCTTCGACAATGTGCGGCTCGTGGCCGACGCCATCGCGGTGGCGGCCAGAACGCTGCACCCGCCCGCAGACGTCGACGCGAACGCGATCATCGTCGGGTTCGACCGGCGCTTCCTGTCCCGGGACTTCGCCGCCGTCGTCGCGGAGTGTTTCCGCGGAGCCGGCTTCCGAGTGATCCTCTCGGACCGGCCCACGCCGTCGCAGACGATCTCGTTCACGGCGAAGCACCGTAAGGTTTTAGGCGGAGTGGTGGTCACAGCCAGCCACAATCCGGCGAGGTACAACGGGCTGAAGTTCAAGGCCTGGTACGGAGGGTCGGCTCTGCCCGAGATGTACGACGCAATCGCCGCGAGCCTGGGGCAGCGCAGCTCGCGCGCGGGCGGCTCGATCGGCGAGGAGAACATCCTCGACGCGTATGTGGAGGCGTTGCAGGGACAGCTCGATTTGAAGCTGCTGAAGGGCGCGAGGCTGGCTATTCTGCACGATCCAATTTACGGAGTGTCGTCATCGATTCCGTCGAAGGTGCTGGGGATCGACTTCATCGGGTCACTGCGGGTGCAGCGCGGAATCCACGATTCTCTCGAGGCCACGATCGTGGACGGCATCCGCGGTGAGGTCAATCCGTCCTTCGGCGGAGTGAATCCGGAGCCGATTCCCGAGAATCTCAACGCCTCGCAGAACGTGATGATGGCCGGTGGCTACGACCTGGCCATCTGCAATGACGGCGACGCGGACCGCCTGGGCATTCTCGACGAGCGTGGGAACTTCGTTTCCCCACACAAGATCATCTCTCTTCTGGCGCTGTATCTCGTGCGCGAGAAGAAGCGCGGCGGCGAGCTGGTGAAGACCTTCTCCACCACGCGGTTGCTCGAGAAGGTGGCCGCGGCTCTCGGAGTTCCGCTGCACGAGACGGCCATCGGCTTCAAGTACGTGGCCGACCTGATGCTCGCCCGCGACGTGCTCATCGGAGGAGAGGAGAGCGGAGGCATCGGCTTCGGAGCGTTCATGCCCGAACGCGACGGCATCCTCTCCGGCCTCATGGTGGCGGAGGCCGTGGCGCATTACGGCCTGCCACTCTCGGACATCATCGCCCGCATGGAGAAGGAGTTCATCGAGCTCCACTACGACCGCCGCGACCTCCATCGCCCGATGGACCGCAACGTACGCCTCATCGAGCGCGTCCGTGCCGGCGCGCTCGACGACGCTTTCGGCGTGCCCTTCCGCAATCGCGAGGAGAAGGACGGAGTGAAGATGAACTTCGCCGACGACTCCTGGATCCTCTTCCGCAAATCGGGCACCGAGCCGCTCATCCGCATCTACTGCGAGAGTCCGACGACGGAGCAAGTCGCGAGGATGCTGGACATCGCCGTCGCGGCACTCGATTCGTAACGCCTCGGTTCGAGCGAGCTGCGTCTCGATCAGAGCTTCTTGCCGATTCCGGCCTGCTTCAGCACGGCATTCGCGGTATGGCGGGATTTGATCTCCTGATCGACAACGAAGCGGCGCCCGTTGATCGGGCTGAACCAGATCTCGTGATCGCCCTTGCCTTGGCGGTCGAACCGGCAACCATGCTCGATCAGGATTCTCTCGAGCTCGGGCGTGAACGAAGAAGCCATTAAGAAGCGACGGAGACGAGTTCGTGGCGATGGCTCGTCAACTCGAAAGAGATCGCATCCGCCGAATCATCGCCAAGCAGACCGTTTGCCTCGAGCAGCTCAGGAATCAGACTGCGGAGTCTCTCGGCGAGCCCCTCGATCGTGCCAGCCTCCGTTGCCAAGCCCGGTACGTCTCCGCTCGTGGCGACCCACACCTCGGCTTCCGGATCCCAGTCAGCTCGAACGTGGTAGGTCGCCCGTATCATGGATTGAGAATAGCACGCGATGTGAGACTCCCCTCGAAGCGGTCGTCGAGTCGTCGAGTCGTCGAGTCGTCGAGTCTTCGCGGGAGACCATCTCACGGTCTCATAGCCGCACAGTCTCATAGGCGCTCGTGGCCAATGACCCTTATGCGACTGTGAGCCTATGAGATCCCCCCTCGACGACTCGACGACCCGACGACCCGACGACCCGACGACTCGACGACTTGACGACCCGACGACCCGACGACACGAGTAAGAGGAATGAAAAGGGAGGCCCGAGGAAGGAAGAGGCGAGGGGAGGGGTCCTTTGGTAGGATTGCGGCGTGGCAACGATCGAGACCCCGACCCGGACGCAGTTCACCCGCGAGAGCATCATCGACGACTACCGGATCGCCTACCGGAGCCGGCAGGCCAGCCTCATCGGCCGGCGCGAAGTCCTGACCGGGAAAGCCAAGTTCGGGATCTTCGGAGACGGCAAGGAAGTGGCGCAGCTCGCCTGGGCGCGCGCGTTCCAGAAGGGCGACTGGCGCTCCGGTTACTATCGCGACCAGACCTTCATGCTGGCCCTCGGCGCCGCGACGCTGGAGGAGTTCTTCGGACAGCTCTACGCGGACACGGACATCGCCCACGATCCGTTCTCCGGCGGGCGCTCGATGAATGCGCACTTTGCCTCGCGCTTCCTGGATGAACAGGGTCAGTGGCGCTCGCAGGTCGATGCCTACAACGTCTCCAGCGATCTCTCGCCGACCGGCTCGCAGATGCCGCGGCTGGTCGGCCTGGCCTGGGCCTCCCGTCTCTACCGCGAGCTCGGCATCGCCGGCGCCGAACGGTTCACGCGCAACGGCGACGAGATCGCGTGGGGCACGATCGGCAACGCGAGCTGCGCGGAAGGGATGTTCTGGGAGTCGCTGAACGCCGCAGGCGTGCTGGGCATCCCCATGATCATCTCGATCTGGGACGACGGCTACGGCATTTCCGTGCCCAACGAGCACCAGGTCACCAAAGACAACATCTCAGAAGTGCTGAAGGGTTTTCAGCGCGAGCCGAAGTCGAAGCAAGGGTTCGACATTTACAAAGTCCGGGGCTGGGACTATCCCGCCCTCTGCGAGACTTACATCGCCGCGGCGCAGATCACGCGCATGGAACACGTCCCGGCGATCATTCACGTCACCGAGGTCACTCAGCCGCAGGGTCACTCCACCTCGGGGAGTCACGAGCGGTACAAGTCGGAGGAACGGCTCCGCTTCGAGGTCGAGTTCGACGGCATCCGCAAGATGCGCGAGTGGATGATCCCGCAGGGATTCGCCACCGCCGACGAACTGGATGCGATGGAGAAGGAAGACCTGGCCATCGTGCGCGACGCGCAGCGTCGGGCCTGGGACGCGTACCGCGCCCCGATCGATGCGGAGGTGCAGCAAGCAGTGGCGCTGCTCGACGAGCTCGGCGCGCATGAGCTGAAGAACGAGTTGCAACGCGCGCAGGCTCCGTTCCGTCGGGACGCGGTGCGCGCCGTGTCCGCGGCCATCATCGAGAAAGGCGGCGCGGCCGGCTCGCCCGCTGCGGAGTGGTTGCGCGTGCGGCAGGGAGAGGGCGACCAGCGTTACGGCGCGCACCTGCACGGCAACATCAATGTTCCCGAGGTCCCGGCCGAGTACGCGGACGACGCGCCGGTGCTCAACGGATTCGAGATCATCAATCATTGCCTCGACCACGCCCTGCGGCGCGATCCGCGACTGATCATCTTCGGCGAGGACGTCGGCAAGCTCGGCGACGTGAACCAGGGCTGCCTCGGCTTGCAGGAAAAGTACGGCGCATGGCGCGTGATGGACACGGGCATTCGTGAGTGCACCATTCTCGGGCAGGCCATCGGCGCGGCTTTGCGCGGCCTGCGGCCCATCGCGGAGATCCAGTACCTCGACTACGTCCTGTACGCGATCCAGATCATGTCCGACGACCTGGCCACCACGCGCTGGCGTTCGGCGGGAGGTCAGGCCGCGCCGGTGATCGTCCGCACACGCGGGCATCGCCTCGAGGGAATCTGGCACTCCGGTTCCCCGATGGGCGGCATGCTCGGTCTGTTGCGAGGCATGCACCTGTGCGTACCCCGCAACATGACGCAGGCCGCGGGGTTCTACAACACGCTGCTGCGCGGCGAGGATCCGGCCGTCGTCGTGGAGGTGCTCAACGGCTACCGCACCAAAGAGAGGCTGCCTGCGAACATCGCCGAGATGACCCTTCCGCTGGGAGTCCCCGAGATCCTGCAAGTGGGCACGGACGTGACTCTCGTGACGTACGGAGCGACGCTCAAGATCGTCATGGAGGCGGCCGAGCAACTCGCGCGTGTGGACATCAGCGCGGAGATCATCGACGTGCAGACGCTGCTGCCGTTCGACGTGCGCGGGATCATCGCGGAGTCGGTGAAGAAAACGAGCCGCGTGGTCTTCATCGATGAGGATGTCCCGGGCGGAGCAACGGCGTACATGCTGCAGCAGGTTCTGGAGCGGGATCACGCCTACGACTGGCTCGACTCCGAGCCGCGAGTCATCGCCGCGAAAGAGCATCGTCCCGCCTACGGCTCCGACGGCGATTACTGGTCCAAGCCCAATCGCGAGACCATCTTCACCGGCGTCTACGATCTGCTCCACGAAGCGAATCCGCGCAAGTACCCGCGGCTTTTCTGAGAGCAGCATGCGGCGGTGAAGCGGAGCGCCGGCGTCCCGCCGGCTGGCCGGGGGGCGTCCTCGCCCCGGGAGGGGGAGCGCGCCTTTCGCAAAGGACGTTCGTCTCGCGATGCTGGGTTCCAGGCGGAGGGCTAAAGCTAAACCCACCGCTCCACTCCGCACGGACATGGTCAGCCGCTACAACACCTCGCCCGCGTAGACGTTGAACCGTCCGTCGCGGACGAAACCGAGGAGCGTGAGGCCGAGCTCGCGGGCCAGGTCGACGGCGAGGGTGGAAGGTGCGCCGACGGCGGCGAGGACGGGAATGCGGGCCACGATGGCCTTCTGCACGATCTCGAAGCTGGTGCGTCCGCTGACGACGAGGATGCGCTCGTCGAGCGACGTGCCTTCGCGGAAGTACGAGCCGATGACCTTGTCCACCGCGTTGTGACGGCCCACGTCTTCTCTCACGCGCAGGAGCTCACCGTCCGCGGAGAAGATGCCCGCGGCGTGAATGCCGCCGGTGGCATCGAAGGCCGTCTGCTGTGCGCGCAGGCGCTCCGGCAACGAGTGAATGAGCTCGCGGGAGATGCGGAGCGGCTTCGTGATCGGGGCCGTCTGCACTCGCAGCGCGTCGATCGAGGTCTTGCCACACACGCCACAGGAGGAGGTCGAGTAGAAGTGCCGCTGCAGGCGTTGCAAGTCGACGCGAACGTCTTCGCGCAACGAGACGCGCACGACGTTCGGCGAGCCCCAGTGCCGGTACGAGTCGACGTCGCCCGCGCTCGTGAGGATGGACTCGCTGAAGAGAAAGCCCGCCGCGAGGTCGAAGTCGTGGCCGGGTGTGCGCAGCGTCACCGACACCGGCCTGTCGTCCACGCGAATCTCCAGCGGCTCCTCGATCGCGAGAACGTCATCCACCTCGGTGGCCGAGTCGCGGTCGATGCGGACGATGCGCGTCACCGCGCGATGGTACGCCGAAGCCGGACCGGTATGTCGCACGGGGAACCTCACGACATTTGGATGCGATGAAGTGGCTCGACGCTCAGACTTCTCGGAGGCTGCATCACCCCCCTCATCCGGCCGTTGGCCACCTTCTCCCCCCAAGAAGCCGGAGGGAGAAGGCTCTCGATTGGACCCCCTCGCGAGGAACCATTCCAGCTCGCGATGAGCACACACCGATTGCCTTCTCCCCTCCGCCGAAGGGAGAAGGCTCAATTGGACAACTCTCGCGAGGAACCATTCCACTCTCGCGAAGCACACACACCGAGAGCCTTCTCCCCTCCGCAGAGGGGAGAAGGTGCCGAAGGCGGATGAGGGGTCACCCTCGTGGTGAAGTCAGAAGACGAACCCCCTCTTCTTGCCGGCCTCGCGGACCGCGGCGATGATCGCTTCGTCGAGTGTGCTCGCGGCGGGAGGCAGCTTCTTCTTTTGCGCGGCGACATACTTCTTGCGTTCGCCGTCCAGCGTGGTGATTCGCTTCTGGATCTCGAGGCGCTTCTGCTCGGTCTTTGCGACGTGCGCCTTCCGCTCCGCAATCGACATCTTTTGCATCGCCGGCGGGAGCTCGGCGGTCTTCACCTTCTCCAGATCGACCTTGCCGCTCTTCTTCGCGTCGACCAGATCCCAGGAGGCATTGTCGTAGTTGGCGGAGGTCTTCGCGATCTGGCGCTGGACGTTCGCGCCCTTCTTCACGGCCAGGTTCTGGTCCTGCACGGATTGACGCGTCAGGCCTTCGGCGCCCTTTTGTCCGTAGGCGATGTAGGTCTCATTGAGCTTCACGCCGAGGGCGGCGATCTCGTCGTCCTGCGGCGCTTCGATCTCCGCGACTTCCGCGTTCTGATCGATGGCCACATACCGTCCCTCGGCCATCGTCGCGCCGACTCCCCACTTGGTCTCCAACCCCTGTCCGCGATCGCCGCAGAAGATCGTGTTCACGATGATTCCGCGTGCGATCGCGGAGGCCGAGGAGATCCGGAAATCCACCGTCCCCTGCGTGAACTCCTCATTGCCGGCGATGAAGATCACCTTCAAATCCTCGCCCGAGGTGCTCCACTGCAGACCGCGGACGGCCTCGCCGATCACCTGTCCGCAATACTCCTGCCCGCCGTTCGTGCGCAGCGCGAACAGTTCCTCGGAGACCTTGTCGAGATCCGTCGTGAACGGCAACACGCGCCGGATGTGACCTCCAGCCGCCGGCAGGCCGTCGTTGCCGTACTCGTAAAGGGCGACCTGCAAGACCGGCATCACGCCGCCCTTGCGGGCGTTCCCGAACTCATTCACCACCCGCCACAACTGTGAGCGCGCCTGATCGATCAAGCCGTCCATGCTGTTGCTCGTGTCGAGCAGAATCGCCAATTGGATGACCGGCTTGCGCACAGGCGCCACAGGCGCCGGGTGCGCGCATGCCGTGAGCGACGCCCCCTGAAGTGCCACGATGAGCGCCGCCGTGACTGACCATCTGAAGAGTTTCATGTCCAATGCTCCTTCGCCCTGCAACGTAGGCCGCGAAGGCGGCGCGTGGTGTCAGTCGTTCGTAAAAATCCGACGCCAGCCCCCGCGGGGTCAGGCCTTCGCTTTTCGTTTCCCCTTGCGAAGAACGAAGGCCTGACCCCAGGAGAAGCGGCGTCCAACCTCCTCGGAATGGAAACGGGCGCGCTCAAACGGGCAGGGGTCAGGCCTTCGCTTTTCGTTTCCGCTTGCGAAGAACGAA
>Ga0307505_10001562_pt1 | contig 17983 bp, 17 predicted proteins | sample 23_S_MG_FD_202183 | JGI IMG/M metagenome (GOLD analysis project Ga0307505, IMG submission 202183) | Soil microbial communities from Populus trichocarpa stands in riparian zone in the Pacific Northwest, United States - 23_S | ecosystem: Environmental > Terrestrial > Soil > Riparian zone > Trees...
GTCCTCAACGAGCAATTCCGCGTCGGCTGTCAATTCACCATAGCGACTTCGATAGAAGTCGCCATAAGTGCGTGCAATGGCATCCTTGCCTTCTGTTTGCAGCTGGCGCCGGACCATATCAGCGGAGGCGCCCGCCATTTCGCTGCGAACTTCATACGCCACGCGATGCGTGTCCGGATCGGTAGTGAAGCGCTCCGTCACCCTGATCCGATCGACAGCGCTGACTGGAATCGTCAAATCTACGAGCGCGATCGCATCCGCGGCGATCGGCAGGGCTAAGCCATATGCCCGCGGAAGACGAGAGTTCAACTTGCCACGCTGCTGGGTGAGGGTCGGGTCGAGCCACAAGGTCTCGCCGTTGATCCGCGCCCGTACGATGACGTGATCGAACGCCGAAGGGCTTGGTGGCAACTGGGATACGTGCTTTCCGGTCTGCGCGGAAACCAGCGCAGGATGGGCTTCAACACCGAGACGTCCGAGAATCGTGGAGAGCAGGCGAGCCTTGTCCTTGCAGTCGCCGTAATGGCGTTTCCAGGTAACGGCCGGCTCAGCGGGCTTGTGCGTACTCTCGCCAAGTTCGACCCCGAAATAGCGCACTTCTTCCTGTACGGCACGCAACGCCGCAGCTGCACGCGCATCGTCGCCCTCCAGGCGCATCCACTCGGCAATGCGCTGTTCCAGTTCAGCGGGAAGCGGCGCGGCCGGCGGGTAAAGTGCGCGCGCCCATGCGGCGACGTCGGACCAGGAACGCCTCTCCCCCACAACGATTCGCGGAACGAACGGATGCCAAATCGGGTAGGCACTCTCATTGACCAGCGCGGCGACCGCATGGGCGCTCGCGCTGACCTCGTGGCCCCCATTGACCGTGCGCTCCAGCACTTCGGAAACGCCTGCATCGCGATGGATCTGCACGCGAGTACCCGCATCGAACAGGATGCGCACGTGACGATCCAGGATCGGATCAGTCCATGCGAGAGCGTGCTCCTCGAAATCGAGTCCGCCCATGATCGGGTTCTCTCCCGAAATCGTGTAACTCACACGAACAAGATCGCCGACGCGTATGTCATCCAGAACGAGCAATGCGGAGACAGTACCGGTTGCCAGATCGTTCTCGAACCGCGATTCGCGCCGTGCCAGGGTCACCGCGGCCGGATCGAGGCGGTCCTGCCAACGACCGCCGCGCCGAATCGAAACGCGGTGCAGGCGCAGCGTCTGGTAGCCCGGACTGAACCATGCCTGCAACTTGCCGGCTTCGCGGATCATTTCGGCCGATACGGGTTCGTAGACCCGATCGAAGTAGCGTTCTCGTGCGCCGCGACGCCGGTCGACCTGGGTATCAAGCAGCCAGTTGCGCCACGCTGCACCCTGCGCTCCGGGCGCCGAGGGATCCCAGATCGCAGCCGGCTCGCGGTCGACCACCCAGTGCGGCAAGGGTCCAACGGAGAAACTGAACTCTCCCCGCTCGTGCCGCGTCACGGCATCCACATCTTTTGCATACAACGACGGTGCGAGGACGCCGCAAAGTACAAGAAGCCAGGCGACCCGGCCCAGCCTGTTGCGAATCCGCATCCCTGTGCAAGAGACCATTGCTCACCCTCGTATCGATTGCCGGTGATTACACCTTGTGCAGGCACATGGGTGCAACGTCGGGTTGCACGCGATCTCGAGTCAGGGGGGCGTCGCGACGAGATGCCTCTGCATCCGCTCGGCGATGTAATCCTCGGTCCAGCTGTGCAGCGAGAAGTCGCGGATGAAGCCGCAGTGGCCACCGGCGGGAGCGATGTCGAGCTCGCAGGTGGCCGGCAGGGTGAGCTCGCGGAAGTTCGCGATCGGGATGATCGGATCGTCCGCGGCGGTCAGTACGCTGGTCGGGATGGTCAGGCTGGCGAGGCGGTCGCCGGCGATCGAGTAGCCATCCAGGTAGTTGTCCAGCGTGCCGAACTCGGTATGCCGCTCGACCAGCGCCCGGGTCAGTTCGCGCAGGTTGCCGCGCGGAACGCCGTCGTTGAACAACGGCGCGTCAGGAAACGCGCGGCGCTTGAGTTCGAGCGAGCGCCGCCACTTGCGCAGGAAGTAGCGCTCGTAGAACCACGGTGCGCCCTCGATCGCGGTGAGCACGTCCTTCGGGCTGATTGCCGGACACACGGCCAGCGCGTAGCGCAGGTCGATGCCGGCGGCCGGCGCGCGCAAGGCGACGCGCAAGGCGAAATTGCCACCGAGCGAGAATCCGGCGATGGCCAGCGGCACGTCCGCGAACATTTCGCCGACCGCGCGCACCGCACCGACCACTTCGTCGATGCGGCAGGAATGGAACAGGTCACGGTTCAGATGATGGGTTTCGCCGTGGTCGCGGAAATTCAGGCGAAACACATCGAAGCCTTCGGTGAGCAGACGCGCGCCGGTGTGCAGCAGGTAACTCGAATTGACGCTGCCTTCCCAGCCATGCAGCAGCACGACGATGCCGCGTGGCGTGGCGCAGGCAGTCTGCGCGGTGTGGTAGCCGAGCAGGCGAACGCCGTCGCCGCAATCGAGCACGTGCGCGTTCGCGTGGCGTTCCAGTGCGATGCGTCGACGTGCGAACAGCAGGCGCCGCATGCCGCTGGATGCCAGCACCGATTGCAGGTGCGGATTGCGCAGGAAGCGGGAGGGACGGTAGTCGGCGGCGTTCATGGCCCGGCATCGCGTGGCTTGCGCAAGTCGCCGTAGCCGAGCGCGCGCACGATGCGCGCGCGGCTTTCCTCGGCCATGCGCCGCCGCGCATCGCGGGTCGACTCGACCGGCTCGAGAAAATGCACTTCGGCGTGCATGGACGGATTGCCGAGCAGGCGGATGAAGTTCGCGGCGAAGCTTTCCTTGTGACCGAATGGAACGCGCGGGTCCTGGCGACCGTCGTGGCCATAGCGCAACGCGACCGGCTGCACCGGCACGTCCGCATCGAGCGCAGCCTGGAAGATGCGCGCATGGAACGTGCCCACGTCGTCACCCCGACCGGTACCACCCTCGGGGAAGATGCCGACCGGACGGCCTTCGCGGAGGCGTTGAACGACGCGATCCATGACCGCCGACATCGAGTGCGTGCTGCCGCGCTGGTGGTAGATCGTGCCCGCACGCGTGGCCAGCCAGCCGACCAGCGGCCAGCGGGCGATTTCGCTCTTGGCGACGAAGCTGATCGCGCGCTGGCTGTGCAAGAGTTCGATATCCAGCCACGAGATGTGGTTGGCGACATACATCACCGCGCCGGGCAGCGGCGTACCAAAGCGGCGGATGCGGAATCCGAACAGGCGAACGATGGTGCCCGACCACCAGCTGATCATGCAGTGGTCGAAGCGTCGCTTGCCGATCGGAACGCGCGAGAGCAGCGGATTCAGCGCGATGATGGCCAGCGGCAGCGACAAGGCGATATGCAGCAGCAGCAACGGTGCGCGCACGACATAGCGCAGCGGACGCATGAGGTCGCGGCGCGCTGGGGTGATCTGGGATTCGGCGGACGAGTTCATTTGTGGCGCTATCCTAGCAGCCCGTCGGACTTTGGATGGACGGTAGCAATTCCGCCTGCGCGGTCCATTTTTCCGCCGATTCTTGGCCAATGGAACCACTGTTGGCCTGCGAACCGTCAAAAAACTGTCCTCACGCAGCCGGATTTTCGCCTCGACCCCCAAAACCCGGCAGGCCGCTAGCGGACGCAGCCTGATCCTCGCTTATCGGATTGGACAAAAGGCTCTAAACCCGGACGTTCAGCCAGGGACCACGGGTCAGGAAGTTCGCGCTCCGCACGGCGGATCCGCCCACGTGGACAGACGATCCTTGCCAGCGTGACGCCGATTCAGCCATCGTGGCCGAAAATGCCCGACCCGGCCCCGCCGAGCCCAAGGAGCGATCCCATGACACTGCACGAACGGCTCAAACCGATCCTCACCACCTGGCTGACTGGTCTGCTCGCGGTCCTGCCGCTGGCGATCACGCTGATTCTCGTCGGCTGGGCGGTGGGGTTGCTCAACAGTGTTCTCGGCCCGCGCAGCCTGTTCGGGCGAACGTTTGCGGGGTTCAGCCAGTATCTGGCCGGCAGCCAGTTGCTCGCCTGGCTGCTCGGCACCTTGCTCGTGCTCGGACTGATCTACCTGCTCGGCGTGGCGGTGCGCTCGCAACTGAAGAAACCCTTCGCCAGCGTGATCGACCACACGCTGCGCCGAATCCCGTTGATCGGCAGCATCTACGCACTGGCGGAACGCTTCGTCGCCGTGATCGGCGACCGCAAGGCCGCCGACATCGGCGCCATGAGCCCGGTCTGGTGCTTCTTTGGCGGTGATGGCGTTGCCGTGCTCGGCCTGCAACCCAACCCGGTGCCGATCGAGATCGACGGGCGCCTGTATCTGACCGTGCTCGTGCCGACCGCGCCGGTCCCTGTCGGCGGCGGTCTGCTCTATGTTCCGGTGGAATGGGTCAAGCCTGCGAATTTCGGCATCGAAGCGTTCACGAGCATGTATCTGTCGATGGGCATCAACCAGCCGCCGGCGATGACCGGCATGCCGTTGCGCATCGACGAATCCGGACTTGCTGGCGGCTCATCGGCGCGTGGAACGGGGGCCGCGATCGACCCGGACCGGAACCGCTGACGGGCGCGGTCAGGGATCGCCGAGCTCGGAGCGCGCCTGCATGAGATCGTTGCAATGTTCCTCCCACCAGCGCGGCTCGCCGACGTGCGCAAACGCATGCGGAAACGCCGGATCATGCCAGCGCGCGGCGACCCAGCCGGCCCAGTGGATCTGACGCATGAGCCGCAGCGGCTCGATGAGCGCACGTTCGCGAAAATCGAAATCACGGAACTCGGCGTAACCTTCCAGCAGCGCATCCAGCGACTCGCGCGACGGCGCGAGCATCCACAAGTCCTGAACGGCCGGGCCCATGCGCGCGTCGTCAAGATCGACGAAATGCGGCCCGCTATCGGTCCACAACACATTGCCGATATGGCAGTCGCCATGCAGGCGCAGCGTCGTGACCGCTCCGACCGCAGTCAGCTGCGCCTGGAGCAGCACGGCGACGTCGGCGATCAGGCGCTCGTAGCGCGCGGCGAGCGTCGCCGGCAGCAGCCCGGAGGCGAGCGTGGCCAGCGCCGGTTTTCGCACGAAGGTCTCGATGTCGACATTCCCGCGCTCGTGGAAGCGACCGCGTGCGCCGATGCCGTGGATGCGCGCGAGCAGCCGACCCATCCAGGCCAGGTGCTCGGCGGAGTCCAGCTCCGGCGCGCGGCCGCCGCGACGCGGGTAGAGTGCGTAGCGGAATCCGGCGTGTTCGAGCAGGGTGCAGCCATCGACCTCGATCGGCGCGACCACGGGCAGTTCGGCATCCTCCAGTTCGAGCGCGAAATCGTGCTCCTCGGCAATCGCCTCGTCGCTCCAGCGCCCGGGTCGATAGAACTTGACCACGAGCGGCAGGCCATCCTCGACGCCTACCTGATAGACGCGGTTCTCGTAGCTACCCAGCGCGAGCAGACGCCCGTCGGGCTCGAACCCGGCCGCAGCGATCGCGTCCAGTACAAGGTCCGGACCGAGTGCGGCATACGGGGTATCGCTGACGCGGGTGTTGGGCAAGATGGGATATCCAGGGTGAAGCGCGCGTTCATGGTAAGCGCAACGCACGTGCCAGGCGGCGAACAGGCCTGCAGCAAGCGGCCTTTTTTCGAAACTTCCAGACAGGATTCAGCGGAGATGCCGTTTCGCCAGAGGGCCTGAAGGCCCTCTTACAGGAATCGCTTCGGCTTGTGCTTGCACTGAGGCGCATGGGACCGAGCTGTCGTGGGAGGCCCTTCAGGGCCGATGCCCTTCTGCAATCCTGGTCCAAGGCATCGGGTCTTTCGGCCGCTCCCGGGAAAACAGCGGGGCGGCTCAGGACTTGCGCGGCACCACGGCCATGGTCAGGCGCGAGATGCAGACGAGCCGCTGCTCGCTGTCCTCGATGCGGATTTCCCAGACCTGGGTCGTGCGCCCGATATGAAGCATGCGCGCACAGCCCGTGACGATGCCGCCAGTGACCGCGCGCACGTGGTTGGCGTTGATATCAAGGCCAACTGCAATCTCGCGTGCATTGTCCAGCGTCAGGTTGGCCGCGAGACTGCCGAGTGATTCGGCCAGGGCAACCGATGCACCGCCGTGAAGCAGGCCGAACGGCTGGTGCGTGCGCGCGTCGACCGGCATCGTGCCGCGCACGAAATCGTCACCGACCTCGGTCACGCGCATGCCCAGGTGCTCGACCAGCGTGTTGCGGTTCCAGCTGTTGATGCGATCCAGATCGACCGCCTGCTTCCAGATCGCCACGATGCGCCTCCGCCGATGAGCCGGACGCGACTATAGCAAGCGCAATCGGAGCCGAATCGGCGACAATCGCGCCCGCTGCGACGTTGCCCCTGTGTTTTCCCTCGTGCGGACCGGACGTGACCCATACCGTTACCCTGCAGGCATCCGGCAAGCGTTTTCGCGTGCAGCGCGGCCAGACGATCCTCGAAGCCGCGCAGCATGCCGGGCTCGCGTTGCCCTACTCGTGTCTGGCTGGCGTCTGCGGCAGTTGCAAGGCCACCTTGATCAGCGGCGAGTGCTTCTACCCGCGAAATCCACCGAGCGCGCTCAACGCGGCCGAACACGCGCGCCACGAGATCCTGCTCTGCCAGGCGGTTCCGGCCTGCGATCTGCTCATCAGCGCGCGCGAGGTCGCTTCGGTCGCCGACATGCCGCGCCGGCATTTCACCTTGCGCCTCGTCGACAAGATCCTGCTCGGCGCCGATGTGGCGCGATTGAGTCTGATCGGCGCGCGTGGCGAACGCATGCGACGGCTGCCCGGACAGTATCTGGATGTGCTGCTCGACGACGGACGGCGGCGCGCGTTCTCGATCGCCAACGCCCCGCACGCGGGGGATCACCTGGAGCTGCATGTGCGCCGCGTGGCTGGCGGCGGCTTCACCACCTGGGTATTCGACGAAATGGACGTGGGCGACATGGTCCAGGTCGAAGGCCCCCTCGGCACGTTCGTTCCGCGCGAAGACAGCGAACGACCGATGCTGATGGTGGCCGGCGGCACCGGTTTCGCGCCGATCAAGGCCTTGATCGAGCATTTTCTCCATCTGGGCTCGCGACGTCCGATCACGTTGTACTGGGGCGTGCGCAGCGTCGAGGATCTCTATCTGCGCGCGTTGCCCGAGCGCTGGGCGCGCGACGCGACGACGTTCCGCTTCGTCCCGGTGGTGTCGGACATGGAAAACGCCGCGGATCTGCGTGTGGGCCTGATCCATGAGGCCGTGCTGGAGGACCACGCCGACCTGTCGGCGTTCGACGTGTACATGAGCGGGCCACCGGCATTGACCGATGCCGGACGCCGCAGTTTCGTCCAGGCCGGTCTTCCCGAGGACCGTCTGTACTACGATTCGTTCGACTACGCGCCGGACGTGCTCGCCGAACTGCTGCGCAGCCGCGCGGGAATCCATGGCTTGTAGCGTTGCGGAACCCCGGCCGATCGCCTGCAGTCCAACCGCGTCAGCCAGCAAAGGACATCGCGATGCCCCATCCACTGCAACTGCTTGCGCTGAGCGCGATCCTTCTGGCCATGAGCGTGCCGGCCCACGCGTTGCGCTGCGGTGGGCGCATCGTCAGCGACGGCGATCGCGATTTCCAGGTCAGTGCGCGCTGCGGCGAGCCGTTCTGGGCCGACTCCTACACGGGCGTCGATGTCCTCCGCCACGGCGTCGATACGCGGCGCTTGCGCGAAGTGCGCTGGGACATCTGGTACTACAACTTCGGACCGCGCGCGCTCATGCACCGGCTCATCTTCGTCGATGGCGTACTGAACCGGTCCGAGACGCTCGGTTACGGATTCAGCACGCTCGGCAGCAACTGCAATCCGAATGCGAGCTTCACGGGGTTGAGCGCGGGCGAAGTCGTCGCACGTTGCGGCGAACCGGCGTCACGTCGGCGCTCCGATGACACGATCGTGCAGCGCACCCAGCCGCATGTCGAACGCTGGCGCGACGAGCGCCGCGAGGAATGGATCTACGATGTCGGCGGCAACCAGTTTCTGCGCAGCCTCAAACTGCTCAACGGTCGGGTGACCGCGGTCGACTATCTGCCACGCTGAGCGCACGCCCAGCGCCGGCTCAGCCGGCCTTCGGCAATCTTGGTACACCGTGTTGATCGCGCTCCTCGACGATCAGCGCGCGCGTATCCATCGCCCCGCCCGGGCGGGCGTCCAGGGCGTTTGCGCCATCACCACGGGCAACGCGCAACGCGTTGGCATAGCAGCGGTTGGCGCGCTGCACATCGCCGCTCGCGCCCAGGCAATCGCCGAGCGTCTCCCACGCCGCTGCGGAATCCTCGATTGCGGTGGCGCGCTCCAGATACTGGATCGCCTTGCCCCACAGCTGCTGGTCCCGGCACAGCCGTCCCAACGTGGTCAACAGCGCGGCACTGTTGGGTGCAATCGCGAGCCATGCTTCGGCATGACGCGTCCGCGTAGGCAGTTCGGCAGGGCCGAGCTCGCCATAAGCCAGTGCCAGCGAATCACTCCATTCGCGGCGTTGCGCGGATTCGATTTCGTCCATCGCGGCCAGGGTCTGGCCGAATCCGGCCGCGCGATGCGCAAACGCGGCGATGACCGGTGCGCGCTTGCGTTGGCTGCGACTGATCGCATTCCACAACGCGTTCAGACGCGTCGATGACGGTGCAGCCGCCAGCGCCGCGGCGAACACGCGCGTTTCGATCCCGGCCATCGTGTCCGGCGCCAGCGAATGCGTGTGCGCGAGGGAAGGCAGCGCATCGACCGCGGTCTGCACATCGCCTTCGGCGAGCGCGGCTTCGATCAGCACGCGCCAGCCTACCGGCGGCAGATTGCCCGCAACCGCGCCGGGCTTGAGCAAGGCCAGCGCCTCGGCACTTCGCTCACGCTCGATGAGAAACTTGGCCCGTTGCGCGAGTGCGGCAACCGGTGCATCCGCAGCGGCCTCATCCAGTGCCAGCGCCGCGCGCTCGTGCTCACCGCGCGCATGCGCCGAACGTGCCAGCGCAAGCAGCGCGGGGCCGCGCAATGCAGGTTGCCTGGCGGCCTTGGCGAGATCGCGTTCGGCTTGTGCATAGCGCCCTTCGGCAAACGCGGCAAGGCCGCCAGCCAGACGTTCGCGACCGCGCCGCCGCTGACCGCGGCCCCACGCACGCAACGGCCAGCGCAACAGGGTCCAACCCAGGCTCAACACCGCCCAGAGCGCGATCAGCGCGATGACCGCGAACACCGCACTGGTCTCGAGCGAGGTTCCGCGCATGCGCACGAGTACGTAGCCGGGATCCTCGGCCAGCCATTGCCAGCCGAATGCGGTGGCTGCGGCCACGCCAAGCAGCAACAAGACGGCGAGCCAGATTCTCACGGTTCGCTTCCGTCGGGGTCGACCGACCCGGCGGGCATCGTTTCGCGCGAGAGTGCGCGCGTCGTGCGCAGGTTGCGCAATTCGCGCAAGGCACTGCCGACTTCCGGCAACGCCGGAGCCATGGGCGTGGCGCGCAGGCGATCGATGCGTGCGAGTGCATCGCGGACGGCGGTCGCATCGACATCGAAATGACGGCCGATGCCATCGCGTGCCTGTTCCAGTGCAGCGGTGAATGCGTCGGCGTCGCGGGCGAACAACGCGGCCTCGGCAGCGCGCAGATCGAGCACGACCAGTGCGCGGGTCAGGCCAATGTCGCGACTCGCGTATTCGAGCGTCGAATCGTCGCGGCGGATGCGCACGAACTGGCCGACGATGCGGGCGAAGCGCGAAGGTGCGAGCGCCGGATCGTCGGCGGCGGACACCTGGACGGCAGGAGTCGGCAGCGTCGCCAGCGCCGAGCGCAATTCACCCAGCGCAGCCAGCGTGGCCTGGGTCTGCAGCGGCTGGGCGTTTTCCAGCGCATGGATTTCCGCCGCGATCGTCTGCCGCACCGAAGCGAACAGCGGATCTTCGGCACCGGCAAGCGCGCCATCGGCGAACCGGTAGGCGGTGATCGCGGCCGCTGGATCGTGGAACAGCGCGAGGCGCTGGGCGGCAAGTTGAAGCACGAATTCGGCTTCATTGAGGGCGAGCGTGTCGCGACCGGAGACCCGCTGCAGGGCCAGGTTGGCGACCGCGTCCTCGAGCGTGCGCGAGCGCTCGGCGAATGCAAACAATTCCTCACGCAGGCTGCGATTGACCGATTCGGCGTCACCCAGACGCGCACGCAAGGTCTCGATTTCGCGGCGGTTGTGCTGGCCGACGCGTTCGACTTCGCTCAGGCGCAGATCGACCGGGTCGACCACGGGCGCTGCTTCACTGCGACTCGATTCAGCGCTGCGGCGCTCGTTCGCATACCACCACCACAAGCCACCCACAACGAGGGCGATCAGGATCAGGAACATCGCCGACGAGCGCGCGCGGCGCGGCCGCGGGGTCGCGCGTGAAGGTGCCGGGCTTGCTTCCTCGCGAACCGCCGGCGCGGGCAGGTTCGCCTCGGTGTCGTTGTCCATGATGTGAATGCTATCCGAAGTGCCGCGGGCGGAGCAGCGACAGTTGCATGGCGAACCTGAACGACGCGCGCGCCAAGACCCATCACACTCGCGCGCGCCTCAGGCGATCCGGGCCCACCCAGCCGCCGCGCAATCGAGCAGGTCGACCGGCATGGCCGAGCGCGCGACCCAGATCTGCTCGAATCCGGCGGCCTCAGCGACGTCGCGCAGACGCACACTGCTGACGATCAGCGGCTGCGCGCGCCAGCGCACGGCCAGCCCGGAAGGCAGCAGCGCCAGCAGGTGGGACATCGCCTCGGTGCTCGACAGCAGGCTCAGCCAAGGCGTTGGCGCCTGCTCCAGGTCCCTGAAATGGCGGTTCGCCAGTCGCGGCGCGACTCGCTCATAGACCGCGATCCGGCGCACCTGCGCGCCACGCGCGGTGAGCGCCGGTGCAAGCGCGTCGCGTCCGCCGGGCGCATCGACGATCGTGACCCGCCAACCAAGGACGTCGGCCAGTGCGTCGATCGCGAGCACGCCTTCGCTGTCCTGTCGCCCGACGGGACAGATCGCGACGATCCCGCGCCGTGCCAGCGCCCGTGCCGTCCCGGCGCCGACCGCGAACACCCGCGCCGGCAACCCGAATGAGCCCAGGCCAAACGCGAAGCGCACCGCCGCCGGACTCGTGAAAATGAGCGCGTCGTCGTCCACGGTGGTCTGCAGTGCCGCGATCGCGACGGCAGCCGACCCGATCGCGCGCAGCTCCAGTCCGGGCAGGCGTACGACATGGGCTGCGCGCGCACGCGCAGCGCGCACGAGTGCCGCGGCCGTCGCGGCGGGTCGGGTGACCACGACGCTGGCACCCTGGAGCGACACAGGAGCGGTTGCAGGGTTCATGGGCATGCGCGCGACGGGCGGATCGTTGCAGTCGATCATACGCAACGCCGCCGCGGCCTGTGATCGGGCCGGTTCGCCTTGTCGCTTGAATCCGGCGCCGCACCTGCGCACACTCGCGCGCCTTGACCCGTTCGAGCGTGGCATGACCGACAAGAACACCTGCGCCGATGCGCGGACTCGTCTGCGCGAGGCACTCGAACGCGAATTGCTCGACAGCATCCCGCTCACCCGCACGATGCAGTTGCGCATCAGCGCCTGGGACGCGGACACGCTGAACCTGAGCGCGCCGCTGGCGCCCAACATCAACGACAAGGGTTGTGCGTTCGGCGGCAGCCTGTCGAGCACCTTGACCCTGGCCGGCTGGGCCCTGATCCGGCTGGCCGCGGATCTGCGCCGGACCGGTTGCGACATCTACGTGCAGGACAGCACGATCCGCTACCTTGCGCCGGTCTGGGGCGATTTCACGGCCGTCGCGCGCCTGGACGACGATGACAGCTTCGACGAGTTCTTCGCCAAGCTCAAGGCGCGCCAGAAGGCGCGCGTGGGGGTTCGTTGCGCGGTTGCCGGGGCGGACGGCACGCCGGCCTGCGTGCTGACCGCGCGTTTCGTCGCACTTGCAGGCGAACATGCACCGCGGGCCCGCGATGCGGCACAATGCAGTGTCGATGTCCAAGCCTGAGAGGCCTGACGTGAAGATCGCGCGAAGCTTGCCGAGCCGGGGTGCCGCATTGCTCGCCGTGTTGCTGGTTCTGCTCGCGGCCTGCGCGACAACCAAGCCGCGCGAGAAACTGCTCACCGAAACCCTGCGCACCTACGCAGCGGCGATCCGCTGGGGATCGATCGAACAGGCCGAGACGTTCATCGATCCGGCGTACCGCGAACTCCATCCGCTGACCTCGCTCGAACTCGAACGCTATCGCCAGATCCGTTTCACCCAGTACAACGAGCGCGCGCCGGTACCGGTCAGCGATTCCGAGGTGCGCCAGGTCGTCGAGATCAGCGTCGTCAACGTCAATACCCAGTCGATGCGCACGATCTTCGATCAGCAGGTGTGGAAGTACGACGCGGAGGAGAAGCGCTGGTTGCTGGCCAGCGGCCTGCCCGACATCACGCGCCGCGACTGACTGACGCGCTGAGTCCCCGACAACCCCGGCCGAACCTGCAACGCCTGCCCGCGATCGCGCAGTGAAACCCCCGCAGTCCACACCGGCATGGCATCTGTTCGTGCCGAAACTCTTCACGGTGCTGCGTCAGGGCTATGGCGCGCGCGACCTGCGCAAGGATCTGCTCGCGGGTCTCACTGTCGCGATCGTCGCCCTGCCGCTGTCGATGGCGCTCGCGATCGCCTCGGGCGCGCCGCCGGCGGTTGGATTGCATACGGCGATCGTCGCGGGATTCCTGACCTCGGCACTCGGCGGGTCGCGCGTGCAGATCGGCGGGCCGACCGCGGCGTTCATTCCGGTCGTGTTCAACGTGATCGACAAGTTCGGCATGGACGGGCTGGTCGTCGCGACGCTGATGGCATCGGTGATGCTCATCGCCGCCGGGTTCCTGCGCCTGGGCACGTTGATGAAGTTCATGCCGCAGCCGGTCATCACGGGCTTCACGGCCGGCATCGCGGTGAGCATCTTCACGAGCCAGATCAAGGACCTGCTCGGCCTGGACATCGACAAGTTGCCGGCCGAATTCTTCGCCCGCTGGCATGCGTATTTCGAGCACATCGGCAGCTTCAACCTTGCCGCCGCCGCGGTGGCGTTCGCGACCCTGGCGATGCTCGTGCTGGTCCGTCGCTTTCGCCCGGGCTGGCCCGGCTTGCTGATCGGCGTGGTCGTCGCATCGCTGCTGACCCTCGCACTGGATATTCCGGTGGAGACGATCGGCACGCGTTTCGGCGGCATTCCGACCGCACTGCCGAGCCTGCAGGTGCCGAGTTTCGAGCTTTCGCGCATTCCGGAACTGTTGCCGGCCGCATTCACGATCGCGTTTCTGGCCGGCATCGAGTCGTTGCTCTCGGCCGTGGTCTCCGATGGCATGACCGGCGGACGCCACCGCTCCAATGGTGAGCTGGTGGCCCAGGGTGTCGCCAACGCCGCTTCGGCGATGGTCGGCGGGCTGCCGGCGACCGGCGCGATCGTGCGCACCGCGACCAATGTGCGCGCCGGTGGGCGCACGCCGATTGCCGGCATGGCCCATGCGCTGTTCATCCTGCTGTTCGTGCTTGTCGCCGCGCCGCTTGGTGCCTACGTGCCCCTGCCGGCGATGGCCGCGCTGCTCGTGCTGGTCGCCTGGAACATGAGCGAGATCGAACGCATCCGCCATCTCATGCACGCACCGCGCGGCGACCGCGTCGTGCTCGTGGTGACGTTCCTGCTGACCGTGATGTTCGATCTGACCATCGCGGTCGAGGTCGGCGTGATCCTCGCCGCGTTCCTGTTCATGCATCGCATGAGCGAGGTCGTGGCCCTGGAATCGCATGTCGACCTGCTCGAGGAGGATCGCGAGGACACCGCGGCCGATCTGGCGGAAAACCAGCGCGCGAGCCTGCCCGAAGGCGTCGAAGCCTATCGCGTCTCTGGCCCGCTGTTCTTCGCCGTGGCCAACCGCATCGAGGACGTGTTGCGCGCGTTCGGCCGGCCGCCGCGCGTGTTCATCCTGCGCATGCGCCTGGTCCCGCTGATCGACGCTTCCGGGGTGACCGCGATCGAAAACCTGATCGAGACCTGTCGCCGCCATGGCACCCGCCTCGTGCTGTCCGGGGTACAGCCGCAGCCGCTGCGCGTGCTGACGCGCATGGGCGTGGTCGACAACGGCAAGGACCTGCGCTTCGCGAACGATTTCGCACGTGCGCTCGAGCTTGCGCGTACGACTGACGACGACTGATACGCGCCATCAGCCGCCGAACGAGGTCGCCATGATGATGTCCGTGCCGACCGTGAACTCGTGGTAGTACGTGCGGCCGTTGAACGTCGCCTCGAAGATCCAGATGCCGCGCGCGGTGTTCGCCGGCAACGGGCTCCAGAACCAGTACCAGAACGACGCCGAGTAATCGCCGTCGCTCGTGCCCTGCCACGTCATTGGCGGATCGCTGCCGTGGCGCAGGCGATACGTGGTCTGCGCCCCGGACAACAGGTCGCGGTAGTAGCCGGCCACGTAGAGACTGTCGACACCCGGGTTGAAGTTGTTGCGGAAGTTCGGTGTTTCCTGGCCCGGGTTCGGGCAGCCGACAGCGAAACTCGGCACCGCGAAGTGGGTTGCCAGCTTGTTGATCCCGCTGTCACGGTACGGACGCTGCACCGACCACAGGCTCTCGCCCGTGCGGCACGTTCCGTTGTGCGGCTCGAAGATCTGTGCGCCCGGCGCGTTCGATCCGCGCAACTCGAAGTGGAGGTGCGGTCCGCTCGAGAAACCCGAACTCGCAACGAGACCGAGGTACTCGCCGGTCGTGACCGAAGCGCCCACCGGTTTGCTGGTCGGGCTGCCGATCTTCATGTGGCCGTACCACGCGACCGTGCCGTCGCCATGCTGCACGTACACGGCATTCCAGCTGTCGGAATAGTTGTTCACGCAGCTGCGGTCGTCCCAGCCGTCGACCTTGTGGATGATCGTGCCCGGTGCGGACGCGACGATCTCGATCAGCTGCGCATCCATCATTCGCCACGCGAACGGAAACAGGAAGTAGTCGATCCCGGCATGGTTGTACCCGCCGGCCTGGTCGTAAGTGCGTGCACCACACGCATAGTCAAGCACCTGGTTCGGAAATGCCGGATTCAGGTCAACGAAGTTCGAGATGCCGTGATAGTTGGGATCGGTGTAGCCGGCCCGCGGGCGCAACGGCCATTCCAGGCCGCTGATGCGCTGGGCCGGATCCGGCGGCGCGAGTTTGCCCTGCGCCTGCAGGCGCTGTGCGCTCTGCCACAACTCCAGTTCGAGATTGGCGCGAGCGAAGACCGGCATCTCGTCATGCGGGAGCTGGTCGCGCGTGAGGCCGGCACCGCCCTGCGCGGTGGGCGGCGGGAGGCCCTCGCCGGCCATGACCGGCAGGCCGATCATGGCGATGACCAGCGACAAGCGTCGTGCGGGCGTGAAATGTGAGAGGACGGGCGATTTCATGACCAAGGCTCTCCGCTTCGGGAATCATCTCGCGACGCGCGGCAGGTGGCGCGCACGCCCAGCATAGTACGGTCCGTCGCGGCATTCGCGCGTCGATGTGGGGTTCACCGCCAGGTCGCCGAGAGCCATGCGCGCGCCGTGCCGATTTGCCAGCGACCGCCCCGCTCGCGGACAATCGGCACCCCTTCCCACCGCCGCGCATGTTCGCGCCGCTTCAGGCCTCCAGCCCACCGTGTCCGAATTTCTCAGCCGCCTGCCCGATTTCGTCAGCAACCATCCGTTCCTTTCGTTCGGCTTCATCGGGGTCGCTGCGGCGCTCGTCGCCAGCGAGTTCGCCCGCGCCACGCGCGGTTACGCCGCGCTGACGCCGGCCGGGCTGACCCAGCTCATCAACCGCGAGAACGCGCTCGTCATCGATGTGTCGAGCATCCAGGACTACGAAAAAGGGCACATTCCCGGCGCACGCCATGTCGCGATGAGCCAGTTCGATCCGGAGAGCAAGGATCTGGCCAAGGCCAAGGAACTGCCGATCGCGATCTATTGCCGCACCGGACAGACGTCCGGCCAGGCGGCCAAACGCCTGAAGAAGGCCGGATTCACCAAGGTCCACGTACTCGAGGGCGGCCTGCGCACCTGGACCGAAGCCCAGTTGCCGCTGGTCAAGGGTCGCAACGCCGGTTGACCGCGCAGCGTGCGCTGCTGCGGCCAGCATGGGATAATTCCCGTCCTTTTTACCTCACGCTTTTCCGGAGCATCCGTACCATGGCAGAGAATTCACCCGCTAACGGCGCCGCCAGCACCGGCGTTGCCGAAGCGTCGGCCCAGCTCAACCTGCAGAAGATCTACGTCAAGGACGTGTCGTTCGAAGTCCCCAACGCACCGCAGGTGTTCCAGTCGCAGGGTCAGCCCAACGTCGAGCTCAACCTGAGCCAGCGCGTCAACCAGCTCGCCGAGGGCGTTTTCGAGGTCGTGCTCAGCGTTACAGTGACCTGCAAGATCGAGGAAGGCACGGCTTATCTGGCGGAAGTCCACCAGGCCGGCATCTTCGGCGTGGCCGGGTTCGATGCGGCCGCCCAGGAGACGGTGCTGGCGACGTACTGCCCGAACGTGCTGTTCCCGTATGTGCGTCAGACCGTGTCGGATCTGGTCCAGGCCGGCGGTTTCCCGCCGCTGTTCCTGCAGCCGATCAATTTCGATGCGATCTACGCCGAACAGGTCCGCCGTCGCAACGAGGCGCCCGTGGGCGCAGGCCAGACGCTCAATTCCTGAGTGATGGATACACCGACACCGGTCGCGGTTCTCGGCGCCGGTTCGTGGGGCACGGCGCTGGCCGTGCTCCTTGCGCGCAACGGCGTCCCGACCACGTTGTGGGGACGTTCGGCCCAGGCCGTGGTCGACATGGCCGCAGCGCGCGCCAACACGCGCTATCTCCCCGAGATGCCGTTTCCCGATGCGCTTGCGCTCAGCAACTCGCTCGAAACCAGCGTGCGTGACGCCGCGATCGTGCTCGTGTCGGTGCCGAGTCACTCGTTCCGCGATCTGCTCGACACGATCACGCCCTGGGTTGCGGCGGATGCGGGCATCGTCTGGGCGACCAAGGGTTTCGATCCCGGATCGGGACGTTTCCTGCACGAACTGGTCGCCGAACGCCTTCCCACCCATCCCGCGGCAGTCGTCACCGGACCCTCGTTCGCCCGCGAAGTCGCCCAGGGACTGCCCACCGCGCTGACCGTGCAGTCGACGGATGCCGACTTTGCCAGGCGCGTTGCCCGCCTGCTGCATGCACCGAACTTCCGCGCCTACACGGGCACCGATCTGCTCGGTGCCGAACTCGGCGGCGCGATGAAGAACGTGCTCGCAGTGGCGACCGGAGTCGCCGACGGAATGCAGCTGGGCCTCAATGCGCGCGCCGGCCTGATCACGCGTGGCATGAACGAGATGTTGCGGCTCGGTGCCGCGCTCGGCGCGCGGCCTGAGACCCTCATGGGTCTGGCCGGCCTCGGCGATCTCGTTCTCACCTGCACGGGAGATCTCTCGCGAAACCGGCGCCTCGGCGTTGCGCTCGGCCGCGGCGTGCCGCTGCAACAGGCGGTCAGCGAAATCGGTCAGGTCGTGGAAAGCGTGGTGACCGTCGATGAGGTCGTGCGTCTGGCCCAGCGTCACGCGATCGAGCTGCCGATCGCCGAACAGGTGCAGCGCGTGCTGCACGAGGAGATCACGCCGATCGAAGGCCTGCGCATTCTCATGGCGCGCGAGCAGAAGCCCGAATTTCCCGAGTAGACGGGTGGCGCCATCGCGGTGCATTCGGGCTGGTGCTGGAAGCCGTTCAGGGCCGATGCACTGCTGCAATGCCGAGCAAAGAAGCATCGGGCCTGAAGGCTGAGGTTTCCCCACAAAGAGTGCTTGAATAACAGACAGTTGCTGATTACTGTCGACCAAAACGACGCGCATGACGCAGTTTTTTCCTCGCGAACGCCAATCCGTGAGG
>Ga0307505_10001563_pt1 | contig 17965 bp, 18 predicted proteins | sample 23_S_MG_FD_202183 | JGI IMG/M metagenome (GOLD analysis project Ga0307505, IMG submission 202183) | Soil microbial communities from Populus trichocarpa stands in riparian zone in the Pacific Northwest, United States - 23_S | ecosystem: Environmental > Terrestrial > Soil > Riparian zone > Trees...
CATGCGCCACCTGCACCTGCACCCCCCACCCGACGCGTTCGCACCACCCATCGGAGACTCTCCATGAATTTGCGGGGAAACCTCAGCCTGAAGGGCTTCCCACAACAGCAGATGCAGGCGTCGCCACCGCTTCTGTGGGATGGCCTTCAGGCCCGATGCCCTGGGTCGGGCGTGCAGCAAGGCATCGGCCCTGAAGGGCCTCCCACAACAGCAGATGCAGGCATCGCTACCGCTTCTGTGGGAGGGCCTTCAGGCCCGATGCCCTGGCTCAGGAATTCAGTATCGCAGCGGCCCTGCAAGGCCAGCACCGACTCACCGCGCCAGGGCCTCGCCGTGCGCGAACAGCGCCGCGAAATCGACGCGCTTGAGCAGGCGTGGTTCACCGAGGCGTTCGCCCTGGACGAAGTCGACGCCGGCTTCGCGCGCGGCAAACAGTGCTGAATCGTCGTCGATGCCACCGGCGATGACCCGCATGTCCATCGATTGCGCAAGATGGGTGATCGAGGCGACGAGCTTGCGCTCGCGCTCATCGACCGCGGCACGCGCGACGAGCTGGCGGTCCAGGCGCACGAAATCGCAGGGAAGACGCTGGGTGCGCAGGAACGCCGCCGAGCCCGGTGCCGAACTCGAGCCGTTGAGAACGAAGCGACAGCCGATCGCACGCAAGCGCGCGATGAAGCGGCGGGTGGCCGGCAGGTTGGCCAACTCCGGGCTGTCACTGATCTGCAGCACGAGCTTGGCCGCCGGAACACCGGAAGTGACCACAGCCTCCTCGATCTGCGCGAGCGATTCCGGGTCGGCGATCGTGGCGGCCGAAAGCCGGGCGATCAGTCCGACCGGTGCGTCGGAACCTTGCGCGCTGGCCAGATGGGCGAGCAGACCGCGCACGACCCACAGATCGATGCGCTGGATCATGTCCACGCGCTCGGCCAGCGGCACGAACGCGCGCGGCAGGATGAGCTGGCCATTGCGGCCGACCATGCGCAGCTGGACCGCGAAAAGCGCATCGATTGTCGCATCGGTACGCAGCCAGCCTGCTTCGGCGGGCAGCAGGACCGGCAGGCGCGGCCACGCAGCGAGGGCGAGCACAGGCTGCACGAGGATCACGAAGCGTGCCTGTTCGAGGGCAACGCGCAGGCGTTCGCTCGGCGCAGTGGCCGGGCGCGCGGGAATCGCCGCCAGTGCGGTATCGGCGGTCTCGTGATCGCCGCGGCGCGCGGCCTTGCAGGCGTCGTGGGCGCGCTCGAGCGCATCGTCGGCGGTGACCGAGCGTTGACTCAACAGTTCGGCACCGACCGCCGAACGCATCGGATGCTGGCTGTCGCCGATCGTGTAGGTGCGCGAGTCCAGCAGGCTGCGGAAGCTCTCGGCCAGCACGTCGATATTGTCGACCTGGACGCCACACAGGAGCAGCAGGAAACTGTCGCTTTCGCCACGCGCGAGCACGTCGCCTTCGCGCAGGCGCCGGCTCAGGGTCATCGCGGCCGTGCGCAGCAGTTCGTCGCCGCGCGGTGCATCGTCGGGCCCATCGCGATCGACTTCGATGTGCAGCACGGCCGAGTAGCCACCGCGCTCACGCAGGCGCGCGATCTCGTGGATCAGGCGCTGGCGCAGGTGGCGCGTGTTGGGCAGACCGGTCAGCGGGTCGTGGCTGAGTTCCCAGCGCAGGCGCTCGGCCGTGCGCCGCTCGGCGATGTCGCGGAATACCACCACGGCCCCGTGCGTATGCCGTTGCGCGGCCAGTGGCAATACCGTGCATTCGATCGGCACACCGCTGCCGTCGCGGCGCCGGAACATCGTCTCGATGTGGTGCAGGGTCGCGCCTTCGGCATAGGCGCGGGCAAGCGGCGAGGCGCGCGAGGACTCATTGGGGTGGATCGCCGCCTGGGCGAGCAGGCCGACGAGGTCGGTATCGTCGGCGTAGCCGAGCATGCGCAGACCGGTCGGATTGACGAAACTGATGCGCCCATCCGTATCGACCCCGAAAACGCCGTCGCCGACGCTGCCCAGGATGCCGTCGAGTTGCTGGCGGTCGGCTTCCGCCGATTTGCGCATCTCGATATTGCGCGCGAGCGTGCGAACGCGCGCCAGGAACAGTTCGCGGGCCTCGTTCTTGAACATGCACTCGCTGGCACCTGCGAGCAGGCAGCGCTTGATGATGTCCTCGCGGTAGCTGCCGGTGATGACCGCGAGTGCAGGCGGGTCGGGGTGGGCCGACAGCCGCCGACACAGCTCGTCGCCGCTGCCATCGGGCAGGAAATAGTCGACGATGACCAGATCATAGGCGCCGTGCGCCGCGAGACGATCGGCTTCCTCGATCGAACCGGCGGAATCGACCGCGAATCCGTTGCGCTCGAGCAAATGCGAATAGGCCACGCGCACACTTTGCGAATCGTCGACGAACAGCACGCGAATGCGGTCTGACTCATCCCCCTTCACGGTCGCCGGATCGATGTCCTCGGGCGCCAGCTCGCGCACGACCGCAGGGATGCGCACGAACTGCGACCACAGCAGCAGGCGCGCACGCAGGGATGCGCTCATCCACTCGCGGATTTCCGCGGTCTCCTCGTGGGCGAGCAGCAGCGTGGGCGGCGCGTCGGGGGCATCGCGCGTGTAGTGCAGCAAGGCCTGGAATTCGCGCGTCGAGCGCGCAGGCGCGCCGACGATTGCGACCGCGAACGGTTCGATGTTGCGTGCCGGATCGGCCATCCGCCGCAGCTGGTCGCAGGCTTCAAGATAGTTGCCGATCTCGCTGCGCACGGGCAGGCCAGCCGCAGCGAGCGTGCGCCGCAGCAAGTGGCTCAGCGTGGTCGAACGCTCGACGAGCAGGATTCCGCTCAAGCTGGACCTCGGCAGTGACGATACAAGCCCTCGCGCAATGACGCGCGCCCCGAATCACACGCATCCGCTGCCATGGCCCGCCATGCGGACCCGCGACACCCCCTCGGACGTGCGGCAATCAGACCAGCCTGCGCGAAGCAATGCAATACCGATGGAACGGGTCGAGGCGCGAATCCTCAGCACCGGTGCTACGCTGCGCTTGACAGCACAGGCCGGCCGCGTAACCTGAACGCAGCACGCGCACTTCACACGACGCTTGCTACATACCAGCCAGGAGATTGCTCATGCGGCAAGTTTTCGGTTCCGTGATCGTTCTGCTGTTTCTCGCGATGTCGGCCGCTGTTTCGGCGCAGACGCTCGAAACCGCGCCTTCGAACAACGGCTCCGGCGGTGTCTTCCTGGATCTCGCCCCGATCGGTCCGGCGCTCATCGTCCATGCGTTCGATGTGCCGTTGGCCCCTGAGTCCGGGGTGCTTGTGGACGTCGAGGTGTGGGTACGGCCGGGCAGCTACGTGGGGTTCACGGGCGACAGCACGGGCTGGACCCTGACCCAGACGATTCAGATCGAATCGCTCGGCACCGATGTCCGGGTACCGCTCGTGTTGACGACGCCGATCGATCTCCCGGCGGGTGTCATCACTGGGATCTATCTTCACGCTGTTTTTCCGCAGGCAACCGGCAACGGGCTCCGCTACTCAGGCAATTCGACGGTACCGGCGCAGACCACGTGGGCCAATGCCGACCTGACCCTGTTCAGCGATGTCGCGAGAACGGGTTTCGTTCCATTCGGCGGATCCGCGTTCACGCCACGCACGTTTTCCGGAGTGATTCACTATCTGCCGACGAACGATCTGATCTTCAGGAACGGATTCGACGGCTGAGCGATGAGGCGCTGGATCGCGGTCGGTCGATCGTCGGCTGATCGAACGCGTCGCTTTGCCACTCGCGGCACGAATCGGCGCGGCGCGGTGGGTCCGCAAGGGTTTCCCCGGTCGCGAACGAGTGAGCGCATTCCTGTGCCCTGGGCGACACGACGCTCGCCGGTGCCGGCGGCCGATCCCGCTACAATCGGCGCCTGCGTACCGTCGAGACCAGCATGTCCTATCCCAATACCCGCCTGCGCCGCATGCGTCGCGACGCGTTTTCGCGCGCGCTCGTGCGCGAAACCGTGCTGACGAGTTCGGACCTCGTCATGGTCGCGTTCGTGATCGATGGCGAGGACCGACGCGAGCCGATAACCTCGATGCCCGGCATCGAGCGCGTCTCGATCGATGGCCTGCTCGCGCTTGCCGACCAGTGTGTCGAGCTCGGCATTCCGGCGCTGGCACTGTTCCCCGCGCCGGGTGCCGCGGTCAAGACCGAGGACGCGCGCGAAGCCTGGAACCCGGAGGGCCTGTTCCAGCGCGCGGCGCGCGCGCTCAAGACCCGCCACCCCGGACTGGGTCTGATCGGCGACGTTGCCCTGGATCCCTACACCACGCATGGCCAGGACGGTCTCGTCGATGACGCAGGCTATGTGGTCAACGACGCGACGATCGTGGCGCTGGTCAAGATGGCGCTGGCCCAGGCCGAGGCCGGGTTCGATTTCGTCGCGCCTTCGGACATGATGGACGGTCGCATCGGCGCGATCCGTGCCGCGCTCGAAAACGCCGGCCATGTGCATACGCGCATCCTGGCTTACTCGGCCAAGTATGCCTCGGCGTTCTACGGCCCGTTCCGCGACGCGGTCGGCTCGGCCGGCAGCCTCGGCAAGGGTGACAAGCACACCTACCAGATGGATATCGCCAACAGCGACGAAGCGCTGCGCGAAGTCGAACTGGATATCGCCGAAGGTGCCGACGTGGTCATGGTCAAGCCCGGCTTGCCGTATCTGGACGTCGTGCGCCGCGTGAAGGACCGTTTCGGCGTGCCGACCTTCGTCTACCAGGTCAGCGGCGAATACGCGATGCTCAAGGCCGCCGCCCAGAACGGCTGGCTCGATGAGCGCGCGGTCGTGCTCGAGGCGCTGACGTCGATCAAGCGCGCGGGTGCCGATGCGATCCTGAGCTACTACGCGGTGCAGGCGGCCCGCTGGCTGCGCGACGGCTGAGCCCGTCGCGTCACCACCGACGGAAGGCTCGCCCGGCCTATTCATGAATCGCCGTGATGATGGCGCAGAGATTTGCTCGCACAAGGGGTTTTCCGACCGAGCGGAATACCCCGGTGTATTTCCGAGGGAGGAAAATTCCTTGTGCGCACAAAGATCAAGCAAGGGCACGCGCGTATTCATGAATAGTCCGGGCTAAGATGGCCCCACGCGAACCCCACCCGCAAGGAGCCGCACGATGCAACTGACCGACGAACAGGCCATCGGAGCGCCTTTCGCAGTGGCCGACATCGGCCACTATGCGGTGTTCGGGCATCCGGTCGCGCACTCGCTGTCGCCGCGCATCCATTCGGCGTTCGCGCGCCAGTTCGGCATCGAGCTGGAATATCGTGCGATCGAGGCGACGGCCGAAGACTTCGTCGTGCACCTCGCCGAGTTCGCCGAGCGGGGCGGGCGCGGCGCCAACGTGACCTTGCCGCTCAAGCAGCACGCCGCGCGATTGTGCCTTTCGGTCAGCGAGCGGTCGCGCCGTTCCGACAGCGTCAACACCCTGATCCGCGACGGCGTGGGCTGGCGCGGCGACAGCACCGACGGCAGCGGCATGATCCGCGATCTTGCCGAACGTCATCGGATCGACGTCCGCGGGCGCCGCACCTTGCTGCTCGGCGCTGGCGGTGCCGCGCGTGCGGTCGCGTTCGCGCTGCTGGATGCAGGGATTGCCGAACTGACGATCGCCAACCGCACGCCCGAGCGCGCCGACGTGCTGGCCGATTCGATCGGCGAACCGCTGCGTGTGCATACCCGTTACTGGGCCGATCTCGGCAACTGGGGTGGGTTCGATCTCGTCGTCAACGCGACCTCGGCTGCGCACCATGGCCAGCTGCTCGCGCTGCCGCCCTCGATCGTCGCCACCCGCGCGGTCTGCTACGACCTCTCCTACGCCAAGGCGGCGGTCGGATTCCGCGCCTGGGCACGCAGTGCCGGTGCCGCGCATGCGCTGGACGGGCTCGGCATGCTGGTCGAACAGGCTGCCGAGGCGTTCGAGATCTGGCATGGCCGCCGCCCGGACACCGACGAGATGGTGGCCGAATTGCGCGCGTACCTGCCCGGCGACGCCGAAGACTGACGCCTGCATGCCCGCGCGGTGATCGACCCGATGCAATGCCGAAGCGGCTGCGGCGCGTGCTGCATCGCGCCTTCGATCTCGTCGCCGATACCCGGCATGCCGAGCGGCAAGCCGGCCGGGGTGCGTTGCGTGCAACTGACCCTCGACAACGCCTGCGCGATCTTCGGCCGACCCGAACGTCCCGCGGTGTGCCGCAACCTGCGCCCGTCGCCCGCGATGTGTGCGGACGATCGCGACGAGGCGCTCGCGAACCTCGCTGCGATGGAGCGGGCGACTTCGCCTGGCGCTGCGCCGTGACACCGGTTCGCGCGCGAGCTCAGGCGGGCCGGGTACTGGTGATCGTCGAGTCGCGCAAGTCCTCGCCACCGGTTGCCGACGCGAGCTGCCGCACGGTCATTTCGCTCTGCGGGAACGGAATCGTTATGCCCTCGGCATCGAACCGCTCCTTGATCGCGCGCAGCAACGCAGTCTGCGTGGCCCAGAACTCGCTGACCTTGACCCAGGGTCGGATCGCCAGGTCGACACTGGAATCGGCGAGCTTGGACACGGCCACATCGGGCGCCGGTGTTTCGAGCACGCGCGGGTCGGCCGCCAGCACCTCGTGCACCGCGGCGAGGGCCTTGCCGATGTCGTCGCCGTAGCTGATGCCGACCACCAGATCGATGCGCCGGGTTCCGCGCGCACTGAAATTGATGATCGCGTCGCCAGCGACCTTGCCGTTGGGCACAACCACCTCGCGATTGTCCGGGGTCACAAGATGCGTGTGCATGAGGCTGACATGCTGCACGGTGCCACCGACGCCACCGACCTCGACATACTGGCCGACGCGGAACGGACGGAACACCATGAGCAGGACGCCAGCGGCCAGGTGCGAGAGCGAGCCCTGCAGGGCCAGGCCGATCGCGAGTCCCGCAGCGCCGAGTACCGCGAGCAGCGATGCGGTCGGCACGCCGAGACGGTCAAGCGCACCGGTGATGACTACGGCCAGCAACAGCACGAAGGCGACATTGCGCAGGAATTCGCCGAGCAGCGGATCGGCGCCCGTGCGTCCGAGCACGCGACGCAGGCCGTCGGCGATACGCCGCGCGATCCAGGCACCGATCAGCAGGATCAGCAGTGCGACCAGCAGGCGCAGGCCCCATTGCATGACCGCCGATGCCCAGGGTGACTCGTCCAGTGACGCGAACAGGTTGCGAATGGCTTGCATGCGAATGGCTCCTCGGGAGTGGTCGACAACAACGATAGCGCGCACGTTCGCAAACTGCGCTTGACTGGGCGCGGAACACGCCGGACTTGCACTATGCTGCGCAGCTTTCGCAGACGGCATCCACCATGTACACGCTCTATTACTCGCCCGGCGCGGCCAGCATGGCCGTCCATCTGGCCCTGCTGGAACTGGAACTCGCGCACAGCCTGCGGCGGGTGGATTTCGACGCGCGCGAGCAGAAGGATCCGGAGTACCTGCGGCTCAATCCGAACGGTCTCGTGCCGACCCTGATCGTTGATGGCGCAGCGATGTCGGAATGCGCGGCCATGCTGCTCCTGCTCGGCGAACGCCATGGCGAGCCGGACTGGGCGCCGCCCGCGGGCGACCCACGCCGTCCCGCCTACCTGCAATGGATGCTGTACCTGGCCAACACCGTGCAGCCCGCATTCCGGCAATGGTTCTATCCGCAGGATTTCGGCCCTCCCGCCGAAGCCAGCACGCTGCGCGAGTTCGCACGGCGGCGGATCGAGACGGCCTGGGAGCGGGTCGACACCCATCTCGCTGCGCACGGACCGCATGTCCTCGGCGCGCAGCCCGCGATCGTCGATCTCTATGCGACGATGCTCATGCGCTGGTCGCGCAACATGCCCAAACCGGCCGACCAGTGGCCGGCGCTCGCCGCACTGGCCGCGACGATCAAGGCACGTCCCTCGTGGCAGCGTCTGTACGCCATCGAGGGATTGACCGAGTGGCCGTGAGCCGCGCCGGATGGTCGGAAGGCCGTCCGTGTCCGCCAACCTCGATGCCCGCGCAGTGGGCGTGATCCCCCGGAGAATTCCATGCACTTCCTGCACACGATGATTCGCGTACGCGATCTGGATGCCACGCTGCGGTTCTTTGCGACGCTCGGACTCGTCGAGACCCGACGAAAGGAAAACGCGCAGGCACGCTACACGCTCGTGTTCGTCGCCGCGCCCGGCGACGCGCAACGCGCCGAAGTGGAACTGACCTGGAACTGGGACGACGAGGATTACGGGTCGGCGCGCAACTTCGGCCACCTGGCGTACGCGGTCGATGACATCTACGCGACCTGCCAGCGACTCATGGATGCCGGCGTCACGATCAACCGCCCGCCACGCGACGGCCACATGGCGTTTGTCCGCACCCCCGACCACATCTCGATCGAGTTGCTGCAGAAAGGCGAGGCACTGCCGCCCCGGGCGCCATGGGTATCGATGGCCAACACCGGAACCTGGTGAAGTCCTTGCGCCGGCAGGCTTGCCGTCTGTCGGCGCCCGGCGTCTAATCCACGACTTGCGTCTGCCTGTCCAGGGGGAAAAGTGGTCGCGCCGGCAAACACTCGTCCATGATCGGCGACAACCCGATCGACTCTGACGCGACCGAATTCGCGGGCTCGCCTTCAGCTGCGGCGGATGCGGCGTCGCTGGCGCAGGGTGCCCGCCTCGGCGACTACATCATTCGCCGCTCGCTCGGCGAAGGAGGGATGGGTCGCGTCTATCTCGCCGAGCAGACCGCCCCGGTCCGTCGCGAGGTTGCGCTCAAGCTGATCCGCGAACAGGTCGCCGGACCGATGGCCCTGGCCTGGTTCGAGGTCGAGCGCCAGGCACTCGCCCAGATGCAGCACCCGGCCATTGCCCAGATCTACGATGCCGGCACGACCGCGGAAGGTCATGCCTATCTTGCGATGGAACTGGTCGAAGGCGCGCCGGTCACCCGCTATTGTCGTGAACGTGACCTCGCGATCGATTCGCGACTGGCCCTGTTCGTGCGCATCTGCCAAGGTGTCCAGCATGCGCACCAGAAAGGCGTCATTCACCGGGACCTGAAGCCGGGCAACGTGCTCGTGCGCGACATCGACGCGACCCCGGCACCGAAGATCATCGATTTCGGCATTGCCATCGGCGGGGTAGCGGGTGCGACGGGCACCGCCTCGGCCGTTACGAGCGATCGCGCGGGCACGGCGATCTACATGAGTCCCGAGCAGGCCGAAGGCGACGGTCGCGACATCGATACGCGCAGCGATGTCTATTCGCTCGGTGTCATGCTGTTCGAAGTGTTGACCGGCAGCGAGGCAGCCGGACTGATGTCGTCCTCGATGTATCAGTCGCGCGGCGGGAAGACGATTCCGCTGCGCGACACCTTGTTTGGTTCCGGCGCGGACGTGGCCACTCCCGACGCGCGCGATCTGCTCGATGCCGCGCGCGCGCTGGCGCCGGAGCTGCGCGCCATATTGCGTCGCGCGCTCGCCGAACAGCGCGACGAACGCTACGACTCGGCGGCGGCTCTGGCGGAGGATCTTCAGCGTTTTCGCGAAAACCGTCCGGTTCTCGCGATGCCGGCGACGCGCGGCTATGCCTTGCGCAAGTTCGCCGCGCGCCATCGTCTCGGTATCGCTGCCGGCGTTTTTGCATTGATTGCGCTGCTCGTCGGCGCCGGGCTCGCCCTGCAGGGTCAGCAGCGCGCCGAGGCGGCGGCGCGACACGCCCAGGTCGAGGCGATCAAGGCCGGCAGGATCGCGGATTTCGTCCAGCAGATGCTTGGCGGCATCGACCCGGACCGCGCGCGTGGCATGGATCGCCAGCTCATGCGTCTGATTCTCGACTCGGCGGCGCAACGTGCGCCTACCGAACTGGCTGAACAGCCCGACGTACGCGCGCAGATCGAGCGCATCGTCGCGCAGAGTTACGCGGCCATCGGCGAATATGCGCTGGCTGCCGCGCATTTCGATACCGCGCACGAAATGGCTGCGGGTACCGGAATCGCGGCTGGCGAGCGCTTGCGCATGCTGGTCGGGCGCGTGGATTCGATCGGCAACCAGGGCCGCTTCGACGAAGCAGTTGGTCTCGTCGATTCGGTCCTGGCCGAGGCATCGGCGCTGGCGCCCCATGATCGCGACCGGCTGTTCGCGGAAAGTCGCATGGCCTGGGCCGAGCGCGGCGCCGGCAAGCTCCAGGCGAGTATCGTGCGTTACGAGTCGGTACTCGCGCGCCAGCGAGAAACGCTCGGTGCGGGCGACCCCGATACGCTGGAAAGCGCGCGCGGGCTCGCCGCGTCATACACGCGCGTTGACCGCCATGCCGACGCCGAGCCGTTGTTGCAGGACACACTGGATCGAAATCGTGCCAGCCATGGCGAACTGAGCACGAAGACTCTCGACTCCACGGTCGCTCTCGCGGTCATGTACCTGGAAAGCGAGCGCTACGCCGAGGCCGAGACCTTGCTCACGCCGGCGCTGCCGCTGGCCGAGACGCTGCTGGGCAAGGATCACTCCAATACCCTGGTCCTGGTATCCAATCTCGGCAGCGCGATCCGCAACCAGGGGCGCAACGCCGAAGCGCGACCGCTGTATGAGCGCACGTTCGAGACCAACCTGCGCCTGCATGGCCCGGACCATTACCTGACCGTGTCGGGTCAGAGCAACCTGGCCCGGTTGCTGCGCGATCTCGGTGAACTGGAAATCGCCGAGCAGCATGCGCGCACCGCGATTGCCCACATGGGCAAGGCGTTCGGGCCGGAGAATCCCGCGCGCGCGATCTTCATTCATGCGCTGGCCAAGGTGCTGATCAGCCAGAAACGCCATGTCGAAGCGCGTACGGAACTGGATCGCGCGTATGTGATCCTTGAGGCGCATCCCGGTTTCGGACCGAACCATTCGCGCACGCGCGACGTCATCAGCGACTACGTGACCGTCTTCACGGGACTTGGCGACACCGCAAGTGCCGCTCTCTGGAGGGCGCGTCTGGAGCCAAAGCCCGCGCCGAAAGCCCGCTGAACGCCCCGGCAAGTTTCCTTTCAGCTCACTCAGCTCAGCGGCGCAGGCGGATCAGGTCAAGCTGCGAGCCATCCGGAAGACGTGCGCTGATCCGCGCCTCTATGTCCTCGAGTCCCCGCAGGCGTTCGCAGAACTCTTCTGCGCGTGCTTCAAGCTCGCGGCCGCGCGCCTTGATCGCCTTGTCGACATTCTTCTCGATCGAACCCGCTCGTGCCTCGAGTTCGGCGATCGCCGATCCATCGCCACTGAATGCCACCTTGATCGCCTGTGCGGTCACATTGCCGACCAGTTCGCCGATCAAGGTTCCCACCGCACCCTCGACGATGCGTTCGATATGAGCTTCGGACTCGCTGCCCCAGCTGTCCTGGGTTTCGACCGCGCGCTTGATCTCGTCGGCCGTGCGCGCGATGCGCTCGGCACTCTCGCGGGCGTGCTGCGGGCTTTCGGCAAACGCCATGGAGGCGTGGCCCACGGCCTCGAAGGCGATCGCGACGGCATCGATGGCGATGCCCTTGACGACCGGAATGAGGTTGCGCATTTCGCGCTCCATGTCACGGATGAGCGCGCGATCGCGCGCGTCCATCGGCGCGGTGAAGCCGTCGACCTCCACTGCGCCGTCGGCACGCAAGGCCACGACCTGCTTGTTGCGGTCGTGGGTGAACACTATGCGCTCGGGCTCGATCCGGACCGAGTACGGCGTATCGATGCCGCACGACGCGCGGCCGAGGTTTATCGACGCCGCGGCCGGCGTGGATACAGCGGCAAGCAGCAGTGCGGCGGCGGTCGGGAGCAGGTTCATGGCGATCTCCACGCGTAGGGTCCGGTTTTCGATGCGAAGCTTGACCGGAACGTTTAACGCGCGCGTGTGCTTTTCGCCATGGGCCGGATAGGCCGGAAGTCATGCCCGATGCAGGCGCGACAATGAGCAATGGGAATGAAGCCACATCCGTCACCGGGGTGACGGCGGGCGGACGACGCGTCGTGGCGGCAAAGCCACGACGCGTCGTCGAGCGCTCAGTTGGCGCGCGTGATCGTGAATCCGCCGACACTGATGCCGAGGTCGATGCCTTCACCGGTACCGGCCAGGGCGAGCGACACGGTGCCCTTGGTCAGGATCTGCGCGGTGCCGGCCTTGCCGAGCGCGGCACTGGCCTCACCCTGTGCATAGGTCCCGAGCACGTCGTCGATGTGATGCACATCGGTGAACTTGCCGGTGGCATCGTCGATGCGCGTCTTGCCGACGGTCAGTCCACCACCCTTGGCCTCGAGATTCACGCGAATCGACTGGCCGTTTTCACAGGTGATCGTGCCCGAGCCTTCGGCGTGCTTGTAGATCGCCGACCAGCCCGTGAGACTGAACTTCATCGTGCAGCCGAGATCGGCTCCCGCCGCCTTGGCGCCGGGTGAGAACCCCATCGAGAGTGCGGCGGCCAATGTCGTTGTAGCCAAACCGGTCATGATCTGATTCATGCGTGTGCTCCATTGCTGAGGTGGAAATGGAGTCTCCGCGCGCATTCCTGAATGCGGCACGATCAGCGCCGAATCCGGTCAGCGGCCGTATAGGATCCCGACGGACGACGCACCCGCCGATCGGACTCGTGATCCGGTCGTGCGGGTCTCACCCATGCCTGGGCCGCGCGGCCTGTCGATGCACCGGACGAATCGTTTTAGAGCCGCTCGAGTGCCGTGATCCGGTAGTGAACGAAACCATGGTCCTCGATCTTCGCACCGATCGTCGCCCGCACCCGGCCCTGCGCCTCGGGCAAGCGCGCAGCGCGCAGGACACTCCCGCTCACGAGCACATCAATCTCCTCACCGCCGACGGTCAGCGTGCCGAAGTTGAATTCGGAGTATTCGCTGACGCCGTCTTCGTCGTCGACTTCGCCCTCCGACACATCGGCGACCAGCGTTCCTTCGAGCGTAACCGGCAGGTTCGAAAGGTCCACGCTTGCCGAGCCGGTCTGCGGGGAAGACGCTCCCTGCGGGCCACAACCGGTTGCTGCAAATGCAAGAACCAATGCAATCAGGAGCGTACGGATCATCGAATTCCTCCAGGGTGGGAAACAGGTTGCCGGGCTGTTGCTCCGCTCGGCGGTGAATGGATCGGTTTGCGCTGCGTCCCCGACTGCCGCGCAGGCTCCTAGAGGCGAAGGTCACGCAGCGCGCGCTTGTACTGCGAAGCGTCGAATGGATGGGTATCGTCTGAAGCCTTCAGCAGAGGGAACAGAAACTCGGCAATGACAGCGCCAATGGCATGGATGGCGTCATGCCGCGAATGTCCCGCTGCCGTGAGGCGAAAGAGCGCGTCTCTGGCCTCACTTGGCTCGACCAGGGCCAGCTGGTTCTCGACGATCGCATGCATCGTGGCGTGCAGGCGAAGGTTTTCACCAAAGTGGCCATGGCCGGCATGGAAGTCTTCCACGATATCAATCCGTTCAAGCTCGGACAGGGCAAGCCATTCCGCCGGAGAAGGCGATTCGTCGGGATCGTAAGCTTCCACAAAGTCGATCTCCCATGGGGTTCCTGACCCGCAGCCTGTCGGGCTTTGCGGGTCGAGGCGAAAAGGCCGCCGCGCAGACGGATTGGCGGCTCGGCCAGGCAAATTCGGCGCGCTGCACGGCGGGCATCATACGTGGTCGCGCAGCACCCGCCATGCCTGGAGCTTGCGCGCCCGCGGAATCGATGCGTTGGCGGGGCTTGTCGAGGGCAGGTCGAGCAGGTGGATGCGCGCGCGCAGCTGCGGGTCCAGGCGCGGCAGGACGAGCCGGCGGAACGCGCGCTGGGCCTGGCCGCCATTGAGCACGATCGCGCGCAGTTCGGGGCGCGTCGCGGCGAGTTGCGGGATGTCGTTGGCGACTTCGCTCACGCGCACGATGCTGCTGTCGAGACTTCCCGGACGCTCGCAGCGCGCGTAGACGTCCCAGATGCCGATGCCATGGGCATGCAGGCGGGCAACGCGTTCGGCATAGGGCAGGTCGGGGCCGGCAGCGAACAGCTCGCCCATGAACGGCCAGAACAGGTTCTGCGGATGCGCGTAGGACTGACCCATCGCGAGCGAGCGCACGCTCGGCGCGGTGCCGAGCACGAGCACGCGGCAGCGTGTGCCGATCTGGGGCGGGAAACTCTCGACAATCGCCGGGGAATTCCTGCGACTCATGGGCACCACGTAGCGTTCATGCCGATGAACCCGAGCCTACCGCCAACCGCACGTTAACCGCATGCCAACCTCATGTTTGCATCGCGGCGCGTAGCGTGGGTGACGCGATGCGCAGCTCCGGTCCGGACTGCGCTCGCACTCCCCCAAAGACATCAGGAGACATCGAATGAACCAGGACATCATCCAGGGCAAATGGAAGCAGCTCAAAGGCTCACTCAAGACGAGATGGGGCAAGCTCACCGACGACGATCTCGATCGGCTCGACGGCAACCAGGAATATCTCGCTGGCAAGCTCCAGGAGCGTTACGGACTGGCGCGCGAAGAAGCCGAGAAGCAGGTACGCGAGTTCGGCAAGACCCTGAACTGATATCGATCGATCACGATCGCGCGGCATGGCGCTGCCGCGCGGGTCGCACGGCGATCCCCGTCCGCCGCGGCGGATGGGGACTCGCAGTCACCAGGATTAGGATTTCGACACAGTGGCCGCCGGGGTCACGGCTTCTTCGGCGCGGGCACGAACTTGTCGGCGTCGTAGCCGCCCACCTCGAACAGCAATGTGCGCTTGTCGCCCAGCTTGGGCTGGACCTGGATCGACACGGTGCGGCTCTTGGCCACCTTCGCGATGAACGCCTTGTCGTCCTCGATGAAGATCGCCGGCTCGCCGGTCGGAGGAATGCTCGCGAGCGTGCTCCTGGCTGGTTCGTCATCGAATTTCACCTCGACGCGGCACGCCTTGGCGCAGCTGAACCCCGGCTCGTTTCCGTACAGGAACACGCTCTGGCCCCACTCGGTATGTCGGCGCAGGACCAGCCTCACACGCTCTTCGCCCGGCGGCGGAGCATTGCTGGCATGGATCGATGCGGTGCTCTGCTGGCCGCCGGCCATCGGTGCGACCTGATAGCTCCACAAGCGCGACAGGCGACGGGTCTCGACCTCGTTCGTCGCCTTTGCGCGAAGCGTCTCGATGTCCTCACGCACCTTCGCAGCCTGGGGACTGTCGGGGAACGTACGCAGGATCTCGTCGCCGAGGGGCAGTGCGAGTTCGGCGTTGTCGGCTTCCAGCATCTGCTGATAGAGCACGAACTGCTGCTCGGCCGACGGACCGCGCGGTTGCGGGCTGGCCGGCGCATTGCCCGGTGCGCGTCCGGAATCCGAACACGCGGCCAGGATCAGACCCGACAGAAGGAAAGCGAAGGGCAGGCGACTATTCGTCATGGCGGCATACGCTGTGAAATGGCCGTCGACTATAGCCCGACGCTCAGTAGCGGCGACAGGGATCGCGGCCCAGATTGCGCTCATACGTCGATATCGTCTCGTCGTGCTCGCGACCGCTGCGCCCTGGCAGACGCAGCGCGCGGCATGCCTCGCGGATCGGTACGCGGCGCGCACGCACGCGTTCTTCCGCGCGCGTGGCTGCGCGGCGCGCCGCGGGTCCGCCATCGCCGCGCGGAATCGATACCGGGCACGCGCTCAGGCGAAAGAAGCGCACGCCGTTCGCGGTCGTGCACTCGTAGGCATCGGGTTCGGCGACGCGCGGTGCCCGTGCAGCGCGGGGCCTGCGGGCATTCGTACGCGCAGGGTCGATCGCGTAGTCGGGCGATGGCTGCGCCGACGGTGGCGGCGGAAGTACTACGCGTTCGGCCCTCTGGTCGGCCGGGCAGGGCGTGTCCTGGAACGCGAGGCTGCCGTCGGCAGACGTGCACCGATGGATGTCGGCGGCCTGCGTAGCGCCGATTCCCAGGCAGGCGGCGAGCAGCAGGACAGCATTCGGATACCGGTGGACTCGCTTCGTGGCCATGGGGGTCGGATCGCCGTGTCGAGGGACAGGCGGGCAGCATGTGTGGAGCGGGTCCGTTCGACGATGGGCGAATTGCGCGACATGACGTAGGAAATCTGCCATTGCGCCGGCGCTGGCGATTGCATCGAGTCGCAAGCGACCGGGTTCTTAACGGGTTTGCAACACCCTTCGCCGCGCCGTTTGCTAGTTTCGCCGCGCGCCCGGTGTTGCGACCGGGTGCGCCTTCCCCTGTCCCGCCCCATGAGTCCATCTCACGCATGCAACTGCCGCGCCTGCTTCCGAGTGCCATCCTGTTGCTGACGATGGCGAGCTCCACTGCGATCGCGTCGAACGCGCATGCCATTGGGCATTCATTCTGGCCACTGGGTGCGGACATCGCGGCCTTGAGCGTGCGGTCCGAGCGGCCCATGGATGCGATCGCGGTAACCGCACACGCGGTGGGGCATTCATTCTGGTCGCTGGGTGCGGACATTGCCGGCTTGCGCGTCGTGCCCGATCAGGACGTCCGGATTTCACCCGCCTGGGGTGTCGGGGAGCGCGCAGACGACAGCGAGGCCGTTGACCGGCACGCGCTGTCGCCCGTACAGATGCTCACGGCACTGGCCGACCGTCTGCGCGACATCCGTTACCGCCGCGGCGGGCGTGATCCGAGCAGCGGTTTCGATTGCAGCGGCTTCGTGCGCTACGTGTTCCGTCACGGGCTCGGCGTGGAGCTCCCGCACAGTTCGGCGGCCCAGTCGCGGCTCGGCCACAAGCTCGATCGCAACGAGCTGCGCAGCGGCGATCTCGTGTTCTTCCGGACCTCGGGCAAGGGCATCTCGCACGTCGGCATCTATCTGGACGAGGGTCGGTTCATTCATGCGCCATCCTCGGGCAAGACGGTCAGCGTCAGTCGACTGAACGAGCCGTACTGGGCCAAGCGCTACGCCGGCGCCCGGCGTCCGGACGTGCTCGTGAACGCGCCCGCGCGCGCCCTCGCCGGCAACAGCTGAGCACCGCGCACGTCTTCAGTCGTCGCCCGCGAGGTCCATTCCGGGAAACAGGACGTCGGCAAAACCGAAGTGCGAAAAGTCGGTGATCCGCGAGGGATACAGCCGCCCGATCAGGTGGTCGCACTCGTGCTGGACCACGCGCGAATGAAAGCCTTCGGCAGTCCGGTCGATGGACGCGCCTTGCTCATTGCACCCCGTATAACGGATGCGCTGGTGACGCGGGACGAGACCCCGCAGACCCGGTACCGACAGACAACCCTCCCAGCCTTGCTCGAGGGTTTCCTCGAGCGGCGTGATCGTCGGATTGAGCAGGATCGTGCGCGGCACGGCCGGAGCATCGGGGTAGCGTTGCGATTGATCGAAGCCGAAGATCACCAGCTGCAGGTTGACCCCGATCTGCGGTGCCGCCAGTCCGACACCGCCCGCCGCGGACATCGTCTCGAACATGTCGGCGATCAGCGCCTGGAGTTCGCTTCCGCCGAACATGGCGTCGGGTACCGGTTCGGCGACGCGCAGCAGGCGCGAGTCGCCCATCCTGAGGATCGGATGGATCATGTGCCCGATGTCGCGCGCGCCGAAGCCATGAGCGCTTCGATCGCATCGGGGTCGCTCGGCACGCTGCGGCTGAGCACGTCGGGTTCATCCCGGGTCACGACCACGTCGTCTTCGATGCGGATGCCGATGCCGCGCCAGCGCGCCGGTATTCCCTTGAGCTCGGGTGCGACGTAGATCCCCGGTTCGACGGTGACGACCATGCCGGGTTCAAGCTCGCGGTATTGGCCATCCACGCGATAGTCACCGACGTCGTGGACATCCAGTCCGAGCCAGTGGCCGGTCTTGTGCATGTAGAAGCGCCGATAGGCGTGCTCGCGCAGGTTGGCGTCAAGACTGCCCTTGAGCAGGCCCACGCCGATCAGACCGCGGGTGATCACGCGCACGGCGGCTTCGTGATAGGCGTCGAATGG
>Ga0307505_10001564_pt1 | contig 17960 bp, 16 predicted proteins | sample 23_S_MG_FD_202183 | JGI IMG/M metagenome (GOLD analysis project Ga0307505, IMG submission 202183) | Soil microbial communities from Populus trichocarpa stands in riparian zone in the Pacific Northwest, United States - 23_S | ecosystem: Environmental > Terrestrial > Soil > Riparian zone > Trees...
TGGTGTTGCGGCGGCGCCGGCTACCGATCCTGCAAGTACTGGCGGCTGCGACGCCCGCCCTGACACTGGCTCACGCCATCGGCAGGGTCGGGTGCTTTCTCGTGGGCGACGATTACGGAATACCGGGCAATCTGCCGTGGGCAGTGGCGTTCCCAGAGGGCCTGCCGCCGACGTCAGTCTCGGTTCATCCCACGCAGCTCTACGAAGTGGCGGCGCTATTGCCGATCGCTTTGGTACTGCTCCGCTGGCGGCGTGACCAGCGGCCCGATCGGTTCGTGCTCGGGGCATATCTCGCCGCCACCGGGAGTGTGCGCTTCGCCATCGAGTTCCTGCGAATGCGGGAATCGTTGTTCGGGCCGTTTGCCGTAGCCCACGTATTCTCGTTGGCGGCTATCTGCGTCGGCGTGGCCCTGTTGCATTCGAGGCGTCGTCAGGCTGGTGCAGAAACAAACACGGTCGAGAAGCAGTTTCGTCAGACCAGGAGGTTGAAGATGAATCGGACCGACACATACACGCTCACGTTCGCGACGTCGCTCATGGTGTTTGCCCTCGCGACTGCCCCCGCGTCCGCAAGGCGACTGCAGACGGCGGGCCAAAAGCCAGGCCTCGACATCGTGCTGACCAGCAGACCGAGCCCACCCAAGATGGGCGCGAACGCGTTCGAGGTCGTGGTCAAGGGCACCGACGGAAAGCCCATTACGGACGCGGAAGTGACGGCGCTGTTCTACATGGCGGCCATGCCGGCGATGAAGATGCCGGAGATGAGGAACACCGTAATGCTCAAGCACCAGAAGGAGGGCCGGTACGCGGGGACGGGGCAAGTGATGATGACTGGCGGGTGGGACGTCACGGTGACGGTGAAGCGCGCCGGCAAGGAGATCGGTAGCAAGAAGTTCCCGGTCACGGCACAATGACTACGTCCCGCTCGCGACAAGGAGAGACCCGATGGTGCGCATGAGTCTGGTGGTGGTGGCGGCGATTACGACAATCACGGGCGGACTGTCGCTCGTGGCGCAGGGCAAGGCCGAGAGCGTCACTGTGTACAAGGACCCCACGTGTGGCTGTTGTGCCAAGTGGGTCGAGCATCTGCAACAGCAGGGATTCGTGGCGACGGTGACCGAGGTGGCCAACGTCGACGACGTGAAGACCAAGAACCACGTACCTCAGCAGGCGCGGTCCTGTCATACCGCGCTGGTGAGGGGTTATGTAATCGAGGGACACGTGCCCGCCGCGGACATTCAGCGTCTGCTGAAAGAACGACCTGCTGGCGTCGTCGGGCTCGCGGTGCCAGGTATGCCGATCGGATCTCCAGGCATGGAAGTGCCGGGCATGAAGGCCCAGCCGTTCAACGTGGTGGCCTTCGACAAAGAAGGGCGAACCAGCGTGTTCGCCGCCCACGGTCGATGAGGCTGGACGCGGTCTCTTGGACTGAGTGATGGCAGCCCTGAACGTCACGTTGACGTGCCCCACGTGCGGGCACCGGTCGGCCGACGTGATGCCCACAGATCGATGCGTATTCTTCTACGAGTGCGCCGCGTGTCACGTCGTGCTCAGGCCAAAGGCGGGCGATTGCTGCGTCTACTGCTCGTACGGCGATAAGCGTTGCCCGTTCGTTCAGGACGACTGCCCCTGTCCAGACAGTATTTCGAACTGACCCACGATCATCGGCCTCGAGTGTCGAACGATAATGGGGTCTGTTCTGCGGTGACTGGCGTTGGCGCGCGAGATCGTTCAAACCAGCGTCCTGCTGGGCACCCATGCCGTCACTCCTTCAAGCGTAGGATCCGAACTGCTCCGTTCAGCACGATCAACGCAATGCCCGTCGCGACGACGAGATCCGGAACGTTCGATCCGAGGAGCCGCACGAGGCCGGCCGCGACAATCACCCCGAGGTTGGCGATGACGTCGTTCGTCGTGAAGATCCAGCTGGCTTTCATGTGCGCCCCGCCTTGGCGATGGCGCGCCAGCAGCCACATCGAGATCGCATTCGCCACCAAGGCTGCGAAGGCGACACCAATCATCAAGGCCGCTTCCGGTTCGCTGCCGAACACGAGTCGTCGGACCACCTCTGCCAAGGCGCTAGCGGCCAGAACTAACTGCATGATTCCGCTCAAACGGGCCGCTTTGAGCTGAGTCGCACGGGCTCGGTGAACACCGAACAGCGCGATGGCATACACGGCGGCATCCGCGAACATGTCCAGGGAGTCGGCCAGCAGTGCGGACGAGTCGGCCAAGACGGCGCCGACCATCTCGCCGATGAACATGCCCGCGTTAATCGCGAGCACGATCTTGAGCGTGGTCACCTCCTCCTGTGGTGAAGGCCCAAGCGCCGAGTCGGCCTCAGAGGCGTCTACCGTGTCGAGGAGCCGGGAACCCAGGTTCAGAGACCGCAAGGCCGCATCGACGACATCTGGGGGGCCCTCGTGAACCACCGCCAGCCGTCGACTGGCGAAGTCTGCGTCTACCGATCTGACCACGTCCAGTCCGGCCAACGCCATGCGAATGAGGCGTTCTTCGGCGGCGCAGTCCATCTTGGGAATCGCAAAGACGGTCTTCCGGCGCGGCGCCATTACTTGGTTGCCACCTCAACGTCCCCGCGGCCGAACCACCAGACATACAGCGCCGGCAAGACAAGCAGCGTGAGGACCGTGGAGGTCACGAGGCCGCCGATCACCACGGTGGCGAGTGGGCGCTGGACTTCGGCTCCGGCCGTAGTCGACAGGGCCATCGGCAGGAACCCCAGGCTGGCAACAGCCGCCGTCATCAAGACCGGTCGCAGGCGATCGAGGGCACCGTCCCGAACGGCAGCCATCGTGGAGGCCCCGGCGTGGCGCCGTTCGTTGATGAAGGCCAACATGACGACTCCGTTCAGCACGGCCACGCCCGACACGGCGATGAAGCCGACTCCGGCACTCATCGAGAAGTTCAGACCACGCATCAAGAGCGCGAGCACCCCACCCGTCACGGCGAACGGGATGCCTGTGAACACCAGGGCAGCCTGCGTGGCAGATTCGAAGGTGACGAACAGGAGGAAGAAGATCAGGACGAACGTGATTGGCACCGCGATCAAGAGTCTGTTTCGCCCACTCTCCAGGTTCTCCCAGAGCCCGCCCCACCGCATCACGTACCCCGCAGGAAGCGTCACAGCGCCTGCAACCGCGGCTTGGGCTTCTTCGACAAAGCTGCCGATATCGCGCCCGCGCACGTTGGTTTCGACCGTGATGCGCCGCTGGCCCTCCTCCCGGCTCACCTCGACCGGCCCCTCGACTCTTGAGATGCGCGCAAGCTGCGCGAGCGGAATGGCCTGACCGTTCGGCGCGCTCACCAGAAGTTCGCCGAAGTCCGCTTCCTCCTCCCGGATCTCAGGCGGCAGGCGGACGACGAGTTCGAAGCGTCTGACGCCCTGCATGATACGCGTCGCCTCGGTGCCGGCGATCGCTGTCTGCACGAGCTCCTGGACGTCAGCGACGTTAATGCCATACCGAGCGATGGCTTCGCGGTCGATGGCGATTTGCAGCATTGGCAGGCCCGTGACTTGCTGGACGCGCACATCGCCGGCGCCGCCGATGCCGCTCACGATCCGTGCCGTGTCGTCGGCCGCTTTCTTGAGCGCGTCGAGATCCTCACCGAAGATCTTGATCACGACGTCCGACCGAGCCCCAATCCCTTCAATCAGCTCCTGCATGCGGAACTCGATAGGCTGGGAGAAGGCATACGCTTGTGTAGGAAGCTTCGTGAGACGCTCCTCGATGGCCTTGATCAGCCCTTCGCGAGAGTCAGCGGTCGTCCACTCGTGCCGGGGCTTCAGCATGACGTAGGTATCGCCCATGTTCGGGCCCATCGGGTCAGTCGCGATCTCCGGCCGGCCAATGCGGCTCACCACCGTCTCGACCTCCGGCAGTTCCTTCACGAGGCGCTCGAGCTCCGTCGTCATCTGCACGGCCTCGTTCAGTGAGACACTCGGGAGCCTCACGGCATTTATCGCGAGCGCGCCCTCGTCGAGCTTCGGGAGGAACTCAGAGCCCAGCAAGGGGAACAACGCGATGCAGGCGACGACCATCGCACTGGCCCCGAGCGCCGTCCAGACCGGGCGCGAGGTTGTGCGTTCCAGGAGCGGGGCGTACCATCGCTGTAGCCGGCGAACGAGCGGGTTCTCATCGCCCGCGTGGGCGTCAGCGGCGACGTCTGGTGCCGTGCGCGGCTCACGAAGGAACACGCCACAGAGTGCGGGAATCAGCGTCATGGAGAACAGTAGCGCGCCGGCCAAGGCAAGGATGACGGTCAGCGCCATCGGTCGAAACATCGTGCCCTCGATCCCGGCGAGCGACAGGATGGGAAGATAGGCCGCCATCACGATAATCTCGCCGAAGAAACTGGCGCGCCGCACCTCGATCGTGGCCTTGGCGATGGTCTCATGGCGCTCCGGTACGGTCAGGGCACGGCCGAGCGCGCGCCGTCGGTCGGCCAGTCGCCGGACGGCGTTCTCCACGATGATGACCGCCGCATCGACGATCAAGCCGAAGTCGATGGCGCCGAGGCTCATCAGGTTGGCCGATACGTTGAAGTACCACATGCCCAGAATCGCGAAGAGCATGGACATGGGGATGGCCGACGACACGATCAGTCCCGCGCGAAGCTGCAGGAGGAACAGGAACAGCACGGCAATCACGACCACGCCACCTTCGACCAGATTGGTGGCGGCAGTCCGTATGGTGCGTTCCACGAGGACGCTGCGGTCGTAGAAGGGCGCAATCGCCATGCCGCTGGGAAGGGCCTTCTTGATCTCATCGAGCCTGGCCGCCACGCGGTGGGCCACGACGCGACTGTTCTGGCCCTTCAGCAACATGGCCACGCCGAGCACCGTCTCGCCGGTCCCGTTCTGCGTCGCGGCGCCCTGTCTGATCTGAGCGCCGAGCCGGACCGTGCCCACGGAGCCGATCAGCACGGGCGTGCCAGCGGTCGACGCCAGGACGATGTTCTCGATGTCCTGCTCGTTGCGAATGAGCCCCACACCGCGCACGAGTTGCTGCTCGCCGCCCTGTTCGATGTAGGCGCCGCCTGTGTTCGCGTTGTTCCGTGCCAGCGCGTCGATGACATGGCGTACGGTCAGCCCGTAGGCCGTCAGGCGAGCCGGGTCGACCAGGACTTCGTATTGCAGCTCACGACCTCCGAAGCTGTTAACTTCGATCACTCCAGGCACCGTGCGGAGCTGCGGCTTGATGAACCAGTCGAGCGTCGTTCTGAGGTCGGTGAGCGAATGGCGTGCCTGGCCGGGCGTGTTGACGACCGTGAACTGGTAGATTTCGCCCAGCCCGGTGGAGACCGGCGCCAGTTCCGGCGTCACCCCGGGAGGCAGATCGCGTTGCGCGTCGATCAAACGCTCCAGGACCAGCTGCCGCGCGAGATAGATGTCCAGGGAGTCGCTGAAGATGACCGTGACCTGCGACAGCCCGAACTGCGACACCGACCGAATCTCCTCTTTGTAGGGAAGGCTGCTCAGGGCCACCTCGAGCGGGGCCGTGACGTACTGCTCCATCTCCTCCGGTGTGAACGCCGGCGCGACGCTGTTGATCTGCACCTGGTTGCTGGTGACGTCCGGGACCGCATCGATCGGGAGCTGAAGCGCCGCATAGACGCCGATGACCGCGATGCCGAGCGTCATGCTGATGACGAGCATCCGCCAGCGGATGCTCCATTCGACGACCCGGGCGATCATCGCTGTGGCTCCTTGGCATCGTCATCGTCGTCGTCCGCCAGCGTGCCGGCAAGCAGCGCCGACTTCAGCTTGAAGGCGCCAGACGTTACGACGACGTCGCCGGCCGCGAGGCCCCTGGTGATCTCGACCAGGAGTCCGGACAGGCGCCCCGTCTCCACTTCGCGAACCATGAAGTCGGTGTCGCCCGACTTCACGAACACGACCTGCCGGCCCTCGAGGGTCTGCACCGCCTCGCGTCGAACCGCGAGACCCGGCTGCGTGGCGTCGGTGGCCAGGTCGATTCGGGCGAACATGTCCAGCTTGAGCCGCGCGTCCGCATTCGCGACCTCCACACGGACAGGCACGGTGCGCGTGCGCGGATCGACGGTGGCGCCGACGACCGCGACTCTCCCTGCGAACCGCTGGTCGGGGTACGCATCCACCGTCACCGTTGCCGCTTGGCCCTGCCGGACCCTCCCGAGGTCCTTCTCGAAGACATGCGCCTGCACGTACACGCGACTGATGTCGACCACGGCGAACAGCTCCGTGGACGCGTCCACAACGTCGCCGGGCGCCGCGTCCGCACGGACGAGGACTCCTGCCAGCGGCGAAGGAATCGTGGCCACCGACGAGACGTCTGCTGTGGCCTCGGAGGTGCCGAAGCGGCGCAGTCGTTGCTCCAGGCCGGCCATCGCGCTTTCCTGCGCGCGGATGGACGCTTCAACTTGCTGTTGCTCGCCGAGGCTGGCCTCATATTCACGCTGCGGCACGGCGCCAATCTCGGCAAGCCGGCGGGCACGCTCAGTCTGACGCGTGGCCGTGCCCAACTGCACACGCAGCCGGGCGAGATCGGCCCTGGCGCCCTCCCGCTGAGCGGCCAATTCGCCGGCTTCGATGTTGTCGAAGCGCGCCAGCGCCTGACCTCGGGTCACGTGGTCACCCACCTTCGCCAGTACGTCCAGAATGCGTCCTCGCGCCAGCGGTCGGACGTGGGCGAGGCGGCCCTCCATTGGCTGCACCGAGCCCGTTACCCGCAGCGAAACCGCCAGCGGTTCTGAGGTGACGGCAGTCACGCCAATGCCAAGCCGCGTCTGGATGTCTGGAGCGACCTCGACGTGGTCCTTCGAGGCGTCATCGTCGTCCGCCGCCGCGCCAGCCGTAGCCTTCGCCGCGGACTCCGTCGATTCGGGGGCGGCGCCTTCCTCATCCTGGGCCGTCTTTCGACCCCCGCAGGCCACCACGAGAACGGAGAGCATCAATCCAAGAGCCAACACATGCATCTTCATGGCAGGTCCATTCCGACCGCCCGCTCGAGATCCGCGGCGGCCTGAGCCAGTTCCGTTTCGGCGTCAATGAGGGCCAGTCGCGTCTCGATCAAGCGACGTTGCTCGTTGAGCACATCGAGGAGACGCAGTTGACCAAGCGTGTAGGCTTCCCGCATGACGACCAGATTCTGGTCAGCCTGGTCGATGACGCCCTGTCTGAAGACGGAGACGGTGTCTCGTGCCGCGGTCCACCGCGCGTATGCCGCTTCGACATCACGAGGCACCGCGGATTCCAGGTACTCCCGGTGCAACCTGGCGCTGGTCGCGCGAGCCATCGCTGCGTCAGTGTTGCCGCGGTTCCGTCCCCGCCAGAATAGGGGGATAGACACACCGACGCTGATTCGTTTGTCGTTGTCGACGATTGGGGCGGGTTGCCCCGAGGACGTGACCGCGAAGAGACCGTCGGTGGTATCGGAGTCCTGTGTGTAGGTGGCCGACGCGGTCAGGTCCGGGACGCCTTCCGCCCGCGAGAGTTCCAGTTCGGCGGCACTCTGCCGCTCGACGGCGCGGGCCGCTCCGAGGTCGGAGCGGATCTTCAATGCACGGGCAGTCAAGTCAGGCAGGGCGAGCGACTCCGGTGCGGGTAGCTCCGGACTCGGGCCTACTGAGGGCAATTCCGCAGCATCGAGTCCCACGATTCGCCGGAGGTCGGCCAGCGCTGCCGTCGCGCGTCCGCGATAGGTCGCGTGTTGCGCTTCCATCCGGGCGAACTCGACTGCAAGGAGTTGACCCTCGAGCGCCGCCGCATCACCCTCCGCGACACGAGCGCGCGTCAGCCGCAGCGCCTCTCGGCCAGTCGTCACGACCTCGGCGAGCGCCGCACTCTTGGCGTGCGCCGCCCGGGCCTCCGCGGCGCGCGTCTTCACGTCGAACACGAGCTGTCGCGCCCGGGCCGCGAACTCAGCTTCGGCCACGGCGACGCCACTCAGGCCGATGGCCTGACGCTTACTCCGCTTGCCCCCGAGCTCGATCGGCTGGGCATAGCGCAGGGCGAGTTCGTCGGTGCCTGGCGACCCCAGCGGTCCTCCAGCGCCGTAGTCGACGTCCAAGGTCGGACTCGGACGAACGCCGGCACGGCGCAGGAGGCCCTGCGCTTCGGCCACACGTTCGCGAGCCGCCAGCAGGTCGCGATTGCGCTCGAGCGCGACCTGCACGAGTTCGTCCACTGTAGGGGGCCGGCCCTGGGCTGTTGCCGCCGTGGCGGACAACAGACACAGCACCGATGCCACAGACATCGACCACTTCCGCATTCGTAGCCTCCGGTTGTACTGATCAATCGCGCAGTCCGAGTCTCTGGCAGGCCAGCAACCCGGAACCATCAGTCCGAGCGGGCGTGTCGGTACGCCTACGGAGCTGCACGGCCCGTCACAGGGCGGCGAAAGAGAGCGCGCGCGGGTGGTCTACGAGCGGAACTGCGGAGGGTGGTACAGGACGGGCCGTATGCCCGGGCGATCCGAGGGATGCACGTCAGGAATCGCCACCGTGGCCTGGCGAGGCGGAGGGACGTGGAGCGCTGCGGGGCCGACAACGTGGGCGCAGCAGAAACACGCATCCGCTTGACCGGGCTTAGTCGAAGAGTCAACTGGGCAGTCCGCCGTCCAGCCACTCGCACTCGCGTCAGGCAAGTGCTCGTCCTGGCAGCAGACGCCCTTCGCGGCGAGGTCCACCCCCAGCCACAGGATCAGGGCGAATGCAGCAGCACGAACGATACGGGTGTGCCGATAGCGGGCCACGGCCCGGTGAGTATAGCTCACCGGGCGTGCCCGCTTCCCATCGGCTATGTGCCGGAGCGACGTCACTGCTTCCTGACGGCCTTCACGACGATGCGGATCTCTGTCGCCCGAGGTCCCTTGTCTGCCGAGGCCCCGTACTTCACGCGCACGCTGTCGTGCTGCTGGACCAGGTCGGCCACCACCGCCGACCGGCCTTCGGCCTTCAGGCGCCCCGTGATCGTGCCGACGCCCTTGCCTATGACCTTCGTCGATGAATCCACGAAGAGCGTCAGCGTCTCGGTACTGGTCTGAATCGTGATGGAGTCGGCGGCCACTGCCGTGACGCGTCCCGTGGCGTTCTGCGTCGCGGGTGACGCGCGATGAGGGCGGCGTTGGCCGCCACCAGGATCGAAAGGGCACAGGTGATGAAAGTCCTCATGACATCCTCCAAACGCTCTGCTGAACGAGTCGCACGACCGGCGTGCAGACACGGCCGCGCGACGCTCGTGGACGAGCGCCGATAGGTCGTGCAAACACCAACCAGTCGCACCGATGTGCGGAGCTAGGCGTTTCTTGGCGGATGGTCGATGTCGAACGAGGGGGCGGGAGGAGCGTCGGGTAGTGCGAATGCCTGGTCTGCGACCAGGACACGCCAGAACGGACCGGCCGGCCCGAGGGGTTCAGTCTGGAAGGGGACCACACAGAGACAGGGCAGCCGTGACTCGTCGTCGTCCGGCATATGGGCCGACGAATGACCGGTACGCGCCGACAGGGGGTCGATGCATCCGTCAACGCACCACAGCGCGCTGACCGTGACGGCGAGCAAGACGACGATGGCGCAGGCCCTCATCACGAGCGCACTATACACGATCGGCGCGGCGGAGCGAGTCAACCAAGGGACATTTCACAGTGCCACGTGCCGAGGCACAGACCTCAAGTTGACGCAGCCAGCGTTCATCCGTGCGAAACTTCGAGGAGTCCTCGAGGGGAGGCCATGCGCCGATGACGACACTGCCGACGGATCTCGAGACGGTTGGGCGGCTCGTGTTGGCCGCAGTGCTCGGATACGTGATCGGGTTGGAGCGGGAATCGGCCGGCCAGGCCGCCGGCGAACGCACCCATGCCCTGGTCGCCCTCGGCAGCGCGGCATTTGCGCTGTTGTCCATCACCGCCTTCCCTGGATCCGATACGTCCCGCGTGGCGGCGGGCGTCGTCACGGGCCTCGGCTTTCTGGGCGCTGGCACAATTCTCAAGGGCGAAGACACTCGCGTGCGTGGACTGACGACCGCGGCGGGTATTTGGGCCGTCGGCGCGGTCGGCCTGGCGATCGGATCTGGCCGGTACGTCATTGGCCTCACGACTGCGGTGATCGCCGGTGTCGTGTTGCTCAGCGAGCGGTTCCTGCGCATCGGCGATCGCCTCGCGCATCGACGATCAGTCAGGAACGCGGAAGACGTCACGCAACGATGAGGAGCGAGAACTTCGTGACGCTCCTGCGGGACGCGTGCGCGCGCGAAGGGAAGGCCCGGACGCAATCGCGCAACGACAACGCACCAAGCTTGCCGGGATCGTGGCTCACGCACGCGCGCATTCGCCCTATTTCCTGGAGCTGTACAAAGACTTGCCGGACCGCCTCGAAGATCCGATGTTGTTGCCGGTGACCGACAAGAAACAGTTGATGGTCCGCTTCGACGACTGGGTGACCGACCGCGCGGTGACGATCGCGAGCGTGCACGCGTTCATTGGTAATCCCGCACCAATTGGCGAACGTTTGCTGGACACGTACACCGTGTTGACCACGTCGGGTGCCACCGGCACGCTGGGAATCTTTGTACTGGATGGTCGCACGATGGTGGTGCTCTGGCCGAGGGTCTGCCAGCCGGCGGGCGGCGATCGGATCGCCAAAGCGTTCAACCCCAACTCCATTACAGCTATGCCGCCACCGAATGCACGTTCCTGAGCCCGAACCGCGAGCATGGGTGGCTGCACGTCAACAGCGACTGGGTTGTTCTCGAACCGGTCGGCGCCGATTCCCGGCCAACCCCACCCGGCACGCTCTCTTACACCGTCCTCATCAGCAACCTGGCGACCGCATTCTGCAATGGCCCGATCCGTGGCCGTGCGCGAACCGTCTCCCCGCGATTCGCGTCGAGAGCCGCACGGCGGGCATCCTCACGTTCTCCACCGGGTACGGAGAGCAGGTCTCCATCCCGGCGCTGATGTTCGAGGTCGTCGATGCGATGAGCGTGGAACTGTTCCAGATTCTCCAGGCGGCGCCGGTCAGCCTGCGTGTGCGCCTCCGGCCCGCGGCTGGCGCCGATCCGGACCGGGTCTGGCAGGCCGTGCATTCGGAGATCACGGGCGTCCTCGCGCAGCACGGGCTCGACTACGTCACCGTTGAGCGCGCCGAGGAACCACCGGCGCAGTCTTCCGGCGGAAAGTACCGAGCCGTCATTCCCTCGCCTCGACATCCACATAGAGCGGAGCACCGATGAAGTCTGCGCAGATCGATCTCCGTGTCGCCAACCTCGATTGCGACAGCGAGGCCGCGGCCATCACACGCGGCCTCGACGGAGAGCCCGGCATCGTTCACGTGCGCGTGTGGCCAAAGAGCGCCCGACTACGCGTCGATTACGATGCGGACGCCACCACTCGCGAGGCGATTGAGCATCGCCTGCACACTATTGGGTTTCCGTTGCAGGCGGGGCGGCCCGCCGGGCCGCAACCGCCGTGGCAGAATCCGAAGGTTCTGGCGTCGAGCGCATCCGGCCTGCTGTTGTTGATCGGATGGCTCCTTGGGTGGGCGGCCGTGCCACCCGGGCTTCAACTGGCGCTCTACCTGATCTCGGCGATCAGCGGCGGTTACTACTTCGGGCGTGAAGCGGTCGAGGATCTGATTCACGAACGACGTATCGGGATCGAGATGCTCATGACGACTGCGGCAGTGGTCGCCATCGTGATGGGTCAGGTCGCGGAAGGCGCGATGCTGGCGTTTCTCTATTCGATCTCCGAGGCCGCCGAAGGGTACACGGAAGAGAAGACGCGCTCGGCGATCCGAGCGCTGATGGATCTGACGCCCAAGACCGCGCTCGTCCGCCGCAACGACCGTGAGGAGACGATTCCGGTCGAAGCGCTCGTCGTCGGCGACGTCTTCATCGTCAAGCCCGGGCAGTCGATGGCGACCGATGGCGAAGTCGTTGCTGGAGAGTCCAGCGTGAATCAGGCGCCCGTCACCGGCGAGAGCGTGCCCGTCTACAAGCACGTCGGCGATCCGGTGTTCGCCGGGAGCCTCAATGAGGAAGGCGCGCTGGAGGTCAAGGCGACGCGGACGGCCGCCGACAACACCGTGACCCACATCATCCACATGGTCGAAGAGGCGCAGGAGCAGAAAGGACGGAGCCAGCGCTTCATCGAACGTTTTGGTGCGCGCTACAGCCCGGCCGTGCTGCTCGCCGGCATGCTGCTCGCGATCATCCCTGGCGCGATCACCGGATCGTGGGTGCAATGGGTCGAACGGGCGACCGTGTTCGTGGTCGCGGCGGCGCCGTGCGCGCTAGTGATTTCTATTCCAATCACGCTCGTGGCGACGCTGGGGACGGGCGCCCGCACGGGTGTCCTCATCAAAGGCGGCGTGTATGTCGAGGAGTTGGCAAAGGTTCGAATTGTCGCGCTCGACAAGACCGGGACGCTCACACGTGGCCAGCCGGAGGTGTCGACGGTCGTGCCGTACCCCAGTGCTGATGGCCCGTCGTTGGACGAGGCGATGGCGTTCGCCGCGGCGGTTGAGCGACGAAGTCAGCATCCGCTCGCCCGCGCGATCGTGGCGTACGCGACGACGCGCGGATTGACCGTACCTGATGCGACGGCCTTTCAGTCGATCACGGGCGCCGGAGCCTCCGCACGCGTGGGGGATCGGACGGTGTACGTGGGCAGCCCGGAGCTGTTTGTCGGCCGGCTCAACGCACCGCTCGACGCATTCGGCGGCGCCATCGCCGAACTCCAGGAGCAGGGGAACACCGTCATCCTGGTGGGCAATGAGCGTCGCGTGTGGTTGGCCATTGCGGTCCGCGACAATCTACGGCCGAACGCCCGTCGCGCGGTCGACGCGCTTCGTGCGGCCGGCATTCAACGCGTCGTGATGTTGACGGGCGATAATCCGCGGACCGCCCACGCCATCGCGGCGGAGGCCGGCGTGGACGAGGTATTTGCCGACCTGAAACCCGAGGACAAGGCGGCCAAGGTGCGGGAGCTGACGAACACGCGTGGCCACGTCGCGATGGTCGGGGACGGAGTGAACGACGCACCAGCCCTGGCGGAGGCCACGATTGGTGTAGCGATGGGTGCGGCCGGGACTGACGTCGCGCTCGAGACGGCTGACGTCGTGCTCATGGCGGACGATCTCGAGCGGCTCGCCTATGCGTTGCGCCTCGCTCAGCGGAGCCAGCGCGTCGTGCGCCAGAATCTGGCGCTGTCCATCCTGGTGATCGGCGTCCTTGTGGTGGGTGCGCTGGCTGGAGCGTTCAACCTGCCCATCGCGGTGCTGGGCCACGAGCTCAGTGAGTTCGTGGTCATCGGCAGCGGTCTGCGTATGCTGCGCGCGTAGTGCCTTTTATTCGGACTGGCCCTCAAGCGTACTGTGGCGAAGGCCGTCGTGGTGACGGGAACTATTCCGCACCCATTCGAAATACTCCGTGGTCAGAGCGTGCCCCACAGCAGTCATTCACGCAGAAACCATGGGCACAGGTATTGCCCATGCAATTCAAGGCGGTTGTGAGTCCGAGCCGCGGTTATGAACCGACGCCATTTTCTCACGTGGATGGGATTGGGAACTCTGGCCGGGATGGCTGGCGAGCGGGCCTCTTTCGCGGAGCGCTACGAGCGAATCTCCCCCGGGCGGTTCCTTCCGAGCGCGCAGTCCTCGTTCGTACCGGATGTGGACCTCGCCCTCCGTGCGGCGCCGGGTGATGTCCAGACTCTGTCCGGTGCACGAACGCGTGTCTGGAGCTATGACGGTCGCGTCATAACAGGGCCGCCGGAGACGCTGCAACGGATCCCGGGCTCGTATCTGGGTCCCACCATTCGTGTGCGTACGGGTCAGAAGGTTCGGATCCGGTTCACCAACGAGTTATCAGAACAGACGATCGTGCACTGGCACGGCCTGCACGTCCCCGCCCCAATGGACGGTCATCCGCGATCGATGGTGGCGCCCGGCCAGAGCTACGTGTACGAGTTCGAAGTGATCAATCGCGCGGGCACCTATTGGTATCACCCGCACCATCACAATCGGACCGGCCCGCAGGTGTACGCGGGACTGGCTGGCCTGCTGATTGTGTCGGACGACACGGAAGCCACGCTCGCCTTGCCATCGGGTAAGGAAGAAATCTGCTGCGTGCTTCAGGATCGAGTGTTCGACGCGCGCAATCAGCTTGTCTACGGGGTGGGCGTGCCGATGGAGCAGATGGGCGGCTTTCTCGGCGACCGTATGTTGGCGAACGGGCTGGAACAACCGTCTCTGGCAGTGGCCACACGGGCCTATCGTGTGCGGCTGCTGAACGGCTCGAATTCGCGGATCTACAAGCTCGCGTGGGATGACGGCACACCGGTGACGATCATCGGCACCGACGGCGGCCTGCTCGAGCAGTCGCTGCGGCGGCCGTATCTGACGCTGGCGCCCGGTGAGCGAGCGGACGTCATTCTCGATCTGAGTCAACATCGCATCGGAACGAGTGTCGCGCTCCGAAGCCTGCCGTTCTCCGGCGTGGAGTCCAGCATGGGCATGGGGATGGGCCGTGGGATGGGACGGATGATGCGCGGCGCACGCGCCGTTCCCAATGGCGCGCCGCTCACCATCATGACGCTTCAGGTGCAGCGTCGCGAGACGTCTGAGTTCCGCCTGCCAGCGCGACTCTCGACGTTCGACGCCTCATGGCAGCCGGCGGGCGCCGATCGCCTGCCCCCGCGGCTCATCACCGTGACCGCTGGCGGCATGCGCTGGCTCCTGAACGACCGCACGTTTCAGATGGAGGGCGTCGCGCCCAATGAGACGGTCTCGCTCGGTGCCAAGGAGGTCTGGGAGTTCGCCAATCGTGGCGCCGGCATGATGGGCATGCGCATGGCCCATCCGCTTCACCTGCATGGCCGGCAGTTCCGTGTCCTCAGCAGACACGTCGATCCGCAGGTGGCAGGGGAGTTGGCCTCGCTGCGCGACGGATTCACGGACGAAGGATGGAAGGACACGGTGCTGGTGATGCCCGGAGAACGCGTACGTGTGTTGATGCACTTCACACGCTACCCCGGACTCTTCCTGTATCACTGCCACAACCTCGAACACGAAGACATGGGGATGATGCGGAACTACCGCGTGGCCGGCTAAGGCGGTGGAGGGATTATGGAAGAGACTCGTTACGGGTTGCGTGTGATGCTCCCGCTGGCGTACGAACAAGCGGTCGAGCTGACAACTGAAGCCCTGAAAGCGGAAGGCTTTGGCGTGTTGACCACGATCGATGTGAAACAGACGCTCAAACAGAAGCTCGATCGCGAGTTCCGCAAGTACGTCATCCTCGGTGCCTGTAATCCGCCGCTGGCCGATCGCGCGTTGCACGTGGAGCTCGAAATCGGGCTGCTGCTGCCGTGCAACGTGATCGTCTACGAAACGGAGCCCGGCCGAAGCGCGGTGGCCGCGATGGCGCCCATCGCCGCGCTCGGCATCGTCGGCGAAAACGCCGAGTTGCAGGGTGTGGCCCGCGAGGCCGACCAACGCCTGCGTCGTGCACTCGCGTCGCTCGAGCAGCGCTGAGATCAATGTCACGCTGCTTGAGCGGCGTCGGGAGCTCGACATGGACAACACCGGCAGAAATCTCATCGTCACCCTCGTCATCCTGCTGCTCGTCGCCCTTGCCCTGTCGTCGACCATGGGGGGCATGATGGGCCCTGGAATGATGGGCCCAGGCATGATGTGGCGCGGAGGAGGCTGGATGTGGGGTGTCGGCATGTGGCTCGGAGGTCTGGCGATGCTCGTCTTCTGCGGCGCCTTGATCGTCGGCGCAATCCTGGTCGTGCGGCACCTGGGAGGCATGCCTGGCGGTGAAGCCCGCCCGTCCCCGCTCGACATCCTCAAGCGCCGGTATGCGAGCGGCGAGATCACGCGGGAGCAGTACGAGCAGATGCGAAGTGACGTGCAGCCATGACGGGCAGGCCCTCGTGACCCTGACTCGAACCGGGGTGCTCTGCGCCGTCGCGGTGACGATGCTGGTCGCCTGTATCTTCCACGCAGGCATCGACGCTCAGCAGGGCCAGCAGCCGCCCGACGTCGACGCCTTACTGACTCATCGCGATGACCTCTATCGGTCGCGGCAGCAGTATTGCGACGATCGAGATCGTCGTCACGAGTCCGCGGACGGCCCGCACGCTGCGGGTGAAAGCGTGGACCCGTGGAGAAGAGGAGGTGCTGGCGGCCATTGAAGCGCCACCACGCGAGGAGGGCACGGCGACCCTCCGCGTCAAGGAGAATCTGTGGAATTATTTGCCCCGCATCGCCCGGACAATCCGAGTCCCGCCCTCGGCCATGCTGGGCGCGTGGATGGGACCGACTTCACCAACGACGATCTCGTCAAGGAGTCGTCCCTCCGAAGAGACTTCATCGCCCGGATCGATCGCCGTTCCGACTCACCCGCCGGGTGGTGGCTCACCTTGGACGTCAAACCCGCGTATCGTGGGGCGGTGGGCGCGGAAAGAGCTTCTGGTGTCCGACCAGCGACTCCCGATTGCCGAACGTCACTACGACCGCCGGGGCCGCCTCGCACGGACGATGGCGTTCGACGAGATCCAGATCCTCGGAGCTCGGCAGCTGCCCTCGAGGTCCGTGCTGACGCCGACCGGTGTGGAAGGACAGCGCACTGAGTTGCGGTATCTCGACATCCAGTTCAATGCGGCGCTTCCCGACGACACCTTCAGCCTGTCGCGGCTCGAGAGTGTACGCTGAGGTGACCGTGCCCACCCTCGCTCCGCATCGCGTGGCGCAATCTCTGGCGCAACCGGCGTCGTACCGTGCTCGCGGTGGCAGCGATCAGCCTGTCGGTGACACTGGTGCTGGCGCTCATGGGACTGCTGAATGCCTACGGTGTATATCTTGTCGATGCCGTCACCGGACCGATGCTCGGCCACGTGCAGGTCCACGCGGCGGGTTGGCGCAAGGATCGGGCGATGGACCGCACGCTCACGGGTATTTCCGCTACGGTCGGTAGGCTGCGGCGCGATCCCGAGGTCGCTGGTGCCACCGCTAAGGTCAACGCGCCAGCCCTGGCGGCGCTCAAGGAAGAGGGGTTTACCGTGCTCGTGAGCGGCCTCGAATGATGGCGAGCGATGCAGGAACGATCGATGGGTACACAGCCTCATTCGAGGACCAGATCCGTTCGCCGTCCGGCTTGAGCATCGGCAGCGGTTTCGCGCGCGAGCCCGTGGCAATGATGACATGCGGTGCCTCAAGGGTGTGGTCCCCGGCCTGGGTGTCCGACGTCGAAATGCCGGTGATCGGGTTGCCGGCGTTCGGACGCGCCAACCCACTGACGTCCACCCGATGCGCGCCCGTCGATCCTGACGCGCCGGCGAGGCGGCCCCATCCTTGGACCAGCTCAATCTTGTGCTTGCGGAACAAGTAGGCGATGCCTTTCGCGCCCTGTCTGCCACCTCTCGCGCGCGACGTGCAGCCCGCACCAGATCGCGCTGGACGTTCTCGACGCTGATGCCGAACTCGGCGAGGTGCTCCACGCGATGGGCATACGCGGCGCTCTCGAGCAGCGCTTTGGTGGGGATGCAGCGGACGTTGTTGCACACGCCGCCCAGTTGTGCCACGTCGATGCACGCGACATGCAACCCGCGCTGTGCCGCGCGAATGGCTGCGACGTACCCGCCCGGCCCGGCCCCAATGACGATCACATCGAACGTTCGGTCTGACATCGGAGCAGCTCTCCTTGTGAGCCCTCGGTGAACGCTCCCGCCATCGTAACGGGCGAAGCCGCCGGCGCGCGCGCGAATCGTCTGTCAAGAGCAAGGCGATTCTTGGGAGGTTCTTCGATCGGTGACCGTGGCACAATGACATGGGGGCTCACTGAATGGCTATCACAAGGCCCGATCTCGCATAGGGAGGACCCATGCCATTCGTCATTACCGATCCATGCATCGGCACGAAGGACACCGCGTGCGTCGATGTCTGCCCGGTCGACTGCATCC
>Ga0307505_10001565_pt1 | contig 17959 bp, 16 predicted proteins | sample 23_S_MG_FD_202183 | JGI IMG/M metagenome (GOLD analysis project Ga0307505, IMG submission 202183) | Soil microbial communities from Populus trichocarpa stands in riparian zone in the Pacific Northwest, United States - 23_S | ecosystem: Environmental > Terrestrial > Soil > Riparian zone > Trees...
CGATGGTGCCACTCGACTCGAATCCGACAGGGAACTCGAAGCCATCACTCGGGACCGCCACCCAGCTGTAACTCGCTCCTTCAGGGACCGTCAAGACCCCGTCCGAAGTGAACGTGCCGACAACCACACCACTCTCGTCGGTGACAGTCACCGTGGCCCCGTCAGCGACCGAGATCGTCACATCGATCTCGCCGCGTCCGACACCATCGGTCACCTCGCAGGTGCCTTCGACAGTGACCAGTATCGATGCTCCAACTTGGTCGTCGGGTGTGCACTCCTCGATGTCCACAGTTCCGGAGTCATCACCGGAGATCGTGAACCCGTCGGTCGAGTTCGCCGTCCACGAGTAGCTGGCCCCTTCGGGAACTGTCACCGTGCCGCTCTCGGTGAGCGTGGCCACCGGGCCGTTGCCATCAGAAACAACAACGGTGGCTCCACCGTCCACCGAAATGGTGACCGAGATCACACCACTGCCCACGTTGCCGTTGAGCACACACACACCGGCGACGTCAACGGCGACATCACACGGGTCGATGGTGAACTGTCCGGACGACACGCCGTCGATGTCGAACCCGCCGGCGGCATCAGCAGACCAGTAGTAGGTGCCTGGCGCCAGGTCGAAAGACCCCGTGGCGTCGGTGTTGAAGACCTCCTGAGTCATCGCGGCGTCGGAGTACACGGTGACTGTGGCGCCCGAGACCGGGTCGATCACGACGTCGACCACGCCCACTGCGGCACCCGAGGTGTCCACTGTGCAGACTCCCGCAGCGACACTCACAGTGACGTCACAATCGGCGATGGTGACTTGACCCGACGAGGGACCGGTCAACTGGTAGTTGGTGGCGGCCTGCGCAGCCCAGTAATACGTGCCTGGAGCCAACCCGTCGATGCTGCCGGTAGCAGTCAGTGACCCGACCGGGTTGGTGAGCCCTGCGTCGCTGTAGACCGTGACCGTCGCCCCGGATGCCGGAGTGATGGTGACGTCTACCGATCCGGCCGCTTGCGAACCTTGGCCCACTTCACAGGAGCCGGCGGCGACAGCTGTCGTCACAGTCTGTGGTGGTGGCGGGTTGCAGGCATCTTGTGTGATGTTGAGCGTGAACGACCACTCACCGTTGCCAAAGTCCGGCGAGAACGACCCATTCGAACCCAGGGCGTGCACCGACTGGGTGGGGTCATCATCCGCCCAGACGACGATGTCCAGAGTGTGTGTTTGGGTGTTGTCCCATGTTCCCGACTCGGAATAGACATCAAAAAACCCGGCGGTGTCCACGACAACCACACCATCAACGACGATGTTCACCGTTCCGCCGTAGTAGGTGTTTAGGTCGATCGACCAACCGTCACAGTCCCAGGAAACGATCCCCTCATGTGCTTGGGCAGGTGGGGCGTATATCGCCACCATCGCCAACAAGACGGCCACTGCCGATACGAGCGCCATCAAGCGCTCTGAGTTTCTGTTTCGAATGAGCGCGGAGAAACTCATAGTTCCCCACCCCAGTCGAGGGCGCCCGCGCCCATAGGCGTGTACAGCCTCTTCATTTGAACCCTATCCCTTCGATTTTCCATCTGGGATAGGTAGGTCTCACCACTAGCTCAGCCAGATCGAGGTGACCGCGTTACAGATCTGGCTTCGATGCCTCCCTATTTTCCCCTACTTGGGACCGACCACGCCCCGTGGTCAGTGCCCACATAGTGTCGTCGACTTATGGACTTTGTCAATCCACCTGTCGACATCGATCAAGGTAATGCAGAAGGCGCACCGATGTGGGGATTGAGGCTGGGTCATGTGACCCAAATAATCGCGTTCTAGGCGGAGCGCTCGGTGGGCTCAGCGACGTCCTTGTTAGGAACCAGCGTGGGGTTGACCTTCTTCTCGACGACGTCGCGATCGATCATCACGCGCTCGATGTCGTCCCGTCCGGGGAGGTCGTACATCGTGTTGAGGAGGACTTCCTCCATGATCGCCCGGAGGCCACGTGCCCCGGTCGAGCGCTTCAAGGCCTGCTCGGCGATGGCTTCGAGCGAGTCGGGGGTGAAGACCAAGTCGACTTCGTCCATCTCGAACATCCGGGCGTACTGCTTGGTCAGAGCGTTCTTCGGCTCGGTGAGAATCTCCACCAGGGCCTCCTTGTCGAGATCGTTGACCGTCGCCGTCACAGGGAGACGTCCGATGAACTCCGGTATCAGGCCGTATTTCATCAAGTCCTCGGGCAGGACCTCGGACATGAGCGCCGTTGGGCGCCCATCCTTCTTCGACTTGAGTTCGGCACCGAAGCCGACGCCCCTCTTCCCGATCCGGTGGGCGATGATGTCCTCGAGACCGCCGAAGGCGCCGCCACAGATGAACAGGACGTTTGTCGTGTCGAGCTGGATGAATTCCTGATGGGGATGCTTGCGGCCACCCTGCGGCGGCACCGACGCCACGGTGCCCTCCAAGATCTTGAGAAGTGCCTGCTGCACACCCTCGCCGGACACGTCGCGAGTGATCGAGGGATTCTCTGCCTTGCGGGAGACCTTGTCGATCTCGTCGATGTAGATGATCCCCTGTTGGGCCCGGTTGACGTCGTAGTCGGCGGCCTGGAGCAGTTTGAGGAGGATGTTCTCGACGTCCTCGCCGACGTAACCGGCCTCGGTGAGACTGGTGGCGTCCGCTATCGCAAAGGGGACGTTCAACTGCCGGGCAAGGGTCTGAGCCAGGAGCGTCTTACCGCTCCCGGTAGGCCCGACGAGCATGATGTTCGACTTCTGCAGCTCGACGTCGCGTTGCATGTCGCCGGAGCGGATTCGCTTGTAGTGGTTGTAGACGGCAACGGAGAGCTTCTTCTTCGCCTCTTCCTGGCCGACGACATAGTCGTCTAGATAGGACTTGATCTCAGAGGGCTTGGGTAGCTCGGTGAATGAGATCTCTTCGGTGGTGGAGAACTCCTCCTCGATGATCTCGTTACACAGCTCGATGCATTCGTCACAGATGTAGACGCCGGGCCCGGCGATGAGCTTCTTGACCTGCTTCTGAGACTTGCCACAGAAGCTGCATTTCAACAGCTCTCCACCATCGCCGAGTCTTGCCATCTAGAACGAACCTCCGCTCAGTCGGATGTTGAGGCTACCGCGGTGAGCTCCCGTCGCGTGAGAACTCCGTCGATTACTCCGTAGGTCTTGGCGTCGTCGGCCATCATCCAATAGTCGCGCTCGGTGTCCAGGGTGATCTTCTCGAGTGTCTGGCCGCTGTGATCGGCGAGGATCTGGTTGAGCTGTTCACGCATCTGCACGATGAGCTTCGCCTGGATCTCGATGTCCGAGGCCTGGCCCTGGGCTCCACCATGGGGTTGATGCAACATGACCCTGGCGTGGGGAAGGGCGAACCTCTTGCCGTGTGCACCACCGGCGAGGATCACCGCCGCTGCGGACGCCGCCATCCCCATGCACACCGTGCTCACCTCTGGCTTGATGTACTGCATGGTGTCGTAGATGGCGAAGAGCGAAGTGATCGAACCACCCGGGGAGTTGATGTAGAGGAAGATGTCCTTGTCCGGGTCGTCGGACTCGAGATGGAGCATCTGGGCCATGATCAGGTTGGCGATCGTGTCATCGATCGGTGTACCCAGGAAGATGATCCGGTCCTTGAGCAGGCGGCTGTAGATGTCGAAATAGCGCTCGCCCCGGCTGGTCTGCTCGAAGACCGTGGGGACCACATAGTTGTTGGGGTTCATTCTTCTTCTTCCTCCTCGGTCGCGGCCACGTCTTCATCGTCGACGATCTCGGCCTCGACTTCGTTGACCTTCAAGCTCAAATCCAGCGTATTGCCATCCTCGTCGACCGGGTTGGCACTCGAAAGGATCGCGTCCAGCGCTCTGTTTCTGAGAATATCACTGGCCAGTGCCAATCCCTGGCCGCTCTCCTGGAACGCTCGGAGATAGCCGGCAGGGTCCCCCGACCGGGCGGCGAGCGACTGGAGCGCACTCGACATGTCCTCGTCGCTGACCTCGATGTTCTCCTCCTGGATGACGGCATCGAGAATCAGGCGATTGCGAAGGGACAGCTGGGCCTGCTCTCTGAGGTCGGCGAGGAAGGCGTCCTGACTCTGGCCCGAGGCGCTGAAGTAGTCCTCGAGATTGAGCTCGGCCTCCTCCAAGCGGTGCAGGAAGTCGTGCAGATGACGGTCCATCTCGGAGCGAATCAAGCCCTCGGGGATGTCGATCTCCAACTGGTCTCGAAGGGTGCTGAGCGCCTTCTCCGAATACTCCCGCGAAACGGAGCGGAGTTTGGCGTCGGCGAGACGGTCACGGAGTACCTCCATCAGCTCATCGACGGTCTCGAACTCGGTGTTCTCGTCCACCCACTCGTCGTCGAGCTCGGGAAGGATGCGCTCCTTGACCTCGTGCACCGAGATCTTGAAGTCGACCTCCTGGCCGGCACGGTCACCGAAACCCTCCGGGAGAACGCCACTGAACTCGACCTCATCACCGGCCGACGCGCCCGTGAGATGCTCGTCGATTCCCTCGACGAGGAGCCCAGAGCCAACTTCGTAGAGGATGTCTTTGGCGTTCGCCTCCTCAACAACCGCGCCGTCCTCACTCGCCTCGAGATCTAGGGAGATGAAGTCACCCTCAACTGCCGGGCGGTCTACTTCCTCGACGGTGGCGAACTGCTCGAGCATCCGTTTGGTCTGCTCCGCGAGATCTTCATCACTGACGGCCGGATTGGTGACCTCGATGTTTCTGCCCTTGTACTTGGGCAGCTCGACCGTCGGCCAAAGGGTCACCTTCACCTCGACCTCAACTCCCCCGTCGATGTCATCCACCGATTCCAGCTCGGGGTTGATCGCCGGCTCTATCTCTTCGGAGGTGAGCACCTCACTGAGAACCGGGTTGAGGAGATCTTCGATCGCTTCCTGACGGACGCGATCTTTGCCGACCGTCGCCTCGACGATGGGGAGCGGGGCCTTACCCGGGCGGAACCCGTGGATCTTCACATCCTGGGCGAGCTTGCGGGCTGCGCCCTTCTTGGCCTCGTTGATCTGCTCGTCGGTGAGTTGAAACCTGACGACTCTCTCGAAGGCGCCGGTCTCGGTGACGGTCGTAGTCATTTGCTTCCTGTAATCGATGTCAGCACATGGTACGGGCCGTCCGGCGATTGCCAGACGGCCCGTTTCGGGGTGACCGACGGGACTTGAACCCGCGACTTCCTGGACCACAACCAGGTGCTCTACCAGGCTGAGCTACGGCCACCATGCGTGAACGGATCACTTCCTTTCGGAAGCAGCGCCCCCGGGAGGACTCGAACCCCCAACCTGCGGATTAGAAGTCCGCCGCTCTATCCACTTGAGCTACAGGGGCTGGGAAGGTGTTGGATAACAGCGTAAGCCGAGCCTTTGCAAGTCACATCGTGGAGCGATGTGACTTCGGGTGAAGCCTACTTATCCAACACCTTTCCTGAGGGGCTTCGCCGCCCCGGAGGGCGACCCGTTCGAGCGGGTGAAGGGAATCGAACCCTCACCACCAGCTTGGAAGGCTGGAGCTCTACCATTGAGCTACACCCGCGAACACTCTTCATTGTAAATGGTCGGGCTGGTCGGACTTGAACCGACGACCTCGTGCTCCCAAAGCACGCGCGCTACCAAGCTGCGCCACAGCCCGATTCGACATCAGGGTACTTCGCAACCCCTTCTTGTCACAGACGATTCCTACGTTGGGTTCATGGAACTCGAGGTCGCCGTCCTCGAGCGGGTGAGGGCATACAAGTCACTGTCACGATGGGAGCGCTCCGAACTGGGCAAGGATCTTCGTCGCCAGGGGTTGTCCTACGGCGAGATCATGAACCTGATCCCAGTCAAAAAGTCGACACTCGCCACCTGGTGCCGCGACGTGGACCTCACGACAGACCAGATCTCCGCGATCAAGGAGCGACGGGCACCAGCGCCGGGGTACCGACGCAACACCAACGCACGCAGACTCCAGCAGATCGAGCTGATCAGAGCGGCTGCTCGACGACAAGTGCCCACCCTGGTCGGCGATCCTCTTTGGCTCGCGGGAATCGTGCTCTACTGGGCGGAAGGAGCGAAGTCTCGAGGCCATGTGTCCATGGCCAACACCGATCCCAGAGTCCTCAGACTCTTCATACGTTGGACGCAAGCGTTTCTGAACCCGGCCGGGTTCTCGCTTCATCTGCATCTCCACGAAGGCAACGACGAAACCGCCGCCCGTGTCTATTGGAGGAATGCGACGGCCCTCTACGAAGCCAACTTCCACAAAACCTTCATCAAGCCGAAGGGGACCGGACACCGGAAGAATCACCTGAAACACGGGATCTGCACTGTCAAGGTGCGCCGTGCAGCCGATTCTTGGAACATCATCATGGAATGGATTGACGTCCTGGCGGTGCACTTCGACCTTGAGGACCACGACCATTAGAATTCCGCCGGGTCGCTAGCACAACTGGCAGTGCAGGGCGCTCTTAACGCCAAGGTTGCGGGTTCGAGTCCCGCGCGGCCCACCAAATCCCGCCCACATCAATGAATCTGCGGGATCACGCTCCACCACGCGGGTGTGGCGGAATTGGCAGACGCGCAGGGTTTAGGTCCCTGTGGGGTAACTCCCGTGGAGGTTCAAGTCCTCTCGCCCGCACCCAAGACAAAGTCCCGGGAGCCGACCCTCCTTAACGAAGCATCGAAATACCGGGACTCTGTCGTTTCTGCCCCATCCGAGGGGCTTTCGGGTGACGGACTCGTCCGCCGACCCTGCTAGAAGATGTAGATGAGTAGGGCGATGATGAGCAGGATGCCCACTACCGTCCAGATGATTCCACCACGTCCCATAACGTCCTCCTTCGAAGTTGCGAACCCGGCACGTACCCGTATCCAGGCGAACTGAAACTCGCTGGCCGAAGAGTTCAGGTAGAGGGCTGACAGAACCAGTGCGGTCGAGGCTTCAGCCGTCGGGATTGGAGCCGACACCCTCGTCGGAGCTGCCGCCGGGAAGGCCGGTGATGATCCTCGCCCCCCGTCGGAAGGTCAGGTAATGCCACGCCCACCCGGCGAGGACGAAGAACCGGTTCCTGAAGCCGATCAGATAGAAGATGTGGATCGCGAGCCAGGCGAACCATGCCGGGAAACCGCTGAATCGGAGCCCTCGAATGTCTGCCACAGCGCGGGCCCGGCCGATCGTCGCCAACGACCCTTTGTCCTTGTAGTGGAAAGGTTCCCGCTCCCCCGTGGCGATGACGCGCCCGGCGTGACGACCCATCTGCATGGCGGCTGGAGCTACGCCTGGCACCCCTTCGACCGAAGCGAGGTCACCGACCACAAACACTTCCGGGTGACCCGGGACCGATAGGTCGGGAGCGACCACGACCCGACCGGCTCGATCGACCTCGCCGAGCATCGCCCCCAACGGTGATGCCTCGACACCGGCGGCCCAGAGCACCGTCCCAGCGTCGATGCGCTCACCGGACGCGAGAGTGACTCCCCTGTCGTCGATGTGAGAGACGAGCGCGCTGGTCTTCACCTCGACACCCAGCTCCTCCAGCTGATGCTTCGCCGACTCGGAGAGTCTGGGCACATACGGCGGCAATACCCGATCAGTCCCCTCGACCAAGATCACCCGGGCCGTCGAAGGGTCGACGACATCGAACTCCTGACCAAGGGCGTGGACCGCGATCTCCTCGAGGGCGCCCGCCAGCTCGACACCCGTGGGCCCGCCGCCCACAACGATGAAAGTGAGCAAGCGGACGGCATCGGCGGGCTGGGCCTCCGCACGTTCGAAGGCTTCGAGCACCCGGGCCCGCATCGTCAAAGCGTCTTCGATGGTCTTCAGACCCGGAGCGACAGCCTCCCACTCGTCATGGCCGAAGTATGAGTGGGTGGCTCCAGTGGCCACGATCAGATGGTCGTATTCGACCCCGTCTTCGTCGACCCGGAGTGTGCGGTTGTCCAGATCGACTGCACTCACTTCTCCCAGCAACACCCGCACCACGTTCTCCTGATCTTTGAACACCGACCTGATCGGAAAGGCGATGTCCGACGGGTTCAAGGCGGCCATGGCCACTTGATAGAGGAGTGGCTGGAAGAGGTGGAAGTTGCGGCGATCGATGATCGTGATGTCGACGTCCGCCTTGCGTAGCGCCTTGGCGGCATTCAGCCCGGCGAACCCAGACCCGACGATGACGACTCTCGGTCTCACGCGCTCACGGACGACAGCAGCGCCTTGATCGCGCGGGCACGGTGAGACACTTCGTTCTTCTCATCGATCCCCATCTCCGCCAGCGTCTGGCCGTCGACGTCGAAGACCGGGTCGTATCCGAAGCCGTCCGCTCCCCGCGGCTCGGTGCTGATCCATCCCTCGAGACGGCCTTCGGCGATGACCTCCACGCCGTCCGGGAACACCAACGCCACGACCGTCCTGAAGGTCGCACGCCGGTCGTCCTCGCCGGCCATCACCTCGATCAACTTGGCCACGTTGTCCTCGTACCGTGCTCCATCGCCGGCGAAGCGCGCGGTGTGCACTCCCGGCGCGCCATCGAGTGCGTGAACTTCGAGACCGGTGTCATCTGCGATCACGGGGAGCCCCGTCGCTGCCACCACGGCGCGCGCTTTGAGCAAGGCGTTTTCCTCGAGAGTCTCCCCCGTCTCTTCGACATCAGGCCACTCCAGCCCGCGCACGACCTCACCCGTCAGGTTGGACTCAGCGAGGATTGACTCGATCTCAGCGATCTTGTCGGGGTTCTTCGACGCCACCACCAGACGGGGGATCAACTGGCGACCGCCCTCCGCTGCATGTCGTGCAGCTCTTCGATGCCGACGGTTGCCAGATCGAGGAGCTCGTCGAGGTCCTGCCTCGAGAAGGGGGCGCCTTCGGCGGTCCCCTGCACCTCGACCAGCAGGCCCCTTCCGCTCATCACGACATTGAGATCCACCTCGGCGTTGACGTCCTTGACGTAGTCGAGATCGAGGACCTTCTCTCCCTCCACGATCCCGACGGACACCGCTGCTATCTCGTCGACGATCGGGTTGGTGGCCATCTGCTCGCGCTCGACGGCATCTGTGAAAGCCTGATGGAGAGCGATCCATGCGCCGGTGATGGCCGCGGTCCTGGTTCCGCCGTCGGCTTCGATCACATCGCAGTCGACACGCACCATGCACTCGCCCATTGCTCGGAGATTCACAGCGGCGCGAAGTGCTCGCCCGATGAGGCGGGAGATCTCCAAGGCCCGACCCCCGGAAACGTGGTCACGACGCACCCGTTCCGGCGACGAGCCCGGCAACATTGAATATTCGGCGGTGACCCAGCCTTTCCTCGAGTCACGCATCCAACGCGGGACCTCGTCCTCGATGGCAGCCGTGCACAACACCCTCGTCTTTCCCATCGAGATCAAGACGGATCCGGGAGTCGACTCGGTGAACCCGAGCTCAACGCTCACCGGGCGAAGCTGATCGTGGGGGCGGTCAGTCATGTCCCTCACGCTATATGGGTGATGACTCAGACGTCGAAAGCGGTTCCCGGGACAGCAAGCCGCACCGGCCGGTCGAAGACTGCCTCCGCCTCGGAAACCGAGACCGAGGGCTCGAGATAGGGCGGGATGTGTGTGAGGACCAGCTGTTTGGCACCCACCCGTCTCGCCATCTCCCCGGCTTCGGCAGCACTCATATGGTGTGGGTAGTCGGGATTCTTCGTCGTCTCCTGGTAGGACGCCTCTGACAACATCACGTCGACGTCGGCTGCAAGGTTCGGCCAGTCACCGGCCGGCCCGGTGTCCCCGGTGTAGAAGAGGGTTCGCCCGTTGCCATCCCATCGCGAGCCGACTGTCGGGACCGAATGGTCCATCTCCACGAACGAAACCGTCAGATCTCCTATCCGGGCCTCGTCTCCAGTCCAAACGGGCACGAATTCGAAACAGGATGGCTCCTGCTCGAGGAACCCCGTCAGCCTGTCCCACACCACTTGAGGGGCATAGAGCGGCACGGGGTCGCGTGGGTCCGGGCGATAGGTCCATGCATGGAAAGCCGCCATCAGATCGGCGCAGTGGTCGGGGTGCTGATGAGAGATGACGACGGCGTCGATCAGGTCGCTATCCACCGGAAGCGACATGAACGTCCCAGGCCCCGCGTCGCACCAGACCCGGGTCGCACCCAGCTCGACCACGTAACCCGATGCCGGGCGCCCAGGGGCGGGGAAAGTGCCGGAAGAGCCAACAACCCAAACCTTCATGGGGCCAGCCTCTCTTTGACCCACCGGATCCCATCCCGCCTGAAACGGATTCGATCGTGAAAGCGATTGGGACGGCCCTGCCAGAACTCGACGACCCGGGGAGTGAGAAGCCAACCGCCCCAATGGTCGGGCCGGGGGACGTCGTCACCGAGCTCGGCCTCCAGTTCGGCGAAGCGGCCGTCCAACTCGTCGCGATCGGCGACGACGGAGCTCTGCAGAGAGGCGTGCGCAGCGATCTGCGCACCGCGGGGGCGACTGGAGAAATACTCGTCTGCATCCTCGTCACTCACCCGGGAAACATCGCCCTCGAATCGCACTTGCCGATGGAGCGGTGTCCAGACGAAGGTGGCCGCCGCTACTGGGTGGGTTTTCATCGCCTGGCTCTTCCGGCTCGACATCCCTGTGTAGAACACGATGCCGTCGTCGGAGAGATCCTTCATCAACAAGGCACGGGCTGACGGCATCCCGTCGGCGTCGACAGTGGCCAACACGAAGGCATTGGGCTCATGGATCCCGGCTGTGAGAGCTCCCGCGAACCACTCTTGGAACTCGGTGATGGGATCATCAGCCATGTCAGGGCCATCCAGCCCAATCGATTCGTACTCGTTGCGGAGGCGGGCGACTTCCTCTCGGATCACACGCCGACGATACCCTCGCCAAAGTGAATCAGGACCCTTCTGCGAGTAGAGGCCAGCTGATCCGGCGGGGCTTGCGGCGTCGTTGCCCGCGCTGTGGAACACCGGCTTTCGAGACATGGTTCCGGATGAGGGAAGCCTGTGCCGGTTGCGGTCTGCGGTTCGAACGGGAGCCCGGCTATTGGGTCGGTGCGGTGATCATCAACACAACCGTCATCTTCGCCACATTCCTCGTCGTCTTCGGTGGCCTGGTGCTCGTCACGTATCCCGACGTCCCCTGGGGGATGGTCCTCATCGTCACCGCCCTCGCCAATGTGATCATCCCGATCGGGTTCTACCCCGTCTCGAAGAGTCTCTGGGCAGGGATGGAGTTGTCATGGCATCAGCTCGAGACCCACGAAATCGAAGCAGCCGCTCGGCGATTGTCCTAAAGGATCAGCGGATAGGCGGCCGGCCGTTGGGAGATCGTCGGTGGGGAAAGCTACGTCCTGTGTCAGTACCGGCTCTATCCGCTGACCCTCTAAAGGCGCTTGGCCACTTCCTCGAGCATCACCTCGGTGGCGCCACCCCCGATGGAGTGGATCCGGACGTCACGGTAGAGACGCTCAACGGCGGTCTCGGCGATGTAGCCCATCCCTCCGTGGAACTGGACACAGTCGTAGAGCACCCGGTTGACCAGCTCACCGACGAGGGCCTTCACCTCCGAGACCTGGCGCACGGTGTCCTCACCCTGATCGGTGAGCCAGGCAGCGTGATAGGCGAGTTCCCTGGCTGCGTCGACTTCCGCCTGGCGCATGGCGACACGCTGCCTGATCGCCTGCTTCTCCCAGAGTGGGGCATCGAAAGCAGAACGGTGCTTGACGTAGTCGACGGTCAGTTCCAACGCCATCTGCGCCTCCCCTAGAGCCTGGCCCATGATGGCGAGCCGCTCGTTCTGGAAGTTGTCCATGATGTGATAGAAGCCGCGGTTCTCCTCCCCAACGAGGTGCGTTTCCGGCACCCAGACATCGTCGAGGACCAGCTCGGCCGTGTTCGAGGAGTGCCAGCCCATTTTGGCGAGGGCACGGCTGGCGCCAAACCCCTCGGCTCCCTGCTCCACAGCGAAGATCGAGATGCCTCGTGAGCCCTTGGCATCAGGATCGGTCCTGGCGGCGATGAAGACGATGTCGGCGATCGCCCCATTGGTGATGAACATCTTGGAGCCGTTGAGCCGCCATCCGTCGCCATCGCGTCGAGCACTGGTGCTGATCGCGGCGACGTCTGAGCCCGCATCCGGCTCGGTGACCCCGATGGCGGTGATCAGCTCGCCGGTGGCGAACCGAGGGAGCCACCGACTCCTCTGCTCGTCCGAACCGAAATTGGTCACATACGGGGTTGCCAGATCGGTGTGGACCAGGACCGTGATTGCAAAGCCGCCCGATGTGCTCCGGCCCAGCTCCTCGGCGAACACCACTGAGGCGAGGTGGCCGAGACCTATTCCGCCGTACTCCTCAGGGATGCGGAGACCGAAAAAGCCGAGCGCGCCCATCTGGTCGAGAAGCTTGCGGGGTACGACCCCCTCCTCCTCCCAAGTCTCCACATTGGGCACGACTTCCCTGGCGACGTATTCCCGGACCTGGCCACGGATCGCGGACAGGTCTTCGTCGATGTAGATCGACCTCACTCTTTCCCCCCTCCCCCCAACAGCGCCAGACCGGCTCGGCTGTTGTAGACCAACTGATTGTCCGTGCAGAAACGGTGTGCCACTTCCGCCACCCTGCCCACGTCGACACCGTGTTCGATGCCCAGGCCATCGAGAAGCCAGATGAGGTCCTCCGTGGCGACATTTCCCGAGGCGCCCGGGGCATAAGGGCAGCCGCCGAGCCCTCCGGCAGAAGAGTCCATCTTGTCGATCCCGTGTTGCAGCGCCACCAGGGTGTTGGCCAGCGCCTGGCCGTACGTGTCGTGGAAATGCACGCCCATACGCTCGACCGGGGCGACTTCGAGCACGTCAGCCAGGAGTCGCTCGATGTGGGCCGGGGTCCCCTTGCCGATGGTCTCTCCCAGGAAGACCTCCTCTACTCCCCACTCCAGGAGTGTCTCCACGAGATGGGCCACCCAGTCGGGATCTTGCTCGCCCTCGAAAGGGCAATGGGTGGCGGTGGACACGTAGGCCCTGAACCTGAGGGTCTCCGGGCTGTCGAAGATCATTCGCCGGATCCTGTGCATCGACTCGTCCACGGTTGCGTTCAGATTTCGTTGACAAAATGTGTCGGAGGCGGCAGTGAGCACCCCGATGTCTTCGAGTCCCGATTCCATGGCCCGCTCCAAGCCTTCCATGTTCGGAGCCAGACCGAGGAGCCTGAGATCGTCGCGACCGACGGCCGCAACCACCTCTGAGGCATCGGCCATCTGGGGCACCCACTTCGGGCTCACAAAAGAGACGGCGTCGAAACTGGTCAGACCGGTCGATGCGAGCTCATCGATCAGACCCGCCTTCGCGTCAGTGGGCACAAACGCCCCCAAAGATTGCAATCCGTCACGGGTCACCGACTCGGTGACGACGACTCGATCCGGGTATTTCGGCACGACGGGAGAACCGTAACCGGCTCAGCCGGTGCGTTCGAGGAAGGCCTCTAGGACCTCGGTGTATCGGGCACGGGCCTGATCCGGAGAGATATCCCGCCCCATTCCTACCCATGCCGGGACCCACTGGGCGATGTCGGGCATCGGCCTGCATAGCGCCACAGCTTCCCAGTGGGTCAGGTCCGCCAATGGGTCTCCGCTCAACTCCCGGTAACTGGCGACGAAATGATCAGCGACCCGGTCCATGCCGAGATAGCGAATATCGAGAGCGCAATAGGCGACATCCATCTCCCGATCGCCGACAGCAGGCCCTTCCCAGTCGACGACGGCGACCAACGAGCCATCGCGCCAAAGGGTGTTCCCCGGCCAGTAGTCGGTATGACTGAAGACCTGCTCCGACTCGATGTTGTGGCTGCCCAGCATGACTCGGCGCCGCAACAGGGCCTCGCCCAGCGGGTGCTCCAACACCAACTCAGGGTTCTCCTGGATCTTGGCGATGTCCTCGCCGGCACCGGGAGGAAAGAGGGCAACATCGTCCCCTTCCAAACGGACGCTGTGGATTCGAGTCAGCACAGACGCCAGGCCCTGCGCCCACTCGAAGGGGTTAGCCGGTGCCAGGTCAGGTGCTCCGTCGAGGTATGAGATGACGACTGCCTTCTCGGCGAACACGTCGTCGGAGTCGATCCAGATCGGAGCCGGGGCCGGAACGTTGGCTCGCTGCAGAAGCTCGAGGGCCCGGGCCTCCTGTATGGCAGGGTCGATCGTGGCGTCGTTGGCCCATGGGCCGTAACGGCGGAGAACCATCCGTGTCCCCGCGTCTCTGAGCACATCCATGGTGCAACTGAGCCCACCCTCGATGCGACGCTCGTGAACGAGGGAATCGGCGCCGATCGCCTTGCTGACGCGTTCGAGCTGTTCTTCGGTGGGGAGTGGGGCGCGAGTCATGGGGTTGCCAACCGATGAAATTAGGTGACCTCGGGCGTCTACGCCTACCTGAGATGGTCAACCATGGCACGAATCGCCAGATGACTTGACTCAGAAGCCTCCAACATCCCATCTCTGGAGTTCCGCATCTGCTCGAGTTGGCGGCTTCTTCTGTTGCGTCGGGCCAGATCTAGGCCGCGTCGCATAGGTGATTAAAAGAAGGACGGCGATCAGCCCGGCGAGGCCAAGAGCGAAGGTGACGCTTCCGAGCCGGCCAATGAAAACCACAGCGACAAACAACGCCACCAACCCGAGAAGGTTCCAACGGCTTTTCATGCCTCGTCAAGCCTACTGAGACCGTTCGGGTCAACCCCCGGAAATCCAGACAGCACAGAACAAAAGAGCCCGCCCGTTTCACCGGTGGTGATCGAGGCGGGCTTTCGTTTATTTCAAGTGCCACTTTCGCTAGCACCCGCTTGTGGAGGTGCGGGGAGTCGAACCCCGGTCCGCTGAGCCGTCGGCGCTGGCATCTCCGAGCGCAGTCGTCAGCGAGCTTCGGACACAGGAACTCTGACGACGAGTTTCCCTGCGCCTATCCGGAGTTGGTCTTAGTCACCCGATCCCGGAATCCCGGTTGACGCATCCCGCATTACGGCGCCCTGACCTGGTCGGGCGGGAACCAACCAGGAGGACGGGCTACTTAATTAGGCAGCCAGTGCGAAGTTATCTTCGGCACTTATTGGTTTTTCCGGTTTATTAACGGGGCCCCGGAGACCCCGGCTCGCTTCCAACGCCTCAACACTCAACGTCGAAACCGTTTCACCCCCATCTGGGGAATGGCCATTCTAGACGGGCACGGGTGCATTGCTCTAATGAGCAGAGCCGCCCTTGCCCGTCCCACACCCCTACGAGCGGCGACGCGTTGCCCGGTCCATCTCCCGCTGGTGCTCGCGGTCGCGGAGCGAATGGCGCTTGTCCACGGTGGTCTTGCCCCGGGAGAGGCCTAACTCGACCTTGGCCCGACCATCTTTGAAGTAGACACGGAGCGGGACGAGGGTGAGACCCTTCTCGGCCAGAGCGCCCGAGATCTTGTCGATTTCCCGACGATGGAGCAAGAGTTTGCGCAATCGCTCCGGTTCGTGCCCTCCCTCTCGGGCGTAGTCATAGGGGGCGATGTGGGCACCCACCAGGAATGCCTCACCGGCTCGGATGTCTCCGTAGGAGTCCTTCAACTCCATTTTCCCTTCCCGGAGAGACTTGACCTCCGAGCCGACCAGGGCGATGCCCGCCTCGTAGGTATCGAGCACCGTGTAGTTGCGACGGGCGTTGCGGTTTGTGGCGACGGCTTTGACCTGCCCGGACTTTTCCGAGCTCATGGGTCTAGAACCCCGTGGGAACGTCGGGGCCGGTGCCGTCGGCGTCACGCAGGTACTTGCTCAGACCGAGCATCGACCCGATGATCCCGGCGGCCGCCCCGAACAAGAGGAAGAGCAAACCCCATCTGAAGAAGAAGTCCGGGCTCACGTCGAGCCGGAACAGGGCGAAGGTCTCACCTGCCTGCGCCAGGTTGGTCGCGCCGAGCCACACGGTGAATACCGCCAGGGCGGCGCCAACGAGCCCTTCGATCATCCCCTCCAGGAGGAAGGGGACGCGGATGAACCAGTTGGATGCGCCGACCAGCTTCATGATCGAGACCTCATCGCGACGGGCGTAGATAGCCAGCCTGATGGTGTTTGCAATGAGGACCACCGCAGCGACACCGAGCACGATCGCCATGCCCAGTCCCAGAACGTTGAGCACGTTGGACAGACTCTGCAGCTGCTCTATCGACTCGGCCGCGGTGGCGACCTGACGGACCGTCCCGGTGCGTTGTTCGAGTAGGAATCGAACCGAGGTGTGTAGCTCGATGTCGGTGAGCTCGATCCGAATGGATGCCGGCAGGATCGTGGGATCGATGGCCAGGAGCTCTTCCTGGCCGGCGAAGATCTCCTGATACTCGGTCCACGCCATGGTCTTGTCCCAGTAGCTGGCTGCCTCGACCTCATTCCAGGTCTGGATCTCCCCCAGCAGTTCGGTGTGAGCGCCCTGGGGCACCCCGCTCTCGCCCTCGTCGTTGAGGAAGGCGATGACGTGGACACCCTCCTGCCATGCGATGGTGTTGAGACGGAGGATCTCGTTGACCACCAGCGCCCCGAGGGCAAGGGAGAGGGAGATGAAAACCGCCAGGATGGCTCCCGCGACGATGAGCACATTGCGACGCAGCGAGATCATCGCTTCGCGAAGGAGGAAGATGATCCGGCTCATGTCCGAGCCGGCTCGTAGCCGCCGGTTGCGTCGTCACGGACCATGCGACCGCCTTCTAGTGCCACCACTCGGCGCTTCATGGCGTCGACGATGGCATGGTCATGGGTTGCCATCACGATGGTGGTCCCGGTGCGGTTGATCCGGTCCAACAGCTTCATGATCCCGACGGAAGTCTTGGGGTCGAGGTTCCCGGTTGGCTCGTCACAGAGCATGATCGGGGGCCGGTTCACGAAGGACCTTGCCACCGAGACTCTCTGCTGCTCGCCACCAGACAGTTGCTTGGGGTAGCGCTGCGCCTTATCGGCCAAACCGACCAGGTCGAGGACCTGGTCGACCTGGGGACCGATCACCGACGAGGGCCGACCCAGGACTTCGAGAGCGAACGCGACGTTCTCTCGAACGGTCTTGTTGGGGAGGAGCTTGTAATCCTGGAACACCGTCCCCACCGAACGACGCAGATAGGGGATCTTCCATTTGGGGAGTGTGGTGATGTCCTTGCCCGCCACCCATATCTTGCCCCGCGTTACCGGTTCGTCTCGAAGAATGAGCCGAATCAGTGTGGATTTGCCGGAACCGGACGCGCCGACGAAGAAGACGAACTCGCCCTTTTGGATGTCGAGGGACACATCATTGGCGGCGACCGTGCCGCCCTCGTATACCTTGGTGACGCTGTCGAGTCGGATCATGTGGATCGGGGGGATGTCTCGCAACCGGCTGGTCGCAGGCTGGGAACCGTGGTGACGGTACCTGGATTCTCCCGGTTAGCTGGAATTCTCGGCCGTCTCGTGTGCCGAACGTCGCCAGCGGAGATATGCCTCGACAAGGCCTTTGAGGTCTCCATCTAGCACTCCCTGGACGTTCCCGACCTCGAAGTCCGTGCGCAGGTCTTTGACCATCTGATACGGCTGGAGGACATAACTCCGCACCTGACGTCCCCAGGCGGCTTCACCCTTCTCCCCCCGAATCTCGTTGAGATGCTCCACACGTTCCAGACGGGCACGTTCGGCAAGGCGAGCCTTGAGCATCGCCATCGCTCGGGCCTTGTTCTGCAGTTGGCTGCGCTCGTTCTGACACTGCACGACGATCCCGGTGGGGAGATGGGTGATGCGAACAGCCGAGTCGGTCGTGTTGACGTGCTGACCTCCTGCACCTTGTGATCGGTATGTGTCGATGCGGAGGTCGTCTTCGCCAATCTCGACATCGGCGTCCTCGCCGAGGTCGGGAACCACATCCACACCCGCAAAACTGGTGTGGCGACGGGATTGAGCGTCGAATGGGCTGATCCGGACCAGTCGATGCACACCTCGTTCGGATTCGAGGGTGCCG
>Ga0307505_10001566_pt1 | contig 17952 bp, 13 predicted proteins | sample 23_S_MG_FD_202183 | JGI IMG/M metagenome (GOLD analysis project Ga0307505, IMG submission 202183) | Soil microbial communities from Populus trichocarpa stands in riparian zone in the Pacific Northwest, United States - 23_S | ecosystem: Environmental > Terrestrial > Soil > Riparian zone > Trees...
ACACGCATCTCCTGAACCATCCGATCGCGTAGCTTGCCCATGTCGACCTCCTCTGGGCGACCACGACCGGGCCGATCGCGATCACCGATCAGTTTGGAGGTCTCCTACAACGACTCGACTCCTCTACCCTAGGCAGCGGCGATTTTCCGCATCCACCGCGAAGCGGTTAAGTTCAACTAATGTTTATGCGGTTTCCGCATAGCGCCGTCGGACGAGGGATGCTTCCGCATAACGCCGACGCTGGCACTTCGCGAATCTTCCGCGAATTCAAGAATGTAGATCGATCTCGTTCGCTCTGCCGCGTGTTATGCCGTTTCCGCATAAGCATCTCCATCAGATTTCACAGGTCGTCCGCGGGGCTCTTCACGCCGCGGCCTCCTCGCTGCAGAACGTGCGTGTAGATCATCGTCGTTCGTACGTCCCGATGTCCCAACAATTCCTGCACCGTTCGGATGTCGTACCCGGTGTCCAGCAGGTGCGTCGCGAATGAGTGCCGGAAACTGTGGCACGTGGCTCGCTTCACGAGTCCAGCATCGATCACCGCTCGACGCACCGCCTTCTGTAGGATCGAATCGTCGTGGTGGTGCCGCCCCTGCTCACCGGTGCGCGGATTGGTCCACCGCCCCTCTTGCGGGAATACCCACTGCCAACGCCATTCCGCAGGCGCATTCGGATACTTGCGCGCCAACGCCTCGGGCAGCGCCACCCGGCCCCAACCCGCGCTCAGGTCGGCGGCGTGCACCGCACGCACCTGCGCGAGGTGCGCCCGCAACGGCTCGAGGAGAGACCCCGGGAGCATCGTCACCCGATCCTTCGACCCCTTGCCGTCGCGAACCAGGATCTCCCTCCGCTCGAAGTCCAGGTCCTGTACCCGAAGCGCCAGACACTCGGCCAGACGCAGGCCCGACCCGTACAACAGCGACGCCATCAGCCATCGGTCGCCGCGGAGCCGCGCCAGGACCTGCCGGACTTCGTCCCGCGTCAGGACGATCGGCAGCCGCCGCGGTCGTCGCGCTCGCACCACCTCGCCAAAATCGCCCAGCCGACGCTCGATGACGTACTTGTACAGGAACAACAAAGCCGCGAGCGCCTGGTTCTGTGTCGATGCGCTCACGCGCCCGTCGACCGCCAGATGCGTCAGAAAGGCGTTGATCTCCGGTTCCGCCATCTCCGCCGGATGTCGCTTGCCGTGGAAGAGAATGAACCGCCGAATCCAACCGAGGTAGGCGTCCTCCGTGCGCCGACTGTAGTGTCGCGAGCGCAGCGCCGACCGCGCTCGATCGAGTAGCCGCGGAGGGCGGGAGGCGACGTACTCGCCGTCCGGGTCGGCGATCCGACCCCAGAGAAACGGCGCGGTTTGTATTTCGTCACTTGTACTTGGCCACGTCGACGGCATCACGCTGCGTCGACCGTAGATCGCGGGCTCACTGCGAGTCAATTTCTCGATCGCCAGGATCCAGGGCCCGCCCCGCAAATGGTCCTTTCGGCTTCAGGGCAAGGCTTGCGGGCGAGAATCGACGCGGCAGTCGCCGTCGGCGAGCAGGACGGTGGTGGTCAGGGCGGCGGCGCTGGCGGCGCAGAGGGCGATGAGCGCGGCGAACAATGCTGCGTTGCGTCGCGTGCGGAAGTTCACCGTCCAGCCGTAGCCGGTCATCTTCGGTACCCAGCCGCGGGGGTCGTCGGGATTCACGTAGAACGAGCGCCACAGTACGAAGCGCCGCATCTCGGTCGGCGAGGGGTGGCCACTCGTGTTTCGGCCGGAGGTTTCGGTTGCCCCCAAGCGCAGCATCATGATCACCAGCGCGCAGGCCGCGCCGGCGGTCAGGGATGCGAAGATGAACACCGTCGTCGCCATGGGGTCACGCGATTGCAGCGGCATCGCGGACCGCTGTCAATTGGCAATGTCGCGGACGGCTCGTGATACGGCGAAGAGCAATGCGTCTCCGTCCTCACCCTCCGAACTGGTACTTGATGCCGCCCATGACCTGGAAGGGGAGTCCGGGGCGGGCTCCGTAGGGGCGGCGCGACACGATGTATTCCTCGTCGGCCAGGTTGTCGATTCCGAGATAGACGCGGCCGCGTTCGGTGACGTCCCAGTACACGTCGAGGTCCGCGACGAGATAGTCGTCGATTCGCTCGTGGTCCGGAATGCTTCCCTGGCCGGCGACGTCGCGCATCTCGCCGACGTAGGTGAGCGACGTCGACACGCCGAACGGGCCGCGCTCCAAGCCGACCGAGAAGTTCACTTGATGCTCGGGCAGGTACGGAAACTCGTCGCCCTTCTCGACATCCCCGAAGATGGCGCTCGCCGAGGTGAAATCGCTGCCGAAGCTGGACTGGGTGAAGGTATAGGTCAACGACAGGGGAACCAGGATCTGCCAGCCGATCTCCGGGGCGGTGTCGGCGGCGAATTCCAAGCCGTAGATGTCGACGTCGCCGCCGTTGAACTGCTTGTCGATGTCCTCCGGATCGCAACCACTGCCCGACCGACAGGTTGCCAGGAGGTTGTCGTAGTCGTTGAAGAAGCCGATGGCGATGGCGTTGAACATCGAACCGAGGTAGCGAGCGCCCGCTTCGTAGTTGATGCTGTCCTCGGCATCGGCCGAGCCGGATTGGCCCGGGGCGACCGGACTGAATCCGCGGTGGACGCCGCCGAGTACGCTGAAGTCCTCGTAGATCGAATACAATCCGCTGATGCCGGGAACCACGACGTTCTGACGATCGCTCGCGGAGTCGATCGGAAGGCCATCCATCACCGGCAGCCGATCGTAGAAGTTGGTCGCGATCGTCTCGAAGCGAAGTCCGGGCGCGACGGTCAACCGTCCCCAGTCGATCTCGTCGTGCAGGTAGACGGCAACTGCCAGGGCCTCTCCGGTGTTGTCGGCAATCTGACGCCGCGGTCCCGCGGTGCGTTCGAGATCGGCCATGCTCATGACGTACGGATCCTCGGTATGGTCGCGCTCGATCTCGTCGGAGTGCAGGCGAATGCCACCCTCGATGCCGTGCTGCAGCGGGCCGGTGACGCGCTCCCAATTGCCGGCGACTTGGAGGCCCTGCGATACGAAGCTCCGGTCGTTGGTGCCGATCAATAGCGTCTCGAGCGGTCCCGACGAATCCGAATCGCCTCGCAGGACCGATAGGAAGACGGCATTCTGACCTGTGGGGTCGCGAAAGATGTCGTTCAACGACGGCGCCCCCTGCTCGAAGCGATTCAATTTCCGCCAGGCGCGCTCCAACTGGTTGCGGTAAGCCGTCGCACGAAAACTGAGATCGTCGGTGACGCCGACCACCTGTGAGAGTTGAAACTGCCAACGATCCCAATCCATGTCGTCCAAGCGGCTTGAAGCGTAACGCCGGAAGGGGGTGCGATCGAAGTCGTCATCGCTGAGGCCGAGGTACGTTTCGTTCGACGCCTCGTCGGAAAACCCGAGCTTGAACTCGGTGACGAGGTCGAGCTCCGACACCGACGGCCAGAGGTAATCGGCCTTCAGCATCACCTCGTCCCTGGCGAAGCCGGTGTTGCCGCCGCCGTCGAGGTCCTTGAAACCGCTGGACTCGAGGCGAACCCCCTCGAGGAGCAGTCCGAATCCATTCGACCGGCCTCCTCCCCAAGCATGGATCTTGTAGGTGTCGCGCTGGCCGTAGGCGAGATCGACGGCGGCCGTCAGTTCGTCGGGAATCGGACGCGTCACCAGATTGATCGCGCCGCCCACGGTGTGTGGACCGTACTGAATGGAGGCGGGTCCCTTGAAGACTTCAACGGCGACCATGCGCGTGACGAGTGGAAAAAAATAAGCGGCGGGGGCCGAGTACGGTGCTGGAGCGAACAGAATGCCGTCCTCCATCAGCGTGACCTTGGCACTTCTCTCCGAGCTGGCGCCGCGGATGCCGATGTTCGGACGCAAACCGAAGCCGTCCTCCTCGCGTGCGTAAACACCGGGAACCTCGCGGAGGACGCGATGGATGTCGTCGTACTCCTGTCGCTCCAGGGTTTCCTGGTTGATGACGTGCGCCGAGCCACCGATGCGAGAGAGGTCGGCGGCGCTGCCGAAGATGGTGATCTGCTCCAACGCCTTCGGTGCCGCGGGTTCTTTCGTCTTCTCGCCGGCGCCCGCAGCTGCGACCGGATCTGAGCCGGCGACAGGCTCGTCGCCGACGGCGGGGACGACCAGCGCAAGGAACGAGACGAAGAGGTAGACGAGATTGTGATTTCGCACGGCGGTGCTCCCGTTATGGAACGTCAGTCGGTTTCAGCCGCGAAGCGGAGGACACCGGGCGCGAGCGGTGGATCCTGCGGAGCGGGGAGGATCCAGTCGGCGGGGCCGATGCCGTCGGCGATGGCGGCAAGGTCGACGGTCGGATCGATCATCAGCGCAGACCGACGGCCGTTCAGCGAGACCCAAGCCTCGGCGCGAACCTCGGGGTTGCGCACGCCTTTTTCTTTCAGCTCAGCCGCTACGTGATGCGCCACCTGGAGCACCAGATCCGGTTGACCCGCCATCTCGTTGGCCTGACGCCAGGTGAGGTAGCGCGTCGGGCTGACCTGCCAGGTTCGACCGGTCTCGGGATCGCGCGCGTGATAGGTGATGCTGCCGTTCTTCTCGCGCACCATCACCTTCCAGGACCAGCGCATTCCCTGCTCGTTCCACAGGACATCGCCGGGATAAGCGAAGTGGCGCAGCGGCCCCAGCACCTGGATGAGGCAGAAGACGCCGGCCGCGGCGGCGGCAGCGATGCGCGGCGGGGTCCAGCGCGCGAGCGGGGCCGCCGTTGCGAGGGAGGACGGCACGGCCGCGGCAACCCGGGCGCCAAACCACCCGAGCACACGACGCGGCCAGTCCGGCTCGAAGAAGATCGTCGCGAACGCGGTCATCAGGAACGGAAACAGCCCGATGTCGAAGAAGACGTGCGTCATGAAGTGGAAGGCGAGGACGAACCCATAGGCGAACGGGCGGGTGCGCCGCATCGACAGGAAGAGGACGATCGAGGTGTCGAAGAGGAATCCCGCCCAGCTGAACGCGTAGGCCACCCACGCCGCGCCCAGCCATGGGCCGATCACCGGTGTCTCGGTGCGAGCCGCCAGCCAGATGCCGAGCGGCTGCGCGTGCAAAAGCCAATCGCTGCCGAACTTCGCGAGGCCGGCGTTCACGTAAACGACGGCGACCTGAAAGCGCAGCAAGTACAAGCACCACGCCGGAATCGTCGCGGCAACCGGCTCTCGTCTGCGCCGCGCATCGATCGACATGGCGCGGCCGGCCGGCAGCACCACCATCAACAGCGCCGCCACGGATACCAGGTAGTAGTGGTTCAGATAGTTGGTGACGTCCATGAGCTCCACGTAGGTGAAGCCGACGAGGAACAACGCCGCCGCCAGACGCGTGCGGTAGCCGACGCTGATGGCAACCGCCAGAACCGCCAGGACTGTGTAGTGAACGTACATCCCCCAGCGCGGCCACACGCGCACCCAGGAGAATCCCCAGTACTTCAGGAACACCTGTGGCTCGACGTAGAGGACCTCGACCCATCCCTGGAGGAGAAAACGTACGATGCCGGCGACGAGGATGACACCGAACAGGATCCGAAACGCCGCGAGACTCGATGCATCGACCGGTCTCGCGAGGTGTCGCTCCATTCGGCGCAAAACTCCTCGCTCCGACATCGCGCGGTGGGCGTCAGTCATTGTCACCCGCACCCTCGCTCGGAATCTCGAGGTTGAGGACGGTGACGAACTGACTCTTGAGATTGTCGGTGAACAGCTTCAACGCGGCGTGGACACCGCGCACCAATTCGGGATCGTCTTCCAACGCATCGGCGAATGTTCCCGGAACGGCCTCGGTCGCGGCGATGGCGGCCCGTAGATCCGCCAGCATCGTCGCCGCGAGGTCGCTCGCACCCAGGGCGATCAGGAAATCGTCAAAACCGACGCCACTGGAGTCGCTTCCTCCGAGAAATGTTCTCTCCGCCGCGCGCAGGTTCGCGAGGACATGCTCCTTCGATGCGTTCGCCCAAAGCGACTCCAACAGCTGCGGGCACGTCGCGTCCGAGCAGTCCGGCGAGATGCCCGCGGGCGCCGCCAGCTTGCGATCCTTGACCCGCAGTTCGACGTAGAACAGCGCCGCGAACACGTCGTTGACGCCATCGTGCGCGGTGGCGAATTGCGAACCGCTCAGGCCGGCGTTCGACAATTGTCCCGCGAAGTTGCCCAACGTCGGCTCCCACGCGTCGCGCAGTTGCGCGGCATGCGCGGCGACGTCCGCCGCCGCGCCCTCGGCGTACGCCGCGCGCCGCGCCGCGAGATCGCCCGACGCGACGAGAGCATCCCAGGTGCCTTCCGCGTTGATGTCCACGCCGGCGGCACAAGCGTTGTCGTCGCCCTCGTCGAACAGCAGGTACTCGATGGCGTCGAAGCCGCGGGTGTTCACCAACTCGACCGAGAAGAAGTCGTCGTTCAGATAGTCGCCGCTGACGGTCTCCTGGTCGACGCGACACGGGTTGATGGTCGGCCACGAATAGATCTCATCGCGCAGGCCCAGCCCGCCCATGACCATGTTGGCCGATCCGGCGGGACCGACCTGCATCACCTCGACGGCCTGCCACGATTCCATGGCCGTTCGCCAGGCACTTTGTGCCGCCTGCTTTTCCGTCGTCGCCGGCGAACCGTCGGCGGCGGCCACGGCCAACGCGCGCGCCGCGGTCTCGAGCGCGTCCGCGTCGATCGCGGCCGCTCGCAGCGCCGGAAGGACGACGCGCTGCGTGTAGCTGTCGAGCAGCGCGCGCCGGTCGAAATCCTCGACGGGTGGCTGTGTGGGTGTATTGGCGGGAGTGTTTATGACGGTTGGAGTCTCCGCGGAATCGCCGCCGCCCCCACCACCGCCGCATGCGGCCAACACGATGGCGGCGACGAGACTCACTGCGCCGCGGCGAAACATCGCGGACGGGAAGTTCGCGTGGACACCGTCCCGGTTCGGGCTCGACGTGGTTCGGGACTCTCTACGACGGTGCAGTGCGGCGGTTGTTGTCGTCATCGTGCTGGTCCTCTGGTTGCGGGGAGGCGGCGCAGCGCGCCGCCTCCCGTTAGGTTGAACTGGTTAGGCTCGACCCGATCTTCAGGCCGTCGTCAGCCGGCGACCGGATCGCGGTACGAAGCGATTTCCGCTGCGTCGAGGTCGTAGACGTCGGCGACGATTTCCTCGACCGCGATCGCCGCGGCGTCGAAGTCGCCCGCATCTTCGACGAGGGTTCCCGTCGTAGAAGCGTTCAGATCCGCCGGATCCACGCCCACCGCCGCCATGAGTGCATCGACTTCGGCGTCCGTGATCACACGCGCCTGGCCGGCGAGCGGTCCGGTCGTCGGATCGGGAAGACCGGTGAAGCCGAGGGCGAGGCCGATCCCTTCGGCCACCTGGTGAAGCCCCTCGATCCGATCGTTGTTGGTGGTCGCACCGCCGACCAGCGATGCGCCGCGGTTGGCGTAATACACCAGGCGCGCGAACATCGAGTGCTCCCATGTGCGGAAGAACGCGCGAACGGCCTCGTCGCGTTCGGCGTTGCAGGCGGAGTCCGCCGCGTAGGCCTTCGCATCGGTGAGCGCCGCGGCGATCTCGGCGTGGAAACCCATCTGGTAGCTGTAGTTCGCCGCGTCGGTCAGGCTGCCCGCGGGGTCGAGGTCTTGGTTCGCTCCCCACGCCGCGGCCATCGCGTCGATCGCGGCGGCGTCGAGGGAACCCTCGCTGAGGCCGAGCGCGTAGTTGAACAAAGCGCCGCCGCTGAACAGGCCTTTGTCGGCAATCTGGCGAATCTCGAGGCCACCCGCGTTGATGCCGCGATCACTCTCGCCGAAGATCCCTCCGTCCGGCCCCGGAACCCACATACCAGCGCCGTTGATCGGATCGCCCGGGCCGGCCGCCAGCAGCGCGACGAAATCGTCGAAGACGTCCTCCATCACCGCGTCGTAGGCGGGCGTCGTCACGTCGGCGAGGCTCGGGTCACCGGCCTCGTAGAGATCGACCAGCTGCGATGTGCCGCCGATGACGACGGTTCCCTGCTCCGCGCCCCGCATGGCATTCGCGCCGACCAACTCGTCGAGCTGCGCGCGCAACGCCAGTGCGTCGGCCGCGTTGGCTTCCCACTGCGGTGCCGACCATGCGCCGGGTGTGATCGCACACAGTTCCGTCGTCGGTGTCGCCGTCGGCACACCGGTCGCCGTACTGGTCGGGACGGCCGTCGGCGTGTTGGCACCGCCGCCGCCGTCGTCGTCGCTGCCGCACGCGATGAGGGTCGCGGCCAAGCAGCCTTGGATGAAAAAAGTGACGTACTTCTGTCCTACGGGCTTCATACTCGCTCCTCCGGCTTTTGCTGGTCCCTGCGATCGCGTAGGCTCAAGTCGCTGTCGGGGTCGAGTCGATCCCACAGTGAACGCGGGGCGTCCGGATTCTCGCTGGCCAGCAGGTCCGGACGGCCCGCCCCTTCGGGCGATCATTCGGTCCGAGGCTACGCTCCCGATTCCTGGAAGCGCGCGTGGTACCAAAAGCGACCGGCACGGTTGATGGTGAAAGTGAGACTCATTTTCAAAACGCTCCTATCCGGACCCCCCTCGGCATGTCAACTCCCCGGCCGTGATTCGCGCCGTACGGAGAGCGAGCTCACGGCCCGACCGGCGTCGTCGGGGGGTCTTGCCGCGGCTGCGGTGCCGGTCTCCAAGCGCGCCGGTAGAAATAATCGTGACCCCACCTTCGTCATTCCGGCGAAAGCCGGAATCCATCCGGCTACCAGGTGGACCCCGGCTTTCGCCGGGGTGACGAGGAGAGGAATTCTGCCACGGGCTGCTCGCCCCGCGCGTCGTTCGGCGGCCCACGCGGCCTCCGCTTCACATCGGCGACGCTGGACGATGCGGAGGGCAAGCCCCCGCTGCGACAACTACGCGGAGGGGGCCAGGGACTGCAGGCGCTCGGTCGCTTCCAGGTATTCCTCGGCCAACTGGTACATGACTTCGCGCACGGTGCGGACGTCGTTCATCATGCCGACGACCTGGCCGACGGGGTTGAACGCGACCGCCTGCGCCTTGTCGGCGTAGCGGTGGGTGCGCTGAACGGCGTCCATCGTCACCATGCCCTGCAGCGGCATGCCGAGGTAGCCCGGCGATTCCGGACCTTCCCAGGCGTCCGTCCACTCGTTGCGCAACATGCGGCACGGCTTGCCGGTGTAGGAGCGCGAGCGCACGGTGTCCTTGCTCGTCGCCTTGAGCAGCGACTCCATCTGGGCCGGCGGCGACTCCGCCTCGCGCACGGTGAGCCACAGCGAGCCTGTCCACACACCCTGCGCGCCCATCGCCAGCGCCGCGGCGATCTGGTGTCCGCTGCCGATACCACCGGCGGCGAGGACGGGGGTCGGCGAAACCGCCTTGATCACCTGCGGCCACAACACCACGCTGCCGATCTCACCCGTGTGGCCGCCGCCCTCGTAGCCCTGCGCGATGACGATGTCGATGCCGGCCTGCTTGTGCTTGAGCGCCTGTTCCGGGCGGCCGCACAGCGCCGACACCAGACGGCCGGCCTTGTGGATCTTCTCAATGACGTCGTCGGGCGGCGTGCCGAGGGCGTTGGCAATCAGCCGCACCTTGTCGTGCTGGAGAGCGACGTCGACCTGCGGCGACGCGGTCGCCGCCGTCCAGCCGAGCAGCTCGTGGTGCTTTTCGTCGGCGGGCATCGCCGGCACGCCGTGGTCGGACAGCAGTTTGGCGGCGAAGTCGCGATGCTTCTGTGGCACCAACGCCTTCAGCTGCTCTTCCAGCTTGGTCGGGTCGAGCTCGTCCATCCCCTCGTACTTTCCGGGAATGACGATATCGACGCCGTAGGGCCGGTCGCCGATGTGCTCGTCGATCCATTTGCACTCGACCTCGAGCTGCTCGGGCGTGAAACCGACGGCGCCGAGGACACCGAACCCGCCCGCCTGGCTGACGGCGACGACGACGTCGCGGCAGTGGGTAAACGCGAAGATGGGCAGTTCGATACCGAGCTTGTCGCAGAGTTCCGTGTGCATTCGTCTCTTCCTTTGTGGGCGTGTCCCGGGGTGCCAGTGCGCGGCCTCGCGGGTGGGGATATCCGGTAGCGTTAGACTACCCGGCCGAACGTGGCAACGGCCACGGCTCTATGGGTAAATGTCCTAATTTGCCCAGTCGGGCGACCCTCACCGTTCGCCTCGAGTGCCGGCCCGAAGGGCCGGTGTATCGAGAGGCCTTGCCCGACGTGCGACGTGTCTCGATACGCTCGCTCCGCTCGCACTCGACATGATCGGTAGGTCAGGGCGTCTGTGCAAACTAGGACAGTACCTTTCTACGACCTACCTGAATCACCGTTCACCGCAAAGCGTGTCGGCCCGACTTCCACGCGGCGATCAGTCATGGCATAGGTGTCGGCCACCGGTGTTCCCGCATCGCCCGCGCTGTGCGGTTTCAGCGCTCGGGTTCCGGTCGGCAACAGGAGACACTTCATGCCGCGTTATTCCTACGAGCGCCTGTCGGCGCAGGACAATTCGTTCTTGTTCCTGGAGCAACCGAACGTGCACATGCACGTGGCGGCGACGCAGATCTACGACGCGGGGCCGCTGCGCACGGACGCCGGTGGCGTCGACTTCGACAAGGTGCGCCGCTCGATCGAAGCGGTGCTGCACCTCATCCCGCGCTATCGGCAGGTGTTGCAGTGGATCCCGCTGGCGAGTCATCCGGTGTGGGTCGACGACGCCAACTTCTGCATCGATTACCACGTGCGGCACACCAGCCTGCCGCGGCCGGGCTCGCGCGACCAGTTGAAGAAACTCGCCGGCCGCATCATGGCGCAGCAGTTGGATCGCGCCAAGCCGCTGTGGGAGTTCTGGGTCGTCGAAGGCCTCGAGGCGAACCGCTTCGCCATCATCACGAAAATCCACCACTGCATGATCGACGGCGCCTCGGGAGTCGACCTCGCGCAGATCATGATGTCGCCTTCGCGCGAGACGAATCTGCCGGAGCCGCTGCCCTACATCCCGCGCCCAGCACCGACGGCGACCGAGTTGCTCGCCGATCACGTGGCGCGGCGCATCACGTTGCCGTGGCAGATCTTTCGCGGCCTGCGATCGCTGGCCGAAGAAGCGGGGTCGATTCGCGACGACGCGATGGTGCGGCTGCGCGCTCTCGGCGACCTCGCCGGTTACGCGATCCGAGGAGCGTCGGCGACACCGCTGAACGGCAGGCTCGGACCGCACCGCTACCTCGACTGGCTGGTGATGGATCTCGACGACGTGAAGGCGGTGCGCCGAGCACTGGGCTGCACGGTCAACGACGTCGTTCTGGCGACGGTCACGGGAGCGGTGCGCCGCTATATGATCCGGCGGCGCGTCGATCCGATGGGACTCGATTTTCGTGTGTCCGCGCCGGTCAGTGTCCGCCGCGACGACGATCGCGGCACCTTGGGAAACAAGGTGTCCAGCTGGATCATTCCGCTGCCGATCGACCGCTCCGATCCGCTGGCGCAGTTGCGCGAGCTGAACCGCCGCACGGAAGAGCTCAAGCGCTCGCAACAGGCGCTCGGCGTGGAGATGTTGATGGCCGCAGCCGAATGGGCGCCCGCGCAGCTCATGTCCCTCGGCGCCCGAGCGACGTCCGGGCCGATCAACATGATCGTCACGAACGTTCCGGGACCGCAGATGCCGCTCTACTCGGTGGGCGCGGAACTGCTGGAGATGTACCCGCAGGTTCCCCTGCTCGCCAACACCGGTCTCGGCGTCGCCCTGGTCAGTTACCAGGGCAAGGTCTTCTGGGGATTCAACTGCGATCCCGATCTCGTACCGGATGTCGCCGATTTCGTTCGCGAGGTGCGCGAGTCGTTCAAGGCCCTGCGCAAGGCGGCGGGTCTGCGCGCGGTCGTGAAGCCGACGCCGACCGCGGCGCCGGTGGCGCAGGTCGACGACGGAGCCGCCACGCCCGCCGCGAAGGCGGCGCCGCGCGACGTCGTCCACGTCCTACCGGTGGGACGCTCGTCGTCGCGCAAGCGACCGGTCCCGCGCAAATCGTCATCGGCAACGGCGAAGGCCAAGGCCCGGGCGCGTCGCAAGCCGCGGTGAGCGCGGCGAGCGACGGCAAAAGATCTATCTCGCGCGGAGGCGCGGAGATCGCAGAGGCGCGATCGGATTCAGGGGGATCGGCGCGCACCTGGCGCCTCCTCGCTACATGATTGTTGAAGTTTACGGGAGAGAGTCGTTATGTCGCGATTTGCAGGAAAGGTTGGCTTCGTCACCGCCGGCGCCACCGGGATCGGCTTCGCTTGTGCCAAGGAGATCGTCGACGGCGGCGGCGCGGTGATGATCTGTGCGCGACGCGAGAACACGCTGATCGAAGCCGCGGAGAGGCTGGGAACCAACGCGGCGTGGATCGTGTGCGACGTCACCGACGACGAGTCGGTGCAAAGCGCGGTGAAGCTCACGGTGGAACGGTTCGGCGGGCTCGACGTCGCCGTGAACTCGGCCGGGCTCGCGGCGGCTGGCTCCTTCCTCAACGTGACGACCGCCGATTTCCAGACGTGTATCGACACCACGTTGACCGGTGTCTTTCGCTCGACGCAGGCCGAGGCTCGTGTCATGCGCGAGCGGGGCGGCGGCAGCATCGTCAACATCGGTTCGATCGCGGGGTCGCTCACGCATCCATGGATGAGTCCGTACTGTGTCGCCAAGGCGGGCCTGAACATGTTGACGAAGTGCGCGGCCGACGAACTCGGCGAGTTCGGCATCCGCGTCAACGCGGTCGAGCCAGGGGTTACCGAGACGCCGCTGGCCAGCGTCCTGTACGAGACCGAGGCTTCGCGGCAGGAGTACCTCCGCCTGATGCCGATCTCGCGTATCGGACGACCGACGGACGTCGCCTCCCTGACGGCGTTTCTTCTCTCCGACGACGCCAGCTGGATCACCGGGCAGGTCGTCGCCGTCGACGGCGGCCACTCGCTGCGCAAGGGTCCGGATCTCGTCGCCGTGTTCAAGGATCTCGGGCTGCAGTAGGCGGGATACCGTCGCACGTGATCCGCGAATTGACGCCGCACCGCCGCCACAGTAGACAGGCGCGGTGTTGATATGTCCTCCGTCGCCGCGACGAGTTCGGTTCGCCGTCGGGCGGCACGCTCGGTGTCGGTGGGTCGTTGCGGCCCTGATGACTTGTGTTCTCTCGGCCGTTGCGGCGGCACAGTCGGCCGCGCCGGCGACGCAGCCGATCGATCGCCCGAACATCGTCCTCTTGATCGGCGAGGCGCACAGCTGGCCGGATTTCGGGTTCATGGAGAGCCCGAAGACCCTGCAGACCAGCGACGGCGCGGTCTCGGCGCAGTCGATCGCGCCGACGACGAATCTGAACGATCTCGCGGCGAGCGGTGTCGTTTTCACCCGCGGCTATTCATCCGCGGCCAGCGGCCGCATGGCGTTGCAAACTCTACTCTCGGCGTCGGGATTGCATCCCACGCAGTGGGACACGCGGCGGAGCGCTCTGCAGGCGGAGCGACCGCTGGGTAAGACGGGCCTCGGCAGCCCGGCGCGCTACTTTCGAACACTGCCGCGGGAACTGTTGCGCTACGGTTACGTGTCGTGGCGGGGCGGAAGGCTGTGGGACGGAACTCGCGCCGAGGCGGGCTTTACGGACGGGGCCGCGTTCCTGAGCGATATCGGACCCGCGGGACATTCGTTCGGGCGCCAAGGGTGGAGCGCGGCGAGTTGTGGTTCGACGAGCGACGCGACGGTCGCATGTCCGGCACTCGAACCACTGCGAGCGTTCCTCGACACAGCCGGGACCGCGCCCTTCTTCCTGTGGATCGCTCCGGCCCTTCCGCACGGCCCGTACGACGCACCGCAAGAGTATCGCGAGCCCTTCGAGAAGCTGGGGTTGGGCGCCGCCGAAGTGGACTATCTCTCGAACATCCGGTGGGCCGACGAGTTGTACGGCGAAGTCGTGCGCGAGATCGCCGACCGCGGTTTACGCGAGAAGACTCTGTTCATCTACGTCAGCGCCTACGGCGGCGGCCCGACGGCGGCAGGCCATAAACGAAATCCTACCGGACCCTACGACGTCGCGCTGCGCACTCCGGTGATATTCGCCGGGCCCGGGGTGACGCCGGCGAGGTACGACGACCTGATCCTCACGAGCGACCTCGTCGCAACCATCCTCGGATACGTCGCGGGCGCGCGCCCACCCGCCGACAGCGTGGGTATCAACCTGCGGCCTCGGCTCGCGGGCGAACTCACGAAGGTCCGGACGTCGCTCATGACCCATGGCGGAGGCGACACGCTGGTGAACCCGCCGTGGAGATACGTCCGGGACACGCAGGGAAACGAGGGACTGTTTCGGATCGACCGCGACCCCTTCGAGTCGACCAACCTGGCGGAGGACCACCCCGATCTCGTGCACGCGTTCCGCGAGCAGGTGTACACCGAGTTGCACCGGTTACTACTCCCGCTGGACACGGGCGAGGTGCTCGGTCGCGTCCTCAATCCGTTCGGCGCCCCGGTCATCGGCGCCCAGCTCAAATACGGAGCGGGGCCAAAGGCGCAGGTCGTCAGCACCGACGCCGGCGGCTACTTTCTGCTCGGCCCGTGGAAACCGCCGACCACGGTGATCCGCGCCGGGGCCCGGATGTCCACCTCCTATTTCTGGAAGGAGCAACCCCTGGTCCCGCCGCTCTCGCTGAGCCAAGGAATTCTGTTCGAGATCATCGGGGCCCTCCGCGACAAAGCCGTCGACGTGCCCGTGGGTGCCCGGATCGTCGTCCGCGTCGTCGACTCCGCCACCGGTGCCCCGGTGGCGCACGCGCACGTCCGCGCCAGAGCGACGAAACCCCTGACCTCCGTACGGACGTACACCGATGAGAACGGCTACGCGTGGTTGGAGGGACTGCCGGCGAACCGCTACCGCGTCATGGTCAAAGGCGTCGACCACCGCCACCGCGACCAATCCGACATCGTCCTCGGATCGGCCGCCGACGCGGCGAGGTTGACACTCGCGGTTCAACGCCGACCGCGCAGCGCGACACGCGCGCCGAGTAACACCGCCAGGTAGCCGGCGTAGTAATACGGCAACGTCACGTCCGCCTTCACCAACCAAAGGTAGTGGACGACGGCGGCAACGGCCGCGAGATAGACGAGCGAGTGCAGACGCGACCACCGCTTGCCGAGCCGGCGAATCCAACCCCTACTCGAGGTGATCGCCAGCGGGATGAGGCAGGCGAACGCGGTGAACCCCGCGGTGATGTACGGGCGCTCGAACAGGTCCTCGACAATCCCTTCCCAGTCGAAGAAATGGTCGAGGGCGAGCCAGGTCGAGAAGTGCAGCACCGCGTACGCGAAGGACAGCAGGCCGAGAGTGCGCCGGTACGGAATCAGCGAATTCCATCCGGTCGCGCGGCGCAGCGGCGAGATCGTGAGGCACAACAGAAGCAACCGCAGTGCCCAATCGCCGGTGGCATGGGTCACCTCCTCGATCGGATTGGCGCCCAGATCATCCGTAACCAACCGAACGACCAGCGCCAGCGCCGGTAGCGCACCGACCGCAACGACGAGAATCTGCCCTGATCGCTTCGACATCAGGTGCTCGGGTTTCACGCCGAACGGTGGTTTCGATGCCAGCCGAAGATCGGATTCCTGACGTCAGGGAAAAAGAATCTTCTCGCGCCAAGACGCCAAGACGCCAAGCAAATCAATCCTGGATCGACGACTCGTTCTCCGCCGGAGTCGATCATTTGTGATGACGTTTTCGAGGACGTAGATCGTCAATGGATCCGTTCTCTTTCTTGGCGTCTTGGCGTCTTGGCGCGAGAATCATTTTCTCGTTGCGGCTAAAACGACTTCTTCAGGTCCATGCCGCTGTACAGTGAGGCGACCTGATCGCCGTAGCCGTTGAACGGCAAGGTCTCGCGGCGCAGGAACTCTCCGATTCGCCTTTCCTTGCGCTGGCTCCAGCGCGGGTGATCGACGTCCGGATTCACGTTCGAGTAGAACCCGTACTCGCCGGGCGCCTGCATGTTCCAGGACGTTTGCGGCTGCTCGGTGACGAGGTCGATCGCGACGATCGACTTGATGCTCTTGAAGCCGTACTTCCACGGCACCACAAGCCGCAGCGGCGCGCCGTTCTGGTTTGGCATGGCGCGGCCGTACATACCGAACGCGAGGATCGTCAGCGGGTGCATCGCCTCGTCGATGCGCAGGCCTTCGCGGTAGGGCCACTCGAGCACCGCACGGCGCTGTCCGGGCATCTGCTCGGGATCGTGCAACGTCCGCAAAGCGACGTACTTGGCGTCGCCGGTGGGCTGATGCCTGGCGAGCACGCTCGCCAGCGGAATGCCGATCCACGGGATGACCATCGACCAAGCCTCGACGCAGCGCAGTCGGTAGATGCGCTCCTCCGGAGTGTGCGCCTTCAGCAGATCCTCCAGCGCCACTTTTTCCGGCCTGGCGACCGCGCCGCCGATGGTGACCGTCCACGGATCGGTCACCAGGGAGTGGGCGTTGCGCGCGGGGTCGGACTTGTCGGTTCCGAACTCGTAGAAGTTGTTGTAGCCCGTGACGTCGTCGTAGGCCGTCGGCTCCTCGTCCGTGCTGAGGGGAGACTTGACGACCCCGGCGATGGCATCGGCTCCGGTCGCCGGTGTCTCCGCCGCCTCCGAGCGATCTTGGGAACGGCAACCGGCCAGACCGGTACCGAAGAGCAAGAGCCCCGCGCCGGCGGTTGTGAGGAACTCGCGTCGCCTCAGATAGACGGCCTCGGTGGTGACTTCGCTTTCGCGCGGTTCTCCCGTAAGCGGTGTTCGAATGAGGATTGCCATGCGATCTTCGACTCCGTTGTCACCCGTTTATTTAAAGATGCCGGTCGACCCCAACGGTTACAGTTCGTTCGGTTGCGTCACCCATCCGTCTTTCGCCGAATCGACCGCGACCGCGGTGTCGACGAACTTGCGCCGCATTCCAGGGCCGGGCAGCGGGCAGGTCTCGTACCGGCCGAACAAGTGATAGCGCCGCGCGGCGAAGCCTTCGTAGGCCGCGTTCAGGACAGACTCCGGAAGGATGCGCAGGAGTCCAACCAGGGTCCACAGCCCGCCGAGCTCGTGCAACATCCGCAGCGCGCCGCGCGCGCGTGAATAGACCCGTTCGGTAGGCAGTCCGTAGTCGACCAGCACGTAGAACGTATCCAACGCCGCCGGGTTCGCGTCGTGACCGAGCAGCAGCTCGGCGGCCAGCGGACCCTGCAATGCGGCGAAGCGAAAGCGGTCGCGACGGTCGCGGCGCGCGATGAAGCGCACCGTTCGGTTACAAAACCCGCACACCCCGTCGTAGAAGACGATCACGCTGCCCGGGGTGATGGCGTCTCGGGGCATCGGCTCCACGGCGCCGAGCCTACACCCATCGCCGAGGGCCCGCACCCCGCCCCGGCGGGTTGGCACCAGCATGACGTGGACCTGCTCGGCGATACCGGGTAGCCTTCGCGAATCATGCAACACGAGGTGCCGCTCCGCCTGCGGGCTGGTCCCTTGCGATTGGTTCGAGTCGCCCTCGGCGGCCCGTCGCAGATCGCCGGGAAACTTGTGCGCATCGGGCGCACGGCGCGAATCTATGCCGATCCGCGCGAGTTGCACCGGCGTGTCGATCGCCTCACAGCGGCCGGCTTGATCGCGGTGAGGCCCAACCGCTGGCAACTGTTCTTCGGCGGCCTCGACATGCTGCGCTTCGTCATCGAGCCGGCGGCTCGCGAGTACTACGCGTCGAAGGGAATACGCTTCGGCTTCCACCAACTTCTGCGAATTCTCGACGACCCGGTTTCCATGGTCGACCCGACTGGCTTCTACTCCGACCGCGATACGATCATCGGTCACGTCATGCAGGTCGTTCACCTGAACCCGGTCTACGATCTACAGATTCTGCAAATGTTCGACGACGGACTCGACGAGCTGGAGG
>Ga0307505_10001567_pt1 | contig 17934 bp, 17 predicted proteins | sample 23_S_MG_FD_202183 | JGI IMG/M metagenome (GOLD analysis project Ga0307505, IMG submission 202183) | Soil microbial communities from Populus trichocarpa stands in riparian zone in the Pacific Northwest, United States - 23_S | ecosystem: Environmental > Terrestrial > Soil > Riparian zone > Trees...
GGCTGATGTTCGAATAGTGGTCCACCACGTCGCGCAGGCTCGCCAGGCGCCCGTTGTGCATGTAGGGCGCCGTCAGCGCGAGGTTCCTCAGCGACGGCGTCCTGAACTCGCCGAAATTGCGATGCTCCAGCGCCACGTGCGTCGTGCTGATCGCCGTGCTGCGCGCCGCGTCGTCGCTGTAGGGCCCGAGCAGGTTGAACGGGCTCGAGCGCAGCTTCCTGATCCCCTCGTGCCGCCCCGCGTCCACCCTGCCCGGCTCGATGAAAAACGGGATCCCGGTGTCGTGGAACTCGCCGTTGGTGAAGGCGGGCCCGGTGTGGCAGGTGTTGCAGGAGCCTTTGCCGAGGAATATCGCCAATCCGCGCTTCGCATCCTCCGGATACTTCGCGACGCCCGCGGCGTCGCCCTTCACCAGCGCATCGCGGAATTCATCGAACGGCGTCCTGGCGCTCATCAGGGTTTCCTGGAACGCGGCCAGCGCCTTCGCCGCGCCCACCATCACCGCCTCGTCGCCCGCCGGCACCTCGCCGAACACCTTGCGATAGCGGCACGCATAGTCCGCATCCCCGCGCACCAGCTTCGCCACTTGCGCCGCGCTCGCGCCCAGCTCGCGCGCATCGAGCAGCGGCCGGATGCTCTGCGCCCACAGGCTGTCGTGCGCGCCGTCCCAGCCGAACCAGCGCTGCAGCCGCGCGTTGGCGAGGCTCGGCGTGTTGCGGTCCACGCGCGCCAGGCCCAGCGCGCGCGCCTCGCCGTCGGTCCAGTTCCTCTCCGGCAGGTGGCAGCGCGAGCAGGAGACCTCGCCGTTGGCCGACAGGCGCCGGTCGAAAAACAGCCGCTCGCCCAATTCGACCGCCTGCGGGTTGCCCGAGGCGCGGTTCGACGGATCGGCGTGGAAACCCGGCGGCCAGGGACCGTGCGCGGCGATGGCGCGGACCTCGGCCTCGGTGAAGGCGTGCGCCGCCGAGGCGGCGGCCAGGCCGAGGAGAAGCCAGCGCTTCACTCTACGCGCATGCCCCGCACCAGCCGCTGCGTGGCGCCGCCCGCGCGCAGCACGAACACGAACTCCCATTCGCCCGGCATGTGGAACAGCAGCCCTTCCGCGAGGTAGCGCCCGCCGCCGAGCGCCTTCAGCGCCGGCGCGTAGTTCATGCCGTGGCGGTGCGCCGGCATCCAGGCGTCGACGCGCACGCTGTCCGGCGCCGGGCAGACGGCGAACTCGACGGCGAAGTGCTGGTTCAGGCGCGGCGCCGCGCGGTACAGCACGGTGTGCGTCGGGGAGCGGATGGCCTGCGCCGCGCCGCCGGGCAGTTCGCAGGCCTGCGCCGCCGGCGCGACGAGGAGCAGCCCCAGGAGGCGCCGCATCACTTCGGCGCGAACAGCGCCTCGCCGTTGCGGTACGCGATGCGCTCGGCGACGTCCTTCGGCAGGTCGGCGAGCCATTCGCGCGACCAGCGCGCGTGCTCGGCGACGTAGTGCCAGCGCTCGGGCGTGAAGCTGTCGGTGCCGACGAGGAAGCGGTCCGGGAACTCGAGGAAGGCCTTGCGCCAGGCGGCGTCCACCTTGCCGCCGCTCGCGTGGTCGGTGCGAAACGCGAGGTCGGCCCACAGGTTGCGATGCTTCTTGAGCATCTCGCGCACCTTCTCCGGCTGCTCGAAGCCCGCGTGCGCCCACAGGATGCGCGCCTGCGGCCACTGAGCGAACAGGCGCTCGACCGCGTCGGCGTCCGAGTGCGCGTGCAGGTGCAGGCCGTACTGCTTCGCCAGCTGCACCATGCGCCGCGGCACCGGCAGGTCGGCGTCGGCGCCGTAGAGGTGGAATTCGCCGATGCCGGCGTAGCGGAACTTCTGCAGCCGCTCTTCCAGGTAGGCGGGCACCGTGTCGTCGCGGAACCAGGTGCCGATGACGCCGCGCGAGCGGTAGGGGCGCAGCTCGAGGACGAACAGCTCGGGCGCCAGCGACTTCAGCCGCTGCTGGCCGTCGTCGCCCGAGGAGGACACCAGCGCGCGGCGCACGCCGGCCTTCTTCAGGATCGCCACCGCGTCCGCGGGCGGCACCACGTCCCAGGCGTCGTGGCTGTAGTGCAGGTGCGCGTCGAACACCGGCAGCTCGGCCGCCTGCGCCGCGAGCGGCGCCACGAGCAGCGCCAACGCAATCGCCCTCACCTCAGACCTCATGCACCACCTCCCGCGTGGCGGGCAGGCTGAAATAGAACGTGGCCCCGTGCCCGCGCGCCGATTCTACCCACATGCGCCCGCCGTGGCGCTCGACGAGGCGCCGGCAGCCGGGCAGCTCGGTGGCGCCGGAGAACGCGCTGAAGATGGCATGGTGGCGCCGCGGCTCCACCCCCGCGCCGTTGTCGCGCACCGAGAACAGCCACTCGCGCCCGGCGGGGCGCGCGGCGACGTGGATGGTGGGCGGCTCGTCGCCGTGGTGACGCGCGGCGTTGGCGACCAGGGTGCGCAGCACCCGCGCCAGATGGCGCGGGTCGGCGCGCACCACCGGCAGCGAGCCGCCGGACACCTGCGCGCCGGCGGTTTGCAGCTGCGCACGCAGTTCCGCGAGCACCTGCGCCAGCACGCGCTCGCCTTCCACGCGCCGCGACCAGCGCGGCGACCAGCTCGCGCGGGCCATTGCCCACAACGCGCGCAGCAGCCGGCGCAATTCGCTCAAGGAACTTCCCCCATGCCCCGATTCTATGGCCTGGGCTAGACTGGGGCATGGGCGCCGTTTCATTGCATGAAATCCGCGCCGCCGCCGGCCGCATCGCCGGCGCGGTGGAGCGCACACCCTGCCTGCAGAGCCGCACCCTGTCGCGCCTCACCGGCTGCGAGCTGTGGCTCAAGTTCGAGAACCTGCAGTTCACCGCCTCCTTCAAGGAGCGCGGCGCGCTCAACAAGCTGCTCACGCTGCCGGAGGCGGAGCGCCGGCGCGGCGTCATCGCCATGAGCGCCGGTAACCACGCCCAGGGCGTGGCCTACCACGCCGCGCGCCTCGGCCTGCGCGCGGTGATCGTGATGCCGCGCGGCACCCCCAACAACAAGGTCAACAGCACGCGCGTGCACGGTGCCGAGGTGGTGCTGGAAGGCGAGAGCCTCGCCGAGGCCGCCGCCCACGCGCACGCGCTGGCGGCGCGCGAGGGCTACAGCTTCATCCACCCCTACGACGACCCGGCGGTGATCAACGGCCAGGGCACCGTGGGCCTGGAGATGCTCGAGGCGGCGCCCGAACTGGAGGTCCTGGTGGTGCCGGTGGGCGGCGGCGGCCTGATCGCGGGCATCGCCACCGCCGCGAAGGCCCTGCGCCCCGGCCTCCAGGTGCTGGGCGTGGAATCGAAATCCTGGAGCGCCATGCACCAGCGCCTGAACGGCCGGCCGGTGCAGGTGGGCGGCGACACCATCGCCGAGGGCATGGCGGTGCGCGACGTGGGCGAGTTGCCGCTCGCGATCTGCCGGCGCGCGGTGGACGAGGTGCTGCTGGTGGAGGAGGAGACCATCGAGCGCGCGGTGGTGGCGCTGGCGGAGATCGAGAAGACGGTGGCCGAGGGCGCCGGCGCCGCGGGCCTCGCCGCGCTGCTCGAGCACCCGCGGCGCTTCGCCGGCAAGCGCGTCGGCGTGCCGGTGTGCGGCGGCAACATCGACTCGCGCATGCTCTCGGCGGTGCTGATGCGCGGGCTGGTGCGCGACGGGCGCCTGGTGCGCATGCGCGTGGCGATGCCCGACGTCTCGGGCAGCCTCGCCCGGGTGGCGGCGCTGATCGGCGACGCGGGGGGCAACATCGTCGAAGTGCAGCACCAGCGCGTGTTCGGCACCGCCTCGGTGCGCACTCCCGAGGTGGAGTTCGTGGTGGAGACGCGCGACCGGGAGCACACGCGCGCCATCGCCGAACACCTGGGCGCCGACGGCGCGCGGGTGGAGCTGGACCAGTGACCCCGGCGCGGCGCCTGCCCGGCGTGCGCGCGCAGCTGACCTGGGCCGCGTTCGGCATCGTGCTGGCGACGGTGCTGCTGTTCGCGCTCGCCGCCTGGCGGCTGGTGCTGGTGCCGGCCGCGGAGGCCGGCGCGGCGCAGCAGATGCGCCTCGCCGCGGCGCAGGCGCGCGCGCCGGTGGCCGCGCTGGTGCGCGTGGTGGAGCGCATCGCCGCCAACGGCCACGGCTGGGGCGCCGGCGGCCTGCTGACGATCGACGACCACGTGCGCTTCAACCGGCTGCTGCTGCCGGTGCTGGGGGCGCGCAACGAGATCAGCGCCGCGATCCTCGCACGCGAGGACGGGCGCGAGATCTTCCTCCTCAAGACCGCCGGCGGCTGGCAGAACCGCCTCAGCGACCCGGGGCGCGACGCGCGCCGCCAGCGCTGGATCGCCTGGGACGCGCACAGCGGCTACTCGCGCGAGGAATGGCGCACGAGCGACTACGACGCGCGCACGCGCCCCTGGGTGCGCGGCGCGCTGGCGCAGCCGCAGGACGGCGCCCTCTACCTCACCGAACCCTACCGCTTCTACACCACGCAGCGCATGGGCCTCACCGCCAGCACGCGCTGGACCGACGCGAAGACCGGGCTGCGCCACGTCCTCGGCTTCGACGTCGAGCTGCGCGACCTGACGCAGCTGTCCTCCGCCATCCGCCTCGGCGCCGAGGGCCGCGTCGCCATCCTCGGCGAGGACGGGCGCCTGCTCGGCCTGCCGCACGCGCCGCAGGGGCGCAGCGCGCAGCAGGTGGACGAGCAGCTGCTGCGCACGCCGAGCGAGGCGGGACTGCCCATCGTCGCCGCGGCGTGGAGCCTGTGGACGGCGGCGCTGCAGCCGGCGAACGAGCTGTTGCGCTTCACCCATGAGGGTCGGCCCTGGCTCGCCCTGTTCGACGTGGTGCCCTTCGGCGAGCGCCGCATCGTGGTGGCGGCCGCGGCGCCGGCGAGCGACTTCGCGCTGGGCAGGGCCTGGCACCTGGCGGCGATCCTCGCCATCTTCCTCGCCGCGCTCGCCCTCGCCTGGCTGGTGTCGGCGGCCGGCGCGCGGCGCCTGTCGCGCACCCTGGGCGAGCTGGCGCGCGAGAGCGAGCGCATCGGCGCCCTCGACCTGGAGCGCCCGGTCGCGGTGCGGGCGCGCTCGCGGGAGACCGCGGCGCTGGCGGCGGCGCAGGAGCGCATGCGCCGGGCGCTGCTCGAGGCGACGCGCGGCCTGGAGGCGAAAGTCGAGGCGCGCACGCGCGACCTGGCGGCCACCGCGGCGATGCGCCAGGCGCTCATCGACCGCATCGCCAACGCGGTGTTCTACAAGGGGCCCGACGCGCGCTTCCTCGGCTGCAACCAGGCCTACGAGGAGATGTTCGGCACCACGCGCGAGCGCATCGTCGGCCGGCGCGTGCTCGACCTGGACTACCTGCCCGAGGCGGACCGCCGCGCCTACCAGGCGGAGGACGAGCGCGTCATCGCCGAGGGCTCGACGCTGAAGAAGGAGATGGTGATCCCCTTCGCCGGCGGCAAGCCGCACCACACGCTGTACTCGGTGAGCGGCTTTCGCCTGCCGGACGGCGCGCCCGGCGGCCTGGTGGGCGTGGTAGTGGACGTCGAGCCGCTGCACGCGATCCAGGAGTCGCTGCGCTCGGTGACCCGGGAGCAGTACGCGATCTTCGAGACCGCCACCGCGGGCATCGCCCTGGTGCTGGACCGCGTAATCCAGCACTGCAACGGCAAGCTGGAGGCGCTGTTCGGCTACGCGCCGGGCGAGCTGCTCGGCGAGCCGACGCGCCTGTGGTATCCCGACGACGACGCCTACCGCACCGGCGGCGGCGACGTGTACGCGGCGCTCGCCGAGGGCGGCACGCACCGGCGCGAGCAGCTGCTGCAAAGGAAGGACGGGTCCCTGTTCTGGTGCCGCCTGAGCGGGCGCGCGGTGGACCCGGCGCAGCCGGCGGCGGGCTCGGTGTGGATGCTGGAAGACATCACCGACGAGCACGCCGCCGCCGAGTTCCTCAAGGACCAGAACGCCTTCCTCGAGGCCGAGGTGGCCAGGCGCACGCGCCAGGTGTCCGTGATCCAGGACGTCACCATCATGGCGATGGCCTCGCTCGCCGAGACGCGCGACAACGAGACCGGCAACCACATCCGGCGCACGCAGCACTACGTCAGGCTGCTGGCGACGGAACTGCGCCGGCTCGGGCTGGACGGCGGCGCGCTCGACGACGACGCCATCGAGCTGCTGTACAAGTCCGCGCCGCTGCACGACCTCGGCAAGGTCGGCATCCCGGACGCGATCCTGCTCAAGCCCGGCAAGCTCACGCCCGGGGAGTTCGAGGTGATGAAGACCCACACCACGCTCGGGCGCGACGCCATCCTGGCGGCGGAGAAGCTGCTCGACGAGCCCAATTCCTTCCTGCAGTACGCGCGCGAGATCGCGCACTACCACCAGGAGAAGTGGGACGGCTCCGGCTACCCCGAGGGGCTCGCGGGCGAGGCGATCCCGCTCTCGGCGCGGCTGATGGCGCTCGCCGACGTCTACGACGCGCTGATCTCGCGGCGGGTGTACAAGCCGGCCTTCCCGCACGACAAGGCGGTGGCCATCCTCCGTGCCGGGCGCGGCACGCACTTCGACCCGCGCATCGTCGACGCCTTCCTCGGCGTGGCGGATGCCTTCCGGGCGATCGCCGGGCGCTACGCGGATAGCGAAGAGGACGTCGAGGCCAATACGCGCGCCTAGCGCGCCGAGGCGCTCAGGCCGGCTCGGAGATCTCGACGAGGTTGAGATCCGGGTCGCGCACGTACACCGAGCGGATCTTCGACGTGGCGCCGGTCTTCATCACCGGCCCCTCGAGGATCGGCACGTTCGCCGCCTTCAGCCGCCGGATCACCTCGTCCAGCGGCACCGCGGCGATGAAGCACAGGTCGAGCGCGCCGGGCGCGGCGAGGTGCGCGCGCGGGGTGAACTCCCTGCCCCATTCATGCAGGTTGATCTTCTGGTTGCCGAACTTCAGCGCCTGGCGCGTCTCGGTCGGCGTCCTGAACGACTCCAGCTTCATCCCCAGCGCCTCCGTGTAGAAGCGGATGCACCCCGCGAGATCGCGGGTGGTGAGGACGATGTGGTCGATGTGGTCGATCAAATGGGGACTGTCCCTATTTGCGCTTCAGCATGCGCAGGGGATTGTATTCCAGCACCGCCTCCCCCCGCTGGTTCACCACCCTGTTGTGCGAGCGCACCAGGCCGCGGTCGCCCTTGGAAGTGAGGCGGCACTCGGTGACTTCGACCTCGACGTGAATGGTGTCGCCGATCAGGGTCGGCGCCTTCACGTCGAGCGTAGCGCTGAGGAAGGCGAGGCCGGTGTCCTGCATCGAGGGCAGCAACAGCCCTTCGGCGAAGGAATACACCAGCGCGCCGGGCACCGCGCGCCCCTTGATGGCGCGGTTGGAATCGTCGGCGACCGCGAACAGTTCCTCGGTGAGCCAGGTCAGGTTGACGAAGCTCGCCAGGTCGCTCTCGGCGATGCTGCGCCGGTGAGTGCGGAAGCGGAACCCCACTTTCAGGTCCTCGTAGCAGAAGCCGCGGCCGATCGGATGGACGTTGTCGCTCATGCGGCGAGCAGCAGCCCCATCGCCACCGCGGCGGGCGCCGCCTGCACCCAGAGGATGCGCCGGCTCACGCTGTACGCCCCGTACGCGCCGGCGACGATCACGCAGCCGAGGAAAAAGAGCTGAATGTCGCGGCCCGCGGCGCCGAGCCACAGGCTCCAGGCGAGTCCCGCGGCCAGGAATCCGTTGTACAACCCCTGGTTGGCGGCCAGCACGCGGCTGGCCTCGGCCTTCTCGGGCGTGTTGCGGAACACCTTCAGGCCGAGCGGCTTGGTCCACAGGAACATTTCCAGCACCAGGAAATATAGATGCAGGAGCGCCACCAGCCCCGTGAGGACGCCCGCCAGCGTGCCGAGCATGCCGGCTATTTCTTCTCGAAGTGCGACTTGGCCCGGTTGAAGGCCTCGTGCATGTTCTTCCACGCGTCGTCGGCGCCGCGCATCATGTCCTGCCAGGCGTCGGTGGAGGCGCCCTGCAGCAGCTTCAGCTGGTACAGCGCCTCGTCGCGGCGGCTGTTGAGGGCGTTGAGCTGCTTCTCGGCTTCCTGCTTCATCGTCGCCTGCGCGTCCTTCGCCCTGGCTTCCCACTTGGCGGCCTCGGCGTTCCACTGGTCGAGCTGGGACTTGAGCTTCTGCACGTACTCTTCGCGGTTGATCATGGCGGTCTCCTTCGTGGAAGGAAGGCCCATTCTAGCGCCTCAGGCCACGTCCTCCCGCGTCACGCCTTCGCACTCCATCACCAGGTCCGCGCCGTAGACACGCGCCGGGGTCTGGAACCCCGGCGCGAACTCGCCGGCCAGCACCTTGCGCGCCACCGCGAGCGCCGCGCGCGTCGTCCACACGAGGCCCCCTTCCGGCCCGCGCAGGCGCGAGACCGCGACGCGGCCCTGCTCGTCCGCCACCTCGCCCCAGACCTGCGTGACGGTCTTCGCGCGCGCCTCGGCGCTCGGACCGGGCTTGACGCCGCGCTTCAAGAGCGCGCGCAGCGGCGCGAAGCGGAACAGCGGCCGCAGCTTCTTCATCAGCGCCATCTGCTTGCGCATCGCCGCCGGCAGCACGACGTACACCTCGATGTCGGGAATGCCCGTCGTGTACCAGGCGGTGAACACGTCGCCCCAGGTGAAGCGCGTGGCCTCCACCGGCCCCTGCCCGAAATCGACCGCGCGCGTCTTCACGCCGGGCTCCGGCACCACCAGCCTGCCGCCCTTGCGCACGCGGTCGCCGAAGGGCAGCAGCTCGATCATCGTGCGCTGCGTACCCGGCGGCAGGCCCGCGCGCCCGACGCTCTGGAAGGCGAGCGTGAGGCGCGTGGCGGACGGCAGGCGACCCTTCAGGTGCGCGGCGAGGCAGTCGGTGGGCACCACGTCGAAGCCCACCGCGGGGAGCAGCATCACGTTCCTCGCCTTCGCCTCGGCGTCGCGCGCGGCAATCGCCTCGAACACCGGGATCTCGCCGGTGATGTCGAGGTAGTGCGCGCCCGCGCGCAGGCAGGCATCGACCATCGGCTTCGAGGTGAACTTGTAGGGGCCGGCGAAGTGCAGCACCAGCGGCGTGCCGCGCAGCGCGCGATCGAGCGCCGCGGCGTCGTCGAGCGCGCAGGCGCGGTGCTCCAGCCCCAGTTCCTTCGCCAGGGGTTCGATCTTCGCGGCATCGCGCCCCGCGAGGATCGGCTTGAACCCCTGCTGCACGGCCAGGCGCGCGGCCGCTTCGCCGACGTAGCCGTTGGCGCCGTAGAGCAGGAATGGCGTGGCTGTGCTCATGGTCCGATCCTCGCTCTCAAGTGCCCGGGACGTTATGCTTCACTATACGATGTTCTTCCCCGACTTCACCCTCGAGCATGTCCCCGTCTCCGCCGGCCAGCTCCGCCTGCGCCGCGGCGGCAAGGGCCCTCCCCTCCTCCTGCTGCACGGCAACCCGCAGACCCACGCCATGTGGCACAAGGTGGCCCCGCGGCTCGCGGAGCGCTACTCCCTCGTCCTCCCCGACCTGCGCGGCTACGGCGGCTCGTTCAAGCCGCCGGCCACGCAAGACCACGCGCAATACGCGAAGAAGGAAATGGCCAAGGACCTGGTCGAGCTGATGGCGCACTTCGGCCACCAGAAGTTCTTCGTCGCCGCGCACGACCGCGGCGCGCGCGTGGCGCACCGCCTCGCCATCGACCACCCGGAACGCGTGAAGAAACTCGCGGTGATGGACATCATCCCCACCCTCGAGCACTTCGAGCGCACCGACATGAGGATGGCGCTGGGCTACTACCACTGGTTCTGGTTCGCGCAGCCGCATCCCTTCCCCGAGAACGTGATCTGCGCCGCACCCGACGCCTGGTGGCGCGCGCACACCTCGCGCGAGCCCAAGCCGCCGGACTTCTTCGACAAGAACGCGCTCGCGGATTACATGGAAGCGGTGCGCAACCCGGAGATGATCCGCGGCATGTGCGAGGACTACCGCGCCGCGGTGACCATCGACCTCGAACACGACCGCGCCAGCCGCGCCGAAAACAGGAAAGTGCAATGCCCGATGCTGGTGCTGTGGGGGAAGAAAGCGAAGATCGAGGCCTGGTACGACGCGCTCGCCATCTGGCGCCAGTACTGCGCCGCCGAGGTCAAGGGCGGCGCCGTGAACTCCGGCCACTACCTCGCGGAAGAGGCGCCGGGAGAAGTCCTCGACGCACTGGAGAAATTCCTAGTATGACTTGGGCAGCCCGAGCACCCGCTCGGCGATGAAGCACAGGATCATCTGCGGGGAGACGGGCGCGATGCGCCCGACGAGCGACTCCCGGAGGTAGCGCTCGACGTGGTACTCCTTGGCGTAGCCGTAGCCGCCATGGGTCATCACCGCCTGCTGGCAGGCGTCGAAGCAGGCTTCCGCCGCGAGGTACTTGGCGGCATTGGCCTCGGCGCCGCAGTTCTTGCCCTGGTCGTACAGCCAGGCGGCCTTGTACACCATCAGGTTGGCCGCCTCGAGCGCCATCCATTTCTCGGCGAGCGGGTGCTGGATGCCCTGGTTCTTGCCGATCGGCCGGTCGAACACGATCCTCTCGTTGGCGTACTTGGCGGCGCGCGCCACCGCGCAGCGCCCCAGGCCCACGCATTCGGCGGCGATCAGGATCCGCTCCGGGTTCATGCCGTGCAGGATGTACTCGAAGCCCTTGCCTTCCTCGCCGATGCGGTCTTCCTCCGGTACCGGCAGGCCGTCGAAGAACACCTGGTTGGAGTCCACCGCCTTGCGGCCCATCTTCTCGATCTCGCGCACTTCGATGTACTTGCGGTCGAAGTCCGTATAGAAGAGCGTGAGACCGGCTTCCGCCTGCGTCAGCACCAGGATCTTCTCGGCCACCTGCGCGGTGGAGATCCACACCTTCTGCCCCGAGATCAGATAACGCCTGCCCTCCTTCTTCGCCATCGTCTTGATCTTGCGCGTGTTCAATCCGGTGTTGGGCTCGGTGACGGCGAAGCAGGCGCGCTCCCTGCCGGCGATGAGGCCGGGCAGCATGCGCTTCCTCTGCGCGTCGGTGCCGAACTTCACCACCGGGTTCAGGCCGAAGATGTTCATGTGCACGGCGGAGGCCCCGGAGAAGCCGGCGCCCGACTCGGCGATGGCCTGCATCATCACCGTGGCCTCGGTGATGCCGAGGCCCGAGCCGCCGAAGACCTCGGGCATGGCGATGCCGAGCCACCCGTCCTGCGCCAGCGCCTGGTGCAGCTCCGCTGGAAAACCGCCCTCCTTGTCCTTCTTCAGCCAGTAGTCGTCGGGAAAGCGCGCGCAGATCTTCGCGATCGCGTCCCGGATGGCGTCCTGCTCGGCGCTGAAGGCGAAGTCCATGGGCTCAGGGAATCACGCGGCGCTCGCGGAACTCGGCGAAGATGCGCCGCATCATCTCCTCGCTGTCCATCATCTCGCTGAAGCCGCAACGGCTGGCCTTCACGGTGCTGACGGCATTGTCCCAGCTCCGCGAGAATACCGTGTCGGCGTAGCCCCAGGGCGCGAGGCGGAAGAGGTCCGTCGCCGCGAGGCCGTGGCGCTTCTGCAGGGCGGCCCACAGCGCCGCCTTGTCCGCCATGAACTCGGTGAGGCGCATCGTCCTCACCGGCCCGGCCGGCATGCCGAACATGTCCGCGATGCGCGGCCACATGAAATTCCAGCGGAAGGCGTCGCCGTTGCCGATGTTGAAGGCCTGGTTGGCGGCGCGCGCGTCGGTCGAGGCCCACAGCATGGCGCGGTTGAGCAATCCCACGTCGGTGGTGAAGGTGAGCGCGTCGCAGGTGGCCTGGTCGCCGGGGAAGTACAGCGGCTCGCCCAGCGCCTTCATGATGGTGGCGTAGGCCGCGATCACCGTCATCAGGTTGATGCGCGCGCCGTTGGCGTAGCCGCACACCGCGCCCGGGCGCGTGGTGGACCAGGTCCAGGAGGCCCCGCGCTGCGCCTTGAGGACGTGCGCGTGCTGCGCCTCGTAGAAGTAGGCCGGCACGCAGGGCGGATCGTCCTCGCGCGCCGGCGTGCGGTAGGCGCCGAGGTGGTAGCCGTACCATTTCACCCCCTCCAGCACGTGGACGTGCTGGAGCTTCGCGATGCGCGGCAGCGCCGCATCGATGAAATTGACGAGGAGCCGGGTGTTGAGCGCGTTCTCCTCTTCCAGCGTGCGGCCATTGAGCAGCGCGGTGTAGAAGATGTGCGTCACGTCCTCGATGCCGGCGAGCTTCGCCTTCGCCTCGCCCGCGTCGAGCAGGTCCGCCGGGATGTGCCGCAGCCAGCCGCCCAGTTCCGGCGCGCCCCGCGACACGCCGATCACCTCCCACGCGCCGGTCGCGTGGAGCATCCGCGCCATGTTGCTGCCGCACATGCCGCCTGCGCCGGCGATCAGCGCCACCTGGCGCGCCATCTAGCCCTGCGCGTCCAGCCAGTTGTAGAGCGCGATGCCGCCGTCCACCACCACCGTGGCGCCGGTCATGTAGGCGCCGTACTTCTCCGACAGGATCGCCACCGCCATGGGCGCGATGTCCGCCGGCGTGCCCACGCGCCCGAGGGCGATCCGGCCCACCAGGCCCGGCGAGCCCTGGAAGCCCGCCCCCGGCACCGCGCCCGGCGCGAGGGCGTTGACGCGGATGCCGTCGGGCCCGAGCGCGCGCGCGAGCTCCTTCATCACCATGGTCTGCCCCGCCTTCGAGGCGGAATAGTGCGGCAGGTTGCGCGGCGAATCCGCGTGCAGCGAGGTGACGAACAGCATGCGGCCGCGGATCTTCTTCCCGCGCATGTGCCGGCCGAGCGCCTGCGCGAGGAGGAAGCCCGAGTTCAGGTTCACTTCCAGCATGGCGCGCCATTCGGCCTCGGTGACCGCGAGCGCGGTCTGCGCCTCGCGCCGCGGCGGGCTGGCGGCGTGCACGAAGATCGAGACCTGCCCGAGCTCGCGGATGGCACGCTCGGCGAGCCGCGCCGCCGTGCCCGGCTGCGAGAGGTCGCCGTCGGCGAGGTCGGCGCGCAGCACCTTCGCGCCCTCGGTTTCCAGTGCCTGGGCGATGGCGAGGCCGATGCCCCCGCCGGTGCCCGTCACCAGCGCGGCGTCACTCCGCAGCAGCAACGTGCGCTTCCGCCGGCGCCGCGGCGCGCCGGCGCCCGGTGAGCAGCAGGTAGGCGGTGGGGATCACGTACAGGGTAAAGAGCGTCCCCACGGTCAGGCCGCCCACGATCACCCAGCCGATCGGCTGGCGCGCTTCCGCCCCGGCGCCGGTGGCAAGCGCCAACGGCACCGCGCCGAGCACCATCGCGCCGGTGGTCATCAGGATCGGCCGCAGGCGCAGCCCCGCCGCCTCCATCACCGCCTCGGCCGGCCCCATGCCCTTTTCGCGCAGCTGGTTGGCGAACTCGACGATCAGGATGCCGTGCTTGGTGATGAGGCCGATCAGCATCACCAGCCCCACCTTCGAATACACGTTGAGCGTGCCCCCGGTGAGCAGCAGCGCGAGCAGCGCGCCGAGCGCGGCGAGCGGCACGGTGAGGATGATGACGAAAGGCGAGACGAAGCTCTCGAACTGCGCCGAGAGCATCAGGTAGATGAACACCAGCGCCAGCGCGAAGGCGAAGACGAGGCTCGCGCCCGACTCGCGGAATTCGCGCGACACGCCGTCCAGTTCCGTGCGCGCCGAGGCCGGCAGGACATCCCTTGCGGCCTGGTCCATCACGTCGAGCGCCTCGCCCAGGGTGTAGCCGGGATTGATGTTGGCCGAGATGATCGCGGCGCGCTGGCGGTTGAAGTGGTTCAATTCCTTCGCCGCCACCGTTTCGCTCACGCGCACCAGGTTGGAGAGCTGCACCAGCGTGCCGTCGCGCGCGCGCACGTAGATCGCGGTGAGGTCGGCGGGCGTGTTGCGGTCCTTGGGCTCGAGCTGCACCACCACGTCGTACTGCTTGCCCTCGCGCTTGAAGCGCGTCACCTGCCGGCCGCCGAGCAGCGTCTCCAGCGTGCGGCCGATGGTCTCCACGTCGATGCCCAGCGCGGCGGCCTTCTCGCGGTCGATGTCCACCGAGAGCTGCGGCTTGTTCAGGCGCAGGTCGCTGTCCGGGTTGGCGATGGCCTTCGACTCGCGCGCCTTGGCGAGGAGCTGGTCCACCATCCCGTCCAGCGCCTCGTAGGAGTTGGCCTGCACCACGTATTGCAGCGGCGGGTTGCGGAAGCTCTGGCCGAGCGAGGGCGGGTTGATCGGGAAGGCCATCACGCCGGGCAGCGCGAACAGGCGCGGCGCCAGCGCGGCGGTGATCTGCTGCGATTTGCGCTCGCGCTCGTCCCACAGCTTCAACTGGCTGAAGGTCACCCCGACGTTCACCGGGCTGGGGCGCTCCAGCCCCGGCGCCACCACGGCGAAGGTGGTGCGCAGCTCGGGCACGTCGGCGTAGATGCGCTCCACCTCGCGCACGTTGGCGTCCGTGTAGTCCATCGAGGCGCCTTCCGGCGCGAGGATCATCGACAGGAAGAAGCCGCGGTCCTCCGAGGGCGAGAGCTCCTGCTTCAGCGTGACCAGCAGCGCGAAGCAGCCGCCCACCACCAGCGCGAACGCGAGCAGCACCGCCCACCACCAGCGCAGCACCGCCGCGAGCGACGCGCGGTAGGCGCTGGTCATGCCGGTGAAGAAGCGCTCCATCGCCTGGTACAGCCCGCCGTGCTGCTCGTGCGCCTTCAGCACCTTCGAGCACATCATGGGCGTGAGCGTCAGCGCGACGAAGCCCGACACCGCCACCGCCGAGGCCACGGTGAGGGCGAATTCGGCGAACAGCTTGCCGGTGTTGCCGGGCACGAAAGCCACCGGCGCGAACACCGCCGTGAGCGTCAGCGACATGGCGATCACCGCGAAGGCGATCTCGCGCGAGCCGTCGGCCGCGGCCTGCTTGGGCGTCTTGCCCATCTCCAGGTGGCGGTGGCAGTTCTCCAGCACCACGATGGCGTCGTCCACCACCAGGCCGATGGCGAGCACCACGCCGAGCAGCGTCAGCACGTTGATGGAAAAACCGAGCAGGTACAGGAAGAAGAACGAGCCGATGAGCGACACCGGGATGGTGACGAAGGGGATCAGCGTCGAGCGCACCGAGCGCAGGAACACGAAGATCACCGCCACCACCAGCGCCACCGCCTCCAGCATGGTGGTGTACACCGCCGCGATCGAGCGCTCGATGAAGATCGAGGAATCGAAGGCCACCTGCAGCTTCATGCCCTCGGGCAGGTCGCCCGAGATGCGCGCCAGCTCGCCCTTCACCGCCTGCGCCACCGACAGCGTGTTGGCGGTGGACTGCTTGACGATGCCCAGGCCGACCGCCGGGTTGCCGTTGACGCGGATGATGCTGCGCTCGTCCAGCGCGCCGAGGCGCGCCATGCCCACGTCGCGCAGCCGCACCGGGTAGCCGCTCGACTGCGTGACGATCATGCCGTTGAACTGCTCGGCGGTGCGGAAATCGGCCTCCGCCAGCACCGTGAACTCGCGCTGCGAGGATTCGATCCTGCCGGCGGGAATCTCCACGTTCTGGCGCCGCAGCGCGTTCTCCACGTCCTGCGGCGTGAGGCTGTAGGCGGCCAGGCGGTCGCGGTCCAGCCAGATGCGCATGGCGTAGCGCCGGTTGCCGCCGATGATCACCGAGGCCACGCCGGGCAGCGTCTTGAGGCGATCCGCGATGTAGCGGTCGGCGTAGTCCGAGAGCTCGAGCGTGCCGTGGCGCTCCGAGTTGAAGGCGAGCCAGATGATGGCCTGCGCGTCGGCCTCGATCTTCGACACCACCGAGTCGTCGGAGGCCTCCGGCAGGATCGCGCGCACCCGCGCCACGCGGTCGCGCACGTCGTTGGCGGCCGCGTCCACGTCGCGCTCGGGCAGGAACTCGACGGTGATCTGGCTCACTTCCTCGCGCGACACCGATTTCACCGTCCGCACGCCCTCGATGCCGGAGATCGAGTCCTCGATCGGCACCGTGACCTGCGACTCGATCACCTGCGGGCTCGCGCCCTTGTAGACGGTGCGCACCGAGACCACCGGCGTGTCGATCTTCGGGTACTCGCGCACCGTGAGGCGCGTGAAGCTGATGGCGCCGATCAGCACGATCATCAGGCTCATCACCGTGGCGAAGACGGGGCGCCGGATGCAGATCTCGGGTAATTGCATTTTCTTTTGCCCTGGCCTTTGCTTTTGCTTTTATCCGATCTCCGCTTTTCCGGCGATTTTGCTCTTCGCCGGAAAAGCGGAGACAGTTTTTGCGCAAGTGACGGGTATGGGCGTCATCGCGAGAGCTGGCGCCTAAATGTCTCGCCTTTTCCGGCAAAAGAAAAAACGCCGGAAAAGGCGAGATCGGATAAGGTCAAAATCAAAATCAAAGCCAAAGGCTATCCCTTCTTGTCGGGCAGCGCGGCAGCGGGCTTCTGCGGCAGCACGCTCACCGGCGAGCCCGGCCCGATCCGCTGCGTGCCCTCGGTGACCACCAGGTCGCCGCCCTCGATGCCCTGCAGGATCTCCACCTCTCCGACCTTGCGCACGCCGGTGCGCACCTGCACCAGATCCACCTTGCCCGCGTTGACGCGGAACACGAAGGCGTCCTGGCCGCGCGGCACGATGGCCTGCTCCGGGACCCACACGGCGCTCTCGCGCACCCCGAGCTGCAGCTGCACGCGCGCGAACATGCCCGGGCGCAGCTTCAGCCCGGCATTGGCCACGCGCGCGCGCACCAGCACCGTGCGCGTCTGCTCGTCGATCGCGGGCTCCAGGGCGTAGATGGCGCCGCGGAATTCCTGCCCGGCGTAGGCGTCGACCGCGATCCTCACGCCCTGGCCGGCCTTGATCCGGGCGAGGAAGGTCTCGGGCACGCGGAAGTCGAGCTTCAGCTGGTCGATCTTCTCCAGGCGCGCGATGTCGGTGCCGGCGGCGACGTAGGCGCCTTCGCTCACCTGGCGCAGCCCCGCCACGCCCGGGAACGGCGCGCGGATCTCGGATTTCGCGAGGCGCACCTGGTCCTCGCGCAGCTTGGCCGCGGCGCGCGCGTACACCGAGCCCTGCTCGTCGAGCGCCTGCTGGCTGCTGAAGCCTTTCTTGAACAGGTCGGCGGCGCGCTCCAGGCGCTGCTTCTCGAGGGCCGCCTGCACGCTGGAGGACTGCACCTGCGCGCGCGTCTCGCCCGCGTCCAGCGTGACCAGCAGGCTGCCCTGCTTCACCTGCTGGCCTTCGGCGAACTTGATCTGGTCGATGCGCCCGGCGATCTCGGGGCGGATCGTCACCGCCTCGTCGGCGCGCAGCGTGCCGACCGCGCCGGTCTCGAGGATCGCGGGCGCGACCTTGGCGGGCACGGCGCGCACGGGCATCGCCGGGGGCGCCTTTGGCTGGGCGCTCACCCAGGCCGGCGGGAAGGCCAGCAGCAGGCTAAGGATCAGGCGCATGGTGTAAGCGCCTGATTCTATACGGTCGCGCCCTAGGTTGCCCTGTAGCCGGCGCGCCGGATGGCCGCCAGGAACGCCTCGATGCCGGTCTTCAGCGGGTCATAGGTGATGCGGGCGCGCTTCTTCATCAGCGAAACGTCGGCTTTGGCGACGCCCGGAATGGCGCTGAGCGCGACCGTCAGGGCCTGCGCCGCGCCGGCGCCGGACATGCCGATGATCTTCAGGTCCACGGTTCTCATGCCTGGCGATCAGACTACACCCGCGCCGCCGGGTTCCGCGAGTCTGCCCTGCCAGGCCAGGATCACCTGCTCGAGCGCCTGGGCGGCGCGCTCGCCGATCTGCTCGTCGGTGAGCGAGCTCAAGGGGTGCTCGATCACCACGGGAACGAGCCCCGCCATGCCGAGCGCCGCGCGCTGCACGCGCGCCTCGTGCAGGAAGGTGCTGGTGACGATCACCGCGGTCGGCACGCCGAGCGAT
>Ga0307505_10001568_pt1 | contig 17931 bp, 12 predicted proteins | sample 23_S_MG_FD_202183 | JGI IMG/M metagenome (GOLD analysis project Ga0307505, IMG submission 202183) | Soil microbial communities from Populus trichocarpa stands in riparian zone in the Pacific Northwest, United States - 23_S | ecosystem: Environmental > Terrestrial > Soil > Riparian zone > Trees...
TTCGGACTCGGGTGTGGGGAGACAGAGGAAGACGAGGTCTACTCCCTCGACGGCCTCCGGATTCGAGGAATGGAAGCTGATCGTCTCACGCTCGATCGCCCTGCCGATCAGGTCGGGCAGACCTTGTTCGAAGATCGGCACCTGCCCACCACGCAGCATCTCGACTCGCTCAGGGTTGGACTCACCGACCCGGACCCTGTGTCCGAGATTCGCCAAACCGGCTCCGGTGACCAGGCCCACGTACCCGGCACCAATGACTGCTACTTCCACTTCACCCACATCCTATGTCTCGTCAGACGGGGAGGCTATGAGGCGTCCGACCCCACGATGACCACCGCGTCGTACCCATTATCGACGGCTCCGTGCTCCACTTCACCGAATCCGAGGGCCTCGACGATCCTCTCGCCGTCTTCGCTTCCGGCGGGGACGATGACGGTCGTCACAGCAAAGGAATTGCTCTCTGCGTTCCCGACTGAAGCCACCTGGAACCCCAGAGACTCGAGTCGAGCGGACATGTCACCGGCGGCACCAGCCATGCCATTGCCGTTGAGAACCTCGATCTGGAGCGGCTGGTTGGCGAAAGGAACACCGGCGCGGAAGTTGGCAAGCACCGCATCAGCTTCGGGCTGTTGCGCGATCTGGAACGAGGCTCCGCCGATGGTCTCCGAATAGGTGGGCAGCGTGACGCCGTCGATCGACCCGGCGAGGATCCCCTTGAAGTCCCAAACCATCGCTCCCACAGATTCTCCTGCGAGCTCGGTGTCGATTGTCATGTGCCGGGCCATGGCCGATGCGATGTCGCCTGCCTCGGCGATGGAAGACGGTCGTTTCATCCGGGTCACGATTGCCCGAATGACTTCCTGCTGACGCTGCGTGCGCCCGATGTCGTTGGCATCCACCGACACCCACGAGCCGTTTTGCTGCTCCTGATAGCTGCGAGAGCGGGCATAAGCCAGCGCCTCGTAGCCGTCGAGAGTCTCAGTGCCGGCCGGCACGTCCAGACCCGACTTGGCATCACGCGCTGCATTGGGGAACGACAGCGCGATGCCTCCGAGCTCGTCGACGAGCGCCTGGAACCCTACGAAGTCGATCTCGACGTAGTGGTTCACCTCGACTCCCAAATTGGCCTTGAGCGTCTCGACGAGCAACGACGGCCCGCCGTAGGCATAGGCGGCATTGATCTTGTCGGTGCCATGTCCGGGGATATCCACCCTGAGATCGCGGGGAATGCTCAACATCTGTGCGTCACCTGTCGAGGGGTCGAGACGCACCAACATGACCACGTCGCTGCGTTCCCCGCCGGCGGAGCCAAAGTTGTCGAGGTCGTCGAGGCCGGCCCGGGTGTCACTGCCCACGATGACAAAAGTGCGGTCGCCACCTGAGGTGGGATCGAGGACGCCTGCCACATCGGGGTCTGTGTCGGCGCCGGAGAGGAGGTTATTCCCGGTGCGAACCACCCATACGAAGGCAAGGGCGGCGAGATTGGCCACGATCAACAGGGTGATGATGGTGATCTTCAGCCATCTGGGCAGGCCGGAGCGGGCGGAGGTGGGGGGTGATGACACAGCCATCGGGACTTAGACGACACGAGCCTACCGGTGGTTCCCTCGCTAGCGGTGGCACAGGCCTTCTCCGCACAACAGGTAACCTCCCGCCCACCGATTGGAGGTCGCTCTTTGGCTGTTCTGTCCCACGAGGGGACTTATCCCATCCTCTACGGCACCTGGCCGGTGCCGGTAGGCGCAAGCCACCGCAACGGTTACATCGCCCGTCCCGATGAGTCGGGGAAGGTGCCGGTCGTGTTCGTGATCCCCGACCTCGACGGACTGGGGGGCTTCGAAAAGGACATGTGCCGACGTCTCGCCCGGGAGGGAATCGCCGGTCTCAGCATCGACCTATATGGCAGGGCCGGAGACGGCCTCGACCTCTACAACGAGTCCAGCGACGACTCCGCGCTCTTTGTCCTCGACGAACTGCACCAATTCGTGGTCTCCGATGACGTCAACTGGAACGTCGAGGATCAGGTGGGCCTCCTCGGAACGGACATCGGCGGTCGATTCGGGATCGTCAAGGCTGCCACCCGAGACTGGGCCGGCTCCCTCGCCATTTGCTACACCCCTCTCACGGGTGACGAGGATCGCGAGCATCAGGTCGCCGATTATCTCGATCACCTCCCGGTTCCCGTCCTGGGATTGTTCGGGGCCGACGACGAGCTCATCGACCCGGGCACGGTCGACGAGGCTCAACGACGAAACGACCACGGACAATGGCTGCTCTACGAAGACGCTGCGCACGGATTCCTCGACGTCGAGGGCCCCGGGTACCACGCAGGCTCCGCTGATGACGCCTTCGCGAGACTGCTCGCCTTCTTCAAAGGCTCGCTCGCCCCGCCCCAGTTCGACGACCTCGGCTGACGAACCCAGGGTTCCAGACCGCGCTCAGCGGGGCTGTGTACCCTGGGTTCGTCGGATCAGGTGGGTCGGACGTGGCGGACGGCCCCCGAATGCAAAGCCTCGACACCTGCGGAGGTCTCGACCACCAGCGCACCGGTGTCCTCGACCCCTATGGCCCTTCCTGCTCCTGCCGGCTCCCAGACGATGTCTTCACCAATGGTCGAGCACACCGCCCGATATTCATCGACCGGCCAACCATCGGCGGCGATCAACTCCATCAGATGAGCTCCCCAGAGAGAGCCCACCTCCACATAGGCGTGCTCTCCGGGGTCGGTGTCGTGAAGGGCAGTCATACCTTCGCCGGCGTCCGGCCACCACAGGTTCAACCCGAAGCCGACGACAGTCACGTCGGCTGAGCGCTCCACCAGGATGCCCCCTGCTTTTATGTCGGACACCAGGACGTCATTGGGCCACTTCAATGTGGAATCGGAAATCGACCTGATCGCAGCCAACCCGGCCATGAGAGAGAAGGGGCGATCGTCTCCGTCGTGGTGTCGCCATGCGAGCGAAGCCGCCAGCGCACGATCGGCGCTGAGCCAACTGGCACCGGAGCGTCCCCTGCCCTTCGATTGGCTGCCGGCCATCACGAGCAGGGGCAACTCACCGAGGTGCTCCCTTGCCACATCCTGAGTGGATGGCACGCGTTCGAGACGTAACTGGAAATAGGGTGTAGCCAACTTGTCTCCCGACGAGTCTCAGCTCAGAGGTTACGGAGGAGTCTTGGGAACAGAGGCGCGAATCGATCAATTGCGGGCGTTCAAGGAAGAAGCCCTCCACTCCGGGACCCAACGCGCCGTGGCCCGCCAGCACGAAGCCGGCAAGCTCACGGCCCGGGAGCGGATCGACGCCCTCCTGGACAAGGGCTCGTTCAACGAGGTCGATCAGTTCGTGAAGCACCAATCGACCGGCTTCGGCATCGAGGACAAGAAGCCGCCGGGCGACGCCGTCGTCACCGGCCACGGCACCATCGATGGGCGGCCGGTGTTCGTGTTCGCCGAGGACTTCACGGTGTTCGGCGGCAGTCTCGGGAAAGTGGTCGCGGACAAGATCTGCAAGATCCTCGACATGGCCCTCGACACCGGAGCACCGGTGATCGGCTTGAAAGACTCGGGCGGGGCACGCATCCAGGAAGGCGTCTCGGCGCTCGACGGGTACGGGCGGATCTTCGAGCGCAACGTCCGAGTCAGCGGGGTGATCCCTCAGATCTCGGTGATCATGGGCCCATGCGCCGGAGGCGCCGTCTACTCCCCGGCGTTGACGGACTTCGTCTTCCAGGTCGACCAGACCTCACACATGTTCATCACGGGGCCCGATGTCATCAAGGCCGTCACCGGTGAAGAAGTCACAATGGAAGAGCTCGGGGGTGCCGGGGCCCATGCCTCCAAGTCGGGTGTGACCCATTTCGTCTACCCCACCGGCCGCGATGCATTGGACGCCGTGCGTTATCTGCTCTCGTTCCTGCCCAGAAACAACATGGAGATGGCTCCCTATTACGCCCCGGCCGATCGCGACGACCGAGCCGACGACTCCCTGGACTCGATGATCCCCGACGAGTCCAACCAGCCCTACGACATGAGAAACGTCATAGAGACCGTCCTCGACTCCGAGGAGTTCTTCGAAGTCCACGAACAATGGGCGAAGAACATCATCGTCGGATTCGGCAGGCTCGACGGGCACGCCGTTGGTGTGGTTGCCAACCAGCCGGCCGTCCTGGCCGGCACGCTCGACATATCCGCTTCGGAGAAAGCCGCCCGCTTCGTCCGCTTCTGCGACGCCTTCAACATCCCGATCCTCACTTTCGTCGACGTCCCCGGGTTCCTCCCCGGTGTAGACCAGGAGCACGGCGGGATCATCCGCCACGGAGCGAAGCTGCTCTATGCCTACTGCGAGGCGACGGTGCCCCGCATAACCGTGATCACCCGCAAGGCCTACGGCGGTGCCTATCTGGTGATGAACGCGCGCGGCATCCGCGCAGACCTGGTGTTCGCATGGCCCTCGGCCGAGATCGCGGTGATGGGTGCCCCGGGAGCGGTGAATATCATCCATCGGCGGGAGCTGACCTCCTCGGACGACCCGGAAGGAAGGAGGGCTGAGTTGATCGCCGACTATGAGGAGCGTTTCAACAATCCCTATGTGGCAGCCGAGCTGGGCCTCGTCGACGAGATCATCGAGCCCCGGGAGACGAGGGTGAAGTTGATTCGCTCGATGGAGATGCTTCGCACGAAGCGTGAGACGCTGCCCCCCAAGAAACACGGCAACGGCCCCCAATGAAGAGTCTCCTCGTCGCCAACCGCGGTGAGATCGCCGTCCGTGTCATTCGCACCGCCCGGGAGATGGGCATTCGGACCATCGCCATCTTCTCCGAGCTCGACCGCGACGCCCTCCATGTCGATCTCGCCGACGAGGCTTGGAACGTAGGTCCGGCGCCCGCGGCGGAGAGCTACCTCAACCAGGAGGCCATCCTTCGAATCGCCCACGAGGCCGGAGCAGAGGCGATCCATCCCGGCTACGGGTTCCTTTCCGAGAATGCCGTGTTCGCGAGGGCCGTCGACGAGGCAGGGGTCATTTGGGTGGGCCCGCCCGCAAGCGCCATCGAGGCCATGGGAGACAAGATCACCTCGAGACGTAACGCCGAGTCGTACGGAGTCCCCACTGTCCCCGGGATCACCGAACCGGTGAATGATGTCGAGGAAGTTGTGCGGCTGGCCGAGGAGTTCGGCTACCCGGTGGCGATCAAGGCCGCTCACGGTGGCGGCGGCAAGGGACTCAGAGTCGTTCACGACGCATCCGAGGTCGACGAAGCGTTCGAAGGAGCCAGGAGGGAGGCCGACGCCTACTTCGGCAACCCTGAGGTATACGTCGAGAAGTATCTGGAGAAGCCGCGCCACATCGAGGCCCAGGTCCTCTTCGACACCCATGGGCATGGAGTCTTCCTCGGCGAGCGTGACTGCTCGGTGCAGCGGCGACACCAGAAGCTGATCGAGGAGACCCCCTCACCCGGCATGACGCCGAAGCAACGCAGGGCGCTCGCCAAGGCATCCCTCGACGCCGGGCGTTCCTGTGGCTACGTAAACGCCGGGACCGTCGAATTTCTCATGGATCGCAATGGCGATCTCTACTTCCTGGAGATGAACACACGGCTCCAAGTGGAGCACACGGTCACCGAGATGGTCACCGGAATCGACCTCGTGGCTTGGCAGTTGCGCATCGCCACCGGGGAGAAGCTGGAACTGGGCGACGTGACTCCCCGTGGTCACGCCATCGAGTTCCGTATCAACGCGGAGGACCCGATGCAGGGCTACATGCCTACGCCCGGGCAGGTGGTCGAGTGGGCCGAGCCCGCCGGGCCTGGGGTTCGCGTCGACTCATGGGTCAGGCCGGGAACCAACGTCTCGCAGTACTACGACAACCTCATGGCAAAGCTCATCGTCTGGGGCCCCGACAGGGAGACGGCCATCAACAGGGGTCGGCGAGCTCTCGAAGAGTTCGTCGTCCAGGGGGTGGCCACGACCATCCCAGCCCATCTCGCCGTGCTCGACCACGAGGACTTCGTGGCCGGCGACCACCACACCAAGTGGATGGAGGAGGTCGTGGCACTGGAAGGGTCGGCCCCTTCATCGGGACCCGCCATGCCGGAGGAAGAGGAGCTGATCAAACGCGACATCACCGTCGAGATCAGCGGTCGGCGATTCCGTGTCGCCTACTGGGCACCCGAGCCTGCGGTCGGTGGCCAGATGCGGCGTCGGCCTCCGAAGCTGGCCAACAGCGGGCAAAGCGGCGCCCCCGACGGTGTGGTGAGCGCGCCTATGCAGGGCACGATCGTCAAGGTGCACGTGAAGGCGGGTGAGACCGTCAGGTCCGGCGACCCCATATGTGTCCTCGAGGCCATGAAGATGGAGAACGAGGTGGTCTCCCCCGCCGACGGCGACGTCGTGGACCTCCGGGTCGAGCCCGGCGACACCGTGGCCCCCGGCCAGGTCATCGCCATCGTCAAGTAGCGGGTGGTAACGGCGAACCCAGGGTTCCCAGCACCGCTGGGCGCGGTCTAGCGCCCTCAGTTGGCCAGAAGGCACACAGGGGTTCCAACCCCGATCTGCCTCCGGCATCCTCACCCTGTGAGGTTCGTAGCAGAGATGGTGCGGCTCGCCGCCGAACAGGGCGGCTATGTGAGGCGTGACCAGCTCGTCTCCCAGGGCATGCCGCCGACGACCATCGATCGGAGGGTCCGTGAAGGTGAGCTCACCCCGGTCGTACCAGGCGTCTACCTCGTGTTTCCTCCGAGGGACGACACCGATCTTCTGCGCGGTGCGGTCTTGGCTCTTCCAGATGCGGTCGTTTCCCACCAGTCAGCAGCGCATCTCCACCGATTTCCCCGTCTTCTAGGACGAAGGCCGACGGTCGTGGTTCCCAGCCACACCACCCATCGTTTCCCCGATGTGACGGTGAGAAGGTGCAGTGATTTGATCGCGGCAGAGGTCACCGACGTGAACGGTCTTCCCGTGACCAATATCCCCCGGACTCTCTTCGATCTCAGCCGACTTCTCAGGTTCAGGGAGTTCGATGCGATCGGAGAGTCTCTCGTTATCGCGGAGATGATGACCGTGGACCAGTTCGATGAGACGACCGAACGGCTGGCGAGAAGGGGCAAGGGCGGGAGTCGGTATGCCCGTCTGTTTCTGGAGATCCGATCCGGACATGATTCCAACGCAACGGTTCTCGAACGGAAAGGTCGGGCCGTTCTCTCCGGGGGCGGTCTCCCCGACCCCGAAGCCCAACACCCGATTCCATGGGCACCCACCCGTCGATTCGACGACGCCTATCCCAGTGCGCAACTGGCCATCGAGTGGGACTCGAGACCATGGCACCAACAGCGCGCAGCCATGGCTGCGGACCGACGACGCGATCGCGAGGCCGCAGCACATGGGTGGGTCGTGCTCCGGTTCACCTGGGACGACATCACAGAGACGCCCCAGGACATCGTTTCATCTGTCCGGACCCTCCTACGCGACCGTTCCGTGGCGGTCTGACATCGCCCCCTACCTCGGCCAACTGAGGGCGCTAGACCGCGCCCAGCGGGGCTGTGAACCCTGGGTTCGCTGTCCGCCCTCCCACCTTTTCACACCCACCCGCTCACTGGGTGAGGGTGTAGAAGCGCCAGAGGTCGTTTTCGATCGGGAGGACGTCGACTCCGGCGAAGCCGGCGTCGACCGCATATCGGGCGAGTTGGGATGGGCGCATGACGGTGCCGGTGCCGACACTGTCCCCGTGGGACATCCCATCGGGAAGACAGACGAACAGGGAGAACCCGTACATGAGCCGCTCCACCTCGTCGTTGCGATCGCCGAAGGCATCGCCCACCGCCTCATCCATCACGACGACATGGCCGTCGGGCTTGACCAGCTGGCGAGCTGTGGAGAGCACGCTCACCGGGTGAGCCATGTCGTGGACACATTCGAACAGTGCCACGACGTCGTAAGCGCCTTCTCCGATCACCTCCGAGCCATCGATGTGGTGGAACCTCACCCGGTCACCGACACCGGCGTTGCGGGCGTGCTCTCGGGCGGCGATCATCGAAGCCTCGTCGATGTCGAACCCGTCGACGGTGAGGTTGGGATAGGCCTGTGCGATGGCGATCGAAGACCAGCCCTCGCCGCAACCGATATCGGCCACACGTGCGTCGGAGCGCCGCATCCTCTCGTCTAGCTCTGGCACCGCAGGGAACCACTCCGTCCCCAGGGCATTGAGGAACCAGGGCCGGTTCATCTCGGCCTGGCCGGTCCTCATGTCAGGCCCAAACTGCTCCCAGGAGACTCCTCCCCCGGTCCGATACGCATCGAGCAGGGCCGGCAACTGCATGCCGCCGGCAGTGATGAGGCGCACGAACGGAGTGAGGTAATTCACCGAGTCGCGATCACAAAGCACTTCCCGATGAGCTTCGGGAAGTGAGTATTGACGCTGCTCGGGATCTGCCCCCGGGTCGTCCACTTCCAGAAACCCGGTGGTCACTTGCTGCTCGAGCCACTCCGTGACGTATCGCCAATGGGTGCCGGTTTGTGACACGAGGTCGTCTCGGGTCATGGGGCCATCGGCGAGGGCGTCGTAGAGGCCCAGCTTGTCGCCCACGTAGATCGACCATGCGTCGATCAAGCCGAGGACCGACTCGAAGATGCGTCCTGCGAAGGCCTCGGTGGCTTCGGCGCCTGACTGTTCGGTCGTGGTGGTCATTTCATCTCCTGTTTCCGTCTTATTGGTACCTCGTCGATGCTACGAAAGGGGTCTTGCAGATGGCTTGAGGGCGTCTTGACGGTCGTAGAGTCCCGTCGTGGTGGAGATCAGGGTGTTGGGCCCCATCAGAGGCCTCGTCGGAGGTGAACAAGTCGACATCGGCGGGCCTACCCAACGGCGTCTACTCGCCTCGCTCGTCGCCCAGCCTGACGAAGTCGTCCCGATCACATCGCTGCTCGAACATCTTTGGGGAGAGGACTCTCCCCCTTCAGGCCCCGCCTCCATCCAGTCGTATGTCTCCCGGCTGCGGCGCGTCCTCGGCCCATCGATCATCGAGACGGTGGCACCCGGCTATCGGCTCGGTCGCGACGGCGTGACGATCGACAGCTCCCTCTTCATCGAGATCACGTCGTCATTGCCAGATGAACCTGGCCCGAGGATCGACGCCATCGACAGCGCACTACGTCTGTGGGCGGGGCCTCCCTTCGAGGACTTCGACCACGTCGACTTCGCAGCTCGGCGCCTCTACGAGGTGAGGTACGACCTCGAAGAGGAGAGGGCACGTCTCCTCGCCGGTCTCGGCCGCCCCTTGGAAGCCGTTGCTGCCATGGAGCGAATCACGGCGGTCGAGCCCCTCCGGGAGACGGCATGGGCGACCCTGGCGGTCGTTCTGGCCGGGATGGGGCGTCAGGCCGACGCGCTACGCGCTCTCGATCGCTATCGCTCGAAATTGGCAGACATTGGCTTGGAACCGGGTCCGGGGTTCGATGCAGCCGAGAGCGAGGTGTTCGAGACGCGGCCGCACGCTCCACCACCAAGGGCACCCATCGTCCGCGCAAGCACGTCGTTCATTGGCCGCAATGATGAGGTCGCCGAGCTCACACGCCTGCTCGATGAGAGTCGATTGGTGAGCGTGGTCGGGCCAGGTGGAATGGGCAAGACGAGAGTGGCACTGGAGGCCATCGGGCAATGGACGTCCACTCCGGTGGCCCTCGTCCGACTAGAGAGCCTGCTCGACGATCGGGAGGTGGCACCGACGGTGCTAAATGCGATCGGTGGTGAGACGAGGGGGGATCCCGCCGAGTCGATCGTCGCCCAGCTATCACGGGGCCAACCCCGCCTGGTCGTCCTCGACAACGTCGAGCATGTCATCGAGGCGACTGCAGCCCTCGTCTCGGATCTGGTGACGGCCACAGACACGATCGTCCTGGTGACATCCCGGGAGCCACTCAACATACCGGGTGAGCGAGTTCTCGGGCTCGGGCCCCTCGATCCAGAGAGCGCAATCGCGCTCTTCAGGGCTCGGGCGAGGAGCATCGATCCCGATTTCGACGCCTCGGCAGCGACCTTGGACATGTTGTGCGAGGAGCTCGACTACATGCCCCTCGCGATCGAGATGGCTGCAGCGCGCACCAAGGCACTCGCCGCCGAGGACATCCTGACCCGTCTCAGCCGGCGCTTCGGGTTGCTCGACAAGCCTCTTCGTGGGGCGGCGGAGCGACATCGCAGCCTCGACGCCCTGGTCGACTGGTCTTACAGCCTTCTCGATCCCCCCGGGCAACGTGTCTTCGAACGACTCTCGGTGGTCGCAGGCACATTCGACGTCGACCTGGCGACCTCGGTAGCCGGGTTTCGCGACGTCTCCTCAGATCAGGTGGCCGGGCTCCTGGCCAATCTGGTCGAACGCTCCCTGGTGGCGAGGACAAGCACAGGCGCTTTCAGGATGCTGCGGGTGCTCAAGTCGTTCGCAGAGCAGCGGCTCCGCTCGGGCACCGACGGTGCCGAAGCTCGGACGATCCACTCCAGATGGTTCGCCGGACTGGCCTCGGACATCGGAGAGGGACTCTCCACCCCGGAGGAGACCACTTGGATCGCCCGGGCCAACGACGCTGTGGAAGACCTGGCTCTAGCCCTCGCCTGGGCCACCGAGACGAGTGACTTTGACACTGCCCAGGCCATTCTGGAAGGTCTTTTCGACTGGTTCTACCACCGCCAGCCCCCGGCGATCATCGGGTTCGGTGCCATGGTCCTCTCCGGATCTCCCGGCCACGACGTGCACGCGGTGGCCAGCGCTTGGTCGGCCCTGGCCGCCTTGAAACGCGGTGAGATCGAGTTGGCGGAGGACCTCGCTCGAACAGGAACTCTCGTGGAAGGCGCAGCATCTCGATTCGCATGGTTCATGACCGGTGAGATCGCCAGCCAGCTGCAGAGGCTGCCCGAGGCCCTCGACGCATATAGGAAACAGCGGATCAGGGCGAGCAACCTCCGCGACCGAATCGGGATCATCGACTCGACGGCCGGCGAAGTGCTCGCACTCGCTTACCAGGGCGAGTACCGCCAAGCCATGGAGACTGCCGCCGACCTGGAACGACTCGCAGCCGAAGTGGGGGCACCCACCTACCGGGCTTACGCGGACTATGCGATGGGCGTCTCAGTCGGGCCCGCTGACTTCCAACGGGCACGCGAGCTGCTCGAAGACGCGGGCCGGAGGGCCGAGTCGGTGAACAACCAATTCATCGAGGCGCTGGCCAAGTCGGCCCTTGGCTCGCTGCTCTCCCGCAGGGACCCCAGCGAAGATGCGACCCAACTCCTTCACGACGCCATGGATATCTGGGAGAACATTGGCTTGCCTTCCTATCAGTGGGCAATCGTCCAATACCTCGCCGGGATCATTGCCGAAAGGGGCGACGTCGAGACCGCGGGTCTCCTGATGGCCGCTGCGAGTCACGCCGGGAGACTCGGAATGGGCCCCGGCCGGCGGCATTGGGCCGAAGTGACCGGATCGCTGGAGTCGGACGAGAGGTGGGAGCGCTGGTTGTCAGCGGCCGAGAGCCTCGACCTGGACAAGGTGGTCGACCTAGCCCTTACCTCTACTCTGCCGCGTCGCTGATCGCCTCGATCATCGACGGATGGGCAAGCAAGGTCTCCACCAGCATCTGAGTGGTGACACGCGCCTGCACTGCGAGGGCAATGGTGCCGATCAGCTCCGACGCCCGATGGCCGACGATGGTTCCTCCGAGCACGACTCCCGTGGCCGGGTCGGAAGTCACTTTCACGAACCCGCGGGTGAATCCTTGGAGGACCGACCTGGCATTCGAGGCGAACGGCACCTTGGTGGTGCGAACCTTTCTCCCCTGCGCCGCGGCATCGACCTCGGCCAATCCCACCGATGCGATCTCCGGCTCCGTGAAGATGGCTTCGGTGACTTTGTCGTAGTCGAACGGCAGCACCGGGAGGCCGAGAGCGTGTCGTGCGATTTTGCGACCCTGCATCGATGCCACCGAGCTGAGCGGCATCTGGCCGGTGACATCGCCCGCCGCATAGATGTGTGGGGCCGAAGTGCGCTGGAACTCGTCCACGACGATGTAGCCACGGTCGACATCCACCGCTGCGTTTTCCAAACCGAGGTCGTCGGTGAGCGGAACCGAGCCAACTGCCAACAAGGCATGAGAACCGGCGATGACCCTGCCGTCGTCACAGTGGACCGATACTCCGGAACCGCTGACATCGACCGACTGGGCGCGGGCGCCGATGACCAGACGGACCCCCCGCTCGAGAAAGTCCTCCTCCAGCACGGCCGCAACCTCGGCGTCGCGGTGCGGGAGGATCTGCTGACGGGATACCACCAGGGTCACTTTGGAGCCCATGGCCTCGAAGATGTGGGTGAACTCGACTCCGGTGACGCCTGAGCCGACCACGATCATGTGCTCCGGCACCAACCCCAGGTCGTAACAGTCGCGCGTCGTGAGCACCTTCTTGCCGTCCACGGGCGCCCAATCGGGCACTCTCGGCTTGGACCCGGTCGAGACGAGCGCCTTGTCGAAGGAGACCTGGCGCTCGCCGTCGATGGTCTCCACGACTGCCGTTGAATGACCGGTGAACCGACCGGTCCCGCCGATCACCTCGACCCGCTGGTCGGAGAGCAGGTGGACCCAGTTCTCGTTGATGTCTGCGGTGATCTCCTTGATCCGGGCGGAGAGCGCATCCGGGTCCATCGTCGGCGGATCGTTGACGAGACCGAGGTTGACCGAATTTCGCACCGAGGTCTGACGCAGGGCGCTGGCCGCCATGGTCTTGGAAGGGATGCAGTCCCAGAGGTGGGCGGCGCCCCCGACGATGTCCTTTTCGACGAGAGTGACCCGTGCGCCGTTGGTCGCCGCAGTGGTGGCTGCCTGGGTTCCGGCAGGCCCGCCGCCGATGACTAGAAGATGGGTACTTGGGTCTGGCATGGTGGCGCCCTGACGCTACCCGGTGGGTCGATGGACGCCGAAGACCGACCGGAGGGCGTCGGAGACTTCGCCGATCGTGGCCCCGGCGAAAATCGCCTCTCTCATTGCCGGCATCAGGTTCTCGGTGCTGCGCGCCACCTCAACCACCCTGTCGAGTGTGTCTTCTACAGACCTTTGATCGCGACTCTCCCGGTGACGCCGCATGGTCTCGGTCTGTGTCGACTCGAGCTCGGGGTCCACCGCGAGCACCGGAATCGGCTCACCTCCGTCCCCGGCGAATCGATTCACACCGACGACGACCGACTCCCCTGAAGACTGTCGGCGCGCCTCCTGGTAGGCCGACTCCTCGATCTGAGACTGCATCCAGCCTTCCTCGATCGCGGCGACCGCACCGCCCATGCCCGCGATCTGGCTGATCATCTCCTCCGCCATCTCCTCGAGCTCGTCGGTGAGGCTCTCCACGAAGTACGACCCCGCCAGCGGGTCGACGGTGTTGGCTACACCCGACTCATGTGCGATCACTTGCTGTGTCCGGAGGGCCAGCAAAGCCGACTCATCGGTGGGCAGTCCCACGGCTTCGTCGAATGAATTGGTGTGCAGCGATTGGGTCCCGCCAAGCACAGCGGCGAGAGCCTGAATCGTCGTCCGCACCACGTTGTTGAGCGGTTGTTGTGCCGTGAGAGTCGACCCTGCTGTCTGGGTGTGGAACCTCATTGCCCAGGACTTGGGGTTGGCCGCGCCGACCTCCTCCCTCATGTGTCGAGCCCATATCCGCCGAGCAGCCCGGAACTTGGCCACCTCCTCGAAGAAGTCGCTGTGGCCGTTCCAAAAGAAGGACAACCGCGGTGCAAAAGCGTCGACGTCGAGCCCAGCGTCTTTCGCCGCGGACACGTAGGAGAGTCCGTTGGCGATGGTGAAGGCAAGCTCTTGGGCGGCGGTCGCTCCGGCCTCCCTCATGTGATAGCCACTGATCGAGATCGTGTTCCACTGAGGGAGATGGGCGTCGGCGTACGCGAAGACGTCGGTGACCAGCCTCATCGAAGGGCCGGGTGGGTATATGTATGTTCCTCGGGCGACGTATTCCTTGAGGATGTCGTTCTGAATGGTCCCCCGAAGACGATCACCCGGCACACCTTGCTCGTCGGCCACCAACTCGTAGAGCAATAGAAGGAGCGGCGCGGTGGCGTTGATGGTCATGCTGGTCGAGACATCTCCGAGGGGGATGCCGTCGAAGAGACGCCGCATGTCGTCGATGGTGTCGATGGCCACCCCCACTTTCCCCACCTCACCTGCCGAAAGAGCGTGGTCGGAGTCGAGGCCCATCTGGGTGGGCAAGTCGAAGGCGACGCTCAGCCCGGTCTGGCCCGCGGCGAGCAGATCCTTGAACCGTTGGTTCGTCTCATGCGCAGTCCCGAAACCCGAGTACTGACGCATGGTCCACAACTTGCCGCGGTACATGTCTGGATATGGTCCGCGTGTGTAGGGATACTCCCCAGGACGACCGATCCTGTCCTCATCGGGTGGCGTCTCATAGACGACCGCGACCTCGATGTCGCTCGAGGTGCGCCGACTTTCACTCATAACGGCAGTATCCTGACACCTGGCCAGGATCGTAGGCGGGAACTACTCGGCATCCTGGATCGTCCTAATCCCCCAGATGGCTTCATCTCTCCATGGCTAGGAAAGCCCTCATCCACCAGATCGAGGCTCGGGAACGGCGAGGCCGCTGGTTCGGCGCTCTCGCAACCCTCCTCTCCATATCCCTCCTCCTCTCCGGGTGGGTGGGCTTGTTCGCGTTCCTCGGTGCCAATTCCGCATACGGCACCTTCGAGGGGGTCGCCGACGAGTGGGTCCCCGACACCCGATCCATGGAGCTCAATCTCCCCGACCTGAGCAGGGTCAGCCGGGTGTATGCAGACTCCGGGGAGGTTCTCGCCGAGCTCCACAATGGCCGCAACTCCGAGCCGATCCCTTACGACCAGGTGCCTGAGGTCATGGTCAACGCCATCCTCGCCGCTGAGGACTCCGAATTCTTCGAACACGACGGGGTCGACTTCTCGGCCATCGTGTCGGCCGCCATCGACAACATCATCTCGGACCAGACCCGAGGCGGCTCGACCATCACACAACAGGTCGTGAAGAACGCATTCGTTGGCAATGAAGTGACGATTCGCCGGAAGGTCAACGAGGCTTTCGTCTCGGCCGAAGTCGAGCGCAGGTTCCCCAAAGAGCGGATCCTGGAGTACTACATGAACTCGGTGTACTTCGGCTCAGGGGCTTACGGGGTCAAGACAGCAGCCGAGGAGTTCTACGACAAGCCCCTGGCAGATCTTCAGATCGACGAGGCCGCCACCCTCGCCGTAATGGTGCGCAACCCTTCGCTCTACAACCCCCGCACCCGCCCGGAGTTCGCCTTGGACCGCCGTGATGACGTCATCGACGAAATGGCCACCGAGGGGATGATCACGGAGAGTCAGGCGATCAACGCCAAGAACCAGCCCCTTGGCGTGGTCGACACTCCGCCGCATCGCGGGCTCGCAGATCATGTCGTGGCCGAAGTGAGACGACAGGTGCTCAATTCCCCAGAATTCGCCTTCCTCGGGGACACGAACGAGGAGCGCATCAGAGCCGTCTTCGGTTGTCCCGCCGACGACGTCGAGTGCGAGGGTGGCGGAGGTCTACAGATCCACACGACAATCGATTTGGGCCTCCAACAGGAAGCCAACCGAATACTCAACGAGTGGCTGCCACTGCCGCCCTACGAGGACAACGTGGCGGCTTGCGCCGAGGTCTTCCCCGACTTCGAGGAGAACGAGGCCTATTACCGCACCTACGCGGAGACTCACTCATGCAAGCCCACGGGTGCGATAGCAATGGTCGACAACAAGTCTGGTGCCGTGAAGGTCATGGCCTCAGGTCTCGACTTCGAGTTCAGCCAATTCGACCTCGCCGTCCAGGGGAGGAGGAACCCGGGCTCGGCCTTCAAGGCAATCGGGCTGGCGGCCGCCCTGGAACAGGGGTTCACTCTCGGGCATCGCTGGGCAGGCACCAGCCCATTGGAGATCGAGTGCGAGTTCATCTGCTCGCCGAACGGGACCAATGTCTGGACTGTGTCCAATGCGTCCGGGAGCTCGACCGGTGTCATCACGCTGGAGGAAGCCACGTACCGCTCCGTCAACACGGTCTACGCCCAGGTGTCCCGTGACACCGGGCCAGAGAACGTGGTCGACATGGCACGGCGCATGGGGATCACCGAGGCAGCCCTGCAACCGGTGTTGTCCATCGTGCTCGGCGCGTCTGCGGTATCTCCGCTCGAAATGGCCTCGGCTTATTCCAACTTCGCCACCAATGGCGCCCACGCCGACGATTACATCGTGGCGCGCATCGTGAACAGCGACGGTGAAGTGATCTACGAACGCGAGCCTGAGATCACCCAGGTGGCAGATCCGGCGCTGTTCGCCGCAGCCCGCCGTCCCCTGGAGGTAGTGCCCACCGACTCCGGCACCGCAGCGCGCGCCGACATCGGTCGGGCCCAGGGCGGCAAGACGGGCACACATCAGAGCTATCTCGACGCTTGGTATGTCGGGTTCACCCCGGAATATTCGACTTCAGTCTGGGTGGGCTACGAGGCGGAGCAGATCCCGTTGGAGAACGTCATCATCAACGGGCAGTCTTATGCCAGGGTCTTCGGGGGGTCCGTGCCGGCACCGATCTGGGCGGAGTTCATGGCGGTCGTCATGGATGGCATGCCCGACACGGGGTTCCCATCCGATCCCGCCAACATCGAGGACTTCCTGGTGCCGCCTCCCACCGAGGTCCCCTACGTGATCGGTCTATCCCGTGGCTCGGCGATCCAGGAGATTCGAGTCGACGCCAAGCTGAATGTCAGCGTCGTGGAGATCGCCTCGCTCGAGCCTGCCGGCATCGTGGTCCGTCAGTCGATCGGAGGAGGGGCAGTTGTGCCTCAAGGGACCAATGTGACCATCTGGGTCTCCAATGGTGAGATACCCGTCGGCGAACTCCCTGACTTCACCGGCCTCACCCCCGAAGAAGCGCAGGAAGCTGCCGACGCCTTCACATCGGAAACGAACGTGCCGCTGGCTCTCGTGACCGAGGAGACACCGGTCCAGAATCCCGATCAGGTTGGCTTGGTCGTCGGCACCAACCCGCCACCTGGCACCGAGATCACCGAGTCCGCAACCGTCGTGCTCCAGATAGGCGTCCTCGCCCCTGAGGACCCTGGTGGCGGTGGTGGCGGCAACGGCGGCGGGGGCGGGGGCAACGGTGGCGGTGGCGGTGGCGGCGGCGACGGCTAGAAGAAGTTTCGCGCACTGCCTTACGGGGGTTGACGGTATTTAACGGTACTTGTAATTGTCTACGGTATGAGAACCGGAGCACCTGCAAGTGGCCAGAATCGTCCTCCGATCGATAGCGCCGTGGGGCCTGCAGGTGCTCCGGTTCGTCCGACCGCCAGAGTCCGACCCATCGTGCCGGTCCGCCTCATCCCGACCGAAGACGGTCTCGCAGCGTCTGATCCTTATGTACGCAGGTTCTGGGTGGCCGCCTTGGGTCCCGGTGCGATCGCGGAGCTGCTTCGCATGGTGAACGCTGCCGGGAAGGGGGAGGAAGTGCGGCTGCCCAGACATCTCCCCCAATTGATACGGGCCGGGTTGGTCGAGGTTGTCGAGGGCTCCTTGGCTGTAGTCGAGCGCATCCCTCTCGTCCCTCCGGAGATGCGGTGGAGATTCCCTCCCGACGTGGCCGCACAACACGCGGCGTGGGTGCAGGTGCGATCCTGAGCTCAGCGTCGAATGGCCAACAAGGCCATCAGACCGAGAGCGGTCACCTCGCCGGCCACGAACGCAAAACCGACCCGTGAGTCTGGGGTTCCGGTGGCAACCACCAACACGATGGCTCCAACGAGCAGCCCTCCGAGCCAGGCCCACGAGAGACGAGCGGTGCGACCCTCGGCAACAAGGACCTGACTAGCGATCTGTGCCGTGGCCGCTGCCATGACTCCGGCA
>Ga0307505_10001569_pt1 | contig 17926 bp, 18 predicted proteins | sample 23_S_MG_FD_202183 | JGI IMG/M metagenome (GOLD analysis project Ga0307505, IMG submission 202183) | Soil microbial communities from Populus trichocarpa stands in riparian zone in the Pacific Northwest, United States - 23_S | ecosystem: Environmental > Terrestrial > Soil > Riparian zone > Trees...
CTACCATATACCACCTACCCTCTACTCCAACATCAGCTCCGTCGTCTTCTCAACGCTGCGCCCGGTGACGCGATCGCGGACGCGGAGGGTGAGCTCGTAAAGCCCGGGCTGCTGCCCGCCTGCGTCGATGACGACGTACTGCGCGTCGTCGGGCGCCATGCCCTGCGACTCGGCCTCCGCGCCGACGCCGCGACGGCGCCCGCCGAAGGCCCGGCGCACCACGCCGGCCAGCCCGCCGCCGCGATCTCGCGGCACCAGCTCGGCCTCGACGTCGTAGGTGGTCTGCCCGTCGCGCACGCCGAGCCTGTAAACCTCGAAGTAGACGTAGATCGGCCGGGAGGCGGGGAAGACCCCCCACGGCGCCGGCCGAATCGACAGACCGTTGCGGACGACGTAGCCCGGCACGCCCGTCCGCGCCGATTCCTCGACGCCGTACGCCAGCATCAGGTCCGAAAGGGCGAGCTGGGTGCCTCCGAAGTCCGGGGCGGTGATAGCGCGCCGCTGCGCGCCGGCCGCGCCGCCGCCGACGGTCTCGAACTCGAGGGAGATGATGTAGTTGCCGGGCGCGGCGCGGAGCGGCTGGGTATCCGTCCACAGCCGCGTGCCGCCGAACGACTCGATCTGGTCGCCGCGCAGGCCGTAGAGCATGCGCCGGCGCTCGGCCATCACGTCCCGATTCTCGGCGACGAGGAAAGCGCCGGTGCGAACCGGCATGTCGACGACGCCGTTCGAATCTGGCACCGCCTCGGCCGTTAGGGGCACGCCGTAATGGACGTAAAGGTCGGTGCGGCCATCGTCCGCCCGGAACGCGGTGACGCGGTACGGTAGCTGCACGGCCCGACCCGGCGGCTGGTAGATGTAGCGCTCGGGGGTCTCACGCGCGATGGCTCGGGCACGCAGCACGTAGTCCTGGCGCTCGACCGCGCCGGCGCCGAGCGCCGCGAAGAGGTCCGCCGGCGGACTGTAGAGCCTGAATTCGCCGTTGCGCTGCGGGTCCTCGAAGACCAGCCGGAAGTCGCCGTAGTCCCAGACGTTGAACAGGTTGCTCTGCTGCTCGGTAGGGCTCGGCGCGAAGCCGAACGTCCGTCCCTCGGCGTACTCCAGGGCCTCCTGGTACCCCACGATGAGCACGTCGGATAGGGGCTGGCCGTAGCGCACGTAGACCTCGCCGCGCTCGGTGCGCCGGCCGGGGAGCCCTAGGTCGTCCGACGCGAACATGAGGTCCGCGTACGCGACGCGCGAGTAGTGCTCCAGGCGCCGAGCGTTGTAGGGCGTCAGGAAGCGCGGGTTCTGCGCCGTCCAGAACCTCCGCGCGACATCAGCGGAGTCCGCGCGGTAGGCGCCGAGCTCGTCGGGCCGCAGGAAGGAACCGATGTCTTCGTATGCCGCGCGCATCGCCGCGGGCATTCGCTCCAGGGCCTCGCGGAAAGCCAGGTCGGACTGCTCTTCCTGGCGGGCTCGGTGGTGGGCCAGCCCCAGGTACAGCCAGGGCGTCGCCTCCTCCGGGAAGAAGGTGGCCATCTGGACCAGCATCGGCAGAGCGTCGCTGTAGCGGCCTGCCAGCGCGAAGAGCTTCAGCAGGTGGTCGTACACCACGCGCCTGCGCGGGTCAGCCGTAAGCGAGGCGCGCAGGTGAGCCACCGCGCCCCCGTACGCGGCGTCGGCCCGCGAGGAGAGATCCTGAATGAGAACGCCCTGGCTCTGGATCGATGCCAGGTCGAAGCGGTCGTTAGGCGAGAGTGCGGTCTGGGGGCTGTAGTCGAGGGGGTCGCCCGGATCCGTCGTCATTACATCGTTCGGATCCATCCCCGGCTCCATCTCCGGCAGTCCTTCCGGCGTTTCCAGCGCGAAGCCACTGCCCGGGATTACGGCTCGCAGCTGGCCGGCGCGCCGGAACGACGCCCCCGGCAGCGCGACCGCGTTTCGGTACAAGAGGAAGTCCCGCACGTAGTAGCTGCCCAGCTCCTCGTGGGCGGTACCGTGCGTGGAGTCGATCTCCAGGATCCGCCGCGCGAGTTCGAGGCGCCGGCGCAGGCGCGACATCTCCTGGAGGAAGTTCCAGGAATCGGTGCGAAGCTGTTCGAGCTCCGCGACCATGTAGGCGAGGTTGTCGGGCTCCAACCGTCGCGCTCGTCCGATCAGCTGGCCCGCGCGGCCCTCCTCGCCCCTGCGGAAGAGTGTCCGCGCGAGTATGAAGTGCGCTTCCGCGTGATCAGGGTCGACCACAACGGCCTCCTCGAAAGCGCGCAGCGCGTCGTCCTCCCTTCCCTCCTGCAGCGCCTCCTGCCCCTGGTCGACGAGCTCATCGGCACGCCCCGCCGCAGCAGGCTGCGCGGTGGCGCCGGCCGCGCCGAACGCGGCGGCCAGCGCGACGAGAAGTAGCGGACGGGAGGGGATGGACGGCATTCGGGGTGGATACGGTACGACCATACCCTGGGCTCCCGACTGCGCAAAATCAGCGCCGCCGGCGCGGCACGTTCCGAACGCCGGCGTAGCCGGTCAATCCCATTCGGCATGCACCGTCGTCATCCGCCTCCCGGCGGCAGCACTCGGGCGAACCGGCGCCGACCCACCTTGAGCACGAATGGTGCCTCCGCGGCCGTCTCCACCACGCGCGCCGGGTCGTCCACACGCTCGCCGTCGATCCAGACGGCGCCCTGCGTCACGAGCCGGCGCGCCTCGCCGTTCGACGAGGCCATGCCCGCCAGGCGGATGAGGTCGAGCACCCCCATCGCCGGTGCCGGAGCGACGAAATCGGGCATCTCGTCCGGTACCTCCTTCTGGACGACCGTGCGCTCGAAGTGCTGACGCGCCTGGCCGGCGGCCTCCTCGCCGTGGTACATCGCCACCAGGCGGTAAGCCAGATCGTGCTTGGTGTCGCGCGGGGCCGATTCCGCTTGCTCCTTCCACACCGGAAGCTGGTGGTCCGGAACATCTGAAGCGAGCTCCACCCAGCGGTAGATCAGGCTGTCAGGGATGGAAAGCGTCTTGCCGTAGACATCGGACGGCGCCTCGGTCAGCCCGATGTAGTTGTCCAGCGACTTCGACATCTTCTGGACGCCGTCGGTCCCCTCGAGGAGCGGCATAGTCACCGCGACCTGGGGGTCCTGGCCGTCGGCCTCCATGAGGGCACGCCCCACGAGCAGGTTGAAGGTCTGGTCGGTACCGCCCAGCTCGACGTCCGCGCCCAGGTGGACGGAGTCCTGGCCCTGGGCGAGCGGGTAGAGGAACTCGTGTATGGCAATCGGCTCTCCGGACTTGAAGCGATTCTCGAACTCATCGCGCTCCAGCATCCGGGCCACCGTGTACTTCGAAGCGAGGCGGATGACGTCCGCGAAGGTCATTGCGCCGAGCCACTCCGAGTTGTAGACGATCGTCAGCTTCTCCGCCGTGGTGTCGAGGACGTGCGCCGCCTGGTCGAAGTAGGAGCGGCCGTTCTCACGCGTCTCCTCGACGGAGAGCGGCGGGCGCGTCTTGCTCTTCCCGGAAGGGTCGCCGATCATGCCCGTGAAGTCGCCCACGATTAGCACGGCGCGGTGCCCCAGGTCCTGGAACTGCCGCATCTTCCGCAAGACGACAGCGTGCCCCAGGTGCAGATCGGGGCGGCTGGGGTCGCAGCCGAGCTTCACCAGCAGCGGCTCGCCCGCCTCATGCGACTTCCGGAGCTTCGCCTCTAGCCCGTCGACGGGAAGGATCTGTGCTACGCCTCGGCGCAGTACGGCCAGCTGATCGGCGACAGGGCGGAAGGTCATGGGTGGGAGCCTGTCGGCTGTCGGCTGTTGGCTGTCAGAGATCAAGCTGGCAGGAGGCAGCGTGCCCTGGCACTCCACCGCATGAATCCGAACCGCCGACGAGCAATGAGTTGCTGCTGATAGCTGACCGCTGAGATCTGATAGCCGACTGATTTTTGAGCCCTGCAAGCTGCACACGAAACGCTAGTCGTCCCCACTCTTCCCTCCCTTCATCACGCGATCCAGCCGGCGCTTCTCGTCGCGCTCGGCGACGGTCGCGCGCTTGTCGTGCAGCTTCTTGCCCTTCCCCAGCGCGAGGGACAGCTTGGCGCGGCCGGACTTGAAGTATATCTCGAGAGGCACGAGAGTAAATCCCTTCTGCTCGACTCCCTTCGCCAGACGGCGCATCTCGTCGCGGTGCAGGAGCAGCCGGCGCGGGCGCGTGGGCTCGTGGTTGCTGTAGCCGCCATGCGTGTAGGGAGCGATGTGCGCATTGCGAAGCTCGAGACCGCCGGACGTAACGGCAACGAAGGCCTCGTGGAGGTGCGCCTGGCCGGCGCGAAGCGACTTCACCTCGCTGCCAGTGAGCACCAGGCCGGCTTCCGCGGGCTTCTCGAGGTGGTACTCGTGGCGGGCGCGCCGGTTGGTGGCCGCGACCTTGACGGCAGGGGCGTCGGTCATTGCTACGCGCCTGCGCCGGGCAGTGCCGGCAGGTCCGCCAACGCGCCATGGAAGAAGAGGTGGCCGGCGAACTCCTCCAGTCCGGCGTGGCCGTAGCCGTCGAGGGTGAACTGCCAGCCGTCGGGCGGGAGCGCGGCGCGGGCCGCCGCGCCGAGTGGAGCGAGATCGCCGGCGCCGAGTGCGCCGGCGCGTGCCGCGAGCAGGGCCCAGGCGAAGGGCCGCGTCGTGAGCTCCAGCCACTCGGTACCGATGTCCACAACCAGCGTGTCCGCTGCCCGCATGTCCAGGTCGTCGTGCGACGCGAGCGCCGCCTCGTTCCCCGCCAGGCGCTCCGATAGCGATGCCCCGGGAACCGCGGCTGCGAATGCCGGCTGGGCCCCGTAGTGCTCCCGCAGGAGAATCGCCGAGAGAAGGGCCTCCTGTGCGTACCGCGGGTCGAAGGCGACCGAGCAGACGTCGTGCATCGGGCCGCGCACCACCAGCGCGAGCTCCGGGCTCGCCTCACCTACCAGCGCTACACCGGGTACCAGCTCGAAGTCACCGGGCTCGCGGAGAACCTGGAGCGTCGGCACCAGGGCTACGTCGACGTCCTCCGAGGCCAGTGCCGGAAGCGCCGCCCATGACGGCGCCTCGACGATGTCGGCGTGCGGCGCCAGCGCGCGTCCGAGCGCGCGGGCGGGTTCGGCTGACCAGACGAGCAGGCGCATCGGGACTTGCGGCGCACCGGGGATCGGCCGCCGCCGGCGCGCGCCGCGCCCCCGCGCCGGTCTTACTTCGCTGCGCTGGCGCGCGTGTCGACGCGCATGCGCTCCTTGATGCGTGCCGCCTTGCCGCGGAGGCCGCGCAGGTAGTAGAGCTTCGCGCGCCGGACGTCGCCGAATCGGACGACCTCGATGCGGGCAATCTTGGGCGAGGCGTACGGGAAGACGCGTTCGACACCAACGCCGTTCGAGATCTTGCGGACCGTGAACGTCTTCGACGCGCCGCCGTGCTTGATGGCGATGACGACGCCCTCGTAGCGCTGGATGCGCTCCTTGCTGCCCTCGACGACGCGCACGTGCACGCTGACTGTGTCGCCCGGCCCGAAGTCGGGGTGGTCGTCGCGGATCTGCGTCGCCTCGACGAGCTGCATCAGGTCGGTTGCCATGGCGGTAGAGATGGTCTGTGCGGCCGGCGGCCGGCGGGGTTCGGAGGAGCCGGGGCGCCGGCGGTCGGGTCGAGGCGAGCGCTGAGCGGAAATCCGCCCGGGCGCAGCCCGGAAGCTACGGAGTGCCTGTGCCCACCGGGCCCGACCCGTTGGCCTCTACGATTCTTCGCGGTCGTCCGGCGCCAGCAGGTCCGGCCGGCGCCGGCGCGTACGCTCGACGCGCTGCGCCTCGCGCCAGGCGTCGACGGCCGCGTGGTCGCCGGAGAGCAACACGTCGGGGACGCGCAGGCCGCGGTAGTCCGGTGGACGCGTGTACGCCGGCGCGTCGAGGAGACCGTCCTGGAAGGAGTCGGACATCGCGCTGCCGGCGTCGGAGATCACGCCCGGCAGCAGACGCACGATGGCGTCGACAAGCACCAGCGCCGGCAGCTCGCCGCCCGTGAGAACGTAGTCGCCGATGGAGACCTCGATTGTGAACAGCGACTCGCGCGCGCGCTCGTCGACGTTCTTGTAGTGGCCGGCGAAGAGTAGCAGGTTGTCGGCTAGCGAGAGCCGGTTGACCAGCGGCTGATCGAGTCGCACTCCGTCGGGCGTCAAGAAGATGACCTCGTCGTAGCGCCGGCGCGACGCGAGGTCCTCGATCGCCGCGAAGACAGGCTCCGGCTTGAGCACCATCCCCCCTCCCCCTCCGTAGGGAAGGTCGTCTACCTGCCGGTGCTTGCCCTCGGCCCACTCCCGGAGGTCGTGGACGTCGATCTCGACCAATCCCCGCTCACGCGCCCGCCCGACGATCGATCCGTCCAGCGGACTCCTGACCAGCTCAGGCAGCGCGGTGACGAGGTCGATGTGCATGGTGGGGATCGGGGATCAGGAATCGGGGATTCCGACGCGCGTTGGGCTGGGCGGTTTGCGAAGAGAGCCAGGGCGATGCAAGCCTCTATACCTCCTGCCTGCATGGTCTGCCCGCTAATCCCTCGTCCCCAATCCCGAATCCCGTCACACAACAAACATCCCTTCCGGCGGGCGGGCGAGCAAGCGGCCGGCGGCGGTGTCGACGTCGACGATGAACTCGGGCACGTCGGGCAGGAGGACGTCGGGTGCGCCGGCGCGGGCGACGACCAGCAGGTCCTGGGCGACGGCCTCGAGGACGTCCGCGACGCGGCCGAGGACGGTGCCGTCGTCGGCGTGGACGACCTCCAGTCCGACAAGATCGTGGACGTACAACTCGCCCTCCGCGAGCGCCGGCAGTTCGGCCTCGTCGGCGTACACAGACGCGCCGGTTAGCGCCTCCGCCGCGTCGCGGCCGGCGATTCCCTCCAGGGCGACCAGCGCGACCACCTTCCCCTTCGGGAACTGGTACCGCACGCCGGCGACGCGGTACCGACGCGCGGCGGCCGGCGAGGCACCCACGAAGAGGTGCTCGACGGTCTCCAGCCGCGCCGGGTCGTCAGTGACGGGGTGGACCCTCACCTCGCCGCGCACGCCGTGGGCGCGGCCGCAACGGCCCATGAGGAGGAGGTTGTGCATGGGTTCGGTAGCTGTCCGCTGTCAGCCGTCGGCCCTCAGCTGTCAGCAATGCCCCCGCTCGTGGTCGTCCGCCGACAGCCATACAGCCGACAGCTGATAGCTGATAGCGGAAAGCCGAGTGCCACTACCCCTTCAGTTTCGCCACCATCACCTCAAACCCCTCCTCGTCCCCGGCGGCGAGGAGTGCGGCCTGCTCCGCCCAGGTCTCCTCATTGGCGACGCCCTCGGAGGCCTCGCTGCCGGAGGCGATGGCCGCGCGTAGAGCCTCCACGTCGGCAGCGGCGACCGCTGCGAACGTCGTGAGTCCTGCGCCGGCGAGCGCCTCGGCGAACTTCTTCCCGACTCCGTGGAGGCGTGCCAGGTCGTCGGTGGCCGGGGCGGCCGCGTCGATGGCAGCCTCTTCGGCCGCGGGGCCGTCCTCGGTGGCCGCTTCCTCGAGGGCGGTCTCCGCGACAGACTCCTCCTCGACGGCGACCTCCATCTCAGCCTCGACCTCGGCCGGCGCCTCTTCGACTGCCTCCTCGACGACCGGCGCCTCCTCGACGGCAGCCTTGGCGGCCGGGGCCTCCTCAACCCCGGCCGGCGCCTCCTCGACGCGCGCCTCATCCTCGACGGCAGCCTCGGCGCCCGGCGCGACAGCGGCCTCCGCAGCCGGCACCTCCTCAACAGCAGCATCAGCGGCAGGCGCCTCGGCGGCAGCCTCAGTGGCCGGCGCTTCCTCGGCGGCAGCCTCGGCGACCGGCGCGTCCTCAATGGCAGCCTCAGTGGCAAGCGCTTCGTCGGCGGCGGCCTCCGCGGCCGGCGCGTTGTCGGCGGCAGCTTCCGCGGCCGGGGCGTCGTCGGCGACCGGCGCGTCGACGGCCTCCGCACGCGCCGTGCGCTCGGCGGCGTCGCTGTCGGCGCGCTGGCGCTCGAGATCGGCCTCGCGCTTCGCACGGTCCTCGGCGGCCTTCTTCGCGCCGGCGGCCGCGTCGCGGCGCTCGACCTCCAGGGCCTGGCGCCGGCGCTCGGCGGCCGTCGCCGTGGTCGTGCCGGCGGCCTCGCGGTGGGCCTTAAAGTCGGCCACCGCCTGCGCGACGTCCTCCTCGCTGGCGCCCTTGCGCTCCATGTGGAGGCGCAGCAGGTAGCCCTCCTTGCGGAGCAGGCTGTTGGCCGTCTCCGACGGCTGCGCACCCTGGCGCAGCCAGTACAGCACCCGCTCCTCGCGCAGCGTCACGCGCGTGGTCTCGCCGAGGGGCTCATAGCGACCAAGGCTCTCGATGTAGCGCCCGTCGCGCGGGCTGCGGGCGTCGGCGGCGACGAGAGCGTAGACGGGGGCCTTCTTGCGGCCCATCCGGCGGAGGCGGAGTTTGACTGCCATGATGCTGGTTACTTGTGAGGGCGATGCATTCATCGCCGCGAGGTGGTCGTTAGCAGAGGTTCATGGTGATGAATGCATCGACCCTAAGCTGTCGCCCATCGGCCTCATCGTCGGCCCTGCTGTAGCTGAGCGAGGTCAATGTTCCGGCCCTTGCCGGTGAGCCGCGTCATCGTCTTCATCACCTTCCGCATTTCGCGGAACTGCTTGAGTAGCTGGTTGACGTCCTGTACCTGGAGGCCCGCGCCGGTGGCGATGCGCTGGCGCCTGCTGCCGTTGATACGGTCCGGTTCCGCGCGCTCGAGCGGCGTCATCGAGAGGATGAGGGCCTCGATGTGCGTGAACGCGTCTTCCTTGACGTCGACGTCCTTGATGGCCTTTCCGATGCCGGGGATCATCCCAAGGAGGTCCTTGACGGACCCCATCTTCTTGATCTTCTGGAGCTGCTCGTAGAAATCCTGGAGGTCGAACTCGGAGCGCGCCAGCTTCCGGTTGAGTTTCTCGGCCTCCTTGACGTCGAACTGCTCCTGCGCCTTCTCGACGAACGACACGATGTCGCCCATCCCGAGGATGCGCTGGGCGAGCCGGTCCGGGAAGAACTCGGTGAGGGCGTCGAGCTTCTCGCCGACGGACGCAAACTTGATGGGCTTCTCGACGACGCTGCGGATCGAGAGCGCCGCGCCGCCGCGCGTGTCGCCGTCGAGCTTCGAGAGGACGACGCCGTCGATGTTGAGCTGGTCGTTGAACGCCTTGGCCGTGTTGACCGCGTCCTGCCCGGTCATCGCGTCGACCACGAACAGCGTGTCGTCGGGCGAGACGGCGTTCTTGATGGCGACGACCTCGGCCATCATCTCCTCGTCGACGTGCAGGCGGCCGGCGGTGTCGACGATGACGACGTCGCGGCCGGTCTTGCGCGCCTCCTGGACCGCCTCGCGGGCGACGCGGACGGCGTCCTTCAGCGGCACTCCGTCCGGGCCGGCAATGGTGTACACCGGCACGCCGACCTGCGTCGCGAGCGACTTGAGCTGGTCGACCGCGGCCGGCCGGTAGACGTCGGCCGCCGCTAGCAACGGATTGCGGCCTTTCGCCTTGAGGAACTTCGCGAGCTTGCCGACGAACGTGGTCTTGCCGGATCCCTGCAGGCCGGCGACGAGGATGACCTGCGGGAGTCCCTTCGGCTTGTTAAGCTCGACGTGGACGTCCCCCAGCAGGAAGACGAGCTCGTCGAAGATGAGCTTGACGAAGAGCTGTCCCGGCGAGACGGCCGTGAGTACGCCCTCGCTAAGGGCCTTCTCCTTGACGCGGTTCGTGAAGTCCCGCGCGACCTGGTAGTTGACGTCGGCGTCGAGGAGCGCGCGGCGCACCTCGCGCATCGTCTCGGCGATGTTGAGCTCGTTGATGCGGCCCTCGCCCTTGACGGACTTGAGGGCAGCCTCCAGCTTTTCCGAGAGACTCTCGAACATGTAGGCTCGGTAGGGACGGGGTTTCGCGCGGGATGCGCGCCGGCGGGGCGGGGCCGCAATCGGGCGCGCGATGCGCCGGAGGGGACGGCCGTACCCCGGACGGTGGGTCCGAACGGGCAGGCGCTGAAATTACAGGGGTGAAGGGTGAAGTGTGATGGGTGAAGGGTGAAGACCTGGTGGGGAGAGACAGCCCCTGAGCTTGCGCCGGCCGGCGTGACGCCCTACGTTGCGGACCGACCCGCCGGACAGCCCATGCGCTCCTGGAGCGGTCTTGTACCACTACTCGTTCTTGCGGTGCTCGCCGATCGGCCGGCCGGCGCGCAGCCGCACGTGGAGCGCGCCGGGCCGATCCCACTAGCGCGCGGGGCGGACCTCTTCGACCTGTCCGTGAGATCGCGCAGTGGCCAGAGCGGGCCAGTTGTGCCTGATACGACCAGCCCGTGGCGTTACTACCCGTTGGGCGTCGGCGACGCGTGGGAATACCATGACTTCGCGAACGGGCTGGACGTAGTGCGGTTCGTGGCCGCGGAGGAGTTCTACGAGGGTCGACGCTACGCAGTCGTCGTCGAGATGTACGAACCGCCAGGTTTTGCGGCGACCTGGCGTCGTGCGGGAGGGGACCCTCGACTTCGGTTCGACACAACGACCGCGCGCGTTTACGAGTACAACGAGGGCAACGAAATCCTGTGGGAGCCCTGCCCTTTCGACGCACCATTCACGGGCTCCATCGCCTGCCGGCGCCCCGACCACCTGGCAACAATGAGCGGGGATTACGACGAGGTGCTCATATTTCCTGAGGGAGAACCGCCCGGACACGCTCGTTACTGCTGTGAAGCTGTACGACCTCTTTCCCAAGTTTGAGATCTTTTCGTACGCGGCCGACCTCGGGATGCTCTACCGCGAGGACGAATCCCGGGAGCAAGGGCTTTACTACGCCCGCGTTGATGGCGTGGAGTATGGGCGGCCTCGCCATCCCGTTCCGACCGAGACCGCGCCCGTCGTTACGTCGGAGGGCCGCGCCCTCCGCATAAGCCCGAACCCCGCCCGCGGCCCTGCGACGGCCAGCTTTTCTCTCAATCGGCCGGGGGGTGCACGTCTCGATGTGTTTGACGCGACGGGCCGGCGACTGCTCACGCTGGACCTGGGGCTATGGCCCGCCGGCCGCCACCATGCCCCTCTCCAATTGCCGGAACTCCCTTCCGGTCTTTACATCGTTCGCTTATCGACGGCCTCCGGGACCGTCACGCGACCTATCACGGTGCTGGACTGACTCCGGCCCAACCCGGCGACCGGCGTCACGGGCCTGCCCCTCTCGCTGCCGGCCCCGGCCGACGTGCAGTCTGCGGCTTACGACGTGCTCGGCCGGCACAGTGCGGGTCCTACCTGCAGGACTCCTAAAGGCCGGCGTGCACGACCTCTCGCTCGACGGCGCCGGCCTCGTGCCCGGTGTCTACGTCGTGCGCGTCGTGGTCGACCGCGACCGGCCGCTCACTCGGCGAGTCACCGTCGTGCGCTGACAGAGCGGCCAGCGCCTGCCGGATTCGTCTCAGTATTGGCGCTCGGGCCCTCGCGCGGGGAGGTGGTAGAGGTGCCCGCCGGCCGCGCGCCGGCGCGATGAGCTATGCGCCAGGTCCGGGGAGCCGTGCGGCCTGCACCTCCCCCCTGCCTATGCCCGCTGCAGGCTGCCAGCTGCCAGCCCCAAGCCCCGAGCCCCAAGCGCCGAGCCATGCCCTCCCCCTGGTGGTCCTTTTCCCTCGACCCCGCCGCCCGCGCCGACGCCGGCCGCGCGCGGCTGACCGACGACGCCGGCCGGCCGCTCGTTCATGCGCCCGCAAGGGCCGCCGGTCAGGGCTCGAGTGCCGAGCGTGGCTCGAGCTCGAACGCCTGACCGCCGACGACGCGGCCGCCGCTGAAGGCGGCGGGGAGAAAGCGGTGCCCGCGATTGCGCCGGCCGGCGTGACGCCCTACGTTGGGGGCGGACCCGCCGGGAAGCCCATGCGCTGCTGCAGCGGTCTTATAGCGTTACTCGTTCTCACGCCGGCGCTCGCATGCGGGCTGGCCCGCGCGCAGGCGCCCATACAACGTGGCGGAACGATCCCGCTCGCACGCGGCGCCGACCTACCGGATGGGTTTATTTCGGACGTGCGCCGCGGCCCGGCTGTACCCGACACGACAAGTCCGTGGCGCTACTACCCCCTCGGCGTCGGAGACCAGTGGGAGTACTATGACTTTGCGCAGGGCCTCGACTACGTCCGGTGGGTGGCCGCAGAAGAAATGCACAACGGTTGGCGCTACGCCCTTGTTTACGAAGGGCACGTCCCACCGCCGCGAGGACTCAACGGGACAGGTGGGGGCCTTTGGATCCGATTCGACATGACCAGCGCGCAGGTTTACGCGCGCGACGAGGGGGACGAGTTTCTGTGGGAACCTTGCCCCTTCGCAGCGCCCTTCGTCGGATTTGTCGTTTGTCGCCACCCCGACTTCGTGGCGACCATGGGCGGTGGCTACGAACAGTTGCTCGTGTTTCCGGAGGGCGCCCCGCCGGACACGCTCGTCACGGCGGTCAAAACTTACGACCAGACCCCATCCAGCTGGTATGACATTCGATCCTTCGCCGCCGATCTCGGGCTGATCTACCTCGAAGACGAGTTCCGGGAGCTTGGGCTCTTTTACGCCCGGATCAATGAGGTTGAGTATGGAAGGTCCCGGCATCCTGTCTCGGTTGAGCCCGAACCAGAAGGCAGCGCAGATTCGGAACTCTATTTGATAAGCCCGAACCCCACACGCGGATACGTCACGGCGTATTTCGCGGTCGATCACGCGGGACCGGGCCTGATAGATGTTTTCGATGTGATCGGCCGTCGCGTGCTCACGCAAGCCGTGGGGCCGCTGGTCAGCGGCGATCATCGCGCCGCCGTTGACCTGTCCGCGCTCGCTCCCGGTACCTACATCCTACGCTTCTCGACATCTGCCGGGGCTGACACGCGGCTCGTGAACGTGATCAACTAGTCCATCTTCCTCTCGCGAATAGGCGTTCGCCATGAAGTCAGTCGTATCCCTCCTGGTCATAGGCACGATTGTGTACAGCGGACAAGCAGCGCAGGCTCAGGAGTTCTATTGCGCGGCGACGGACTCGACGACTCCGGTTGTACCCGCCGGCGTCTGCGACCAGGTACGGGCGTCGCGTTCGCCGACACAGTCCGCGCGCTAGTCGTGCTCGTGCGATTCCCCGATGATCACGTGGACCACCTCGAGTGGCCAAACGAGGACGCGCAGGGAAATCCGATCCCCTACAACGTTCTCCCCGCGTTCGCTCACACTCTCCTTGAAGAGGACTCCTCGGTTGTTCGTGCCAACTTGCTCTCACCGGCCGACTCGTCGCTGTCCGCATACTTCATTCACCAGTCGCACAATGGCCCCTGTGGCCCCCACGTGCTCTTCGGAGAGGTGTGGCAGGAGGTAATCGTACCCGACGATCCGATGTCTGGCTACTACCTTCGGGGAGCCAACACGCGGGGTTTCGGGCATCTGACTGAGGATATCCTCCGCAGTGTTCGCCGGTCGCCCGAGTCGGTAACCTGAACCGGGGGGCGCCCCCGGGGTCCGAGGCTGCTGCGGATTCCTAAGGCAAACCAAACGCCGGTGTCGTGTTGTCGGTCACTTGGATCGGTAATCTGAACCGGGGGGCGCCCCCGGTCGGTCACCCGCACCCGCTCGCTGCCTCTGCGAGCGGTAGCTGGCAGCCGCCAGCAAGCCCGCGGCCTCTAGCCCGCAGGCCATTATGCCCACGCTCATGCCCGACGCCTGGTGGTCGTTCTCGCTCGATCCCTCCGCCCGCGCCGACGCCGGCCGCGCGCGGCTGACGGACGACGCCGGCCGGCCGCTGGTTAACCCGCCAGGCGAGGGAGGCCGGCTGGGCTTGCGCTACGCGGAATACTTGGAGTTGGACAGCCTCGTCGGCGCCGGCGCGCCGGCATCGACGGTGCCGGACGAGCGCGCGTTCCTGGTGATTCACCAGCTCTGCGAGGTCGCGTTCAAGCTGATGACGTTCGATCTGACGGTCGTGGCGCGGACGATGGAGGCACTGCTGGAGGCGGATGAAGCGCGATTTCGCGCACTCATCGAGGAACCGCTGCCGGACGACCGCGGCCCGGACCCCTTCTGGCGGCCGGCCATGACCGCAGCCGCGCGGCTGCGCCACACCGCTCGCAGGGTGCTGCCGTCGTTCATGCCCTACGTCGGCATCGGCGACCACGGCGACGTGCTCTTCTCAAGCCTCGAGTACGCCCTGTTCCGCGACTTCCTCGCGCCGGCCAGTGGGTTCCAGTCGGCCCAGCTCCGGCTGATCCAGCGCGCGCTCGGCCGCGGACCGCTGTTCGACCTGCCGGTGTTTCCCGGCGACACGATCAGCCGGCATTACCGCGGGTGCCCCGCCGGCCACATGGCCCTCACGGACGATCTCTTCCTTGGCCAGGCGCGGGCCACGGCCTACCCCGGCGACGACGCCCCGCCGGCCGCCGCCGCCCGGCTCGACGATCTCGCGCACGCCGTACTGGCGCGCGTCGGCGACGGCGGCGACGGTGACGCACCGCCGGTTCGCGAGATCACGTCGGCCGACGTCGAGCGGGTGGTCGGGCGGTTCCGCGCGACCCTCGGCCCCGACACCGAGCCGGCGCCGGCCGAGCGCTTCCGCCAGGCACTGGAGGACGCCGCGGCGACCGAGAACCGTCGGCGTGCCGATCTCGCGCCGGCCCGGCGCGGCGCCGGCGCGCTGCTGGACCGGCCTCCGTCGTGCCTGTCGTTCGTCTTGGACCGCATCGCGATGACCGACGCGGCGCTGCACGGGCAGGAGGCGCGCAGCTTCATGAGCGTCCACCGCCGCGCCGTCCGCCGCCACGTGCCCGACGACTCCGGCACCGGCGGCGGCGGCATGCCGTACCTCGTCACCAGCCAGCGTTTCCTGTTGCCGCTCTTCCCCGCGCTCGTCGCCTACGCGGACCTGGCGGAGGGACTCGAGCACGCGGAGGACTCGGAGGCGTGGTGAGGGGAGTGGCCGTGGGCTGCGGCAGTCGGCTGTGGGCTGCCGGCTGTCAGCTGTCAGCTGTCGGCTCCCGGTGGTTGGGCGGCCTACTCGCAGCCCGGCGGAGAGCCGAGAGCCGACAGCCGATAGCCCGCTAAAACCTCGATTCCATAATGAAATACTGGTTACTCGAGTAGCACGTCCCCACGACCTTCAGGCCGGCGTCGTCCTCAACGTAGACCGCGTGGCCGGCGCCGGTGCAGCCGGCCGGCACGCTGCCCGCCTCGCTCGAAACCAGTGCGCCGGCCGGCGTGAGCTCGGCCTCCACCAGCGATCCCGTTGCGAAGCCGGTCGTCACGAGGGCGACGTTGCCGTTGTCCAGCACCCGCAGATCCAGGTCGACCGGGTCGCCCGGCGCGCTCACGGTGGTCGTTGCCGTGACGGAACTGGCGCCGTCCCACAGGAAGATGGCCACCTGGTCCGCGCCGAACAGCGTAACGCCACACAGCGCGTTGCCCCCGGCAACCGTGACGCAGCGGAGCTTCCGCGCGTCGAGGCCTAGAGTCAGTACTGTCGTCGACGCACTCCCGTCGCGCTGATTCAGCCACACCCGGCTCTCTACGCCACGAGTCAGCAGCAGTATTGGAGGCGGCCCCCCCAACCCGGGCGCAATCAACGTTTCCTTTGTGTAGGCGGACACCAGCTCGCCGTTCGTCGGATACGTCACGTGTTCGGACGCCAGGAGGTATGCGTTCGACGGGGCGTCGAACTCGACGAAGCGTACGCCCGACCCGGGCTGTACCAGCGTAATCACATCGCTGACAATCGCCCCCCCCGCGGGGAACGCATCATAGGCCGTTCCGAATCCGATCTGAGTGGGCGTGAAGGACCCGTTGATGACGTTCTGAACCGCGTATCCGCCGCTTCCGAAGGCCACGAACCCGCCTGTGCTCGACACGCCGGGGGGATCCTGGCTGGCCGCCGCCACGCCGAAGAAGGGGCCGCCGCCGAGGCCGACGGGCTGGTGCAACACGTCGCCCGTGATCAGGTCGATCGCTGCCCAGCCGGTCGATCCCCAAAGTGCGGCAACGTACCGGCCGGTCCATGGCCCGAACGCGGTCGAACCGGACGGGCCCGGGGTGATAATCTGAAGCCCTTCCGGCTGAGAAAGAGGGGATCCGCGCAGCCCCGTCGGCAGCGACGAGCCGGAAGGCCCTACAACGGTAACAGCCGTTGAGGCGCCGGCGCCCGAGATGAACGCCGTGACCGTCGTAACGCCCGGTGCGAGCCCCCTAACCGTGACGGTGGTAAGCGTCGGATTCTCAAGTGCGACCACGTCCAGATTGGCCGCACCCCACGACACAAACCCGTTCGAGTTGGCCGTGATAGTCGCCGTCTGGCCCACCTCGAGAGTAACCATGGCTGGGGTCACCTCTACGAACGGTGGCGGGCTGTTGTCCGAGTCGAAAAAGTCGCAGGCGACGAAGGCGCCCAGCACAGCGGCGGCGGCTACTACGGTATCGATCCGGCGTCGACCGCAGCGGATTGCGCGACGAATCATGACTTCGGAGGTAGACGGATGGGCTCTGGGCGTCGGCCGGGCGAGTCTCGCGTCGCTCCCACAGTGCCTGGTCGAGGCTCACTCTAGATATATCCTGGCTCCGATTCCTCGGCGATCCCCGGCCCAAAACGTGGCCGGAACGCCGCCGACGAGCGCGTCAAGGTCCACTGCCGCCTGTATGCGCGCGTTCGCGGATCAAATCGAGGGTGTCGACGGCGTGCCGGAGGTTCGGAATAACTATCGAACCTCCAACCACCAGCCCGACATTCAGCGCGTCGTCGAGCTCCGCCTCGCTCCAGCCGGCCTCGACGCACTGGACCAGGTGGTAGTCGACGCAGTCGTTGCAGCGCAACACGAGCGAGGCCACGAGGCCCAGCAGCTCCTTCGTCCTTCCGTCGAGCGCGCCGGCGCGGTACGCTGCGGAGTCGAGAGCGAAGAAGCGCTTGACCCCCAGGTGGTCCTTCTCCTCGAGTATGCGCCGGTTCATCCGCGCGCGGTAGGCTTCGAACTCGTCGAGCCGGGATGCGCCGGCTGCGTGCGGGGAATCCGACATGGGCTGACACGATGGAGGGAACGCAAGATCCGGCGCGCGCCGAGAAAGAGCGCCTGCGGGCCGAGTACCGGCGCCGGCGCGCCGCGCTGGGCGACGACGGTCGCCGGCGCGCCAGCCGTGAGATCGCGGCGCGCTTGCTCGCGCTGCCTGAGGTCGATGGCGCCGAACTCGTGCACCTCTACTGGCCCGCTGATGCACGGCACGAGGTCGACACGCGGCCCGTCCTATCGGCGCTCGAGGCCAGGGGCGTGCGCGTGGCGCTGCCGGTAGTCACCTCCGCGCATGGGGCGCCGCCGCGCCTGTCGCACCGCCTGCATGTGCCCGGAGCGATGGCGCCGGGCCGCTTCGGAGTAATGGAGCCGGTGGGCACCCTGGAAATCGACGCGTCGGAGGTCGACGTGGCGATCGTGCCGGCGCTCGGTGCGGACCGCGCCGGCACGCGCCTGGGCTACGGGGGCGGTTTCTACGACGCCTTCCTGGACGGCGCCGAATACCCCGTCGTCTGCCCGGTGTTTGACACCTGCCTGGCGGACGCGCTGCCGCGCGAGGCGCATGACCGGCCGGTGGACATCGTCGTCACGGAGACGCGCGTATTGAGGATATGAGAAGGGAGCTATCGGGGATCAGGATCGGGGATCGGTGACTTAGGGATCAGCCGGATTATCACGAGCCCCCGTCAACGAGCAGCGAGCGTCGAGATATAAGCTTTCAGCCAGATCATCCACGAGCCATTTCCATCAACGAGCAACAGGCCACGAGTAATCAGCCACGCAACCGGGGCTGGCCGTCGGCGTAGCTTTGCCTTCGCGCCGCCCGCCCTGCGCCGCACCGCACCCAATGTCCACCCGCGAACGACCTCGAACTCCCTCGGAGAGTGTCTACGATC
>Ga0307505_10001570_pt1 | contig 17924 bp, 15 predicted proteins | sample 23_S_MG_FD_202183 | JGI IMG/M metagenome (GOLD analysis project Ga0307505, IMG submission 202183) | Soil microbial communities from Populus trichocarpa stands in riparian zone in the Pacific Northwest, United States - 23_S | ecosystem: Environmental > Terrestrial > Soil > Riparian zone > Trees...
CCATTCCCGAGCTTGCCCGTTCGGTGAGCCTCAATCCGCGGCCGCGCGCCGACAAGCGACTGTACGGCATGTGGTTCACCGACTACCTGCCGTATTTCCAGTTGGCCGATGCGCACGCGCGCCTCGACAACTGGCCCTGCGCCGAACAGGCCCTGCAGTTGTCGCGCTCGAGCGGAGAGCTGGGACTGGGGCGCCTGGATCCCGCGCGGGTACGGGCGTTGCAGGAAAAGGTCGATACGAATTCGATCAAGACCGGCGCGTGCAACGCGCGCGATCTCATCGACACGCGCATCGCCGCCGCCGGATATCGCTTCTGATCGGGAGCACAGTCGCTGCCCGCAAGCTACCGGTCCGGCTGCGTTGCCAGCGCATCGCGCGCAATCTGAGCCTGCGCACTGTCAGGGGCAGCCAGGGCAAGTACGCGCTGCCAGCACGCGCGCGCTTCATCGGCGCGACCTGCATCGGCCTCGGCGCGCGCGAGTGACACGAGCAGCCCCAGCGCACCCGGCTCGGCTTTCGCGGTTTCGTCACCGCTCATGAGCGCTTCGACTTCGGGACGGAGCAGGTTCACCGCCTGCTGCGCGCGCCCGCGCATGCGCAGCAGGTCGGCGCGCATGCCCAGGAAATGCATGCGGTCGCCCGAGCGCGGGCCTGCACTGCGTTCAAAGCCGGCCACAACCTCAGCCAGTTCGGCGTCGGTCTCGTCGAGCCTGCCGCGTTTGCTCCACAGCTCGGCGCGATTGCCGCGGGCGAGCAAGGTGATGCTGTGGCTTGCGCCGAGCGTACGCGTCGCGCGCTCGATGGCGAGGGCGTACGTCGCGTCGGCCTCGTCCAGTCGACCCAGCGCATCCAGTTGTGTCGCCTGATTTCCCAGAGCGATCAAGGTGTGCGCATGTTCCGCACCGAACACGCGCTCGGCCAGCAGCGCAACCTGCATGCTCGTCGCCAGGGCCTGCGCGAGGTCCCCCTGCTTGCTCAGCACATTGCCCAGGCCGCTGAGCGCGATGACGGTGTAGGGATCGTCTTCGCCGAGCCAATCGCGCGCTACCTCGTAACCGCGTCGCGCATGCTGTTCGGCCAGGGTCAGATCGCCGCGTTCGACGTGCAGGTAGGTCAAGGCACGGTGAAGGTCCAGGCTGTCGGCATGACGTTCGCCGAAGCGCGCGAGACTGTCCGCGAACGCCTGATCCAGCAGCACTTGGGCGTCGTCGAGGTGGCCTTGCACGAGGCGGGTGATGGCCAGTTGCTGGCGCGCGTTGCGGTAGGACGCGTCGTTGGGATCGGCGATCGCCTGCGCGAGCAGCCAGGCGTTTTCGTACAGCAATGCAGCATCGTTGAACTCGCCGCGACGGTACGCGAGCAGGCCATTGACCAGGGTGAACAACAGCTCGATCTGTTCGCGATCGGCCAGTTCCGTGCCGAGTGCGCTGCGTACGGCGGCCAGACGATCCGTGGCCTGATCGAATCGTCCGAGTTCGACCTCGCTGCGTGCAGCCTCGATCGCGGTGCGCAGGCGCCGGCTCGTTCCGGGTTCGTGTTCGGGAAGGGCGAGCACCGATTCGAGCAGCGCCAGCGCCTGGGTGTGGCGGCCGAGGCTGGCCTGGCTCTCCGCCAGCACCAGTGACAGCGTTGCAAGAAGTTCGCTGCGCGCGCCGAAGCGCACGATCAGTCCGGTCTGCGCCTGGTCGAGCACCTCGGTCATCAGCGTGCGCGCTCCGCTCTCGGTAGGGCGAGGCGAAGACAGGATCTCGACGAGGAATCCGCTCACCGCTTCGGCGTCGCCGAGCGCGATCTGGATGCGTCGCTCACTTTGGCGCGCGTGCAGCCAACCGAAACTGACCGCGACCAGGGCGATGACCAGCGCGCCCATGACCGCGATCCAGGTCAACGTACGCCGCCGTCGTCGCGGCGCATTGCGCAGCCGCGCGAGCGTTCCGCACACCGCGTCCGAATCGGGGCGTTGCAGGGGGTCGACACTCAGCATGCACGCAAGCAGGTCACGCAGTGCTCGCGGCAGCGCGCGCGGCAAACGATCCCAGTCCGGAGTGGCGCCGTCGGCATGGCGGCGACGCAGGTCGACCAGGTTGTTCGCATCGATGGGATGGCGGCCACTCAGCAGGCGGAACCACAGCGCGCCGAGCGCGTATATGTCTCCCGCGGCATCCAGTGGCGCGCTCGTGAAGCGCTCGGGCGCCATGCTCAGCGGCGAACCCAGCGCATCGACATCCGGTGCGGAGCGCTCGCCACCGGCGCCGAAATCCATCAGCACGACCCCGCCGCCGGCATCGAGCATCACGTTGGCGGCCTTGATGTCGCCGTGCACCAGCCCGGCCGCGTGCACGGCGCCGAGCGCGCCGGCGAGATCTTCGGCATGAGTCAGCAACCCGCGCCAATTCAGCACACCGTCTTCGCGAAGGCGTGCCTCAAGCGTGCGTCCGTGCAGCAGATCGGTCCAGATGCCGATGCGGCCATCGTGCAGATCGGCGCCATGTACGGCCAGGACGTGAGGATGGCGGACGCGGGCCAGTCGGCGGGCCTCGTCGATCGCGGCGCGCTGGCCGGCATCGAGTGCGCCGGGCCGACGAAGCTTGAGTGCGACCTCGCGCTGCAGGACCGTATCGAATGCGCGATAGACCACGCCGAAGCCACCTTCGCCGAGCCGCTCGAGCACCTGCAAGTGTCCCCAGTTCAGCGGCTCGCCGTCAGGTTCGGTGGGCTGCTGGGCGTGTGCAGGGGCCGCGTGGTCTGCCAGCCAGCGCAGGTTCGCGGCCAGTAGCGGGTCCAGGTCCGCAGGCCAGTCGATACGATCGCCGTCTGCGATCAGGGCGGCCAGTCGCAGCAGTGTCTCGTTGTCGGTCGCGGGATTCATGGCATGAGCCGGGCAAGCCGGACCAGCGCGCGGGCGACGAGCATGCGCGCCGCATCGCTCGATGGCAGTTCCAGTTCGACCGCCATTTCCGCATAGCTCAGTCCGAACTCGATGCGCAGCACGACGGCGTTGCGCTGGTGTTCCTCGAGCCCGGCGAGCGCGCGCTCGTAATGCTCCGTCGTCTGCGCGTCGATCGCATGCTGGACGACGCCGGCTGCCGAGTCGGCCAGGTCGGCATCGATCGGAACGTTCTTTGGACGCACGGCGAGCGCGCGTGCGCGGTCGCGGATCTCGTTGAGCACGATCTGTCGCAGATACGCGAGCAACGCTCCGGGGCTGCTGGTCTGGAACGTGTCCAGATGGGCAAGCGCGCGCAATACCGCGGTCTGCACGAGGTCGGCGGTCTCGCTCAGATCGCGCTGGGCGGGCGGCAGACGTCCGTGCGCCCAGCGCCTGAGCAAGGGAAGGCAACGCGCGATGAGCCGGTCGCGCGCGGCCATGTCGCCGCCGCGCACGTCGCGCAGCAGGCTCGTGGTCGATTCGGGCGGGCGCTCGGTCAAGGTCCGGCTCATCCGTACGCAGGCGACGCGCTGCAGATTACACCCGCCGCTGCCACCGGAAACCACGATGGACCACGCTTTTCCGCGATCCCCGTGCAGGCGGAGCTTGTTTTCGTTCCGGCGATCGAGCAAGGGACGCGCCTCTGGATCGAGCATCCAGGTCTCGCTGCAGTGGCGCAGATCGCGTTCCTGGCGTTCGTGTGCGGATCGCTCCGGCGCCGTGGCGCCGGATCCGCGCAGGTTGTAGTGCGTGGCAATCCCGCGTAGAAAGCGGCCATCGCCGTACGGAGCCAATCGCGTCCATGGATTTCGTGTTCATCGAGGATCTGCGCATCGAGACAGTCATCGGCATCTACGACTGGGAACGCCGCATTCGTCAGACCGTCGCGCTGGATCTGGAAATGCGCTTCGACAATACGCGCCCTGCGGCGACCGACCGGATCGAGGACACGCTCGACTACAAGGCCGTATCCAAGCGTCTGATCGCGTTCGTCGAGGGTTCGGCGTTCCAGCTCGTCGAAACGCTGGCAGAGCGGTGTGCGGCGATCGTTCTCGACGAGTTCGATGTCTCCCATGTGCGCCTGCGTCTGTCAAAACCCGGTGCCGTACGCGGTTCGAAATCCGTGGGCGTCGTGATCGAGCGCTCGCGCGCCTGAGCTGTGGCTCGCCGGCACGCTTGACGCCTGCCCGTCGATGCGTGCATGTTGCTATGCAATATGACCCTGGACGTGCACCGCTGCGCTGGTGCCTGAGTGGGTCAGGTGCCACGCACAAGGTGAGCGAATGGACTGGGGCCGCTACCGTTCATCCACCTACGACGAGCTGATCCAGGCCGATGGTCAGCCGCGACCGGCCGCGCGCCAGCTGGTCGAATACCTTGCAGGCCTGTCGCGCCGCGAACTGGCCGAGCGCCAGGTCGCCGCGGATGTTGCCGCGCGGGTCATGGGCGTCACCTTCACGGTGTATTCGGAAGGCCGCAACGTCGACCGGACGCTGCCGTTCGACCTGATTCCCCGGATCATCGCGCGCCCCGAGTGGGAGCGCACCGAAGCCGGTCTGCGCCAGCGCATCCGCGCGCTGAATCTGTTCATCGGCGACATCTACGGCAAGCAGAAGATCGTCAAGGACCGCGTGTTTCCAGCGGCATTGCTCAAGGATTCGGTCAACTTCCGCAAGCAGTGCTTCGGGGTCAAACCGCCGCTCGGCATCTGGGCGCACATCTGCGGATCCGATTTGGTGCGCGATCGCGATGGCACCTTGTACGCGCTTGAGGACAACCTGCGCATCCCGAGCGGCGTGTCCTACATGCTCGAGAACCGGCTGGTGGCCAAGCGGGTGTTTCCCGAATTGTTCGAAACCACCTCGATCCTGCCGGTCGACGCCTATCCCTCGCAGCTCTACGACACCCTGGCCGCATTGTCGCCACGCCCGGGCGATACCCCGGTGATCGCGCTGCTCACGCCGGGGATCTACAACAGCGCCTATTTCGAGCACTGCTACCTGGCCCAGAGCATGGGGATCGAGCTCGTCGAGGGCGGCGACCTGTTCGTCGACGACGACGACTGCACCTGCATGCGGACCGTCTACGGAGCGCAGCGGGTCGACGTGATTTACCGCCGCGTCGATGACCTGTTCATCGATCCGGAGGTGTTCCACCCCGATTCGGTACTGGGCGTGCCCGGCCTGATCCGCTCCTGGCGCGCTGGCAAGGTCGCCCTGGCGAACGCGCCGGGCGCCGGCGTGGCCGACGACAAGGTCGTGTTTGCCTACGTGCCGAAGATGATCCGCTATTACCTCGGCGAGGACGCGATCCTGCCCAACGTGCCGAGCTATCTGTGTGCCGAGAAGAAGGACCGCGACTACGTGCTCGCCAACATCGCCCAACTCGTGGTCAAGCCGGCCAACGAGTCGGGCGGCTACGGCATGCTGATCGGACCGCGCGCGTCGCGCCGCCAGCACGAGCAGTTCCGCAAGCTGATCCTCGCCAACCCGCGCAACTACATCGCCCAGCCGACGCTGTCGCTGTCGACCGCGCCGATCATCACCGAGAAGGGCCCGCAGCCGCGCCACCTGGACCTGCGGCCGTTCGTGCTCTCCGCCCGCGACATCCACGTGACCACCGGTGGACTCACGCGCGTGGCGATGAAACGCAACTCCCTGGTCGTCAATTCCTCGCAGGGCGGTGGGGCCAAGGACACCTGGATCGTCGACCTGGACGAGGTGACCTGATGCTCTCGCGCGTTGCCGACAATCTCTACTGGTTCAGCCGCTACATCCGCCGCGCCGAGAACACCGCGCGCCTGGTCGGGGTCAGCGGGCAACTGCAACTGGACCTGCCGCGCGCCGCGCGCTTCGCCTGGCGTCCGCTCATCGACACGGTCGGCGCCGGTGATGTGTTCGAAACCCTGTATCCGGAGTCCGAGGCCGACCCCAGCGAAGTCGACGTCGTTCGGTTCCTGTTGATCGATGAGCGCAACGCGCAATCGCTGCGAGTCTCCGTGCGGCATGCGCGCGAGATCCTGCGCACGATCCGCGAGACCTTGCCGCAGGAAGTCTGGGAAGCGGTCAACGACATCCATCTCTACATCGAAGCGAACGGCGAACGAAGCCTGGGGCGGCGCTACCGTTTCGAGTTCATCAGCCGCGCGATCGACGGCTGCCTGCGCGTCTCCGGCCTGCTGACGGCCAACGTGAGCCGCGACATCGGTTACCAGTTCCTGCGCCTGGGCACGGCGCTTGAGCAGGCTGACATGACCACCCGCATCATCGACGCGGGCGCCTCGGGCATCGTCCAGGGACGTGTCGCGGAAAGCGCCGAGGCATTCAGCGCGCTGCAGTGGATGAGTGTGCTGCGCTCGCTGGCCGCCCTGCAGATGTACCGGCGCCACGTGCGCCAGCGCGTGACTCCGGAACTGAGCCTGCGCTTCCTGCTGCAGAACAACGAGTTTCCGCGCAGCGTGCATTTCTGCCTGAGCCGCGCGCGCAACATCCTGCCGTCGATGCCCGTGCGCAAGCCGGTCGTGACCGCGTTGAACAAGGTCGTCGCATTCGTGCGCGATGCCGATGCGGCGGAACTCGTTGCCGATCCGTGCGCGTTCATGGACCGCATCCAGAACCATCTTGGCACCCTGCACGGCATCATCCACGAGGCCTACTTCCGCACCTGACTGGCGAGTCCCGGTACGGGATTTTCGCGAGAGTGCATCCAGTCCGATGCGCTCGGTGAGTTCCCTGATTTCGTCGGAGGGCCTTCAGGCCCGATACCTTGGGTCAGGCGAGCAGGAGAGCATCGGCCCTGAAGGGCCTCCCGAACAACAGCAGACACCAGCAGAGGCAGCAGCATCGCCACGCTTTCCTGTGGGAGGGCCTTCAGGCCCGATGCCCTTCGCCACGATCGCGAAAGCGCATCCCGACCGAAGCGGCTTCCTGCGGAATCCGCGCACGACACGGCTACTGCTGCGCCTGCGTCTGCGCCTGCGCCTGCGCGTCGGCGATGCTCGCGGCCTGCTGCAACGCGGGCGTGCCCGCGGGTGTGGCCTCCCACGGAAACCGCGGCAGGCTGCGCACGGCCGCTTCGAGCTTGCGCGACCAGGTGTCGTGGATCTCGGCGTACAGCGGTGTGTCCTCGGCCAGGCGCATGCGCTCGCCGATCCGCAGTTCGTCGCGCCGGACCAGCGCAAGATCGATCGGCAGGCCCACCGAGACATTGGATCGGATCGTCGAGTCGATCGACACGAGTGCGCAGCGCGCCGCATCCTCGAGCCGGGTTTGAGGTTCGATGATGCGGTCGAGGATCGGCTTGCCGTACTTGGATTCGCCAATCTGGAGGTACGGCGTTTCCGGCGATGCGGCGATCCAGTTGCCGAGCGGATAGATCAGCAGGACGGCAGGTTCCTCGCCGGCAACCTGGCCGCCGAGGATCAGCGTTGCTTCGACACTGACACCGCTCTGCTGCGCGCTCTCGCGCATCTGGGCCTGACACGCCACGAGCATGCGGCCCACGTAGTCGGCGGCCGCGTCGATGCGTGTCGCGCGTGCGAGACTGAACTCGGACTGCGCATCGTCGACGTCGCGCCGCAGTCGCGCCACGACCGCCTGGGTGGTCGCGAGATTTCCCGCCGAGAGCAGCACGAAAACGCGTTCACCCGGGGTCTCGAAGACGTGCATCTTGCCATGCACGCGCACGTCATCGAACGCCGCACTCGTGCGCGTATCGGCGGCGAACACGAGTCCCCCGTCAACCTGTATGCCAACGCAATACGTCATCCGCGAAACCCCGCGAGCCCGCGCGGATTCTAGCCGGCATTTCCTTCCAACGTCCGCGCCGGCGCGAAGATCGGCCCGGCCGACGTTGAGTCGATCGGATCCATCGTTTCCTGACAGAGCGGGCTGCGCGAGTCGCGCACCCGAGAACCGCGTTTGTTGCGAGCCCGCTGCGCGTTTCATCGCGGCTGGGCCGCAGGCGGGTTGCATCCAAAGCGATTCGCCATTATTGGTGGGTCGTGAAGGCGATGCAGCCGGACTGGAGGTGGCGTGGAGACGATCCAGGTGTGGCTTGAGCAGCCGTTGATGCATACGGCGGGGGGACTGCTGGCGCTGCTGCTCGCGGCGTGGGTCGCGGCGATAATTGCGCGGCGCGTGCTCGTGCGCAGCCTCGCGGCATTGTCGATCCGCACGAGCTGGACCTGGGACGACACGCTGGTCGAGCACGGTGTGCCCCGACGTCTGGCCCAGCTCGCGCCGACGCTGGTCGTGCAGTTCGGTATCGGCCTGGTTCCCGATCTGCCGCCGGCGCTCGTCGCGATCGTGCGCAACGTAGCGCTGGCCTGCACGATCCTGTTTGCGATCCTCGCGATCGGCGCCACGCTCAATGCGCTGGACAGTGTCTATCGGCGCAGGGCGCGCAACGGCCGCTCGATCAAGAGCTATCTGCAGTTCGTCAAGATCGCGGTGTACATCCTCGGTGCGGTGGTCATCATCGCCACCCTGATCGATCGCTCGCCGCTGATCCTGCTGTCCGGGGTCGGTGCGCTGTCGGCGGTGCTGCTGCTCGTGTTCAAGGACACCTTGCTCGGCTTTGTCGCCGGTGTGCAGCTGACTTCCAACGACATGCTGCGGGTCGGCGACTGGATCGAAATGCCGGCAATGGGCGCCGATGGCGACGTCGTCGACATCGCGCTGCACACGGTCAAGGTCCAGAACTGGGACAAGACGATCACGACGATCCCGACCTGGAAGCTCATCACCGATCCGTTCAAGAACTGGCGTGGCATGTCCGAGTCGGGCGGGCGGCGGATCAAGCGCTCGCTCGCGATCGACGCAGGCAGCGTGCATTTCCTCGATGCGGAGGAAACGCAAAGGCTCGCGGGATTCCGCCTGCTTCACGACTACCTGGAGGGCAAGCGGGCCGAAGTCTCGCGCTGGAACGAGGGCCTCGGCGAGGCCGGCCGGCTGCCCGTCAACCAGCGCCGGCTGACCACTCTGGGAACCCTGCGTGCCTACGCGCTGGCCTATCTGCAGGCGCATCCGGATATCCACCCGGAGATGACCATCATCGTGCGCCAGCTCGATTCGAAAGGGCAGGGCATTCCGCTGGAGCTGTACTGCTTCACGCGCACGACGGCCTGGGTGGAGTACGAGCGCGTGCAGTCGGACATCTTCGATCACCTCATCGCGATCCTGCCCGAGTTCGGCCTGCGCCTGTACCAGAATCCCGCCGGCGGCGATGTGCGCGATGCACTCGCAGCCGTGGTCGCGAGCAGGGAGGAGCCGCGCACATGGCACGCGTCTACCTGAGTCTGGGATCGAACCTGCAACCGAACGTGCATCTGCGCGCCGCGCTCGTGGAACTGCGCGCCGCTTTTGGCGACATCGTCGTGTCGCCGGTCTATCGGACCGCGGCAGTCGGTTTCGACGGTCCGGAGTTTCTCAATCTCGCCGTCGGCCTCGACACCGACTTGGGTCCGGAGGATCTGGACGCCTGGCTGCATGCGCTCGAGGATCGCCACGGCCGCCGCCGCGACGTGCCGCGCTGGTCGAGCCGCACGCTCGACATCGACATCGTGCTTTACGCCGATCGCATCGTCGATGGCCCCGGCCATCTGCAGATTCCGCGCGACGAACTGGGCCAGGCATTCGTGCTCAGGCCGCTGGCCGAGATCGCGCCCGACGCGCGCGATCCGCGCAGCGGCGCACGCATGGCCGAGTTGTGGCGATCGCATCCCGAGTACACCTGTGCCGCGGAGCCGGTGACGCTGTAGCCGGTGCGCAGGCAGGTTCCGCTTTACGCGATCGTCGCGGAATGCTGGAATGTGCGCTGGATCCGGGGCTGTTCCACAACACAAGGGGAATTCTCATGGCGGGGAAGTTCGCGCACAGCTGGGCGCTCGTGAAGGCGAGTGCAAGCGTAATTCGTTCGGACAAGGAACTGCTTGTGTTCCCGTTGCTGTCGGCGATCTGCAGCCTGATCGTCGCGGCCAGCTTCTTCGTGCCCTCGATCCTCGCCGGCGTGTTCACGATGGACCACGGCGATGGCCCGCCATTGCTCATGTACGCAATCCTGTTCGCGTTCTACGTGGTCCAGTATTTCGTCGTGATCTTCTTCAACTCCGCGCTGGTCGGTGCAGCCCTGATCCGCCTTGAAGGGGGTGATCCGACCGTCGCTGACGGATTCCGGATTGCGACGTCGAAACTGCCGGCGATCCTGGGCTACGCGGTGATTTCGGCGACCGTCGGCGTCGTGCTGCGCATGCTGCAGGAGCGCATCGGTTTCCTCGGCCGGATCATCGTCGGGTTCTTCGGCGTGGCCTGGACCGTGGCCACGTTCCTGGTTGTGCCGGTGCTGGTCAACCAGAACGTCGGTCCGATCGATGCGGTCAAGCGCAGCGCGGAACTGCTCAAGAAGACCTGGGGGCAGAACCTGATCGGCAACGTCGGCCTGGGTCTGGTCTTCGGCATCGCGATCTTCCTGCTGATCGCGCTCGGCGGCGGAGCGATCGCGCTGGCCGCGATGAGCGGAGTGACCGCGATCATCATCGCAACGAGTGCGGTCGTCGTTGTCGCGTTCCTGCTGCTGATCCTGGTCCAGGCCGCGCTGCAAGGCGTGTACTCGGCAGCGCTGTACCGCTACGCATCGGAGGGCGATGCCGGCGGCGCATTCGCGAGCGACATGGTCGCCGGCGCGTTCCGGGTCAAGGCCTGAGGAAGCGCGGCGGCGCCGCCGCGCCATCAGATTCCCAGCGATCGACCCCCGTCGACGCGGAGGATCTGGCCGGTGACGAACGTGGCATCGCGCAGCAGCCAGAGCACGGCGCCGGCGACGTCCTCGGGCGTGCCGCTGCGCGCGAGCGGTGTGCGCGCGACGATTTCCTCGCGATCGGCGTAGTCGTTGCCGTTTTCGGGCCAGAGCACCGCGCCTGGGGCGACGCCGTTGACGCGAACCTGCGGCGCGAGTTCGCGCGCGAGTGCGCGGGTCATCGCGACGAGCGCGGCCTTGGCCATGCAGTACACGCTGTAGTGCGGCAAGGGATGGTCGGCGTAGATGTCGACGAGATTGACGATGGTTCCGTGCTGCGCGCGCAGATACGGTGCGGCGGCCTGGGCGAGGAACAAGGGCGCGCGCGCATTGGCGGCAAACAGCGCGTCCCAGTGTTCGGCCGTGATCGAACCCAGCGGGGTCGGGTGGAACGCCGAGGCATTGTTGACCAGCGCATCGAGGCGACCGAAGCGACCCAGCGTCGCATCGATGAGTCCGGGCAGTCGCTCGGCATCGGCGAGTTCGGCCTGCATCGCCAGCGTGCTGTTGCCGCGCACGCTTTCCAGATCCGCGATCAGCGTGTCGAGTTCGTTGCGCGAATCCCGGTAGTGCAGGGCGAGGTCATAGCCGGCCGCGTGCAGCGTTCGCGCAATCGTCGCACCGACCCGGCGCGCGGCGCCGGTGACCAGCACGACCGGACGGCCTGCCACGTTCACGCTCATTGGTGTTCTCCGCCTGCATCGCTATGCTGCGCAGAGTGCCGCAAGTCGGCGTAGCGAGCCAGCCGTGCGAACCCAGTTGCCGTCGCCAGACGCCGAAGAACGTGCGCACGGAGAGCGCCTCGCCGCCGCGATTCGCGGCGAAATCGCCGCCCAAGGGCCCATGCCGTTCTCGCGCTTCATGGAGCGCTGCCTGTACGCACCCGGGCTCGGTTACTACAGTGCCGGACGCACGAAGTTCGGTGCGGCCGGGGATTTCGTAACCGCGCCCGAACTCGGTGTGCTGTTCGCCCAGACCGTTGCCGACGCGCTGGTTCCGGCGCTGCGCGCGCTCGGCCCCGATGCGGAATTCGTTGAACTCGGCGGCGGCAGTGGCGCATTCGCCGAAGCGGTCCTGGCTGCGCTCGATGGCGCCGGGGTGGTACCGGCACGCTACCGCATCCTCGAGCCCAGCGCAGACCTGCGCGAGCGCCAGCGCGAACGCCTGCTGGAGACGCTCGACGCCGATCTGGCGCGCCGCGTGGAGTGGCTGGATGGCCCCCCGGAAACACCCTGGCGCGGCGTGCTGTTCGCCAATGAAGTCATCGATGCCTTGCCGACCACGCGCTTCACGCTGCGCGAGGGCGAAGTGTTCGAGGAACACGTGGTGCTCGATGGCGCCGGTGCGTTCGCGCGCAGCGATCGTCCTGCGGATGCGCTGGTCAGCGCTGCGGTTCGCCACGCCGAGCGCGATCTCGGCGTCGCGTTTGCCGACGGCTATCGTTCCGAGATCCTGCCGCAGTTGCCCTACTGGATGCAGGCCGTGCTCGGCAGCCTGCGCAGCGGCCTGTCCCTGTTCATCGACTACGGCTATCCGCGTCGCGAGTTCTACCTGCCTGAACGCCGCGACGGCACGCTGATCTGCCACTACCGGCACCGCGCGCACGCCGATCCGTACCTGTGGCCGGGTCTGCAGGACATCACGGCATCGGTCGATTTCACCGCTCTGGCCGAAGCCGGCAATCACGCCGGCTTCGGCCTCGCTGCCTACACCCCGCAAGCGCAATTCCTGCTGGCGTCGGGACTGGATCGACGATTCGCAGAAGCGTTCGAGCACGCGGACGAGGCGCAGCGTTACCGCCTCGCTCAGGAAGTCAAACGGCTTACCCTTCCGGGCGAGATGGGCGAACGCTTTCGAGTCATGCTGTTTGCACGCGACGTCGAGCCGCAGGCATTGCCGGCTGGGCTCGCCGCGGTCGATCAGGGTTTCCGGTTGTGAGCGCCGTGTCCATCGGCAGAATCGCGCGCGGGAAGGCGACGTGCTGACTTCGCTGCTTTCGCCGCTGCGCCTGGGCATCGTGTATGCCGTCGTGCTGGCGTTGGTCTGGCGACGCATGCCGCGCTGGTCGCGGGCCGTGGCGCTGGCGCCGCTGATTGCCGGGGTCCTGCTGACAACGCCATGGTTCGCGAACCTGCTGGTCGGCTGGCAGGAAGCACGCGCGCCATCTCCGTCGAACTGCGCCGAGCCCCGGCCGCAGACGATTGTCGTGCTCGGCGGCGGCGTCTCCACGCGCCCGCGCGATGCAGACGATACGGGCGCACTGACCGCGCAGAGCCTGCGTCGCCTGCTTGTGGCGGTAGACCTGTTCCACGATACGCCGGAGGCCCGCCTCGTCGTGGCGGGTGGTGTCGTCCATTTTTCGGGTTCGGATGTCAGCGAAGCGGAACTGCTGGGCTCGCTCGCGCGTCGACTCGGGGTTGCGCCAACGGACATCCGCCGCGAAACCGACTCGCGCACGACCTGGCAGAACGCGCGCCGCGTGGCCGCACTCGAACCGGCAATCGACCGCCGCATCTGGCTCGTGACCTCGGCCGTGCACATGTCGCGCGCCGCCTACGCGTTCGGCGAAGCCGGATTCGATGTCTGTGCCTGGCCTGCAGATTCTCTGAGCGCACGCGGTAGCGGTGTGGCCTACCTTCTGCCCGCGACCAGTGCACTGGTCAAGTCCGACGCGGCCCTGCACGAAATGGTCGGCGAATTGGCCTACCGGTGGGGATTCCTGAGGGATGTCGAACGCCATCCCGGTTCACCGACCGGGGAGCGCTGAAGGCGCAGGATCAGCGCGCAGGTGATGCGGCAACGTCCCGCGGAAACACCCGTGCTTGCGTGCAAGCACGGGTGTCCGGATCCAAACGGCGTCGGATGAATCAGATCCTGACCAGTGCGCGTCGACGCTGACGCATGGTGCTGATCGTCAGGACCGTGACGAGCAGGACCGTGGTGAGCGCGAAGATCATCGATCCGAGGTGAGCGCCGCCGATCGCCGGACCCACGAACGAGACCTGCACCTGATCGGTCGGTGCGAAACTCGCGGCCAGCATGCCGGTGTAGTGCATGCCGCAGACCGCCACGCCCATGACCAGCGCGCTGCCGAGCATCTGGGCCACGCCGCGCATGTTGAAGGCAAGCCACAACGCCGCGATCGAGGCGACCACCGCAATCAGGATCGAGATGCCGACGATGGTCATGTCGTAGGTCGTGGTCGCGGGCATCTCCATGGCCGCCATGCCGACGTAGTGCATGCCGGCGACGCCAAGGCCCATGAGCGTACCGCCCGGGACGAGCCGCATCCACGAGAACACGCCGCCCCCGGCGATCGCGAGTCCGAACATGCACGAGACGATCGCAACGAGCCCCGAGAACACCGTCAGCCCGAGGTTGTAGGTGACCGGAATCTCCATCGAACAGGCCAGCATGCCGATGAAATGCATGGCCCAGATCGCACCGCCGCCCATGGTCGCACCCGCGGCGAAGACCGCACGCAGGCGCTCTCCCGGGCTGCGCGCGCCGGGAATCCCGATCGCGAGCTGGAGTGCGGTGTAGGAGCCCAGTACCGAGATCAGGTAGGACAAGGTCAACAACAATGGATCGTGTACACACTGGATGGCATGGTCATGCATGGTGGTTCCCCCTGGTTGTGATGGTGCCGGGCAATCGATTGCCCGGCCTGGTTTCTTCCGCGTCCGCCGAGCTGCCGATCGGCGAACGGGAACTGGATCCTGGATTGGTTGGATTGCGGTGCAGGTGCGCAGTCGCACGCGAGCCGCCGCGTCGCGTTTGCGTTGCCGTTCTCCTCGCTGGATCGACGCGCAGACAGCGCTGCAGCACCTGGGTGGGCCCGATCAGGCATTCTCAGCCCTCATCGAACGCCAGCATGCAGTATTCGGCGCCCGCGCTGCGGCAATACGGCTCGCTGACCCGGACGCGCTGGAGATGGCCGGGTTCGTTGAGCAGGCCTTCGAAATAGCCGCGCAGAAAATGACAGGTCTGCTCTCCAGGTGGCGGCGTGCAGAACGGACTGCTGTGGATGCGCAGGCCGCGTTCGGCCAGTTCCACGTCACGCAGCAACTGACGGATCGCCGGAAGGGCGATGTGCTTGGTGGAGTCTGCGAGGTTCAGGCGCGCGCCAAGCGAATAGTCGCGCTTGTAGACCCAGGCGCCCAAGCGCGTACCGACCTGCAACATCGCAGCCTCGCGTTGCGCGGGCGCCAGCGACCGGTCGAATGCCTGCAGGCGATCGAGCACTTTCGGGTAGTCCTGAGCCAGTGTCGGCAACAGCGCTTCGATCCGATCGCGCTCGGTTCCCGCCACGATGGGTGGCTCGTGGATGACCTGCGCAGCCGGAGCCGGTGCAGCGGGAGCCTGCGCGGGTGCATTCGACTCCAGTGCAACGACCAGCGGATGGCCTGCAAGGCGGTTTTCCAGGTCGGAAAGCCTCGGCTGCGGACCAGTCACCACCACGGTGAGCAAGAAGCGCTCGTCCTTCTTGGTCAGTCGCGGCCGTTGCAAGGTGAATCCGCAGGCCGCGACGACGCGACCGATCTCAAGCAGCAAGCCCTCGCGACGTTCGGAGGTGATCCGGAATTCGATCTCAATCATGCGTGTCTCCCGATGACGCTTTCCAATCCAGCGTGCGCGATTCCCGACACTGGTGGCCAATCAAGCATGTCTCCCGCGCCGCGAATCTGCCGACCACGAGGGATCGGCAGGCAGGCGCCAGAGCACGCGAATCATGAGTTGTCATCGATTCCCCCCGGAATGATGTGCAATCTGCCGTGAACTTGAATGCTACAGGGTAATCATGATCTCAGAGTATTCGCCGAAACGACGGGGACAATTGTCAACGGATGTTTCGGCAGGACGTTTCAGCACGGATCGTGCCAGAATCCTGAATGGCCGCAACCCCCGGTGCCTGCGACCGCCTTGGCGAGCGGGATCCCCGCCACAGCTGGGTATCCGGGCGCGCATTCAGGTCGACCCGGTTGTTGTGCCCGGCCTACTGGCCAATCAGCGACTTCATCGGGCGCGCCGCGTCGCGAGCAGGGGCCGACGCAGAGGTGCGTGCGCCGCAACATTGTGACAATGAGCGCGATCGCAAGATTCGCATATCCGCGTCAATGGCTATCGGACCGACGCCGGAGGGGGGTTCTTGTCATGTTCGATGCCCGCGACGGAGCAGCCCGGGCGTCGCCTGCACGGCACTGCATGCGATGAGGTTTGCGCACCGACGTGATCCAACGGGGGCTTCATTGCGCCCGTGCGACGCGCTACGCTGTGGTCGCCTGCGCGCACGCATGGGGTGCGGCGAACCTTGGGGAGCAAACCGATGGCCCGGACCGCACTGGTTGACCTGTTGCGCCGCGCTGCGGCGATTGCGGCGCATGCGCGCGCCAGCGGCGAGAGTCTCGACGAGGCGATTGCACGCGAACACGAATTGCGCGTCGATCACGCGCGCCGGCGATTCATGCGCAACTCGATCGGCGCATCGGCGACCTTGATGCTCGCCGCGTGCGCAGGTGTGCCTGTGCCGCGCAGGGCAGGCGATGCCGACGACGTCATCATCGTCGGCGCAGGAATCGCCGGACTCACCTGCGCGCACCGGTTGCGTGCGGCCGGCATCGGTGTACGTATCCATGAGGCGCAGGAGCGCATCGGCGGACGCATGTTCAGCCTGCGCGGCCACTTCGCCGACAATCAGGTCTGCGAACTGGGCGGCGAGCTGATCGACAGCGGCCATGTGCGCATGCGCGCGCTGGCCGCCGAACTCGGACTGGAGCTCGACGATCTTGCCGAAGATCCCACGCATGCCTTCGGCGATGTGTGGTTCTGCGAAGGCCGGCGCTACTCCGAGGCCGAAATCCTGCGCGCGTTCGCGCCGCTGGCCGAGGCGATCGCACGCGACGCAGCAACCCTTCCGGACGACGACATCACCCATGCCGCAGCGGGCGGTGCCGAAGCGCTCGACCGCGAATCGATCAGCGCCTGGCTCGATCGCAACGGCGCATCGGGCTGGTTGCGCACGCTGATCGAAGTCGCCTACACGACCGAGATGGGCCTCGAATGCGCGCAGCAGTCTGCGCTCAACCTGCTCACCTTCATCGATCCCGGACTGGACGCGTTCCGGATCTTCGGCGAGAGCGACGAGCGCTATCACGTTCGCGGCGGCAACGATCTCGTCGTCCAGCGCATCGGCGCCGGACTCGACGACGCGATCGCCACCGGCAACGTGCTCGAGGCGCTGCGCCAGCAAGGCGACGGGCGCTATGTGCTGAGTTTCCGGCGTGGCGCAGGGTCATTCGAAGTCCGTGCGCGACAGGTCGTGCTTGCGCTGCCGTTCACGACGTTGCGCAACGTGCGCATTGATGTCGATCTGCCGGCGGCCAAGCGCCGCGCGATCGCGGAACTGGGCTATGGCACCAACGCGAAACTCATGATCGGTTTCAACGAACGCGTCTGGCATACCCGGCATCGCAGTGCCGGTGCGACGTTCAGCGACCTGCCGGTGCAGACGACCTGGGAAACCAGCCGCATGCAGGCCGGCGCCGCCGGCATCCTGACCAACTTCGTCGGTGGCCGGCACGGTATCGAGATCGGCAACGGCACGCCGAAGCAACAGGCCGACCTTGCCGCGCGCGAGCTCGACGCGATCTTCCCAGGTCTGTCCGCTGCGCGCGAGGGCGCGCGCGAGGCGCGCTTCCACTGGCCCACGCATCCGTGGACGCTCGGCAGCTATGCGTGCTTCATGCCTGGTCAATGGACGAGTTTGCGCGGCGCGATGGGCGAGCAGGTCGGCAATCTGCATTTCGCCGGTGAACACTGTGCACTGGACAATCAGGGCTTCATGGAAGGCGGAGTGGAAACCGGCGAATGGGTGGCGCAGGCGATCGTCGAGGACGCCGGCGTCCGCGAGGTTGCCTAGGAGCCTGCGCGGCAGAAGCCGTCCGGGCTGCAACGGCGCCCTCGCCATCGAGTGTGCCTCTCGTCGAGCTTACATAGCCCCACTATGCGCGCTCTCCGATAGACCCACTCAATGACGATGGCATCCGTTTCGCCTCGAACGTTTCTGCCGCGCAAGCTCCTAGCCCGCATTTCTCACACCGGCGCGCAAAGATGCCTGGATTCTCTTGTCCTGCATGGCGATCGGGATGTTCTGCGCTACGAACACTCTGTATGGCTGCATCTTCGCGCTTCGCGGCCCTCG
>Ga0307505_10001571_pt1 | contig 17921 bp, 22 predicted proteins | sample 23_S_MG_FD_202183 | JGI IMG/M metagenome (GOLD analysis project Ga0307505, IMG submission 202183) | Soil microbial communities from Populus trichocarpa stands in riparian zone in the Pacific Northwest, United States - 23_S | ecosystem: Environmental > Terrestrial > Soil > Riparian zone > Trees...
ACCGCCTTGTTCTCGGGCCCGATGAGGTAGACCAGCTTGCCCTGTGGGCCTTCCATCACCGCTCGCTGCGGCACCGTGAGGGCGTCCGGACGGTGTGCGCCCTTGAGGATCACGCGCACGAACTGGCCGGGGCGCACTTGGCCGCCGGGATTGGGAATCTCGGCGCGCGCGTCCGAAGTACCCGTCTGCGTGTTCACGCGCGCATCGGTGAAGGCGAGCCGGCCGGACCGCGCGAAGGTCTTGCCGTCCTCGAAGCGGATCGCCACCTCGAAGCGGTTGTCCTTCGGCAGCACGAGCTTGCCCGCCGCCGCGTCGGACTTGATGCGCGACTGCTCGGACTCGGACAGGCCGAAGTTCACGTAGATCGGGTCGACCTGGCTCACGGTGGTGAGGAGCGCGTCGGGCCCGGGGATGAGGCTGCCCTCGCTCTTGAGCGATCGGCTGGTGACGCCCGACACCGGTGCCACGACCTTGGTGTATCCGAGGTTGAGGCGCGCCTCGGCAAGGCGCGCCCGCGCGGACTTGACCTCCGCGCCGGCGACTTCCTCGGCGCTCGCGGCGTCGTCGTAGTCCTTCTGCGACGCGGCCTTCGCCTCGAAGAGCGGCTTCATGCGCGCGGCGTTGCGCTTGGCCTGGGCGAGCCGTGCCTCGGCCACAGTGACATCGGCCTCGGCGCGCGCGGCCGCGGCCTCGAAGGGCGCGTCGTCGAGCGAGTAGAGCGACTGGCCCGCGCGCACCGGCTCGCCTTCCTCGAAGTTGCGCCTGAGCAGGATGCCTGACACTCGCGCGCGCACCTCGACCTCGCGCGAGCCCGCGGTCTGGGCGGGGAACTCGAATTCCACCGGAACGGTGCGCGGCTTGACTTCCTGCACTGCGACCACCGCGGGCGGCATGCCGCCGCCATGCCCCTGCGCATTGGCGTCCTGGCGGCCGCAGGCGGCCAGCATCAGCGCGAGGACCACGACGAGGACGACGCCGGTAAGGCGGGGCGGAGGGGGGATCTTCATGGGAATCTCTTTACAAAGGGGAGCCGAACGGGAGACAATATACATACAGTCATGTATGTATGTCAAATGACGGATTGTTACGGCACCGTCATTCGTGCAGGAAAGGCCGAGAGGCAAATGGCAAGGCGCACCAAGGAAGAGGCCCAGGAAACCCGCTCGCGCATCCTCGATGCGGCCGAGCGTGTTTTCTATGAGAAAGGCGTGTCCGGCTCCTGCCTGGAGGACATCGCCGGGGCGGCCGAGGTGACGCGCGGCGCCATCTACTGGCACTTCAAGGACAAGGCAGAACTGTTCGACGCGATGATGCAGCGGGTGGTTCTGCCCGCCGAGGAGATGCTCGAGCGCGCGGAATCCGGGGGCGAGGCCGATCCCCTGCAATTACTGCGCCGCGCGACCATCGAGGTGCTGGTCCGCACGGCGCAGGACCCGCGCATGCAGCGCGTGTTCGAGATCGCATATCACAAGTGCGAGTACGTGGGCGATGCGGTAGGAGTGCGCGCACGCCACATCGCGAGCCAGAACGAGTGCCTGAAGACGATCGAGCTGGGCTTCCGTGCCTGTGTTGCCGGGGGCCAGCTCCCCGCCTCGGTGAATCCCAGGGTCGCCGCGGTCGGCGCGATGTCGCTGGTATCGGGCCTCATCGCCAACTGGGTGCTCGATCCCTCGAGCTTCCCGCTCAAGCGCCACGCCGAGGCGCTGGTCGACATCTACTTTCGGGGGCTCGTTTCCACCCCCGCGGGGAAAGCCCGCCGCAAGGCCTGACCTCGTCGTGCGGACGCGTGGTCCCGATCTATCATCGGGGCGTGGCCTACATGAACCAGATCATCATGTTCGGCGCGCTGCTGATGCTGCTCGCGATCCTGGCGAGCTCGCTGTCGGCACGCTTCGGCGCCCCCCTGTTGCTGGTGTTCCTCGTGCTCGGGATGCTGGCCGGGGTCGACGGCCCCGGAGGCATCTACTACGACAACGTGGACGCGTCCATGTTCGTGGGCAGCGTGGCGCTCGCGGTGATCATCTTCGACGGCGGGTTGCGCACCCGCGCCGAGGTGTTCGGCGTGGCGCTCTGGCCCGCGATCTCGCTCGCGACGCTCGGCGTGCTCGTCACCAGCGTCGTGGTGGGGCTCATTGCCATGTGGCTGCTTGAGCTGCACTGGATGCAGGGGCTGCTGATCGGGGCGATCATCGGCTCGACCGACGCCGCGGCGGTGTTCTCGCTGCTGCGCAACGCCGGCACGCATCTCAAGGAGCGTGTCGCCGGCACCCTCGAGATCGAGTCGGCGAGCAACGACCCGATGGCGATCTTCCTCACCATGGCCCTGGTGGCGCTCCTCGCCGCTGGGAGCACCTCGATCACGCACACGATCCTCCTCGAGCTCGTGTACCAGTTCGGCATCGGCGCGCTCGTCGGCTGGGCGGGCGGCAAGCTCCTCGCCACCGTCATCAACCGCATCAACCTGGTGACCGCGCTCTACCCGCTGCTGGTCGCGGTGGGCGGCATGTTCGTGTTCGGGCTTGCCGCGTCGCTGGGCGCCAGCGGCTTCCTCGCGATCTACGTCTGCGGCGTGGTGCTCGGCAACGGGCGCCTGCAGGCGAAGCACGACATCCTGCGCATGCACGACGGCCTCGCGTGGCTCTCGCAGATCCTGATGTTCCTCATGCTGGGCCTGCTGATCACGCCGAGCCGGCTCCTGCCGATCCTCTGGGACGGGTCGCTGATCGCGCTCGGGCTGATGCTGCTCGCGCGGCCGATCGCGGTGTTCATCAGCCTGCTGCCCTTCCACTTCCCGTGGCGCGAGCAGGTTTTCATCAGCTGGGTAGGATTGCGGGGCGCGGTGCCGATGATCCTCGCCATCATCCCGCTCACCGCCGGGATCGAGAAGGCGGACCTCTTCTTCCACATCGCCTTCTTCGTGGTGCTGAGCTCGCTCGTGCTGCAGGGCTGGACGATCCCGCCGGTCGCGCGACTCCTGAGGGTCGAGATCCCCCCGGTGACGGGCGCGCGGCAGCGCTTCAACCTCGACGCGCCGGGGCCCGCAGACCGCGAGATTGCCTCCTACGAGGTAGCCAAGGGGAGCGGGGTCGCCGGGCACGCGGTGGGGGAGCTCGGGCTGCCGCCCGGAAGCCTGCTCGCCGCCGTGGTGCGCGCCGAGCAGACATTGCCGGCGGAGCCCGGCCTGCGCTTGCGTCCCGGGGACCTCGTCTACCTCTTCACCGAACCGGGCGCGATCCCCGCCCTCGACCACCTGTTCGATCCGAAGCGCGGGCCCGCGCGCCTGGACGAGCGGACCTTCTACGGCTTCCTCACGCTCGACGCGGCGGCGAACCTGGCCGATGTCGCCGCGGCCTACGGGCTGCCGCTCGACGATGCGGACCGGCAAGGCACGCTGGGGGCGTTCATGGAAAAGCGCTTCCACGGGCACCCGGTGCCGGGCGACCGCGCGGTGCTGGGCGGCGCGGAGCTGGTAGTGCGCGAGCTGCGCAATGGCCGCATCAGCCGGGTCGGGTTGCGCATGGCCCCCCGACGACGGGGTTGATGCCACTAGTTGAAGATGCGCTTGTAGGTCGCGAGATCCGAGCGATAGCAGGAGCACGCCGCGCGCTCGAGGCCCGCACGGTCGACGATGGTCATGACACCGCGCGTGTAGCCGATCAGTCCCCTGCGCTGCAGCGCGCTTGCCGCCTCGGTGATCCCCACGCGCCGCACCCCGAGCATGTAGGCGAGGAACTCGTGCGTGATCCGGAACGTGGGCGCGTGGGCACGGTCCGCGGTCATCAGCAGCCAGCGGGCCACGCGTTGCTCGACCACGTGGAATCGATTGCATCCCGCGGTCTGGATGAGCTGGCTCATGAGCACGTAGATGTAGCCGTTGACGCACGCGCGCAGGCCGGTCGAGCGCTCGAGCTCCTTTCGGAACGCGACCGCGCCCATGCGCCACGCGGGGCCGCTGCCCTGCACCAGGGCGTGGACCGGCGAGGTCGCCACGCCGAGCGCCACGGGGACACCGTAGATGCCCTCGTTGCCGGCGAGCGCCACCTCGAGATTGTCGTTGGCGCCGACCGCCGACACGAGCGAGATGAAGCTCGCGGTCGGGAAATAGACGTGGCGCATCGTGTCTCCCGGCTCGGCGAGCACGTCGGGAAACTTGAGCTCGACCATCTCGCAGCGATCGAGCATGCGCGCGCTGTCCCTTTTGGACAGACGGTCAAGCAATCGATTGGTCGCCACAACACCTTCCTTCTTCCCAACACGTCGATGATCGACCTTAGTCAAAGGTTCGCCCCGGGTCTGCTCGGTAGCGCACGTAGCGGCCTGTGGGACCACGAGCGATAGGGCCGCGTCGGCAACACGTTCTACCCCGGAATCACGCGCGGACCAGCGCTCCCAGCCGCGGACCCAGCATCGGCCTCAATGCGGCGAAGAACGGCTCGCCCTGCGCGTCCAGGACGAACGAGATGCCGATCACGCTGCAGGTCTCGTGGTCGCCACCCGCCATCGCGCTCTCGAGGGTCGCGAGGATGCCGGCGAGCTCGGCTCGCTGGCAGGGCACGGCGACAACGCAGGCGCCCGCGCGCGCCAGGACCTCGCCCATGAAGGCGTGGGGAATGAGGTTTCCGTGCTTGGCGACATGCCGAGCATGGGCCGCGCAAAGGTCGACCGAATCGACGCAGAGCCTGCCCGCGAGCGCAGCGTTGCCGACGATCCTGTCGCGGGCGCGCAGGTTCATCATCCGGGCAGGCTCGCCGTCGCCCGCTGCAGGCCCTTCTGCATCGATGTCCAGGCCGCCTCCATCCCGGCCTTCATCTGCGCGCCGGCCGCCTCGCCCGCGGCGCGCATCTGCTGGAACGCCTTCTGCGCCGCATCGCGGCTTGCGCGCAGGTCCTTGATGCGTTCCAGGGAGGCGGCGCGCGCCTCGATGCTCGCCAGCTCGCTCCGGGCGCCGAGCGCGTCGAGATCCGCGTCCCATTGCTTGAGTTGCGCTTTCATCCTGGCGATGTAATCGGCATTGACGCCCATGGTGTGGCCCTCGGTTCGTGCGCGCGGGCCCTCCCGCATGCGTGCACCACGATAGCCCGGACACGCCGGCCCATCTGTGCTTTACCGCACGCACCGTGCTATGTTGTTGTCGCGCATCCCAAAACAAGGCCCAAGAGGCGATCCATGATCACGAAACCGTTTGTCCCGTCCGCGATCCGCCACCTGGCGGCCGCCCTCCTCCTGCTGGCCAGCGCCTCCGCGACGGCGCAGACGCTCGGCACGGCAGCCCAGTTCGCCGTCCTCGGGGCGACCCCGGACGTCAGCAATACCGGACCCACGCTCGTTTCCGGAAGCGTGGGCGTATCGCCCGCGGCCGCGATCAATGGCTTCCCCCCCGGGCTCATCGTCCCGGGAACCGGCTCCTTCCACGCGGGCGACGCGGTCGCGGCGCAGGCCCAGGTCGACCTGACCGCCGCGTACCTGGCGCTGGAGGGCATGGCGGGCGCCGCGATCGCTCCGGCGCTCGGCGGGCAGGTGCTCACGCCCGGCGTATACAACGCGGGGGCAGCCGACCTCACGGGCACGCTCACGCTCGACGGCCCCGGCCTCTACGTGATCCAGACGACGGCCCTCACGACCGCGTCCGGCCCCGGGGCGTCGATCGTGAGCTTGATCAATGGCGCCTCGGCGTGCAACGTGTTCTGGCAGGTCGGCAGCTCGGCGGCGATCGGGACCTTCAGCGCGATGCAAGGCGACATCCTCGCGCTCACCAGCATCACCATCGCGACCAGCGCGAGCCTGCAGGGCCGGGCTCTCGCTCGCAACGGCACCGTGACACTGGACTCGAACGTCATCACCCCATGCGGCCTCCCCGGTGCCGTCGGGGCGGGCCCGGTCGCCACACCTACGCTCTCCGAATGGGCGATGATCCTTCTCGTGCTGCTGATGGCCACCGTGGGTTTCGCGAAGCTGCGCCGCCGCGGCGGCTAGGACGCTACCGCACTCGACGCCCCCAAGGCCGCGACCGCAGCGGCGTGGGCCTGGGGCTCTCGATGAGCAAGCAGGGAATCGAAGCCCGGGGCGGAACGCTATCCCCTTGGCCCGCTACGACCTGTCGTGGAGCCGCCTCGCCGCGACGAGGCACTGCGCCTTGGGCTTCCCCAGGAGCGCTTCACACTTCTCTCTCGCCGTCGAGTGCAGGGCCTCGCGCCTGATGCTATCCGCATCCTGGCGCGAATAGACGGCCTCGAGCTCGGCGAGCTTGGCGCCTTCCCGCCCCGTCACGTCGGCCATGCAGATGTCGTGCACTTTGCCGCGCATCGGCTCGCAGCCGATCCTCGCCGTCCGGAAATCCGACTCCACCGTCCTGCGTGCGACCTGGTACTCGGCCTTCGACATCGGCTGGGCGAGCGCGCACGCGCAGTACGCCAGGCCGATCGCCGCGACAAGCGCGGCAACGGCCGCCTGCCTCATTGCACGTCCTTCAGCGTGGCTTGCGCCTGCGCCTGCTCCAGCTTCTCCTCCTCGCTCTCCCTCTGGTCGCTCTGCCACTGGTCGATCTGCCTCTTCGACGCTTCCAGGGTAATCCCGTAGGCCTCCTGGATCCTGCCCGCCAGCTCGTCGCGCTTGCCCGCGATCACGTCCAGCTGGTCGTCCGTGAGCCTGCCCCATTTCTGCTTCGCCGTGCCCTTGAATTGCTTCCAGTTGCCCTCGATGCGATCCCAGTTCATGGACTCTTTCCTTCGTGGTTGACTTGCGTTGGCGGGCTTCTTCCATGGTCCGACGCCGCATTTTCCTGCAGGAGATCGGAGAGCTCGTCGGCATGCTGTTCCTCGACGGCGAGGATGGATTCAAGCAGGCGGCGCGTGGTCGGGTCGCTGTCGCCGACAAACCGGATGGAGTCCCCGTAGCTGTCGATGGCGATGCGTTCCGCGATCAGGTCCTCCCTGATCATCTCGGACAGCGTCGCTCCCTCCTGATACTCGGCATGGCTGCGGCTCACCAGCCCCGCAGGGGAGAAATCGGGCTCGCCGCCAAGCTGCACGATGCGCTCGGCCAGCTGGTCGGCGTGGCCCTGCTCCTCGTTGGAGTGGATCAGGAACTCGGCGGCGATGCCCCTCGAGTGGAGCCCGCGCGCCATGAAGTGATGCCGGCGGTAGCGCAGCACGCAGACGATCTCGGTGGCGAGCGCGTCGTTGAGCAGCTTCAGCACCGCCGCGCGGTCGCCGCGGTAGCCGGACGTCACCGCCCCGTCCTCGATGCGGTGCCGGGCGCTGGTGCGCAGGGTGTGAACGTCATCGCCCGCATCACGACTGTTCATGATCCGCTCCATCTCTTTATGGGTTGGCATGCGCGCCTCGAGAGCGAAGCGCCGGTCCCAGACTGCTCGCCTCGCCGGGTGTCGTCTGTTCGGCTCCGCACGGATCCGCAGCGGAGCTCGCCCGGGCCGGAGCGCGTCGTCGCTAGCCGGCCCGACAACGCGGCAGGTCGATGGTGGACACGGATCCAAGACCCGGCAGGTCGTGAAAGTGCAGGGTCCCGCCCATGGCCTCGATCGCCCGGCGCGAAATGCCGGCCTCGCGGGCCCACCCGCTCCGGGTCGCGGCGCCGGCGAGCCCGCCGCATCGGTCCTCGACCTCGATCAGCACGCGATCGGCGGCCGCGCGCGCCTTCAGCCACACCTGTCCCTGCGGTCGCGTGGACACGAGGGCGTTCTGCACCAGGTCGAAGAGCGCCGAATGCAGCATCTGCACGTCGACATCCATGACCAGGCCCGGTTCGACCAAGGCGACCGTGAGCTCGCATCCCCTGGATCTCGCCTCCAGGCTCGCCGCCACGGTGGCCTCGGCCATGAACCGCTCGACCGGGACCCGGCTGCTCTTCGTCGGCGCCCCCAAGGCCATGCGCACATCCCGCAAGGCATGCTCCATCAGGTCGTTCAGGCCGACCAGGCTCGTTTCGAGGACGGCCGAGGTGGCGCCGTGCAGGCCGACGCCGCCTTCCTTGATCGCCACGTACGATAGTGTCGCGGTGTTGATGAGGCCGCGCAGCTCCTGGGTCAGGAGCGCGAGCCGCTCGCCCATGGCGCGATTGTCGGTGCTCGCGATCAGTCGGTCGCGCTGCCGGTAGAACTCGGTGACGGCGCCCGCGACGGCACCGTCGAGGCAGCGCGCCAGCGTGCCGAATGCATCGTGGGGAATCGGTTCCTTCTCCTCGCCCGCGAGCTCGACGATCACCTGGGCGAGGTCGCCGTATTCGTGAACGACCTGGTCGACGGTGAAGCCGTGCAACAGCAGCTCGTGGCCGTGCATTGCGGCGGTGGCGCCGATCTCCGACTCCAGGCGGAATCCCGCGGGCCCGAAGGCCGCCACCCTGCCCCCGTCGATCCCACCGTGGATGTGCTCGAGGCGAAGGGCCTCGATGACCTGGCCGAGGAATGACGCGACTCCGTGCTCCAGGCCGACGGGGATCGGGCGCGGTGCGAGTCGCCCGGCAACGCGGGCCCGGCAGCGATCGACCAACGCCGTGCGATTCGCGTCGAGGAATTCGTGCAACACCTTGGCCTCCACTCACCCGCGCCATTTGCCGATTGGCTCATGAGGCTAGCCCGCGAGCCCGGGGCTGTCTGTACGGCATCGCACACTGGCACGGCCGTGGTTCGGTCGGTGTAACCGGCGCCGCCTCCCCGGGGCCGTGCCGATCGGACGGAGTGTGTGGCAACGAACGGACCAGAGCCGCGGGTTGCGGATAACCTGCATTCGAACCGTCGCGAACGGTACCCATAGACTGAGGACACTGCCATCAATGCGCCCTGCAAAGCGTGCTCGAGCGGGCCTTTCGGGTTCGCAGGCCATGCCGACCTCAACGTGCAGCACCTCGGCGACGCCCGCATCTCGCTGCGATGCAGCCGTTGCGACTCGTTCTGGTCGCGCACGCTCGAGCGGGAGGGTTACTTCGCCTGGGCTGCGCTCACGGAGGGAATGGCCTGCAGCCCCCACATGGGCATTCCTGTACCGCCTCGCAGCACCGATGCGAGCCTTCGCCCGTTGCCCTGGCGCGGCGGCGGCGCCTCCCCTTGGCTCTATGCGCTGACCCGGGGCGCGGGCAACGCCGGCTTAGTTCGCTGACGAACAGACGCGACGTAGGGATACTCCTACTCTTCGTCCTGAAGCCCCCTGCCGGTACAGCATCGCAACAGCGACACATCGGCGGGCACGCTGCTTCAGTCAGGAGAAAGCAATGCTGCACGAGTTCCTCAAGCTCAACCGCTCGGAGCTGATCGAGCGCTGCCGCCGCAAGGTTTCGGCCCGCCCGGCGCCGAACGCGACCTCCTCCGGGATGGTCGAGCACGGTGTGCCGCTCTTTCTCGACCAGCTCACCGACATGCTCGCGCACTCGGAGCGCGATCCGATCCGTCCGCAACCCAAACGCGGCAGTCCCGTTACGCCTGCGGAGGAGCGCATCGGCGAGGGCGCGACCCTGCACGGCCACGAGTTGCAGCTCCGCGACTTCACCATCGACCAGGTAGTGCACCACTACGGCGACCTGTGCCAATCGATCACCGAGCTCGCCGCCGAGCAATCGGCACCGATCACGGTGCGGGAGTTCGGCGCCCTCAACATCCGCCTCGACAACGCCATCGCCAGCGCGGTCACCGAGTTCGCCCGCCAGCGCGAGGTGCTCAGCTCGAGCGAAGGCGCCTTCGCGATGAACGAGCGTCTCGGGATGCTCGCCCACGAGATGCGCAACCTGCTCAACACCACGATCCTCGCGATCACGGCGATCAAGATGGGAAGCGTGGGGTTCGGCGGCGCGACCGCCGGCGCGCTCGACCGAAGCCTCATCGGCATGCGCACGCTGATCGACCGCACGCTCACCGAGGTGCGCCTCGACGGCGGCGCGGCGCCGCTCCGGGAAAGGATCGAAATCGGCGGGTTCATCGCGGAGGTGAGGGTCGCGGCCGCGCTGGAAGCTTCGCAGAAGGGGTGCGCTTTGAGCGTCCTTCACGTCGAGCCCGGGATGTTCGTGCAAGCGGACCGGCACATCCTCGCCTCGGCGGTCTCGAACCTGCTTCAGAACGCGTTCAAGTTCACGCGCGCCGAGTCGCAGGTCCTGTTGAAGGCCCATTCGTCCGACGGGCGGGTGCTGATCGAGGTGCAGGACGAGTGCGGAGGCCTGGCGGAAGGCGCACAGGAGCTCATATTCCGCCCGTTCCAGCAACGCGGCGCCAACCGCAGCGGCGTGGGACTGGGCCTGTCGCTCAGCCGCAAGGGCATCGAGTCGTTCGGCGGAAGCCTCTCGGTTCGCAACATCCCCGCAAGGGGCTGCGTCTTCACCATCGACCTGCCGCGGAAGAGCTGACTCCTCCTACGCGGTAAGTTCCAGGGTTCCCGCGCGCGACGGATCGAGCTTCGCGGGGCCGCAGCTCATGAGCTTCCCCGCCACGTGCGTCTTCGCAATCTTCTGGCTGCCATCGCAGAAGGGGAACGTGCGCGACAGGCCGCAACCGCAGAATGCCTTGGTGCGGTCCCTGGACCCGGTGGTGCTCTTGATTGCAGTTTCCATGTTTCTCCCGGTTCGGAAATGACGCTCAGAGGGACTACAAGCGAAGGCTAGGGCCGGGCCGATCGCGCGTCTGTTCGACAGCGCACGCAGCGTGGAACGGGACCCTAGCCCGGCTGCTGGCGCGAATGCTCCCTGCGTTTCATGGAGAGATACGCGCCCTGCTCGATCTCGTGCAGCTGGCGCGGATAGCGCTCGCTGCCCGCGAACCAGTCGCGCAGGCTCTTCTCCATCCGTCCCTGGGCCGGCGCCGACAGGGCGCCGAGGTACGCCTCGATCGCGAGGAAGTAGCGCATGGTGTTGCGCTCCACCACCCCGCGCGTGCCGCCGATGAACTGTGGCGTGCCGTCGGGCTGCCTCCCGGTCACGGTGAAGCCCACCTTGTCCCGCCCGGCGGTGGCCAGGTAGGCCTGCATCGCCAGGCGCCCCGCGATGCCGAACGCGTACGAGTAGGAAAGGCGCACGAGGCTGCGCCCGTCCTGTGCCGGCGCCGCCTCGAGGACGATGCGATAGTCGCTCGTGCCGAAAGGGCCTTCGCGGGCGTCGAGCGTCACCTGCAGGTAGTTCGGACCCCGGGCCGCCACGCGGTGGACGAAATCGACGCGGTAGGCCTGCTCCAGCGGCTGGTCGCGCTTCCTTCCGATGCGCAAGTGGATCACGGTATCGCCCCCGTCCGTGGAGGGCCGGCAGTACTTGACATTCAGGTGCAGGATCAGCACGTCGCACCATTGGCTCGCTTTGCCGAACGCGCCTGCCGTGGTGGAGAACGGGTGGTCGACGATCGCGTGGATCTCTCCCGTGACGCCGGCCGCGCCCTCGGTGGAGACCATGCGCAGCGGCCGGTCGAATACGTTGCGGCCGAGCTGGTCCCTCATGGCGGCGAACCGGCCTTGCAGCGCCGCGGCGGAGCTCCCCGGGGTCGCCGCGGGCTCGCCCGCCCAGGCGACGACTGGCGCGAGCGGCAAGGCGGCGGCACACGCGGCCCACCGCAGCATCTTCATTCCGAGCCTCATTCCATCCCTGCCCTTTCGGCTCTCAAAGCCAGTACTCCCACAGGCGCGCGGCAAGCTCGCGCGCGCGATCGCCGAGGCCGCGCGCTTCCCACGCCTCCAGCGTGACCTGGTCGGAGGCGGCGAGGTCGGCCGCGAACACGGCCTGCATCTGCGCGCCGAACTCCTGCCCGAGCACGACGGCGTTGACCTCGTCGTTGTGCAGGAAGCTGCGCCAGTCGAGGTTGGTCGAGCCGACGGTCGACCACACGCCGTCGATGAGCGCCGTCTTCGCATGCAGCAGCGCGCCGCGACGCTCGTGGATCTTCACGCCGCCACGCAACAGGTCGCCGTAATGGGAGCGCCCGGCGTGGAGCACCAGCCACGAATCGCTATGGCCCGGCAGGATGAGGCGCACATCGACACCGCGCCCCGCGGCATCCTTCAGCGCGGCCAGCAGCTGCGGGTCGGGAACGAAGTACGCGTTGGTGAGCGACACGGCCGTCTCGGCGGCGCCGATGGCGGACAGGAGCGTCGCGTAGACCTGGCTGAACGCATCGTCGGATGAGCTGCCGATCGCGCGCACCACCTCCCTGCCGCGGCTCACCGGAACCGGAAAGAAATCGCGCGCGATCCGCACGTCGCCCTTCTGCTTCTCCCAGGTGGCGAGGAAGAGCTTCTGGAAGTCCGCGACCACCGGGCCCTCGACCTGCAGGTGGGTATCGCGCCAATGCGAGGCGCCGCCCGCGGGCCGCTTCGAGCCGCGGCGGGACGAGCCCGCGGAATAGACGCCGCTGATGTTGATGCCGCCCATGAATGCGACCCGGCCGTCAACCACCAGCAGCTTGCGATGGTCGCGCTGGTTCACCTCCCAGCCCTTCCTCAACGCGAGCGGGTTGATCGGGTTGAACTCCAGCACCGCCACGCCGTTGTCGGTGAGGTGCTTGAAGAATGCCTGTGGCGTCGAGCTCGCGCCCACGCTGTCGTAGATGAGGCGCACGTCCACGCCCTGCGCCTGCTTGCCGACCAGCGCGGCGGCGAATCGGCGCCCCACCTCGTCGTCCTCGATGATGTAGGTCTCCATGTGGATGTGGTCGCGCGCGGCCGCGATCGCATCGAACATCGCCTGGTAGGTGGCGGGGCCGTCCTGGAGCAGGACGACCTTGTTGCCTACCATGAGCGGAGTGCCGGCAACTCCCTCCTCGAGCGCGAGGTGGCGCTCGAAGATGCCGGTCTCCTCGCCCCGGCTCGCGAGCCGCGCGAGGATCGCCTTGCTCTGCGCGGCCGAGAGCAGGCCGCGCGCGCCTTCGAGGCGCACGGGCGCCGATGCGCCGCGCGACATGTCGGGAACGATCCTCGGCAGCGTGCTGCAGCCGGCCACCATGGCAAGCGACATTGCAGCCAGCGCCCTGGCGAGCGATCGTGGGGACACCAAGTGGGCTTCCTCGTCGAAATCGATCGGCCACGGTAGCGCGCCCGGCGAGGTTGGTCTGCGCGCCAGCGCACGCAGCGTGCGCTGGCGCACCGACCCCGGCTGCCGGCCCGCGATACCCTGCGGTTCAAGTCAACAGGAGCGTGAAAATGAACAAGGTCCCGGTCGAAACCACCAAGGAAAAGCTGTTCCAGGAATTCAACACGGTCGTCGCCGAGACCGAGCAGCTGATCAAGACGGCAGCCGGAGCGGGCAGCGAGAAGGCGAGCGCGCTCAAGGCGAGCGTCGAGCACGAATTCTCCGCCGCCGGGGAGCGCCTCGCGCGCATCCGCGACGACGCGATCACCCAGTGCAGCGCCGTGGCGAAAACCACCGACGAGTACGTGCAGGGCAATCCGTGGCGTTCCGTGGGCATCGTCGCCGCCCTGGCGGCCGCCGCCGGAATGGTCGCCGGGCTGCTGATCTCGCGTCGCTGAGGCCACGATGAGCGTCCGCCCCGCGGTTGCGGAGCCCGCCTCGCGCGGGCTGCTCCAAGCCCTGCTCGCGCTCGGCGCGACGCTGAACGAGGCCCTGCGAATCCGCGGAGCGCTCTTCGCCGTCGAGCTGCGCGAGGAGGTCGAGCGGCGCAGGCAGATGCTCGTCCTCGCCGCCCTGGGATTCGCCTTCCTCCATACCGCGCTCTTGGTGGGAAGCCTCTTCGTCGCCGCGATCTTCTGGGATACGCACCGGATCGCGGCGATCGGCTCGATGGCCGTTCTCTACCTGGCTTGCGGCGCAGCCGTGATCGTCCGGATGCGGCGGCAGGCCGCTGCGAGCCCGGCTCCGTTCGCGGCGACGCTGGGCGAGCTCGAGCACGACCTCGCCGAGCTGAGAGCGCCCGCGTGAGCGCGCGGCTCGAGACCCTCGCATACGAAAGGCGACAGCTGCAGGATCGCTCCGCCCTCTACCGGCTGCGGCTTCGCCGTGACGCGTTGGCCGTGCGCGGGGCCTTGAACTGGAAGCGCGTGCCCGGGGTACTCGCGACCGCACCCGTGCTGCGCACCGTAGCGTGGAGCCTCGCGATGTCGTTGCTCGGTGTCGGGCGCGCGGCGCGCGTGCTGCTGATCGCCGGCCGCGTCATCCTCGTCGCGAAGCTCGCGCGCGCAGCCATCGGCTACGCGCGCGCGTCGCGCAAGGCGGCCTAGGGCTCGCCGCTAGCGCCCGAGGAGTGCGCCCGCAGGCTTGAGCGGCTCGACGCGATCGCAGATCACCTTGGCGATCGCCAGCAGGGGCGCGCCGAGGAGCAGGCCCCACACGCCCCACAGCCAGCCGAAGAAGAGCAATGCGATGAAGAGCACGGCGGCGTTCACGCGCGCGAAGCGGCTCTGCAGCCAGGTCATGAGGAGCGAGCCGATGGCGGCGGCCACCAGCAGCGAGACGCCGGCCACGACAAGCGCCCCGGTCGCGGTCCCGAACTGGAGGAATCCCGCCAGTCCGCTCGCCACGGCGAACACGACCGGGCCGAGGTAGGGGATGAAGTGCAGCACGCCCGCGGCCACGCCCCATACGCCTGCCGCCCGCATGCCGAGCGCCTCGAAGGCGGCCCAGGTTCCCAGCGCGATCGCGACGTTCGCGCCCAGGGTTGCGACCAGGTTGCGCTGGACCTGGACGTCGATCTCCTCGAGTATCCGCACGGCGTCCTTGCGCGCGGTGAGAGAGGGCCCCACCAGCTGCAGCAGCTTGCGGCGGAAGTGCTCGCCCGAGGCGAGCAGGAAGTACGTGAGCAGCAGCACGATCGGCGCCTGCGCCGCCACGGTTACCAGCAGCGCCGACTGCGCGAGCATGTAGTCGCGCAGCCAGGGGCTCGCCTCGGCATCACGGGCGAGGGGGACGGCCGATTCCCCCGGCCGCCTTTCCTCGGAGGCGTCGGCCGCCGCCCCCTGCAGCTCGGTGGCCGCCTGCTGGATCTTCTGCAGTGCGTTGGGCCCGCCGGCCTGCGCTTCGCGCCCGTGCTGGCGCAGCTTGCGCGCCGCTTCCGGGAGGCTCGCGACGATCGCCGCGGCATCGTCGCCCAGCGCAACGACGGCCCACGACAGGCTCGATACGAGCGCGCCCAGGACGAGCGCCGCCCCGGCCGCGCGCGGGATGCGAAGCGCCTTCAACCAGTCCACGAACGGGCGCAGGGCGTAGCTCGCGAGGATGCCGATCAGCAGCGGCACGAAGAACGCGCGCGCGAGGTAGAGCGCGGCGACGATGCCGATCACGGCGAGAATGCCGACCCCCAGCGGTATGTATTGCCGGTATGCGGCCGTTGCGCTCATCAGGCAGCGATGATCGCGCCGGCCGCCGCATGGGTCTGTTCGGCCGCGCACAGACGCCTATGTACGCCGACGCACCGACATCGCCGCGTCACAGGATCAAAGTGGCGGCTCACAAGAGGAGACATCGATGAACACAGTACTCAGGAGTGCGTTGGCCGCGGCCGGTCTGGCCTTCGCGACGCAGGCGGTTGCCCAGGTCACCTTCTACGAGCACGACGGCTTCCAGGGCCGGTCCTTTTCGACGCAGAAGCAGATCGGCAACTTCGAGAAGTTCGGATTCAACGACCGCGCCTCGTCGGTGGTCGTGCTGCGCGACCGCTGGGAAGTCTGCCAGGACGCCACGTTCAGGGGCCAGTGCGTCGTGCTGCGCCCGGGCCGCTATCCCTCGCTCGCCGCGATGGGCCTGAACGACCGGGTCTCGTCGGTGCGCGTGGTGAAGGCCAATGCCCGCATCGAGGATCGCCGCTACGCGCCGGCCCCGATGCCGGTCTACGACAACCGCCGCCGTAACGGCGAGCGCACCTACCAGGCGGACGTGACTTCGGTACGCGCCGTCATCGGGCAATCGGAGCAGCGCTGCTGGGTCGAGCGCGGGCAGGTCTCGCAAGGCCAGGGCGGTGCGAACATACCCGCGGCGATCCTCGGCGGAATCATCGGCGGCGTGCTCGGCCACCAGGTGGGCGGGGGACGCGGAAAGGATGTCGCGACGGCGGGTGGCGCGGTAGCAGGTGCCGCCCTGGGCTACAACGTCGGCCGCAACGATGGCGGAAGCTACGCGGCAACGCGCGACGTCCGGCGTTGCGCGACCGCGCCCAGCCAGGCGAATCCCGATTACTGGGACGTCACCTACAGCTTCCGCGGCAAGGAACACCACATGCAGATGGCGTCTCCTCCCGGACCCACGGTGAGCGTCAACGCGAAGGGTGAACCGCGCGCCTGACCCTCGGCAGGCAAACGCAGCGAAGAGCCGGCCCTTCGGGGCCGGTCTCATGTTTCGGAAGGAGAAACGAATGCCACGAATGAACCAACGCCGATTGCTCTTCGTCGACACACCGCGCCCGGTGACCCTGACGCCCGTCTACCTCGCGTTCGTGGCGATCGCGGTGCTGGCCCTGCTGGGATTCGCGCTCGCGTACTGGGTCCGCGGGCCCGCGGCCTCGGACTACCGGCCGGTGCGCGAGGCGGCCGTGCCCTCGAGGCCGGGCCACGAGGCGGGGCTGCTGATTCCGTCGCAGGCGCGCGACCTGCCGGGACGGACACGAAGCATGTGAGACGGCGTGCTCACCGCGACATCGCCGGTTCGCCGTGCGTGGAGATCGCATCGACGCAGTGCCCGGGCAACGTGAACCCGCCGGCCGGATCGTCCACTGCGTCGATCGAGATCACCGGCGCGAACGACTTCACCGAGCCGAACATGGTCGCGAACGAAACGTCGGCTGCGTCGCGCCCCGTGCCGATCCGCACCAGTCCCATCGGCAAAGAGATCCCCGTGGGATCGAACAGGTACCAGCGGCTGCCCAGGAACACCTCGACGTAGGCGTGGAAGTCCGGTGGACCCATCGATTGCGGGGCGCCGTAGTCGATGCCGGTCACGAAGCGCGCAGGGATGTTCACCGCGCGGCACAACGCGATCATGAGGTGCGCGAAATCGCGGCACACGCCCACCTGCTCGACGAGCGTGTCCATGGCGGAGGTGCTCACGTTCGAGCTGCCGACGGTAAACGTGGTCCGCTGCGCCACCCAGTCGCGAATCGCCTGCACCCGCCAGTACCCCTGGCGCAAGTGGCCGAACTCGCGCGCCGCGAAGCGGCGCAGGCGGTCCGATTGGCAATAGCGGCTGGGATAGATGAACGGCAGGACCTCGGGCGCGAGCCCCGCGATCGGGACCTCCTGGATGCGCGCCGGCGGCTCGAGATGATGCGTGATGTCGACGGTGGCGTCGTAGCGCACCGCCAGGGCTCCGGGCTGCGCCCGGAACCTGAGGTAGCGGCTGCCGAACGCGGCGTCGGCGTGCATCGCCGTCTCCACCGGCTGGCTCAGCGACAACGCCTCGGCGAACACCGATTGCCAGGACGTATGCGCCGCGTGGATGTTGAAGACGAAGTCGGCCGGGTTGTCCGCGATCTCGTACTTCAGCTCGATCGCGAACTCGAGCCGTATCATCGCGGCCTCGATCCGGACGTCAGAGAGCCCTGCGTCCGCTGATGAGGTTCACCAGCACCACCACGACGGCTACGACAAGCAGGATGTGGATCAGGCCCCCGAGGGTGTAGGAGCTCACCAGGCCGAGGACCCAGAGGATGAGCAGGATGATCGCGATCGTATAGAGCATGGTGAGGGCTTTCGCAGGGCGGGTTGGCAGGAGACTGCAGGCTATGCGAAGCACGCCGCCCCGTCGGTGCGGCCGCGAACATAGGCATGGACGCGCGACGTTCGGTAGCGCACACTGGACCGATGCCTGCTCCGAAACCGTCCGACAACGACCTGCTGCGCGCCCTCTCCGCTGCGGAGCTGAAGCGCCTGCGACCCCACCTCGAGCCGTTCCCGATGCCGCTCGGGCACGTGGTCTACGAGTCCGGCCGGATCCTCGACCACGTCTACTTTCCGACCACCTCCATCGTGTCGCTGCTCTACGTGATGGAGGACGGCGCCTCG
>Ga0307505_10001572_pt1 | contig 17917 bp, 18 predicted proteins | sample 23_S_MG_FD_202183 | JGI IMG/M metagenome (GOLD analysis project Ga0307505, IMG submission 202183) | Soil microbial communities from Populus trichocarpa stands in riparian zone in the Pacific Northwest, United States - 23_S | ecosystem: Environmental > Terrestrial > Soil > Riparian zone > Trees...
GCCCTTGGCGTGTGTCAACTGATACCAGAACCGCTTGGCGACCACATACTCTGCCAGTGTCGACTTCGGCGCGGGACCGGCGCCTTTGGTCCCCTCGGCCAATTCTGCAAAGATTTTGAATTTGTCGCCAGCATAGGAGGAGACGAAAAACGAAACGGCATTGGTCCAGCCCCGGTCATCGGTTGTCCCCTCGATTGTCGGTTTTCCGTTTGTGCTGCCGAACCCTTCTTTCTGCTCACCGGTGAGATCCGCGCCGATCCAGACATCCGGCTCCGGCGCACCCAGATTCTTGCGATCGGGCCCATCGGTCCGCTTGAACGTGAATTTCACTTTTGCGCCAGCGAGCGCATCGGTCTTGCCGTCCTTCTGGACAACCCGCGCCTTGAACTGAATCTCGCGTCCGAATTCGGGGTGACGTTTGTCTTTGCCTTCAAGATCACGATCGAGATTGATGAACTGCTTGAAGTCCGCGCCATCTTTGTCGGCGCGCTCGACATTCTCGGTGAGGACAATCGTGTCGGTCGAGTCCATCCCCGCGCCCTTGACCCACTTCTCTTTGTCGAGCTGGACAACTTCGACAATCTCGACCAACTCAAATTCGACATCGACCGGGGGAATCACTCCGCCTTCGGCAGGGCAATTCTTCGCGATGCTGTCATAGAAACTGCAATGGAATGAGTCACGGTTACGCGGCAATGGCGCGGCCACCTGCTTCTTGCACGGTGCGAGATCGCCATGCAGGCAGGGAATATTGGGCAGACGATCGGGATTGAAGAGAAAGACAGTCACGCGCCGATTCGGCTCATGCGCCGACTCGGTCTCGCGCTCAGGATTGAATTCGCCGCAGCCCATATGCTGCGGAGCCATGAAACGGTCCGCGCCAACTCCCAACTTTGTCGTGAGAAAAGTGAACACGCTCTTCGCACGCTTGTCGCTCAGATTCTTGTTGTACTGGTCGGTGCCGACTTTGTCGGTATGACCAAAGATCATCGCCTTGGCACTGGGAGTATCATTGATCTTCTTTGCGACTTTCTCGAGGTCGGCAGTCTCTGATGCGCGAATCTTATCGCTATCGAACTCGAATGTGACACCCTCCAACCGCGTGCAGGCTTCGAATTGTTTGGGAGGCGCGGCCTGCTTCGTGACTTTGATTGTATGCGTTGTGGTAGTCGCGAGTCCGGATTTCACGAACGGTTGCGGGATAAGAAGCGGAGTGCGCGCTTTGATATCGGCGGTGACAACAAAGCGTTTATCGTCGCCGCGTTTGTAGCAGCAGAGTTCATCGCGGAGGAACTCGTCGACAACATCCGCCTTGTCGGTGCCCCAATTGAAACGGGCAATGTCCTGCCATGTTAGCGGGTTGCCGGCATCAGTCTCGCGCTTGGCGATCGATTGCAGAGTGTCACCCTCGACTGGTGTGTACTCTTTGGCGGCGGCGCGTTTGTCGTATCCCATGACAGTATCTCGTAATCGCTACTGGATCGATACGACTTCCAACGTGTCGGCGTCGATCATGCGCTCAATCTCGCAGGTGCCGGGTGGGATGTTTGTGATTTCGATGAGGCCAGCCGCATTTGATGTCGCACTGCGCGATTCACCGTCAGGCAGCTTGACCTTGAGTGTCACTCCGGAAACCGGCTTGCCGGTTTCGTCGTCGATGATCTCAAACTTGATCCACGTCTTCTCGGTCTTGTCAGGCGGGGGCGGCGTCGGTTCGGGCGGCGGCGGTGGATCGTCTTTCTTCTCTTTCGACTCACCAGAGGTGGTCCCGCGGGTCCACTCTCCCGGACGCACTGCCATGAGCCGCCCGGAAATGATTCCGGAGGCAATGAGCTTCAGCAACCGTCGATCGCTGATTGACCGAGAATCGGTGATCAGCTCGGCTTCGACAGCGAACCGTCGGATCTCGACCCGATTGAGATCATCGTCGCTGATGCGGCGCAGGGTCGCGAATACCTCACGCTCATCGAAGAAGCGAATGACCTCCTCATCCTCGCGTCGCCGGTGAGTGATGATCAGCCGGTACGGGTCTCCGTTGGAGTCTTTTAGCAGCGTCATCGTGTTGGTGGACTTAGACTGTCAGTTGTGTTCGACACTCGGCCATTTGGTCCGCGTTTGGCGAGTGTTCAGACTGGCTAAAGGAAAAATCTATGGGCAACCGGATGGGTTTTCCACGGGTTTCTGTCCGTTTAGCTTGGGTTGAATGCGAATCACTTCTGAAATCAGGCAATTGAGTAATCGCCGCAAATTGCCTATCTTGTGCTCGGCTCGGGAGGGCCAGCAGAAACACATGTCAATGACCCGTCGCAAACGGCTCCAGTACGCCGAGAAGTTTTTCGTGATGGCCCACGACTTTCAAAACATGGGCTACTATTCCGACGCCGCCCACTACTACACAAAATCAATTCGCATGTACCCGACACCCGAGGCCTACACGCACTTGGGCTGGGCGCATTCTTTCCTTGGTGATTTCGATCAGGCGATTGAGTTCTGCAAAGTGGCGATATCGTTGGATCCCGATTACGGAAATCCCTACAACGATATCGGCGCATACTTGATGGAAAAGGGCGAGCTCGATCAAGCGATCACGTACTTGCGCCGTGCCGCAAGGGCGCGTCGGTATGATCAGCACCACTACGCACACTTCAATCTGGGCCGTGCCTGGGAGCGCAAGCATCAGTTTGACAAGGCCATCTCGGAGTACAAACGCTCAATCGAGATGTCACCGGAGTACGAACCCGCGAAGTCCGCGTACTACCGCCTCGTGCGAATGCAGAATTAGCAAACCGGCGCACGTTCGACGACTCGTCACAGCACATTGATCTTCGGGAAGCGTTGGTGCCTACTGCTCGCAGGGATTGCAGCGGCTGTCGATATTGCGGAATGCGGTATTGACGAGTGCGATGACGTCGAGGATGTCCACCAACTCATCACAGTTCACATCGGCGCGAGTTGCACTCGGACAGAACGGATCACCGGGGGAAACCGGCGCGCCACGGAATGCGGAATTCACTATGGCTATGACGTCGAGAATATCGATGACTGAGTTGGTGTCCAAATCGCCAACATGCGGACAGTCGCAAGTCTGCTGCGTATTCCAGAACCCCTCGCTCACAGTATTGGTTGCCGATTGCGGGCGTCCGCTGGCAATTTGACCAACAGTTCCAGACACGCGGTGCGTGGCTGATTGCGCGGATACTGTCCCGCCGGACGCAACCGTGGAGCGGTTGAGGTTCTGAGTGGCGTGTACGGGGGTAATGCCGATCAAGAGGATCAGCACTAAACAAGCGAGAGGGCAAAGGCTCATACCTCCGAACTCATTCATCGATAACATGTTAGAGCGTTTCGTCTGCATCGCACGGTGTGCTTCTGCTTATTCGAGGCCATGAGATCGAGCAGAAGCACTACTTGTTAAGATCGGCAGAACTAGGCAGTAGGTCGAACGGTCAACCTTAGTCAAAGTACTCAAATTTCGGGAAATATCAAGTGACTTGAACAGGTTTCGAGTCACGCTTGGATCGAAGTCGCCCGACTTGTACTTTCCGATTCATGCCGAAAACGAACAAACGAGAAAATGTGAACTTAAGCCAATCGGGATACGACGTGCTCTCCTTTGGCGCGCATCCGGACGATGTGGAAGTTGGGACCGGAGGAGTCTTGGTCCGTCTGCGCGAATTGGGATACCGCGTTGGGATTGTCTGTCTCACCGAGGGCGAGATGGGGACGGGTGGAACTCCAGCAATCCGCAAGCGCGAAGCTGAAACCGCTGCAAAGATCATGGATGTGGACATTGTCAAGCAATTCAACTGGGGCGACACCAAGCTGTTCGACTCCTATGAGAATCGTGTTGAGATCGCGAGCATCATTCGCCGTTGCCGTCCCCGCATCATCTTCGCTCCCCACTGGGATGGATTCACCGGGCGTCGTCAGTCGCACCCGGACCACCTGGCCACCGGACGGATCGTGATGAATGCCGCGAACTTGGCGACACTCATCAAACTCGGAGGCGAGCACACCGCGCATCGCATCGGCGCCATCTATCATTACTTCCTGCCATCGGGAGTGAACCCGTCGTTTGTGGTCGATATCACGCCACAATTTGAGCCATGGATGAAAGCTCTGTCTGCACATAAATCACAGTTTCTCAATCCGAAGAAATCCCGCGATTACCTGTGGTCGCTTGAGACCATGGCGAGGACGTTTGGCGCCCGTATCGGGGTAAAATACGGACAAGGATTTCTGTCCGCAGAGCCCCTCAGAATCGACGATCCGATGAAACTTGCGCAGGGCGATCAGGTTACATAACTGTGGACAAAATTTGACAGTTTGCGGAAAGCGCAGGGCATCGAAAGCGGAACTAATTGCCCTAACGCCCGTCCAATGTCATCTGTCCGTGGTATACCATTGGAACGGTTGAGGTTGTGCTCGAAAATTGATCCGGAGGACTTGTGAAGAAAGCGATCTGGCTTGCGGTTATTCTGGCTCTTGGGGGAGGCGGGTATTGGTGGTACTCAACCCGTCCGACTACAAATACATCGGAGGAGATGTTTCGACGAACCGCCGTCGCGCGACGTGGCGAAATGATCGTCTCGATATCGGCGACCGGACGGATCGACCCGTTGGAACAGGTCGAGGTCAAGTCCAAGGCATCGGGCGAGATTATTGAATTACCCATAGAGGAAGGCGACATCGTCAAGCGCGGCGATCTCATTGCGCGATTGGACCGGCGCACAGCCCAGAATGATTACGATCAGGCACAAGCCGACCACTCCGTTGCCGAGATCACAGTGCGTCAGCGCCAGCGTGAACTCGACCGTCTCAAGACACTATTTGAGAACAAGCTTGCCTCAGAAAGCGAACTCGATAACGCCAAGCTCGCCTACGAGGAAGCCAATGCGCGCATGGTACGCGCCAAGGCCGCACTCTCGACAGTCGATGAACGTCTCCGCGATACCGAAATTCGCGCTCCACTCGACGGTGTGGTGATCGATCGACCGGTCGAGATCGGGCAGATTATCTCTTCAGGTACAACCACGGTGACCGGCGGCACTCTTCTGTGTACTGTCGCGAACATGAAGCAGGTTTATGTCGTAGCATCGGTCGACGAGACCGACATCGGCAAGATTACGATCGGGTTGCCAGCGTTTATAACTCCCGATGCCTATCCGGAGACCCGTCTCATTGGGACCGTGGAGCGCATCGCGCCGAAATCCAAAGTCGAGCAAAATGTCACCGTGTTCGAAGTGACAGCACTGGTCGACAACGCCGACGACCTGCTCAAGTCGGGAATGAACTCAAGTGTTGAGGTTGTGACCGACCAAGCCGACAATTCGATCCTCATTCCGATTCGAGCAGTCGAGATGCGCCAGCCACAATCTCCGGGAGGCGGGGACACGACACGCGGTGGGCTGCGCGCCGAGGGAACACCCGGTAGAGCTGATACGTCGGGCGGCCAACGTCCAGGCGCTCGCCGCGAAGGCGGCACTGGTCCGCAGGGCAACGGCCAGACGGCGGCAATGATGCAGGGTGGCGGGGGAATGCAGGGGAATCCGGGCGGTCAACGTGGCGCGGGAATCCCAATGGTTCAAGTGCGCAAGAACGGCGTCGAGGAATGGGTGCGCGTAAGGACAGGGCTCTCGAACGTTGATGAAATTCAAATCGTTGAAGGGATTGCCGAAGGCGACACCGTCGTGTATTCGCTCTCTTCCGGGGCGATGCAAGCACGGACACAATTCATGGATCGTATGCGCACAAACAACCAGATCCCGGGAATGCGTCGCACGAACTGACGGACTTTAGAATGGCTAACCGCGGAAACATATCGGTCGGTGAGGGCGTCAATGTCGCATTTGCGGCGCTGCGCGCCAACAAAATGCGCTCTGGGCTGACCATGCTTGGCATCATCATCGGTGTCGGCGCAATGATTACGATGGTCGCCATGGGTTCAGGAGCGCGCAAGGCCGTGCAGGACCGGATCCAAGCGTTGGGAGCGGGGCTGTTGTTTGTCCGTCCCGGTGCCGCGCAGCAGGGGTTTGTGCGCATGGCTGCCGGTTCGGTTGAGAATCTCGATGAAGACGATGTCGAGGCCATCCGTACCGAGTGTCCGTCGGTAACCGCCGTTATCCCCGAAGCATCGGGCTCTGCACAGGTCAAATTTGAGAGTAAGAATTGGAATACTCGCGTCACTGGTACCGTTCCGGATTACGAATGGGTTCGGAACGCGGCTACAAGTAACGGATCCTATTTTACGAATGCCGAAAATCAAAGGCGCGAACGTGTCTGCGTGATCGGTTCAGAAGTCGCGACCAATTTATTCGACGATATTGAACCGGTAGGGAAGACGATCCGGATCAATGGGATGAGCTTCGAGGTCAAAGGTGTCCTGAAATCCAAAGGCGTTTCCGGCTGGATGAATCAAGATGACATCATTCTCGTTCCAATCGAGACTGCACTCCATCGACTGTTCGGACGGGAGACGTTTGGATCGTTGACGCTCAAGGTAGGTGATGAGACTCAGATTGATCGCGCCATCATCGAGGTTGAGTCGGTCCTGCGACGCACCCACAAGCTCGCGGTGGGAACCGAAAACGACTTCAACATTCGCTCCATGTCGGACGTTGGAGCCGCGCAGGCAGAAACCGCAGAGACGTTCACAATGCTCCTCGCCTCGATCGCTCTGGTCTCCCTCATCGTTGGGGGCATTGGCATCATGAATATCATGCTCGTCTCGGTGACGGAACGTACCCGCGAAATCGGGGTGCGTATGGCACTCGGCGCTCGTCGGCGCGATATCATGCTCCAATTCCTGATGGAATCAGTGACGCTCTCAATCCTCGGCGGAGTAGTCGGGATAGCCGCCGGAGTTGGGGCGGCAGTTGTCATGTCGCAATTCTACGGCTGGAATACATTGATAGTCCCCGAAGCGATATTCATCTCGTTTGGCTTCGCGGGACTAGTAGGAATCTTTTTTGGACTGTATCCTGCACGAAAGGCCGCGAGTCTGGATCCGATTGACGCGCTCCGTTACGAGTAACACCTCGCAATTCAGCTCATACAATCGCCTTGCACCACCATGCACGCATACCTATGATCGACCAGATCGAGGAGGTCATTATGCGCGTCATTCGTACGGCATCGCTTGCTCCATTGAAGTCCAAATCTATCTGCATCGTCGGGTACGGCTCTCAGGGGCGCGCCCAGGCCCTAAACCTACGTGATGCAGGCTATCGTCCGACGATTGGCTTGCCGCTTCGCAGCCGATCCGTCGGGCGAGCCAAGCGCGATGGATTCCTAGTTCGTGCGACAGCCGATGCCTGCCGCGAAGCAAATATCGTCTTCATGCTGGCTCCCGATCATATGCACGGAGAAATCTACAAGACGGACATCGAACCAAATCTCCAGACGGGCACAATGCTTGTGTTCGCGCATGGGTCATCGATTCACTTCGGACTGGTGCAACCGGGGAATGATGTGAGTGTGGTTCTGCTTGCGCCACTGGGACCGGGCAAACGCCTACGTGAATTGCGCGGACATCGTGACGGAGTCGCATGCTTCCTTGCAATCCAAGGTAAGAAATCACTCAAAGTTCGAGCGATTGCACTGGCGCTGGCTAAGGCAATCGGATGCCTTCCCGCAGGAGCGATTGAGACTACTTTTGCTGAAGAAGCAGTGGGGGATTTGTTTGGCGAGCAAGCAGTGTTGTGCGGCGGGCTCTCCGCTCTTCTTCAAGCCGGAGTCGAGACAATGGTCCGTCATGGGGCCAGTCCGGCAAACGCCTATCTGGAGTGTGTCTATCAACTGGATCTAATTGTCGACCTGATTAAGTCCGACGGGCTGCGAGGGATGTTCGCCCAGATATCCCCGACTGCAGCGTTTGGAGCGCGTCATGCCGCCCCGCGGGTCATTTCGCGTCCCAGTCGTAAAGCAATGGATTCACTCTATTCATATATCGACTCCGGCAAGTTCATGAGGAAATGGGTGCGAGTGTCGCAGAGAACTAAGAATGCACATCCGGCTATTTCGCGGGCATTCGAGCGGGGTGAGTCGGAAGTACTGAAGGCGTTGTCGAAGCCATGATGCGTGACGATGCTGACCGATGCGAACTCTAATTCTAGCCACCGCACTGTTTCTCGCGCTCACTTTTCCCGTGCACGGGACTTGTGCAGTTTCAGACGCCTCCACATCGAATGCTACCCCCGAAGCGATTCGTAAACGCGCACTTGAAGGGCTCGCGCTCTCACTGAACGACCGATTCCGGACTGCTGACTCGATTTTCGTCGAGCTTGGCGAACTCGCTCCAATGTCTCCGCTCGGACCGCTCTTCGCGGCAGGAAATATCCAAGCGGAGATGATCGACATGGAATCTGATGCGCTTCGAGATCGTCTCCTCAAGCACATTGATCTCGCTCGGAGTCGCGTCGAGGCCTCTATATCATTACGAGGCACGATCATTGCTGAAGAGGAATTCGTCCTCGGTGTTATCTCGGGATACCGGGCAGTCTACGAGTCCCGATGGGGCGGATGGTTCGCGGCGTTGAAGAGCGGGCTGCGGGCGAAAAAGCACTTTGAAAGTGCGTTGAGACTCGACTCCACACTATGCGACGCATACCTCGGCCTTGGCAGTTATCACTACTGGAAGTCTGCGAAAACGGACTGGGTGAATTGGCTGCCTGTTGTCTCGGACGAGCGCAACAAGGGCATCGACATGCTCAGCCGTGCCGCGGACTGCGGGATATTCACGCAGGTTGCGTCACATGCTGCACTGGCTTCTGCCTACATCAATGACGGCCGCTTTTCTGAGGCGCTGGCGCATGCCGACACGCTCGGGCAGCTTGCACCACATGGTAAATCACACTTATGGTTGAAAGGGAAGGCGCACTACGCGCTTTACGAATGGGACTCTACCGTTGCCGTTTTTGAGGAGTTGGAGTCCCAAATCCGGGAAGATGGCCAGGGCAACTACTTCAATCTGATTGAATGTGCCTACTACCGTGCACAAAGTCACTGGGGTGCGGGGCGGTACCAACAAGCTCGCGATGACTGCGGCAGGGCGCTTACGTATCCGGCACCCGACGACATCAAAGAGCGGCAACGCAACCGTCTGAATGAGCTGCGTGCTTTGCAGCGCAAACTGGTGCGGCTGTTGTCAAAGAGCTGAGATGTGGCTCAGGCCGAACGGCGAGCGACGATCAGCATACCCGGTGTTACTCTGAGCGAGAGGTGCCTGCAGAGTAATTGCGAAATCTTGTAGTACCAGCGAATCATCCACCGCGGATCAGCTTTACCACGCTCATCCCAGATAACTTCCTCGACTCGCAAGCCGGCCCGATCGAGCAGCTGCAACATGCCTTCCGGGCTAAAATTGTACTTCGAGTCTCCAAATCTATCACGATGGATGACAACACCGAGTGTGTGCAACAAATCGAACAGCCATGTCCGATTGGTCACTCTGAGAAGAACGCAGCCTCCCGGAGTGAGAACTTCACGAATGCGATGCAACGTCGCCAAGGGATCGTTCGTGTAGTACAAACTGTCAATCACCGTTACAGCATCGTACTTCTGGGACGGGTTATCAGGAACACAGTCATGTATCACATGCCCGCGCTCTGTACCTCTTGCCCGCAGAGCCGCGACTATCTCCACGCCCTCCGGAATAGCACCACGCTCTTTGAGCAGTTCGAGGAAGTGCCCGTAGGCAGTCCCGACATCAAGTATACATGCTCCCTTAAGCGGTCTATCGAGAGTCTGCTCCAAGAGCCCTGCGATATACACGAAGTACCCCGTACGCACAGCACGAAATCTCGCTTCTCGCTCCGCGCTGGTATAACTGGCAACATCAAAGTGACGCTTTAGTGCTGGATCTTCGAGATCAATCAGGCGCGAGTACGTTCCGCAGCCAAGGCACCGCCATATCTGCGTGTCAATGTCATGATCAGGAAGATAGAATGGAATTGAACCAATCCACTCGTCGGCGCGTTGACCACAGGCACCGCACATGGTACCCAAGTTCGTGGGGGCTAACCGGTCAGTCATCGATCAGCGCGGCTCCCCGATGTGGATGTCGACATCGTCCCATCCCTGCGATTGACGCAGGGCTTCACGAATATATGCACCATCGAATGTCCCATATGCTTTAGACGCCCCCCACAATGACATGCGTCGTGCGGTTCTATCCCACTGAAAACAACCTCCGCCTTTGATGCTCCAGCCGGGAGTGCCAAATCGGACTTCCTCGCCGGACGGGAGAGACACACTGGACATTTCCGATCGCCGACGGCTGAACCGTTGTACGATATGGGCGTGGAACTCCGTGAGCTCGACAGGCGACAAGACGAGGAACTCCTCCTTGGGACCGATAATGTGAACGAACTTCCCCTCGCACACTGTCGGAGTCTTTCCGCCAAGCTGCATTTCGAAGTAATCTGGACTGTAGTCCTCAACGATCATGACTTCTCTTCTCCCGCGAACCGCCATGGTCGCTTGGTCCCTATGATAGTGATTTCGTGAAGAAAAATGACGCCGTAGTGAAAGAGTTGAGACGTCAGAATCTGTGTTCGAGGTGTTGACTTGCATTGACGGCGGAATCGTTCTTGATGCTGAAGGCGACCATCTGGCCAGACATAGGCAGGATTGAGTGCCAATGCGACAGTGCGGATTTCACAGAAACCTCGTTATTGTCCTCCTTCTCGGTGGATTACTCGGTGCGTGTGAGGACGACGAGCGCATAATCAGCGATAGCATTCCACCATCTCCCGTTACAGACCTCGTAGTTGGTCGTCCGCTGGGAAATTCCCTAACGGCAGCGTGGACTGTTAGCGGCGACGATGGCACGGATGGACAGGCCACCTACTTCGATCTTCGGTATTCTAAGGAACCGATCACGGAAGCAACTTGGAGCCGGGCGACAAGATTTACTGACCAAGAGCGACCTTTTAAGCCCGGGGCGTTCCAAGGATGTCAGGTGTTCGGTCTGGAGGCATCGACCCGTTACTATTTTGCTCTCCGTATGGGAGATGAGGAGCATAACTGGTCGGAGATCTCCAATGTTGGCAGTGAAATAACTTCCGGATATTCGGATTCACTTCCACCGGCGCCGATCAATGATCTCGTTGCCGACTCCACCTCCTCCTTCACAATATCGCTGTCCTGGACGGTGCCAGGTGATGATGGCATGAGCGGTCGGGCTTCGGTGTATGACGCGCGGTTTTCGGTCCTCCCGATTATCACGGAGGCCGACTGGAGGGCATCGGCAAGATTGAGCGGGGAACCGATTCCGGCAATGTCCGGGGAACGCCAAGAAATGACCATCACTGGACTAATTCCCCACCGCTCATTCTTCTTCGCGATCCGCGCCGGGGATGAGATTGTGAATTGGGCGCCACTATCTCAACCGTTCCAGGCCGCGACCCGTCCCGCCGAGATCATCGCGCCGGCGGCAGTCACCGATTTGACTATCGGTATCGTCACTCTGAATTCGGTGCAGCTCTACTGGACAACGCCTGGGGACGATGAGAATGTCGGGCGGGCTGCTGAGTACGACATTCGCCATCACAACTTTGCCATAACGGACGCAACATGGGGAAATTGCGGGCTGGTTCAGGGGGAACCACACCCGGGGCAGCCAGGCTCAATGCAATCTATGTGGATAACAGAATTGCAGCCCTATCGCGCTTACTTCATGGCACTCAAGACTGCTGACGAGATCCCCAACTGGTCACCGTTATCCAACGTCGTCTCGTTCATCACCGATGGCGGCGGCTCCTCGATTGTTGACACCGTCCCACCTGCCAAGACCGTCAGCTTGGCAGTGATCGCAGTGTCGCAAACCGCTGTAACACTCAGATGGCGTTCTTCCGGCGATGACGCGAATTTTGGCAATCCGGTCTACAACGATTTGCGTTACTCGACAGACTCCATCACCGTTGCCACGTGGGATACGGCGACAGTTGTCGATTACGTGATACCAGCACGGGCCGCCGGAACGATCATGACCATGGATGTGATCAATCTGGAACCCGGCATTGTCTATTATTTCGGGTTAAAAACGGGCGACGAGATCCCCAATTGGTCGCAGATCTCAAACATCGCGCGTGGCGCAACACTTCCCTGACACGATCTCTGTTTCAATGTACGAGGCGCGAGCATCAACGATGCTCGCGCCGGTATTCATCCAGTTTCTTCGATAGACTTAGGCGACAGTGGGAATTTGCGAACCGCATACATGCACGGATGGCGACTTGGCGAAGACTTCGGGCGACACGGAGGGCCCGTTCGCGGAGCAATGCGTATTGAACGCGTTGATGAGATCGATTGCCACAGTGCGAGCGTCACGTCCTTCGATCATGTGACGCGGCATGGTGTAGACAAGATGCCCGTCCTTGAACAGAAAGAACGAAGGCGATGATGGCTCAACCTCGGGCATGAATCCGCGCGCCTTGGCTGTGGCCGCTGGGTCTTGGCCCGCGAACACCGTAAACAACTGATCCGGGATGGTCTTATTCTGCAGCGCCAGTGCAACGCCGGGACGCGCATTCCCTGCCGCACACCCGCACACCGAGTTGACGACCAGAAGGGATGTACCCTTCGGATCAGAAAACGCTGCATCAACTTCGTCCGGTGTCTTCAGTTCTTTGATGCCGACAAAAGTCAACTCCTCGCGCATGCCTTGCAGGATGCGTTGAATGTCTTGTGGCGTGTACATCGGTGTCATCGACATTGAATTGGTCCTCTGATTGGTCTGGTCTGATACTGCAACTTTGTTATCACTTCTCAAGGCGATTTAGCAAATCCCGAATCTGCAATACGGCTGCTTCCGGATTATCGATTGAAAGCTCTTTCTCTATGGGGCCGGCGATCGCCTCGCGGACTTCGCTGACGATGCGCGAAAGCTCCTCGGTTGGCAGCGTCCCTGATTTTTGTGCGGCCTCCGCCGATGAAAGGCGGTCGATCAGCTGCTGGCCTTTTGCGGGGTCAAGCTCCACGTTCGACTTTGCCTCATGGAGCAATCCATGAATCTCGTTTAGAATGGCTGTGGTTGCTTGTTCTGACATTAGTCTACCCTTCACGAACGTGTTACCAGATCCCGAGTTTGTCTTTGATTTCGTCGGATGCCATCTTACGGGGATCCCACGGTGGATCCCAGACGACCCGGACATCGGCGGTATCGACACCGGGCAGATTGGTCACGGTCTGGCGGACGTCATTGACCATCTGTGGGCCGTAGGGACATCCGGGGCTGGTCAGGCTCATGCGGACTTCCACATGCTTGCCACCCTCTTCGACATCCACGCCATAAATCAATCCAAGGTCGACAATCCCCAAGTGCAATTCTGGGTCCTGAACCTCTTTCAACGCTTCCATGACGATATCCTGATTGATCAGCATCGGTTCACCTGTTGGTTGTGTCATTGCGTTAGTCCTCCGTCACGGTAATACCCTTCGCGTCACCCGCACCGGAGAGTGCATCGAGCAACGTCATCCAGCCAAGCAATGCGCACTTCACACGTACCGGGAAATTCTTCACGCCCTCGAGCGAATCAAGGTCACCGATTTCGAGATCCTTTGGTGTCGGTTGGCCATGCATCATTCCACGAAATGACTCTGCCAGATTCCTGGCCTGCTCCTTGGTCAGTCCGGGCACAAGCTCTGCCAGCATCGACGCCGAAGCGACCGAGATCGCGCAACCCTTGGTCTCAACCTCGATGTCGGCGATCTTGTCGCCCTCGAGCTTGATTGACATCGACATCCGATCACCGCATACCGGATTATGACCAAGCCGCGACAAATCGACGCGGTCGAGTTTCTTTCGACCACGGGGTGAACGAAAATGGTCCAGCACGGTATCGCGGTAGAGCGACCCAAGCTCGACATCGTCACGATTTACTGAATTAGCTGCCATATCTGCGAATTCTAACTACGCCCCATAAACTTGCGGGCGGCCTGGATCCCCTCGATCAGTGCATCAACTTCGCTATGATTATTGTACACATAAAAACTGGCGCGCGCCGTGGCTGTCTGCCCCAACCGCTCCAAGAGTGGTTGCGCGCAGTGGTGACCGGCACGAATTGCAATCCCACGACGGTCGAGAATCGTAGCCAGATCATGTGGATGAATCTCTGAATCATTGAATGAGATCACGCCGGCACGTTTCAGCGGATCGGTGGGGCCGTAGACTTCCAGTCCGTCCAGTTCAGCGAATCGGGACAATGCGTATCCTGTCAACTCGATCTCATGCTTGCGGACATTGTCCATCCCCAACCCCATGAGGTAGTCGATCGCTGCTCCAAAGCCGATGACGTCGGCGATATTAGGTGTCCCGGCTTCAAACTTCCACGGCAGATCGTTCCATGTCGCGCCGGTGTATTTCACCGAACGTATCATGTCGCCGCCGCCCATAACCGGTTCCATCTTTTCGAGTAACTCGCGACGTCCGTAAAGGACTCCCACACCTGTCGGGCCGAGCATCTTGTGGGCTGAGAGCGCCAGGAAGTCGACATCGAGCGCCTGCACGTCGATCGGGCAATGCGGCGCGCCTTGCGCGGCATCGACGAGCACAAGTGCGCCCGCGCGATGCGCCAACGAAACGATGTCAGCAATCGGATTGATCGTACCTACAACGTTCGATGTATGCGTGATTGCTACAAGCTTGGTTCGAACGGTAAACCGCTCTTCCCACTGCTCCATTGCTAACGTGCCATCGGGACGAATCGGCAAATAGCGAATGACAGCACCGGTTCGCTTGGCCAGCAAAAACCAGGGCACGAGATTGCTGTGGTGCTCCATTTCAGAGAGCAGGATTTCGTCCCCTGCCTTGAGATTCGCCTCACCCCACGATTGCGCGACCAGATTGATCGCCTCAGTTGCGTTGCGTGTGAAGATAATCTCTTCAGTCGCCTCGTTACCGATGAAGCGCACGACCTTGTTGCGCACACCTTCATACAGATCGGTTGCCTGGGCCGAAAGCGCGTACACGCCGCGATGCACATTGGCGTTCGTGTGGCGATAGAAATTCGAGATTGTGTCGATGACGATCTGCGGTTTTTGCGACGTGGCCGCACTGTCGAGATACACCAACGGGCTACCATGCACTTCACGGGCCAGAATCGGAAAATCGGCGCGCAGTCGGTTTACGTCGAGTGCGTGAGTATCCGTTACCGGAGCCGGTATCGCCTGTGCACTGGCTGGATTCATCGTCAACACTCTCTACAATTCGACCTGGATGTCATCGCCTTCAATACGCGATTTGTACGACTTGACAGGGAATGCGGCTGGCATCTGCAGCACTGCGCCGGTACGAACATCGAAGCGCGCACCATGACGCGGGCACTCAATGGCGAAGCCGTGCAGCTTGCCTTCACCCAACGGGCCATCGTCGTGAGTGCAGGTGTCGTCGATGACGTGAATTGTCCCTTCGACATTGCAGAGCGCCAGACGCTTGCCCTGCGACACAACAACACGCGCTTGGCCGACCGGCACATCGGAGACCTTGCCAACAGATACGAAATTAGCCAAGAGTTACATCCCCTTCCAATCGTCCAACAACGATGCGTTCGATGCGGTCATGAGCGACACTCGGTAAATGCGTCAAAATCGGGCCGACAAATCCGGCGACGATCAAATGAATGGCGTCATCCTCGGGGATGCCGCGCGACATCAGGTAGAACACTTCCTGAGGATCGATCTTGCCGACTGTCGCGCCATGGGTGCAACGCACTTCGTTGTTCATGATCTCCAGTTCGGGGATCGATTCAGCGCGTGCTCCGGGCGAAAGAACCAAATTGCGATTCTCTTGATACGCCTCGCAGTAGTCGGAATTCTCTTCAATGCGAATCAGACCAGTGTAAACCGAGTTTGCATCATCGCGCAACGCGACCTTGAAATGCAGGTCCGATTGGGTGTGGCCGGACTCGTGCAGATGCACAGTGTGGTGATCGAAGTGCTGCTTCTGATCGCCGATCGCCAGCCCATACATATTGCTCTCCGCGCCTTTTCCGGCAAGCACAGAGCCAGCATCGACCTTTGCGACGCCCGCGCCGACACTGGTGAACACGCTGTCGATCTTGGCGTCATTCGCGAGCTTGGCACGCTGCGTATAGAACGATGTCGTGTTGCGATTCCAATTCTGGATGGCCGAGTAGTGCAGGCGCCCGGCGTCAGACACGAAAAGCTCGACAATGTTCGTTGTGTGGGAGCTGGCTTCGCCGGGATCCATGCCGTCACCGTATTCGTCGATCAACGTTAACGACGCCTGTGAGTCGACGATCACGAGTAGGCGTCCCGAACGGAACGATCCGGGCTGTGGCTGTGCCGTGACGATGTGAATCGGACGATCCACCTCGACTCCGCGCGGTACATAGACGAGCAATCCACCGGTCCAGGCGGCATTGGCATACGCTTCATATTTGCCGAATTCGGGACCAACCAGCGACCCGAGGTACGGCTCGACAAGTTTCGCATGCGATAGCGCTGCCTCATGGAGATCCATCACAAGAACACTACGCGAGGCGATCTTGTCATCGATCGCTGTCTTCCACACGAGACCGTCGCGGACGTAGACAGCCGCGGCCAGCGATTCAGTCTCGAGCGCGCCGGTGATGACCTCCGGGAAATCGCGACGTGTACCCGGTGTCGGCGGCGCAGGTGTTGAGCGGCCGTTGGTGTTCTCAAACAGTGCCGGTTCGGTGTAACGCCACAGGTGGGCCACACGATCGGGACGCGGCGTGTCGCGGTAGACATCGAGCGCGCGTTTGCGCTGCGCCGAGAGCCAGTCGGGTTCACGATACAAATCTGCGATGCCGGTGAGCACCTTTTGTGGCGAGGTAGAATTCATGTTTGCTGTAGTTGTCATAACTGGTGTTGTCGAGGGTATCAACCGACCGACCCCTCCATTTCGAGTTCAATCAGACGGTTCATTTCGACTGCGTATTCCATCGGCAGTTCTTTGACGAACGGTTCGAAGAATCCATTCACTATCAGCATGCGCGCCTGATCTTCGCTCAAACCACGACTCTGCAGATAGAATATCTGTTCTTCGGCGATCTTCGAGACACGGGCTTCATGCTCAACACGAACATCCTCGCCGACAATTTCCATCGTCGGATATGTATCCGAACGCGAGGCCTCATCGAGAAGGAGTGCATCGCACTCGACCGACACCTTGCAGTTGGTCGCGTTGGGATACACTTTGACGAGACCGCGATACGATGCGCGTCCGCCGCCTTTCGAGATCGACTTCGAGGTGATGCGTGACGTCGTATTCGGGGCCGCGTGAATGACCTTGGCGCCGGCGTCCTGATGCTGCCCATCACCGGCAAACGCCACCGACAGAATTTCGGCCTTGGCGCGTTCGCCCATGAGATAGACACACGGGAATTTCATCGTCAGCTTGGAACCGAGGTTGGCGTCAACCCACTCTACAGTTGCATCGGAGTAGGCCATCGCGCGCTTGGTGACGAGATTGAAAACGTTGTTTGACCAATTTTGGATCGTCGTGTAGCGGATATAGGATCCTTCGAGCGCGACCAATTCAACGACTGCGGAATGCAGCGAGTCGGATGAATATGTCGGCGCAGTGCAGCCCTCGATGTAATGCACACGGGCGCCCTTGTCGGCGATGATCAACGTGCGCTCGAACTGGCCCGCGCTCTCACCGTTGATGCGGAAGTACGCCTGCAGCGGCATGTCGACGTGTACGCCGGGCGGCACATAGATGAAGCTGCCACCCGACCAGACGCTGGAGTTCAGCGCCGCGAACTTGTTGTCGCCCGGCGGGATCACCGTGCCGAGGTACTGCTGCACGATCTCCGGGTAGTCGCGCACCGCGCTGTCCATGTCGGTGAACAGGATCCCGAGGCTCTCGAGGTCCTCACGGTTCTTGTGGTAGACGACTTCGCTCTCGTACTGCGCGGTGACGCCGGCG
>Ga0307505_10001573_pt1 | contig 17906 bp, 15 predicted proteins | sample 23_S_MG_FD_202183 | JGI IMG/M metagenome (GOLD analysis project Ga0307505, IMG submission 202183) | Soil microbial communities from Populus trichocarpa stands in riparian zone in the Pacific Northwest, United States - 23_S | ecosystem: Environmental > Terrestrial > Soil > Riparian zone > Trees...
AATAATCGAGCATATGAAGTCATCGGCTGTGGTTTCGGGCGTCGTCGTCCTTGCGGGACTCCTCACGGGAGCGGCGGGTCAGGTCCACGCCCAGGATGTCGAGAAGGGCGCATCGCTCCTGTCCGAGGCGCGCAAGGCTCTGGGCGGCGACGAGAGGCTGCGAGCGGTCAAGACGGTTCAGACGAGCGGCACGTTCAAGCGCTCGGCCGGCAACAACACGATCGAGGGCGACTTCGAGGTGTTCATCGAGCTCCCGAACAAGTACCGCCGCAATGAAACCACCGGGAACGCAGGTGGGCCCATCGGCGAACGCGTGGAAGTGATGAACGGTACCGAGACCTGGCAGGAGACCAGCAGCGGCTTCCCGGGCGGCGGCCGCGGTGGCTTTGGCGGCTTCGGTGGAGGAGGAGGCGGTCGCGGTGGTTTCGGGGATGGCGGCGGCCGCGGCCGGTTCGGTGGCGGTCCCGATGGCGCACCGCAAGGTGGCGCGGTACCGGGTGGGACGGGACGCGCCGGTCCGGCGATTGACCCGGAGCGGTTGCGTGAAGCGCAGCTCCGTCAGCGGCAGGGCGAGTTGGCGCGGTTGATGTTGATGTGGTTCCTCACGACGGACGCCCCGGCGGCCTGGGTGGGCACTGCGCAGTCTCCCGATGGCGCGGCCGACGTCGTCGAGATCACGCCGGCGGCGGGACAGGCGACGCGCGTGTTCCTGGATTCGGTGACACACATGCCCTTGATGATGACCAACACGGCCTTCGGCGGCGGTGGCCGTGGGCGCCGCGGCGGACCCGAGGGACGCGGAGCCGACGGACGAGGTCCGGCGCCCGCGCAGTCCATCACGATCGAAACCCACTTGTCGGAGTACAAGACGGTCAACGGCATCAAGCTGCCGCACGTCATCACGCGCGGCGTGAATGGCCAGACCAACGAAGAGTGGGAGATCAAGAACTACCGCGTGAACCCCAACCTCAAGTCGAACACGTTCCGAAAATGAGATTGACGCACCTGCTCCTCGTCGTCGCCCTGTGGATGGTCGCGCTGCCGGTGGCGGCGCAGACGGCCAACCAGGCCCAGATGCGCCTGGTGGTCGTGGACCAGACGGGTGCAGGCATTCCCAACGCGACAATCGTCGTCACGATGCCCTCCGGCGAGCCGATCACCGTCCTGTCCGACGAGCGCGGACTGGCCACCGTGCCGGCGTTGACGCCGGGATCCGCGACGCTGCACGTCGAGTTCCCGGGCTTCGAGCCCTTCGAGACCACGGTGACGCTGCGGCGCGGCGCGAACAATCAGAACGTCGTCCTGACAATCGCCGGGTTTGAGGAAGAGGTCGTGGTCAGCGACCTGGCCAGCATCGACGACCGCAGTGGCAACGCGCAGACCACGACGCTCGAGCAGGACGAGATCGACTCGTTGCCCGATGACCCCGACGAGCTGGCCGAGGTGCTGCGTCAGATGACCGGCGGGTCGGGCGCGACGTTCCAGGTGAACGGGTTCCGCGGCGGGCGGCTGCCCTCGCGCGAGGAGATCCGGCAGATCCGCTTCCGCACCAATTCGTTCTCGGCCGACAATCACGACGCCGGCCGGACGCAGATCGAGATCATCACGCGACCCAACGTGCGCGCGTGGAGCGGCAACGCGAACATGGGGTTGCGCACCAACGTGTTCAACGCCCGCAACGCCTTTGCGCGGTCCGAGACGCCCGAGGAGTTTCGCCGCTTCAACATGGGGTTCCGCGGTCCGCTCGTCGCGGGCAAGACGTCGTTGCGTCTCTCGCTCGACGGCAACCGCAACTACGACACGCCGGCCATCTTCGCGCTGAACGAAGACGGCAGCATCTACCGCAACCAGGTGCGGCGGCCGACCGAATCGACCAACGTGACGACGGGCATCGAGCACGCGCTGAGCAACAACCAGACCCTGCGGCTCGAATACCGCCGCACCAGCAACCAGTCCAGCAACCAGGGCGTCGGAGACTTCACCCTGCCCGAGCGTGCCACCGAGCGCAGCGCCAACGAACACCAGGTGCGCTTTCAGATCCAGGGCCTGGTGGGCAAGACGACGCTGCACGAGGTGCGGGTGCAGTTCAACCGGCAGGCCAACGAGGCGTCGTCGTTGACCGGCGGGCCGACCATCAACGTCATCGACACCTTCAACAAGGGCGGCGCGGGCGTGAACAGCCACGGCTCGTCTCGCACGCTCGAAGTGGCTGACAACCTCGACTTCAACATCGGCCGCGCGCACGCGATGCGCGTCGGGCTTCTGTTCGAGGGCGGCTCCTACAACAACTTCGATGCGCGGAACGCGGCGGGCACGTTCACGTTCAGCAACCTCGAGTCGTATCTGTTGGGCCGGCCCCTGCAGTTCACCCAGCGCGACGGCCAGGTGGACACCGCCTTTTCGCAGTACCAGTTGGGGCTCTACTGGCAGGACGACATCCGCGTGAACCGCAATTTGTCGTTCAGCGTCGGCCTGCGGCAGGAAATGCAGTCGCTCATCGACGAGAAGTTAAACTTGATGCCGCGCCTGGGCGCGTCGTGGAACGCACCAGGCAAGGTAGTGCTGCGGGGCGGCTACGGAATCTTCTACGACTGGTACGACTCCAGCCTCTACGACCAGACGCTGCGCGTGGACGGCATCTCGCAGCGCGACCTGCTCGTCTTCAATCCCGGCTATCCTGATCCGTTCGTGGGTGGTGTGTCCTCGACGATCCTCCCCGGTGGTCGCGTGCAGGGCTCGTCGAACCTCCAGATGCCGTTCATCCACCAGGCGTCGATCGGTGCCGAGCGCGCCATCACGCAGAACCTCCAGGCCCAGGCGTCCTATCAGATGCTGCGCGGGCGTAACCTGATGCGTTCGGTCAACGTCAACGCGCCCGATGAGTTCGGTGTGCGCCCGGAGCCGGCGATCGGCACGGTGACGCAGTTCGAGTCCACCGGGCGCTCCTCGAGCGACCGGCTGAACCTGAGCCTGAACTACCGGGTACCGCAGAAGCGGATCTTCATGGGCGGCAACTACACGCTGGGCCAGGTGAGGAATCATGCCGACGGCGCCACGTCGCTCCCGGCCAATAGCCTGAACCCGGACGCGGAGTGGGGCCCGTCGTTCCAGGACGTGCGCCACCGCGTGAACTGGAACTTCAACATGCCGTTCGTGTACGGCCTGCGCGCGAGCGTGAACGGCAATGCCCAATCCGCGTCCCCCTACAACATCACGACGGGCAAGGACGACAACCTGGACGGCGTGGTCAACGACAGGCCCGAAGGTGTCGGGCGCAACGCGGCCCGCGGCGCGGCCCGCGTCGATATGAGCCTGCGGCTCAGCCGCAACTTCACCTTTGGTCCGTCCCGCGCCACGACCGGCGGAACCGGCGGTGGGCGTCAAGGCGGGGGCGGCGGCGGACGTCAGGGCGGCGGCGCTCCGGCTGGTGCGGCATTGCAGCAGGGGCCAGGTGGCCCTGGCGGCGGTGGTCCCGGCGGCCCGGGCGGCGGCAATCCGTTCGGGGGCGGGACCGGGCGCTTCAGCGCCGAGGTGTGGATCAGCGCCAACAACGTCCTCAACCGCGTGAACTTCTTGAACTTCGTCGGCAACGTCCAGTCGCCCTTCTTCGGCCTCCCGACGTCGGCCGCCCAGCCGCGCCGCATCGAGTTGGGAATGAATTTTCGATTCTAGTCAGTCGCCGGTCGCCGGTCGTCGGTCTCGGGTCTCCAGTCGCCGGTCTCCAGTTGGCCCGAGCTAAACAGAGTCGCGCGGACATGGGATCTTCCGCCGCGTTCGACGCACCAGGAACTGCAGGAACGCGAGGAACGTCTGCGCGTTAAAGACAGGGGCAAACGGGTACTGCACGCGCGGCCGGCGTTCCAACGAGAGCGCGCCAAAGATCTGTGCGGTCTTGCGCATCCCGAACGTGTCGACGCGCGGCTGCACGCCAATGCGGGCCGACGTCCGATGCAACGTCCCGTCGAGCCGCGCGCCAGGCGCCGCCGGGCGTTGCACGGAGAAGCCGAGTTCATGCAGTAGGCGCGGCACGGGTGGTTGTGATACCGAAGGCCGAAGCGCTGCGCGATGAGGTCGCCGATCATGGGGCCGGTCCAGACGCCGCTGGTGTATCCGGCGGAATACGATCCCGACTCGATCAGCGTCGTCGGCTCGTCCCGTTGCGCTTCACCCAACTTGGGGGACCGGCCCGGGCGGTACTGCGGTGACCAAGCCGTCGACCCCGAGGGTTTCGTACCACTGCAGCCGCCGGTGCCCCACGCGATCCTGTTTAGCTCGTTGCACTGGAGACTGAAGACCGGAGACCGGAGACTGCCGCTCAACGACCAGGACTTGACGCGGCGCTCGCTGTTAATGTATTAACATCATGTTAGAAAAATAACATGATGAGCACCCCACCTCTCACCGGACTGTCGAAACGCGAGCGCCAGATCATGGAGGCGCTCTACCGGCTGGGACGCGCCACGGCCAACGAGGTCGTCGCCGCGCTGCCCGGCTCGCCGCACCTGTCCACCGTCAGGACCCAACTGCGGATCCTGGAGGAGAAGGGCTACATCGATCACCACGTGGACGGGCCCCGCTACGTCTATGCCACGCGCGTACCCAGGCACGCCGCTCGACGGTCGGCGCTCAAGGACCTGGTGGACACTTTCTTCGAGGGTTCGAGCGCGAAGGTGGTGACGACCCTGCTGGCGCAGGACACCGCAAAGCTCTCGGAGCAGGACTTGGATCGGATCACCGAGCTGGTGCGCTCGGCGAGGAGGAACCGTGGAGAGTGACATCCTCGCGCTCGTTGCGCGGTCCTCCCTGGTGATGGGCCTGGGCCTCGTTGCCGCGTTGCTGCTCCGACGTCGATCGGCGGCCCTCCGGCACCGCCTGCTGGTGCTCGCCTTCGCGGCCGCGGTTGTCGTGGGCCCGGTCGCCGCGATCGTGCCCACGTGGCGACTGCCCCTGCCCGTGCCGACGCCGAGCGACCTGTCGGCCTCGGCCGTCGGTGTGACGTCAGTGCCCCCCGTCGCCAGCGCCTCGCCGACCGCCTCCACTGGCCGCGCGCTCGCGGCAAGAGGCCCGTCCATCAGCCTCGCGGAGGCGTTGCTGGGGCTGTGGCTCGTCGGCGCGTGCGCCGCGACCGTCCGGTTGCTTGCAGGCTGCTTCATCGTCAACCGGTTGTGCGCCAGTGCTGCGGCTCCCACGGACAATGGTTGGAAGCGACTGCTGGCCCAGGTGTCCGACCGGTACGGCCTGGGGCAGGCCGTCTGCGTGGGGGTCACCGATCGCCAGGACGTGCTGGCCACGTTCGGCGCCGTGAACCCCACGGTGCTCCTGCCGGCCGCATCGCGAGGCTGGACCAGCGAGCGCCTGCGCGTCGTGCTCCTGCACGAGTTGGCGCACATCAAGCGAGCCGACTGGCCGGCGCAGCTCTTCGCCGAGGCCGTTTGCGCCCTGTACTGGTTCAACCCACTGTTCTGGCTTGCCTGCGCGCGCCTGCGTCACGAGGGCGAACGCGCCTGCGACGACGAGGTGCTGGCCGTCGGCGTTCGTCCGGACGTCTACGCCGAGCACCTGATCGAGATTGCCAGGGCCCATCGTCACACGCCGTGGGCGGTCGTGGTGCCCATGGCCCGTCCATCCACGCTCGAGAGGAGAGTTACTGCCATGTTGAGCACGAGAATCGATCGAAGGACGCCGGGACGCGGAGTCGTGGCTGTGACGGCTGCCGTCGTGGTCGCCGTGATGGTGGTCGTCGCTGGACTCACGGTGTCGGCGCAGAGCGATGCCCTGAGCGTCGAGGGAACGATCTTCGACCCCACCGGCGGCGTGTTGCCGGGCGCAAACGTGGCGCTGGTGGACGCCAACAAGACTGCCGTGCCCGCCACCACCGACCGCGCGGGCCGCTTCAGGTTTCAGCCGGTGGAGGCCGGCTCGTATGTGCTCGAAGCCTCGTTGCCCGGCTTCAAGTCGCTTCGCCACGAGTTCACGTTGGCGACCGGGAGCGGCCGCACGCACGCCATCACGCTGCAGGTGGGATCGCTCGAAGAGACCATCACCGCCACCGCGAAGCGGCCCGCCGCGGGACAGGCGGCGGCTCGCACGGCGCCGGTCCGGATGGGCGGCAACATTCGCGTGCCTTCGAAGGTCCTGGACGTCCATCCGGTGTATCCGGAGGCGATGCAAACGGCTGGTCTCGAAGGCGTGGTGCCGATCAACGCCGTGATCGGCATCGATGGCAGCGTGGTGTCGGTGCGTGTGGCGAGCGCTCAGGTGAACCCTGAGTTCGCGGCCTCGGCGGTCACGGCCGTCCGGCAGTGGCGCTTCACGCCGACGCTCCTGAACGGCGCGCCGGTGGAAGTGGAGATGAGCGTGTCGATCTCCTTCAAGTTGACGGACTGACGCGGCGCCGGGTGCCGGGAGCGCGTCGCGTCGGGTCCGTGGGTTGTTGGCCGCGATCCCCTATGGGGCGGGGACCGTGGCCGTGTCGCCCTTCTTGATCAGGTAGTTGGCGACGACCACGGCGCGGCCGCCCTGGGCCGTGACGTTGTGGATTTTGCCCGACGGGACGTGGAAGGCCTCGCCCGCCTTCAGCGTCCTGGCGGCGGCTCCGTCCACTTCCAGCGTCAGGGCGCCCTCCACCACGTAGCTGACCTCATCGCCAGGATGGGTGTGCCTGCCGGTGGCGCCGCCGGCGGGGAAGTCCGCCTTGGCCGTCACGGCCTCTTGTCCGGCCACTGCCAGATCCGCCCGGTTCAGCACGGTGCGTGTGATGGCGGGCGCCTGCGCGGCCACGATGACGCCGATTCCCAAGGCCACGGCCGCGGCCGCCAATATCGTCCGAACGCTTGTGTGCATGTCGTCTCCCTCTACGCCCCGCCACCGGCATGGTGCGGGCCTCGTCCTCGCTCGCATCACACGTGCCGGTGCGCGAAACAGGTAGTGGTCACCCACAGTGCGAATCGTACCCCAGCGATAAGATGACGAGGTGCGGATCGTTGTCGTCGGTGCCGGTGTCATCGGCTCGGCCGTGGCCTTCGCGTGCGCCCGCCGGGGCGCACGCGTGCAGGTGCTCGATCCCCGCCCACCGGGCCGCGGCGCCACGTACGCATCGGCCGGCATCCTGGCCCCGTATATCGAAGGCCACAGCCCCGCCCTCCGCCGATTGGGGGTGCGGGGCCTGGCGCTCTACGACGGGTTTCTGGCCAGGCTGAGCGAGTGTTCCGGCAACCAACCGGAATACGGCCGCGGCGGCACGCTGCAGGCGGCCTTCGACGACGAAGGGGCGCGGGAGCTGACCGAGTCGGCCGGCCTTCTCGCTGACGCCGGCGTCGCGCATCGAATGCTTGGCGGCGCGGCTGCCCGCGCCGTGGAGCCCGCGCTCTCGAACAAAGTGGTCGCCGCGCTGGAGATCCCCGCCCACGGCTACGTCAACCCCACGGCCTTGGTCGACGCGTTGGTGACCGGTTGCGTCGCCCATGGCGCGACCTTCGGTCGGACGCGCGTCCTGGCACTCGACGCATCCGCCTCTGGCGTTCGCGTCGAGACCGACACGGGTCGCATCGACGCCGACGCCGTCGTTCTGGCCGCCGGAAGCTGGACGTCGTGCTCCTGGGCGCCGGTGCCCGCGGGCGGCGGCGAGCCTCCCATCCGGCCGATTCGGGGACAACTGCTGCACTTGCGAGCCGCGGCGCCCGTTGCTGCCAGGGTGCTATGGGGGCCGGGCTGCTACGTCGTGCCGAGGCACGACGGCACGCTCCTCGTGGGCGCCACCGTGGAGGACGTCGGCTTCGACGAGCGCGCCACGCTGGGCGGCCTTCGCGCGCTGGTCGACGCGGCGTCGGCACTGGTCCCAGGCCTGGATTCGGCCGTGCTCGAGGATGTCCGCGTCGGCCTGCGTCCGGCGACGTCGGACGAGTTGCCCATCGTGGGGCCATCGGCCACAATGCCCCACGTCTACTTCGCGTCGGGCCACTATCGCAACGGCGTCCTGCTGGCGCCGCTCACCGCCGGGCTCGTGGCCGACCTGGTGCTTGACGATCGTGCCGGCGCGGAGCTGTCCGGGCTGCACCCAGCGCGCTTCGGACTCTGAGATTGGCCGGGGCGGGCGCCCGCGGCAGGGGAGGATGCGACATGGCTCTTCTCGCGCGCGACGACATCGACGCGCAGCTTCGCACGTTGGACGGCTGGACCTTCGAAGAGGACGCCATCCACAAACAGTTCACCTTCGCCGGCTTTCCGCAGGCGGTGGCCTTCGTGAGCAGCCTCGTCGTGGATTGCGAAAGCGACGATCATCACCCGGACGTCGCCATCAACTACCGGCGGGTCACGCTGACGTGGACGACGCACAGCCAGGGCGGCGTCACGGCGAAGGACATCGACGGCGCCCGCATGGCCGAGCGGCACTACCGCGAGCAGGGCCCGCGCTGACCGGCTAGAAAACTTGACCAACCGAAATCCAGACCAAATGAGCCAAGTTTTCTCCCCCGCCGGAACCGGGGCCCCCGCCACGCGTCCTCCAGCGTGGTGGGGTGGTGGAGGCGGGGCAAAAGACACTGCCCTTGCGAGGCGGAGCCTGCATGCTTGGCGGTCCGAGGCGCAGCCTCGCTAGGTGAATGCGTCTCAAGAAACTGTATAGCTCGCGTGAGGTGGCCGCCCTGACCGGGCTGTCCGCCCGCCAGCTCCAGTGGTGGGACGCCACGCGGGTGTTCGAGTCCGCCGTCGCGTCGCATCGAACCGAGGCCGGCGGCTACACGGAGCGCCGCTACACGCCGTTCGACGTGCTGGAGCTGCAGGCTCTTGCCGACCTCCGACACCGGGGCTTCTCGGTGCCACGGCTCCGGGCGCTCATCGAGACGCTTCGTACGTTGTTCGGCGTGCGGCTCTACGAAGCGATCGGGGAAGGCGGGCCGCTGACGCTGTTTGTCGGCGACGGGCGTTTGTACGCGCGCGCGCAGGATGGCCGCTTGTTCGACTTGGACACGCCGACGCAGCCGCTCTTGATGGTGGGGGAGGAGCTGCTGCTGCGCCCGGTGACGGCGCGGGAACGCAAGCGCCGGCCCGGCGCCGCGAAAGCGAAGGTCAGGAAATCGGAAACACCTTCTCGAGACCGTCGGCGGGCCGGGGGATGACGTGCACGCCGACCAGTTCGCCCACGCGGCGCGCGGCGGCGGCTCCTGCGTCAGTGGCGGCCTTCACCGATCCTACGTCGCCCCGGATGATGGCCGTAACGAGGCCGGCATCCACTTTCTGCCAGCTGACGAGGACCACATCGGCCGTCTTCAGCATGGCATCGGCGGCTTCGATCATGCCGACCAGCCCGCGGGTTTCAATCATGCCGAGGGCGTCGCCGACGGGCGCTTTGTCTTGTGCCACAGAGGATTCCTTCTTCGAACCGGCCGCCATCTTACCACCCCTCGCGCGCGCGAAGCCGCGTGATGTGGGCGAGATGGTGCGCCGAGTGCCAGCCGTAGTTGTGCACGTGCCACTCCAGCGTCATCGAGCGCCCGTGCTCGGGATGGATGAACGACCGCGCGTACTGCGCGTCGTCCATCGAGCGGTACACATCGGCCCAGCGGATGTGCAGACCGTCCAGGATGGTCAACGAGTGCTCCAGCGGGAGACGCGCGTCGGACAGTGTCGCCCACGCGTTTTCGTCGTACGGCTTGATGACGGGCCTGTCCTCGGTCAACGCCAGCCGGACGCGGATGAAGCCGTTCATGTGGCTGTCGGCCAGGTGGTGGACGACCTGCCGCACCGTCCAGCCCTCCGGCCGATAGGGCGTGTTCAGCTGCGCGTCGCTCAACCCGCCCACGGCCTCGCGGACCTGTGACGGCAGGCGGGCGATCTGTTCGATGGCGGCTCGTCGCGAGTCGAGGGTGAAGGGACCCGCGCCGTCGAAGGGGCCGATGGGGTAGCGGAGGCCGTCGAGATCCATTTCCGACTTGTACCGCAGTCCCCGGGCGATTGCACGCCGCGGTCAATTACGGCCGGTACAATGACCGCAGTCATGCGTATGGTCGTCGCCGAGGGGCCGCTCCTCGAGCGCATCCTCGACAGCACGTTTCCCGTCTGGCACGAGGGCCTCACGCATCGTGCCTATTCCCAGTGGAACGCCGCACAGCTCCGCACGCCGTGGGGACGCGAGCGCCTCGCGCGTTTCGCCCTGCTGGACGACCACGACACGTACGTGGCTTCGGCCAAGCGGTACCGTCACGACGTCACCATCGATGGCCGCCAGGGATGGATGTGCGGCATCGGCGCCGTGTTCACGCCGCCCGGGCACCGCGGCAAGGGCCACGCGGCCATGCTGATCCAGCGCATGCTCGACGAGGCCCGCGCCGAGGGCGCGCTCGTGGCCGGCCTCTTTTCGGAAATCGGCGCGCCGTACTACGAACGCCTCGGGTTCACGGCGGTGCCGATGGACGAGGTCACGGTGGGCGTCGTGGGCAAAGCCGGGGCGCCGGCGATGCTGGTGCGGGCGGGCGTCGAGGGCGACTACACGGCGATCTGCGCCTTGCACGCCGCGCGTTCGGAAGGGGCGGGCTTTGCGCTGCGCCGCGACCGGCACGCCCTGCACTACGCCGTGTCGAAGAAGCGGTTGTTCGCGGGCCTCAGTCCGCCGGGCACACGGCAGTTCGAGTTCTTCGTCGCGGAGGAAGGCTACACGGCGGCCGCCTATGCGGTCTTCTCGCAGAACCAGCATGGCTGGACGCTGGAAGAGGCAGGAGACAGGGACCCGGCCGGCGCGCGCCTGGGGGGGATGCTCCAGGTGCTGGTGGCACGCGAGCCGTCGCACCGGCCGCCGCTCATCCGCGCGTGGTGGCCACGGTCGTTTCCGGTCCCGCCCCAACTGATGCTGAGCCGTCGGACCGATCCAAAGGACATCTTCATGGTCCGCGCGCTGTCGGCCGTGCGCCTGCCGATGAACGCCGACGAGGTCTTCTACTGGCGGAGCGATTACTTCTGAAGAGGCTCGTAGTCGGCCGGCTCGACGCGCACCTCGACCTCGACCACCTGCTGGCCGCCGCCAAGCGCGATGCCTTTTACCGGGGCCACGTCCCCGTAGTCGCGCCCCCATCCGAGCGTGAGGTGCCCGGTTCCCGGGCGCACGTCGTTGGTCGGATCCAGGTCCAGCCAACCGCCGCCCGGGACGAACACGGCCACCCACGCGTGAGATGCTTCCGCGCCCAGGTAGGCGGCGCCGCTCCTCAGATAGCCGCTGACGTAGCGCGCGGCCAGCCCGATCGAGCGCAGCGCGCCGATCATCACGTGCGAGAAGTCCTGGCACACGCCGCGCCGCGAGCGAAACACATCGAGGAGCGGCGTATCCACACCGGTGACCTTCTTCTCGTATTTGAAGTCCGTGTGGATGCGGCGCGACAGGTCGTCGCAGGCGTCGCCCAACGGGCGGCCCGGCGTGAAGCTGACGGCAGCATAGGCGGCCAAGGTCGCGTCCCGCGTCACGAACGGCGACGGCAGCACGAACTCGTAGGCCTCGAGTGTCTCGGGCCTCGCATGGGCCGCCAGCTCGTCGCGAACGACCTCCCACGGCACGTCCATTCCGGTCGGCGGCGTCCGCTCGGCCACGTGCACGAGGCTCGTGGCGACGGTCGTGAACCTGTCGTGGGTCTCGATGATCGAGAACGTCGTGACCTCGTTGCCGAAGTAGTCCTTGTGCCGCTCCACGGAGGCCGGCTCCGGCGTCGTCTGGATCCTCGATTGCACCAGCGTTTGCCACGGCAGGCTTCGCGGGGTCAGCCGAACCTCGCTTTGGCATTGGGAGACCGTCGCCGCGTAGAGGTATCGCGTGGTGTGCGTGGCGCGGTAGCGTATGCCGGCCGGGTTCGACTGCACGTGCGTTACACCGACCGCAGCCGCGAGGGCACCGAGTGGCTCAAGTACCGCGCCGCCAGGGCGCTCGACACCTGGGACACGCCGGCCTTCACAATCCGCAGATGCGTTTCGAGCGCCGGCCGCCTGGTGTGGACGTCGCGGCGCTTCAGGTCGTCCACGCTGGGCTCTTGCACCTGCCGCAACAGCGTCACGGCCAGCGCGTACTCGACTTGCTGGTCCGCCGCCATGTCGCGCTCGTGCCGCGGAAGGCCTTGGATGTGCTCCGCGACCGAGGCCACCTGATAAGCCACGGATCGTGGGTTGGCGTCGTCGGTCAGCAGGAGCTCGAGCACGTACCGCGTGCGGATGGCCGTCAGATATCTCGACCGATAGGTGGTGGAGCTGTCGGCCACCTGCAGCAGCACCTCCAGGTACGGATCGTCCGGGAAGGGAGCGGTGGCGACGCCGACGCGCAGGAGCTCGAGCATTTGCAGCGCGCGCTCCAGGCGCCGGCCGATTGCCAGAAAGCGCCAGCCGTGCCCGCGCGTGGGGTTCTCGGCCTGCAGGCCCGCGAACGCCGACAACATGATCACCACGTCGTCCAGCTTGGCCAACGCCGCCACGACGCGTCGGTCGTGATTGGTGGGGGCGAGCTCGGCGAAGAGGCCTGCGATCTGCTGCAGCACGCGCCACGTGTCGGGAGAGAGGCGCTCCTTCACCTCCCAGCTGAGGCGCCGCACCTGCGCCACGTTCCAGCCGATGCTGGCCGCGCCCCTGGCATCCAGCGTCATGTCGGTCAGGAGCCGCTGCAGGCTCCACCACTGGCGCACGGTGGCGTTGCGGAACTCGGCCGGCATCAGGTCGAGGCCCCGCAGGTAGTGGACCGCCGTCTCCACCGCGTCGTCCCGGCGCAAGTCCGATTCACCAGAAAGCCCCGTCAGCAGCACGCGCGTCAGGCGCGCGCTGGCTTCGAGCCGCTCGGCATAGCGTCCTAGCCAGAACAGGTTGTCGGCCATTCGACTCGACAGTTCCGTGGACGTGACGTAGCTGGTCCGTGGGGCTGCTGGCCGCACGTCCCGTTGCCGCACGTGCGGCCGCCCGAGGACCCAGGTGTCCTTGCTGCCGCCACCGCGCTGCATCGACACGACCAGGGACTTCTGGCCCGTCGCCACGCGCGCCAGGCCTCCCGGCAGCACCGAGTACGAGGACCCGTCCCACGCCGCGATGATGCGGAGCACGACGTGCCGTGCTTCCAGGCCGCGGTGCGTGTGAACGGGCGTGGTGGACAGGTCCACCTGCTCCTGCGCGACGAACTCCTCCGGCCGCGCTTCGATCCGCGCTGCCAGCTCCTTGCGCGCCGCCTCCGTCATCGTGGCCGGGAACTCGGCGTGCTGGCCGAACCGCGGAAATGCCGGCTTGATCACCACGTGTTCCAGGCGGTCCAGCACCTGCCGCCGGGGGGACTCCTGGCCGCACCACCACGTGGCGACCGACGGCAGGCGCAGGTCTTCACCGAGCAGGTGACGCGACAACGCCGGCAGGAACGCCATCAGCGCGGGCGATTCCACGAGGCCGCTGCCCAGCGCGTTGGCGATGCACACGTTGCCGGCGCGCGCGGCCTGCACCAGGCCCGGCACGCCGAGCAGCGAATCGCCCCGCAGCTCGAGTGGGTCGCAGTAGTCGTCGTCGAGGCGGCGCAGGATGACGTCCACGGGGTTGAGCCCCGCCAGCGTCTTCAGGTACACGCGGCCGTCCCGCACGGTCAGGTCGTCACCGCCGACCAGGGGGAAGTCCCACTGGCGTGCGAAGAACGAGTGCTCGAAGTAGGTCTCGCTATCGGGCCCAGACGTCATCACGACGACGCGCGGGTTCGGCGTGCGGTGCGGGGCCAGCGCCAGGAGCGCGTTGATCGTTGTCTCGAAGAAGTTCTGCAGCGGCTCCACGCGGCAGCGGTCCAGGACCAGTGGCAGCGTACGCGTGCTGACCAGGCGGTTCTCCAACGCGTAGCCCGCTCCCGACGGCGCCTGCGTGCGGTCCGCGATCACCCACCAGTCGCCGTTCGGCGCGCGGGCCAGGTCCGCGGCGTAGTTGTGGAGGAAGACGCCGCTGGGCGGCACGATGCCGTGGCACGGCCGCAGGAACGACGGGTTGGCGAAGAGCACCTCGGGTGGAAGCTGCCCGTCGCGCACCAGCCGGTGGCTGCCGTACAAGTCGGCCAGCACCGCGTTCAGGAGCGTGGCGCGCTGTACGACCGCACGCTCGATGCGCGTCCATTCATCTCCATCGAGGGCCAGTGGCACCAGGTCCATCGGCCAGGGCCGGGCCGTGCCGCGCGGGTCGCCGTAGACGTTGTAGGTGACGCCGTTGGCCTGGATCAGCCGCTGCCCCAGGTCCCACCGCCGGGAGAACTCCTGCGCGCCCATGCCGCGCAACGACGCCGCCAGGCGGCGCCAGTGCTGGCGTGGTCGTCCCGACGCGTCCAACGCTTCATCCCAGTGGTCGGACGGAGGTGGATGGTAGTCCCAGCCCTTCGGCCGGGACGCCCGGGATTTGGAGACGATATCGCTCACGCCGCGGGCGAGTCTGGCACGTGCTGTCGTCGCAGGTCCAGCGTGTGGGGGAACTCGCGGTTGTCGGTCATCCGTGTCAGCAATATCGGCCCGGGTGTGTGGCCGAACTCGAAGAACCTGGCTCGCCGCCGGGCCTCGGCCTCGTTCGAGTTCACCGGAACGGTATCGTAGTTCCGGCCGCCCGGGTGAGCGACATGATAGCTGCATCCGCCGATCGAGCGGCCCGCCTCTGTATCCACGAGATCGAACACGAGCGGGGTGTGCACCGGAATCGTCGGGTGCAGGCAGCGAGGCGGCTGCCACGCCCGGTACCGGACGCCGCACACGAACTCTCCCTTGGTGCCGGTGCCTTGCAGGGGCAGTTGCACGCCGTTGCAGGCCACGGCGTACCGCTCGGGCACGAGCCCCGACACGCGCACCTGGAGCCGCTCCACCGACGAGTCCACGTACCTGGCGGTGCCGCCGGCCCCCGCTTCCTCGCCCAGCACGTACCACGGTTCGATGGCCTGGCGCAGCTCGATCTCCACGCCCTCGTAGGCCACCCGTCCAAACACGGGAAAGCGGAACTCGAAGTGCGGCTCGAACCAGGCCGTGTCCACCGCGTAGCCGGCGTCGCGCAACTGGCTCACCACGGTGCGCAGATCGCGTTCCACATAGTAGGGCAGCAGAAACGCGTCGTGCAGACGCGTGCCCCAACGAATCGGGGTGCCCTCGAACGGAACCCTCCAGAACCACGCCACGAGCGTGCGTACGAGAAGCTGCTGGGCAAGACTCATCCGCGCATGCGGCGGCATCTCGAACGCGCGCATCTCGACGAGCCCGAGCCGGCCCGTGGCGCTGTCCGGGGAGTACAGCTTGTCGATGCAGAATTCCGCGCGGTGGGTGTTGCCGGTGACGTCGACGAGCAGGTTCCGGAAGATCCGGTCCACCAGCCACGGCGGGCACGAGCCCTGGTTTGCGTCCAGGAGGCTCATCGCGATCTCCAGCTCGTAGATGGCGTCGGCCCGGGTCTCGTCGACGCGCGGCGCCTGGCTGGTGGGGCCGATGAAGACGCCGGAGAACAGGTACGACAGCGACGGATGGTTCAGCCAGTAGCCGATGAAGCTCTTGAGGAGATCGGGCCTCCTGAGAAACGGGCTGTCGGCGGGCGTCGCTCCGCCCAGGACCAGATGGTTGCCGCCGCCCGTCCCGGTGTGCCGGCCATCCACCATGAACTTCTCGGTCCCGAGACGACACAGCCGCGCATGGTCGTAGAGCGTGGTCGTGGTCTCGACCAGCTCGCGCCAGTCGCGGGCGGGGTGGACGTTCACCTCGATCACCCCAGGGTCCGGTGTGACCTTGATCTGTCGGAGTCGTGCGTCGAACGGCGGCGTGTATCCCTCGAGCAGCACCGGCATGCCGAGCACGCGCGCCGTGTCTTCGACGGCGCCCAGCAGCTCGACGAAGTCGGCCGCCGAAGCCACCGGCGGCAGGAACACCCACACCTGCCCGTCTCGTGCCTCGACCGACAGGGCCGTGCGGACAAGGGGCCCGGCTGGTTCCCCCGGCTGGGGCTCGATGCTTTGCTCGTGCCGCTCCTGCCGCGGCGCGCCGGACTCGTGGCGGATCACACGCGGCTGCGTCGGCGCCATGCGGGGGCCGGGGCCGAGCGACGGCCACGGGCTCATCGGATCGATCGAGAACACCTCGACCGGCGGCCCTGGTGGAAGGCTCTGCAGGGGCAGTCGAAAACCCACTGGTGAATCGCCGGGCACGAGGAACAGGTGGCGACTGCGCAGCATCCAGAGGGCCGACTGCCACTGCGGCCCGTCCACGCCTGCCACGCGCGCGATGGGCAGCACGAACCCGGTGGGCGTGCCCAGGCCCCGGCTGAACACGCGCCGCAGTCGCTCGCGCTCTTCCAGGTCGTCGAGCGTGTTGTCCTGGGGGTCCACGTTGATGGGCAGCTGGCGTTCCTTGAGGATGTAGGCCAGCGGGTCCTCATAGGCGGCCAGCACGTGGTCGCGTCCAACGGCCAGCGCGTCGGCCAGCGCCTCGGCGAAGGCGCGCGCCTGCTCGGTGCCGAACCCGTAGTCGCGTTCGGGATCGGCCACAAACGCCAGGTCGCGCCACAACGGCACGCCGTCGGTTCTCCAGAAGCACGTGAACGCCCAGCGCGGGAGCGACTCCCCGGGATACCACTTGCCCTGTCCGAAGTGGAGGAGGCCACCCGGGGCAAACGATTCCCGCAGCCGATGCAGTAGCGCGCCGCCCATCCGCTTCTTCGTCGGACCCAGGGCCGCGGTGTTCCACTCCTCGCCGTCCATGTCGTCGATGGCCACGAAGGTCGGTTCGCCGCCCATCGTCAGCCGCACGTCGCCGGTCGTCAGCTCTCGATCCACCTGGTCGCCCAGCGCGACGATCGCCGTCCACTGCTGGTCGTTGTACGGTTTGGTGACGCGCGGGTCCTCGTGAATCCGCGTGACCGACATCTCGTGGTGGAACTCCACGCGGCTCTGGCTGACGACACCGGACACCGGAGCGGCGGACTCGGGGCTTGGCGTCGCGGCCAGCGGCAGGTGGCCCTCGCCGGCGAAGAGCCCCGACGTGGGGTCGAGGCCCACCCAGCCGGCGCCCGGCAAGAACACCTCGGCCCATGCATGGAGGTCCGTGAAGTCCTGGGGCGGTCCGGCGGGCCCATCGAGCGGCTTCTGGTCGGGGACGAGCTGGATGAGATAGCCCGACACGAAGCGCGCGGCCAACCCGAGGTGCCGCAGTGTTTCCACGAGCAACCAGGCCGAGTCGCGACACGAGCCGCTGGCGTTTGCCAGCGTGTCCTCGCTGGACTGCACCCCCGGTTCCATCCGGATCAGGTACCCGACCTCGGTGTGAATCCGCCGGTTGAGGTCCACCAGGAAGTTCACCGTCTGCGCGTCCCCGCGGGGAATCGACGCCAGCAGCGCGCCAAGGCGCGGGCCCGCGGCGTGCACGTGGAGGTAGGGAGCCAGCTCCCGTTGCAGTAGCTCGTCGTAAGCGAATGGGAAGCGCTCGGCGTGGGGCTCCAGGAAGAAGTCGAACGGGTTGACGACCGTCATCTCGGCGACGAGGTCGACTTCCAAGGAGAACACCGTGGTTTCCGACGGGAACGTGAGCCGGGCCTGAAAGTTGCCCTGGGGATCCTGCTGCCAGTTGATGAAGTGCGTGGCCGGCTCGATCCGCAGCGAGTAACCCCGGACGGGCGTGCGGCTGTGCGGCGCCGGCCGCAGTCTCACGACCTGAGCCCCAAGCGTCACGGGCCGGTCGTACTGGTAGACGGTCTTGTGGTGCAGCGCGACGCGAATCCCCATGTGTGCCTGTGTCCTGTCAGGCGTTTCGATGCGACTGGAAGGAGCCTGGCACGGGCGCCGACACACGCACGGCGAAGTCGTCGCGCAGGCCCGTGTCGACGCCGTTCATCTTCAACTGCAGGCTGTCCAGATATTCATGGAGGCCCCCGCGGATGACGGTGTCCACCGAGGTGAAGTCGAGCTCGGCCCG
>Ga0307505_10001574_pt1 | contig 17905 bp, 17 predicted proteins | sample 23_S_MG_FD_202183 | JGI IMG/M metagenome (GOLD analysis project Ga0307505, IMG submission 202183) | Soil microbial communities from Populus trichocarpa stands in riparian zone in the Pacific Northwest, United States - 23_S | ecosystem: Environmental > Terrestrial > Soil > Riparian zone > Trees...
AGGCGGGATTGGCGGGGTTGTGCCGGAGGTGGCGGCCCCACAGCGCCACCGCGATCTCCGCCATGCCCATCGGCATCCCGGGGTGGCCCGACTTGGCGGCCTCCACGGCGTCCATCGCGAGCGCGCGGATGGCGTCAGCGAGCTCGCGGTCGGACGCTGGCGGAATCATGGGGAACGGGAATTATACTCGGCGGCATGAGCGAGCTTCCCTTCTCGAGCCCGGCGAACTACGTGCATCGCGTGAGCGGCGCGGGCGCCGCCGCAGGCCTGTGGTTCGTGTTCCACGGCGACCGGCTGCTGGTGGAGGCCGGGCCGCCCGATCCGCGCCCCGGCGACGACCCGCGGGTGCGCGAGCGGCCCAGTTCGGCCAGGCTGCCGTTGCTAAAAAACAACAACCCATTGTGGTCCGAGCCCGTCCGAACGCTATACCTAGGGGGTCTGGGCGGAACCCACTGCTGGGCCGCCGAGGTGCCCGGCGCGCAGGCGCCGGCCGGCTACGGCTGGGTCGGGCTGCGCGCGCTGTTCTCGGTGCTGGAGGACGCCCACTTCGCGCTCGCCGGGCGCGCCCTCCAGCTGCTCGACTGGGACCGCTCGCACCAGTTCTGCGGCCGCTGCGGCGCGCCGACCGTGCCGAAATCAGAGGAAAGAGTGCGCGTGTGCCCGGCGTGCAAGCTCTCCGCCTATCCCCGGGTGGCGCCGGCGGTGATGGCGCTGGTGAAGCGCGATCGCGAGTTGCTCCTCGGGCGCAGCCCGCATTTCCCGCCCGGGATGTACAGCGCGCTCGCCGGCTTCGTCGAGCCGGGCGAGACGCTGGAGCAGTGCGTGGCCCGCGAGGTGGAGGAAGAGGTCGGCGTGCACGTCACCGGGCTGTCATATTTCTCGAGCCAGCCGTGGCCTTTCCCCCACAGCCTGATGATCGCCTTCGTCTGCGACTGGGCGGGCGGCGAGATCCGCGCGCAGGAAGGCGAGATCGAGGCCGCCGATTGGTTCGATGTATTGCAATTGCCTAAACTTCCAAGCAAAATCTCGATTGCGCGGCGCCTGATCGACGCGGTTTCGTTGGAGATCAGGCGCAAATTTGAAACCGGCGCTTAGCTTCGCATGCGTAAGTGCGAGGCGGCCCAAGAGGGGTATTGCACGAATTGAACAAGACCCAAGTACTCGGTTTTACGCCGCAAGGCGGTGACGCGAGGGCGCAGCCTGGAACACGTGCAGGGCTGCGCCTTCTCGTTTTTCGGGGAGCGGAAAAATGAACGGTCTGCATCTCATCGGTGATCTGGGCGGTTGTCGCTGCGACCCGCAGCTGCTGCTCGATGGCGCGGGCTTCAGGTCGAGGTGCCTGGAGTTCGTCGCGGCCGCCGGGCTGACGACGATGGACGCGACCTTCCACCAGTTCGACGGTTCCGGCTTCACCGGCACCGTGGTGCTGGCCGAGTCGCACCTCGCCATCCACACCTGGCCGGAGAAGCAGGGGCTGACGCTCGACGTCTACGTCTGCAACTACAGCGACGACAACAGCCACAAGGCGAGGAAGCTGTTCGAGGCGATCGTCGCCTACTTCCAGCCGGCCGAGTGCGCGCGCCACGAGGTGGAGCGCGGCGGGCACCTGCTGATGGAACCGCTCAACGACGCGACCGGCTTCTACATCAAGGCCTCGCGCCAAGTGGGCGAATGGCGCACGCCCTATCAGCGCATGCAGATCTACGACACGCCGCAGTACGGCAAGATCTTCCGGCTCGACGGGTTCAACATGACCTCCGAGAAGGAGGAGTTCGTCTACCACGAGAACCTGATCCACCCGGCGCTCACCGCGCACCCGGCGCCGAAGAAGGTGCTGATCATCGGCGGCGGCGACGGCGGCTCTTCCGAGGAGGCGCTCAAGCACGCCTCGGTCGAGCAGGTCACCATGTGCGAGATCGACGAGGACGTGATCAAGGTTGCCAAGGAGCACTTCCACGCCGTGCACCAGGGCGCCTTCGACAGCCCGCGGCTGCGCGTGCTGGTGGGCGACGGCATGAAGTTCGTGCGCGAGACGCAGGAGCGCTTCGACCTGATCGCGCTCGACCTGAACGACCCGATGGGGCCGGCCGAGCCGCTCTACTCCGTCGAGTTCTTCCAGCAGTGCCGGCACGCGCTGGCGCCGGGCGGCGCGCTGGTGCTGCACATCGGCTCGCCGGTGGCGCGGCCCGAGCGCGTGGGCGAGCTCGCCCAACGCCTGAACGGCATCTTCCGCATCGTGCGGCCGTACACCATGTACATCCCGCTGTACGGCTCGCTGTGGGCGATGGCGGTGTGCTCGGACAAGCTCGATCCGAAGGCCTACACGGCCGACGAGATCGACCGCAGGATCGAGCAGCGCAAGATGGGGGACCTGCGCTACTACAACGGCGAAACCCACGAGGGCGTGTTCGCGCTGCCCAATTTCGTGCGCGACCTGGTGACGCCGCCGCGCCTCAAGCAGCAGATGCGCAGCCGCCGCCTGGGCGTGGTGCGCGCCGCCGCCAAGTAAGCCGCCGGCTCAGCGCCCGCGGTACTTGAGCAGCAGCGACTCGATGGCGCCGTCGCCGGCCTGGCGCGCCATGTCGAGGGCGATCGCGCCGCCCGGGGCCTGCGCGCCCGGGTCGGCACCGCGCTCCAGCAGCAGCTGCACCATGCTGAAGTCCCGGTTGTGCACCGCCGCCATCAGCGGCGTATAGCCGTTGGAGTCGCGCTTGTCGGCCCAGCGCCCCAGGTCGAGCAGCTGGCTGACGGCTTCGCGGTCCCGGTACAGAACGGCAGTCATGACATCGTTGTACTTCAGGGACGACGCGGTGGACGCCGCCGAGATCGGCGCCGGCACCGCCACCGGCGCGAGCCCCAGCCTGGGCGGCGCCGCGGGCTCCGGCGCCGCTGCCACGGCGACCGGCTTGGGCTTCGGTTCGGCCTGCGGCTTCGCGGCGGGGGCTTTGGGTTCGGGCTTCAGCTCGGGCGCCGCCAGGACCGCGGGTTTCGGCTCCGGCTTCAGCACGGGAGCGGCCGCCACCGGGGCAGGCTTGGGTTCCGGCTTGGGCGCGGCGACGGCAGCGGGCTTGGCCTCGGCCGCGGGCGCCACCGGCGCCGCTGCGGGTTTGGCCTCGGGCTTGGGCGCCGGGGCCGCCGCGGGGGCCTTCGCCACCGGCTTGGGCGGCACCGGCGGCGGCGTATCGCTGAACAGGTCCGGCGGCAGGTACAGATAGGCGGCCGCCCCGGCGATGATCACGGCCGCCAGGCCCCCGAGGAGGGCAGTGCGCCGCCTGGACCCGGCGGGTTGCGCTTCCTGCGCCGGCGCCGGGGCTTCCGCCTGCGCCGCGTCCTTCTTCTTGCCAAAGCCGAACATGGTCTGTCTCCCCGAAGCGCTCAGTTGGTCGTCTGCAGCACGCCGCGCACGATCTCGAACAGCTGGTCGATCTCTTCCTTGCGGATGATCAGCGGCGGCGCGAGCGCGATGATATCGCCCGCGACGCGGATATAGGCGCCCTTCTCGAAGGCCTTGGTATGCGCCTCGAGAGCGCGCATGCCGGGCGCCCCGGGGCGCGGCGAGAGCTCGATCGCCGCGATCAGCCCGATGTTGCGGATGTCGATGACGTTGGGCAGGCCCTTCAGCGCGTGCGCCTGCGCCTCCCAGTAGGGCGAGAGTTCCGCCGCGCGCGTCAGCAGCCCCTCCTCCTCGTACACCTGCATGGTGGCGAGGCCCGCCGCGCAGGCCAGCGGGTGCGACGAATAGGTGTAGCCGTGCGGCATCTCGATCGCGTTCTCGGGCCCGGTCATGAACGCCTGGTAGATGCGCTCGCGCATGAACACCGCGCCCATCGGCACGGTGCCGTTGGTGATGCCCTTGGCGGTGGTGATGAGGTCGGGCAGCACGCCGAAGTGCTGCGCGCCGAAGGGCTTGCCCAGCCGCCCCCAGGCGGTGATGACCTCGTCGAAAATGAGCAGGATGCCGTGCTGGTCGCAGATCGCGCGCAGGCGCTCCAGGTAGCCCACCGGCGGCACCAGCACGCCGCCCGAGCAGGCCACCGGCTCCACGATCACCGCGGCGATGGTGGAAGCGTCGTGCAGCGCGCACAGGCGCTCCAGGTCGTCGGCAAGCTCGGCGCCGTGCTGCGGCTGGCCGCGCGAGAACGCGTTCCTCGCCAGGTCATGCGTGTGCCGGATGTGGTCCACGCCGCTCACCAGCGCGCCGAAGATCTTGCGGTTGCCGACCATGCCGCCCACCGCGGTGCCGCCGAAGTTGACGCCGTGGTAGCCGCGCTCGCGCCCGATCAGGCGCATGCGGTGGCCCTCGCCGCGCGCGCGGTGGTAGGCGAGCGCGAGCTTGAGCGCCGTGTCGACCGATTCGGAGCCCGAGTTGGTGAAGAACACGCGCTTCAGGTCCCCGGGCGCCAGCGCCGCGATGCGGTCCGCGAACTCGAACGCCAGCGGGTGCCCCATCTGGAACGCCGGGGCGAAATCGAGCTCGGCGACCTGTTTCTGCACCGCGGCGACGATCTTCTCGCGGCAGTGGCCGGCGTTCACGCACCACAGGCCGGAGGTGCCGTCGATCAGCTTCCTGCCCTCGGGGGTGTAGTAGTGCATGCCCGCGGCGCGCGCGAGCAGGCGCGGCGCCTTCTTGAATTGCCGGTTCATGCTGAAGGGCATGAAGAACGCCGAGTTCTCCAGCGTCGGCAGGGTGGCGCGGTCGTTCATGGCTGTCTCCTAGGCAGCGGCGCGCGCGGCGCCGGCGACGCCGGCGGCCTTGAGCGCCGCTTGCAGCAGCACGTCGCACCCGGCGGCAAGGTCCGCGGGCGTCGCGCTCTCGATCTCGTTGTGGCTCAAGCCCCCGGCGCAGGGCACGAACACCATGGCGGCGGGCGCGACGCGCGCGACCGACACCGCGTCGTGTCCCGCGCCGCTGACGATGTCGCGGTGCGGGTGGCCCAGCGCGGCGGCGGCGGCGCGCACGTGGCCCACCAGCGCCGGGTCGAACGCGCAGGCCTCGAAGTGCACGATCTCGCGCAGCTCGATCGCCACCCGGCATTCCGCCTCGATGGCTTTCGCCACGCGCTTCAACTCCGCGCACATCGCATCCAGCGTGGCGGCCTTGGCGTTCCTGAAATCCACCGAGGTGCGCACCTCGCCGGGGATCACGTTGCGCGAGTTCGGCTTCACCTGCAGGAAGCCGACGGTGCCGCGCGCGTAGTCGGGGAACTCGCGCGCGATGCGGTTCACCTCCAGCACCAGGCGGCTGGCGCCGATCAGCGCGTCCTTCCTCAGCTCCATCGGCGTCGGGCCGGCGTGCGCGTCCTGCCCGGTGACCGTGACGTCGTACCAGCGCTGGCCGAGCGTGCCCTGCACCACGCCGATGGTCTTGCCTTCGTTCTCCAGCACCGGGCCCTGCTCGATGTGCGCCTCGAAGTAGGCGCCGAGTTTGTGCGCGCGGGCGCCGCCGGCATAGCCGATCCCGTCCAGCGCTTCGCCCACGGTGACGCCGTCCAGGTCCTTCTGCGCGCGCACGTGCTCCAGCGTGAACACGCCGGAGAACACGCCCGAGCCCATCAGCACCGGCGTGAAGCGCGAGCCTTCCTCGTTGGTCCAGGACACGACTTCCATCGGTGCGCGGGTGCGCACGCCCGCGTCGTTCAGGCTGCGCAGGACTTCGAGCCCCGCCATCACGCCATAGGCGCCGTCGAACTTGCCGCCCGAGGGCTGCGAGTCGAGGTGGCTGCCCATCGCCACCGGCGCGAGGCCCGGGTCGGCGCCGGCGCGGCGCGCGAAGATGTTGCCGATGCCGTCCACTTCCACGGCAAGCCCGGCCTCCCGCGCCCAGCGCGCGAACAGGTCGCGCGCGCGGCGGTCCTCTTCGGTGAGCGTGAGGCGCCGGACGCCGCCCTTGGGCGTGGCGCCGATCTTCGCCAGCTCCATGAGCGAGTTCCAGAGCCGGTCCGCGTTGATGCGCAAGCTGTCCATGGTGGCGATTGCTGTGGCCTAGCTTACCCCATTACACTTTCCCCATGAATCCCTTTGCTCTCAAAGGCAAGGTGGCGCTGGTCACCGGCGGCAACGGGGGCATCGGCCTGGGCATCGCCAGGGGCCTCGCGCGGGCGGGCGCGGCGGTGGCGATCGCCGGGCGCAACCCGGCCAAGAACGCGGCCGCGGCCGCCGCGCTCGGCGACGGGGCGCTCGGCCTGCTCGCCGACGTCAACGACGCGGCGCAGGTGCGGCGCATGGTCGCCGACACGGTCAAGGCCTTCGGCGGCCTGGACATCCTCGTCGCCAATGCCGGCATCAACATCCGCAAGCCGCCGCAGGACTACAGCGGCGCCGAGTGGCGCCAGATCGTGGACACCAACCTCACCAGCGTCTTCGAATGCTGCCAGGCCGCCTACCCGGAGATGAAGCGCCGCGGCGGCGGCAAGATCGTCACCATCGGCTCGATGACCAGCATCTTCGGCTTCGACGTCGGGCCGGTGTACGCGGCCACCAAGGGCGCGGTGGTGCAGCTCACCAAGAGCCTCGCCTCCGCCTGGGCGAAGGACAACATCCAGGTCAACAGCATCCTGCCGGGCTTCATCGACACCGACTTGACGCAGGGCGCGCGGCGCAACATCCCGGGCATGAGCGAGCGCGTGGTCTCGCGCACGCCCGCCCGGCGCTGGGGCGAGCCGGCCGACCTCGCCGGCACGGCGGTGTTCTTCTGCAGCCGCGCGAGCGATTTCGTCACCGGCACCGCGCTGCCGGTGGACGGGGGTTTCTCCAGCTCGATGTTCTAGCCGCGGTAAGCGGCGATTTTCTGCTTCTGCTCGCCCAGGCCCTTGATGCCGAGGGTGAGGACGTCGCCCGGCTTGAGGAACACCGGATCGGGCTTGATGCCCATGCCGACGCCCGGCGGCGTGCCGGTGGTGATGATGTCGCCGGGCAGCAGCGTCATGTACTGGCTGACGTGCGACACGATCCGCGCCACGCTGAAGATCATGGTGCGCGTGTTCCCCGACTGCATGCGCTTGCCGTTGAGATCCAACCACATGTCGAGCCCCTGCGGGTCGCGCACCTCGTCGGTGGTCACCAGCCAGGGCCCGATCGGCCCGGCGGTGTCGAAGCCCTTGCCCTTGTCCCACTGGCTGGTGGCCATCTGGAAGGCGCGCTCGGAGACGTCGTTCACCACGCAATAGCCGGCGACGTGCTCCAGGGCCGCCGCCTCCTCCACGTACTGCGCCCGGCTGCCGATCACCACCCCGAGCTCCAGCTCCCAGTCGAGCTTGGTGGAGCCCCTGGGCTGGAGGATGTCGTCGTTGGGCCCGCTGATGCAGCTGGTGGCCTTGGAGAACACGATCGGCTCGGTGGGGATCGCCATGCCGGCCTCCCTGGCATGGTCGCTGTAGTTCAGGCCGATGGCGACGAACTTGCCGATGCCGACGTAGGGCACGCCGAAGCGCGGGTGGTTCGACACCACCGGCAGCGACTCGGGCTTCACCTTGGAGAGCATCTTCAGCCCGCGCGGCGAGATCTCGTTGGGGCCGATGTTGGCCACCACCTTGGAAAGATCGCGCAGCTTTCCCTCGGCGTCGATCATGCCGGGCTTCTCGAACCCGTCCTTGCCGTAGCGGCACAGCTTCATATGGTCATGCCTCCGTCGATCGAAACCATGTTGCCCGTCGCGAACAGCGACTCGTCCGAGGCGAGGAACACCAGGATTCCGGTGATGTCCTCGACGCTGCCGAGCCGGCCCATCGGCTGGCGGGCGATGAAATCCTTCCTCGCCTGCGCCGGGTCGGCGAAGGCGTTGATGCGGCCCTGCAGCGAGGGCGTGTCCACGGTGCCGGGGCCGATGCAGTTGCAGCGGATGCCCTGCTTCACGTAGTCCGCGGCGATCGCCTTGGTGAGGCCGATCACCGCGGCCTTGGTGGCGCCGTAGACGAAGCGGTTGGGCAGGCCCTTCACGCTGGAGGCGATGGAGGACATGTTGATGATGGACCCCTTGCCCCTGGCCAGCATGCCGGGCAGGAAGGCGCGCGTCACCAGGTACATGGACTTCACGTTGAGGTTGAAGCTGAAGTCCCAGTCCTGCGGCGTGCAATCGAGGATCGTGCCGTGGTGCACGAAGCCCGCGCAGTTGAACAGCACGTCGACCGGCCCGACCTCGGCGGCGGCCTTGCCGATCGCCTGCTCGTCGAGCACGTCGAGCACGCGCGTGCGGATGCTGTCCCTGCCCTCCAGCTCGGCGAGCGCCTTCGCGTTGACGTCGCTCGCCCACACCTTGGCGCCTTCGCCGGCGAAGGCGAGCGCCGCGCCGCGGCCGATGCCCTGGGCGGCGGCGGTGATGAATGCGGTCTTGCCGGCGAGTCTGCCTGTCATGGGGTCTTCTTTTCGGGCGGGAGGCGATTATAAATGCAACGGGCGCCGGGGGGTCCCGGCGCCCGCGATTCTCGGGCGCGCGCTGCGCTGCGCCCTATTTCTTCAGGTAGACCTTGTCCTTCCAGTAGTAGTTGCCCGCGAAGTCGTACGGCGGGTACCACGACAGGCGGAACGGCACGACCAGCTCCGCATACTTCTTCTGGCTCTGGATCACCTTGTTGTAGAACGGGTCCTTCTTCGCATACTCCGCCTGGATCTTCTCCCACTCGTTGAGGAAGTTGATCAGGATGTCGTCGGGCGTGCGGTGCATCTGCGTGCCGCCGGCGATGAGCTCCTTGCAGGCCTCGGCGGTTTCGCGCACGAAGATCATGTTGCGCTGCGTGACCGCGTACAGGCTCGCCACCTTCATCATCTCCTGGATGTCCGCCGGCAGCTTCTTCCACACGTTGCCGTTGATCATCAGCTGGCCGCCGGTGATCGGCTCGTGCATGCCGGGCGTGTAGTAGTGCTTGGCGACGTTGTGCAGGCCGAGCTTCTTGTCCTCCAGGCAGTTGATCCACTCCGAACCCTCGATCACGCCGCGCTCCATCGCCGGCACGATCTCGCCGCCGGGCAGCGTCACCACCGACACGCCCAGGCGCCCGTAGGTCTCCGCGCCGATGCCGTAGATGCGGTACTTGATGCCCTTCAGGTCCGCGAGGCTCTTGATCGGCTTCTTGAACCAGCCCAGGCCCTGCGGATAGTCGGTCGGCACCGGGAAGCTGACGAGGTTCAGCTTGATGATGTCGCGGTAGAACTCCTCCAGCAGCTTGATGCCGCCGCCGTCGTAGTACCAGCCGAAGTAGTCGACGCCGTCCATGCCGAACACCGGCCCGTGCGACAGCGGGATGCCCGCCAGGCTCTTGCCCAGGATGTAGCCGAAGGGCGAGGCGCCGACGTCCAGCACGCCGCGCGAGGTGGCGTCGAACACCTCGAAGGCCGGCACCACCGCGCCGGCCGGCAGCGTTTCCATCTTCACCCTGCCGCCCGACATCTTCTCCACCGTGTCGCCCCACTGCTTGAACACGAGGTGGAAATTCGACGACGCCGGATGCGAGGACTGCCCCTTCAACACGATGGGCTTCTGGGACCAGGCCGGTCCCGCGGCCACCGCCACGAGGCTTGCGGCCGCCGTGGCAATCACTGCTCGAGCGAACTTGCGCATATCTCCTCCTGTTGACAGATGCGCCCGCGGCGCGGGCGCGGTTGACACGACTGCGGTGTTTCCCGTGATCATTTGCCGAACAGCTTTTCCGGCAGCCACAGCGCGGTCTGCGGGAAAAAGAACACGATCGCCAGCCCGACGACCTGCAGCACCATGAACGCGCTCATGCCGCGGTAGATCTGCCCGAGGCTCCACGCGGGCGCCACCGCCTTGAGGTAGTAGGCCGCCATGGCGACCGGGGGCGAGAGGAACGCGGTCTGCAGGTTGACCGCCACCAGCGTGCAGAACCAGACCAGGTCGATCTTCAGGCTTTCCACCACCGGCATGAAGATCGGCAGGAAGATGAAGATGATGGCCGGCCATTCCAGCGGCCAGCCCAGGATGAAGATCACCGCCATCAGCACCAGCAGCATCCCGGTGGGCGGCAGCGGCAGGGACAGCATCGCCTCGGCCATCATCGTGCTGGTCCCCAGGCGCGTGAACACCGCGCCGTAGATGTTCGAGGCCACCGCGAGGAACAGCACCAGGCTCGAGGTCTCCAGCGTCTTCAGGCAGGCCTCGCGTATTCCGCGCACGGTCAACCGCCCGTAGCAGGCGGTGAGCAGCACCGCGCTCGCCGCGCCCATCGCCGCCGCCTCGGTGGGCGTCGCCAGGCCGAAAATGATGCTGCCCAGGGACGCGAACATGATGGTGGCCATCGGCACCATCCCCGCGGCGAACTCGCGCACCACCTGCCCCCCCGAGGTGGCCCACTGGTCGCGCGGCAGCGGCGGGCCGAGCTTCGGGTCGAGGTGGCTGCGCACCATGCAGTAGGTGATGTAGAGCCCGGCGAGGATCAGGCCCGGAATGATGGTCGCGGCGAACAGCTTGACGATCGAGACGCCCACCACGGGGCCCATGACCACCAGCATGACGCTCGGCGGGATCAGGATGCCGAGCGTTCCCCCGGCGGCGATGGAGCCCGCCGACATCTTGGGATCGTAGCCGGCCTTCATCATCGCGGGCGCGGCCATCAGCCCGATCACGGTGACCGAGGCGCCGATGATGCCCGTCGCCGTGGCGAACAGCGTCGCCGTGAGCAGCACCCCCAGGTAGAGCGAGCCGCGCAACGGCGCGAGGATCAGCTGGAAGGCCTTGAACAATCGCTCCATCAATCCCGCCTGCTCGAGCACGTGGCCCATGAAGATGAACAGCGGCACCGCGGCGAGCGTTTCCTCCTTCATCAGGCCGATGGTCTGGAACACCATCAGGTAGAACACCGTGTCGCCGAAGCCGATGTGGCCGAAGACCACCGACAGCACGATCAGGGTGAAGGCGATGGGGAAGCCGACGAAGATGCCGGCGATCAGCGCGCCGAGGAGGATCAGCCCGAGGTACTCGTTGCTCATAGCGGCTGCCCCTTGACGGCGGCGTACAGGCTCTTCAGGAACTCGGACACCCCCTGGATGATGAGCAGCAGCGCGGCGAGCGGGATCACGGCCTTGAACGGGTAGATGATCGGCCGCCAGGGGCTGGCGTCGGACACTTCGCGGATGCTCCAGGATTGCAGCGCCTCCTGCAGCCCCATCCAGAAGAACAGCGCCATGCCGGGAAAGAACAGGAACAGGTACAGGCTCGCGTCGACGATGCCCTTGGTGCGCGCGCTCCAGTTCATGTAGAAGATGTCGGTGCGGATGTGGCCGCCGCGCAGCAGGGTGTAGGCCGCGCCGAGCATGAAATGCGAGCCGTACAGCATGACGGAAACGTCGTAGGACCAGATCGTCGCGGCGTGGAACGCGTAGCGCGCGATCACCTCGTAGACCATGGCGAGCACCAGCGGAATGATCATCCAGCAGAACAGATTGCCGGACCACGCCGCGACGCGATCGATGGACCGCACCATGGGCCGAATCCGCTCTTCCACGCGCACCTCCTCCCTGTGCCGCGGCGGCTCCCTGCCCGCGCGGCGAAGATGCAATCCCCGACTCGCGCCCGCAGGTAATCACATCCGCGCGCCGCGCGTCAAGAAGTTTGCGCTGGCGCACCGCAGCATCCGCGAAAATCGGTCTGACCACTTGACCAATCTTTCCGCCGGCCGCTACCCTGCGCAGACCATGCGCCTGCAGGCCGTCGAACCCCGCCGTCTCTATCGCCAGATCGCCGACCAGATCCGCCGGCTGATCGGCAAGGGCGCGGTGGCGCCGGGCGAGCGCCTGCCGGCGGAACGCGATCTCGCGCGCCGGCTCGGCGTGTCGCGCCCCAGCCTGCGCGAGGCGCTGATCGCGCTGGAGGTGGAAGGCCTGCTCGACGTGCGCGTCGGCTCGGGCATCTACGTCGCCCAGCCCGGCGGCGGCGCCAGGGTGGAGATCGGCAGCGCCTCCGGGCCGTTCGAGGTGATCCGGGCGCGCTGGATGATCGAGGGCGAGTGCGCGGCGCTCGCCGCGAAGCACGGCACCGCGGCGCAATTGCGCGCGATCCGCGCGGCGCATGCCGACCTGCAGCGCGAGGCGAAGCGCCACCACAACCCGCTGGACGCGGACCGCGCGTTCCACGTGCGCATCGCGCAGGCCACCGGCAACAGCGCGCTCGAGCTGATGGTGCAGACGCTGTGGGACCAGCGCGTCGGCCCGCTGTACCGGGCGCTGGAGGTGAAGCTGGAGTACCCGGCGATGGCAGGCGACACGCTGAACGAGCACCAGACGGTGCTCGAGGCCATCCTGGCGCGCGAGCCGGCGGCGGCGCGCCTGGCGATGCGCCGGCACATGGACATGACGCGCAAGCGCTACACCAAGGACTGGAAAGTGGCGGCGAACTAGCATGGCCGCGGTCGCGCTGACAGGGGTGCGCAAGTCCTTCGGCTCCACCGCCGTGGTGCACGGCGTGGACATCGCCATCGAGGACGGCGAGTTCTGCGTGCTGGTCGGGCCCTCGGGCTGCGGCAAGTCGACCCTGCTGCGCATGATCGCCGGGCTGGAGAACATCAGCGCCGGCGAGATCCGCATCGGCGGCCGGGTGGTGAACCATGTCCACCCCAAGGAACGCGACATCGCCATGGTGTTCCAGAACTACGCGCTCTACCCGCACATGACGGTGGCGGCGAACATGGGCTTCTCGCTCGCGCTGCGCGGCGAGGCGAAGCGCGTGATCGACGAGCGCGTGCGCAAGGCCGCCGCCATCCTCGACCTCACGCCCTACCTGGAGCGCTATCCGCGCCAGCTCTCCGGCGGCCAGCGCCAGCGCGTGGCGATGGGCCGCGCCATCGTGCGCGACCCGCAGGTGTTCCTGTTCGACGAGCCGCTGTCGAACCTCGACGCCAAGCTGCGCGTGGCGATGCGCACCGAGATCAAGGAACTGCACCAGCGCCTGAAGACCACCACCGTATACGTCACGCACGACCAGATCGAGGCCATGACCATGGCCGACAAGATCGTGGTGATGCACGACGGCCTGGTGGAGCAGATCGGCGCCCCGCTCGAGCTCTACGACCGGCCGGCGAACCGCTTCGTCGCCGGCTTCATCGGCTCGCCGGCGATGAATTTCCTCCCCGGCAGGGCGAGCGGCGGCGGCATCGCCATCGCCGGCGCGGGCGCGACGCTCGCCGCCGGCGCCCGGCTGGAGGACGGCCGCGAGGTGATCCTGGGCGTGCGCCCGGAGCACCTGGAGATCGCCGCCGACGGCTTCGAGGCCGAGGTGGTGGTGGTCGAGCCCACCGGCTCGGAAACGCAGGTCTTCGCCCGCCTCGGCGGGCAGGAGATCGCGGCAGTGTTCAGGGAGCGGCACGAATTCGTCCCCGGCCAGCGCATCCGGCTGCGCCCGCGGGCCGGCTGCCTGCACCTTTTCGATCCGTCGAGCGGCCAAAGGATCTGAGGCCCCCGGCGCTTTCCTGCAAGATCCACCAGAGGAGACATGAACTCATGAACGACAAACGCAGATTCACCCGCCGGGACGCACTCAAGGCCGGCGTCGCGATTGCGGGCGCTGGCGCACTGGAGGCGGCCAACCTCGCCGCCTTCGCCCAGGCCTGGGCCCAGGCCTCGCGCTGGAAGCCGGAAAAGGGCGCCAAGCTGCAGCTGCTGCGCTGGAAGCGCTTCGTGCAGGCCGAAGAAGACGGCTTCATGGCGCTGGTGGCCGCCTTCACCAAGGCGACCGGCGTGCCGGTGACGGTGCTGAATGAATCGCTGGACGACGTGCAGCCCAAAGCTTCGGTGGCGGCGAACACCGGCCAGGGCCCGGACATCTTCTGGGGCCTGTACTCGCTGCCGCACCTGTTCCCGGCCAAGTGCATGGACGTGACCGACGTCGCCGACTACCTCGGCAAGAAGTACGGCGGCTGGGTGCCGAGCGCGGTCACCTACGGCAGGTCCGGCAAGGGCTGGATCGCGATTCCGGTGGGCTACAACGGCAACCTCATCAACTACCGCCAGAGCATGATCGAAAAGGCGGGGTTCAAGGCGATTCCGCAGGACACCGCCGGGTTCATGGAACTGATGAAGGGCCTCAAGGCGAAGAGCGTGGCGGGCGGCTTCGCGCTCGGCCGCGCCTCGGGCGACGGCAATGCCTGGGTGCACTGGGCCCTGTGGGCGTTCGGGGGGAATCTCGTCGACGCGAAGGACAAGGTGATCCTCAATTCGCCCGAGACCGTCAAGGCGCTGGAGTACGCCAAGGAGATGTCGAATCACTTCGTACCCGGCTGCGCGGCGTGGAACGATTCCTTCAACAACAAGGCCTTCCTCGAGAGCCAGGTCTCGCTCACCAACAACGGGGTGTCGATCTACGCCTCCGCCAAGGCGAACGCAGCGAAAGATCCCAAGGCGAAGGAGGTGATGGACGACATGAACCACTCGCTGTGGCCCGTGGGCCCGGCGGGCAAGCCGACCGAGTTTCACATCGCCTACCCGATGCTCGGCATGCGCTACACCAAGTTCCCGCAGGCCGTGAAGGCCTTCCTCGCCTTCACGCTCGAAGCGGAGAACTACAACCCGTGGCTGCAAGCGGCGGTGGCCTACATCACGCATCCGCTGAACGCCTACGACGCCAACCCGGTGTGGACTTCGGACCCGAAGCTGTCGGTGGCGCGCGACTGCGCCAAGCGCACGCTCACGGCCGGCGGACTCGGCTCGGTCGGCGAAAAGGCCGCCTCGGCGCTCGCCGACTTCGTGATCCTCGACATGTTCGCCTCGGTCTGCACCGACCGCGCGAGCATCAAGGACGCGATCTCGGTGGCCGAACGGCAGGCGCGGCGGATCTACCGCTAGCCGGCGGCCGGCGGGGAAGGCATGAACCAGTCCACGAGATGGGAGCGGCTGCGGTCCAACCGCGACTGGCTCGGGTTCTGGTTCATGCTGCCCACGGCGGCTTTTCTGCTGCTGTTTCTCGCCTACCCGCTCGGCCTGGGCATCTGGCTGTCGTTCACCGACGCGCGCATCGGCAACCCGGGCAAGTTCGTCGGGCTGGAGAACTACGAGTGGATCATCGGCGACGCCAAGTTCCAGACCGCCGTGTTCTTCACGATCCTCTATACCTTCGTCGCCAGCGTGTTCAAGTTCGCCATCGGCCTGTACCTGGCCCTGCTGCTCAATCAGAACATGCCGTTCAAGGCCATGATCCGGGCGGTGATCCTGATTCCCTTCATCGTGCCGACCGTGCTGTCGGCGATCGCGTTCTGGTGGATCTTCGATCCGCAGTTCTCGGTCATTTCCTGGTCGCTGCGCCAGCTGGGGTGGATCGACGGCAACATCAATTTCCTCGGCGACGCGTGGAACGCGCGCTGGAGCGTGATCTTCGCCAACGTCTGGCGCGGGGTGCCGTTCATCGCGATATCGCTGCTCGCCGGGCTGCAGACCCTGCCGCCGTCGCTCTACGAGGCGGCGACGCTCGACGGGGCCACGCGCTGGCAGCTGTTCCGGCACGTCACCTATCCGCTGCTGACGCCGATCATCGCCGTGGTGATGACCTTCTCGGTGCTGTTCACCTTCACCGACTTCCAGCTCATCAAGGTGCTGACCAATGGCGGCCCGGCCGGGGCCACCGAACTGATGGCCACCATGTCCTACAACACCGCGATCCTCGGTTCGCGCATCGGCGAGGGTTCGGCCATCTCGACGGCGATGGTGCCGTTCCTGCTCGCGGCGATCATGGTCTCCTGGTTCGGCCTGCAGCGGCGCAAGTGGCAGCAGGGGGAAGACAATGACTGAGCCGGCCGCGCTCGCGAGGCCGGGGTCGCGCGAAGACGAAAGCGTCGGCATGAGCTACCTGTCGACGCTGCCGCAGCGGCTGGTGACGCTCTACCTGCCGCTGTCGATCATCATGATCGTGCTGCTGTTCCCGTTCTACTGGATGACCATGACGGCCATCAAGCCCAAGAACCAGCTGCTCGATCTGGACACCCACAGTCCGTTCTGGACCTTGAGCCCGACCCTCGAGCACATCGAGGAGCTGCTGTTCAAGACCGACTACCCGCTGTGGTTGTGGAACACCATGTTCATCGCGGTCTCGGCCACCATCCTGTCGGTCGTGGCGAGCGTGTTCGCCGCCTACGCCATCACGCGCATCCGCTACCGCGGCGCCCAGTGGATCGGCGGCTCGATCTTCCTCGCCTACCTGGTGCCGCCGTCGATCCTGTTCATCCCGCTCTCCACGGTGGTGTTCCAGTACGGGCTGTTCGACACGCCGTTCGCGCTGATCCTGACCTACCCGACGATCCTGATCCCGTTCTCCACCTGGCTGCTGATGGGCTACTTCAAGACCATCCCCTACGAACTCGAGGAGTGCGCGCTGATCGACGGCGCGAGCCGCTGGCAGATCCTCACGCGCATCATCCTGCCGCTCGCGGTGCCGGGGCTGATCTCTGCCGCCATCTTCTGCATGACGCTGTGCTGGAACGAATTCATCTACGCGCTCACCTTCATCAACACCACCAGCCAGAAGACGGTGCCGGTGGCGATCGTCACCGCCTTCACCGACGGCGACCAGTACCGCTGGGGCTCGCTGATGGCCGGGGCGCTGGTCGGCTCGCTGCCGCTGGTGATCCTGTACGCGTTCTTCGTCGAGCACTACGTGTCGGCCATGACCGGCGCAGTCAAGGAGTAGTCAAGTGAACCAGCTCGATCTGAAGGGACGCACCGCCGTCGTCACCGGCGGCCTGATCGGCATCGGCGCGGCGATCGTGAAGCGCCTCGAGGCGTCGGGGGCCAAGGTGCGCATCTGGGACGTGGGATCGAAGGACGATCCCGTGGACGTGACCGACCAGAAGGCCATCGAGCGCGCCACGGCGCAGGCGGCGGCGGATCTCGGCCGCATCGACATCCTGGTCAACAACGCCGGCATCGCCGGGCCGACCGTTCCGGTGGTCGACTATCCGGTCGCGGACTGGAAGCGCGTCATCGACATCGACCTCAACGGCCCCTTCCTGTGCTGCCGCGCCGTGGTGCCGCACATGGTGAAGGCGGGGTACGGCCGCATCGTCAACATCGCTTCGATCGCCGGCAAGGAAGGCAACCCGAACGCCGCGGCCTACGCCGCGGCAAAGGGCGGCCTCATCGCCTTCACCAAGGCGCTCGGCAAGGAGCTCGCCAAGACCGGCGTGCTCGTCAACTGCATCACGCCGGCCGCGGCGCAGACCGCGATCCTCGACCAGGTGACGCCGGAGTTCGCGCAGTTCATGCTGTCCAAGATCCCGATGGGGCGCTTCGTGAAGGTGGAAGAGATCGCGGCGATGGCCTGCTGGCTGGCGAGCGAAGACTGTTCGTTCACCACCGCAGGCGTGTTCGACATTTCCGGCGGAAGGGCGACCTACTGACATGGCGAAAAAGAAAGTCATTCCGTTACGCAGCGTGCAGTGGTTCGGCCGGCAGGACATCTACGGCTTCATCTACCGCAGCTGGACCAAGAACCGCGGCATCCCGCAGGACCAGTTCGACGGACGGCCCGTCATCGGCATCTGCAATACCTACTCGGAGCTGGTGCCGTGCAACTCGCACTTCCGCACCATCGCCGAGCACGTGAAGGCGGGCGTGCTCGAGGCGGGAGGCTTCCCGCTCGAATTCCCGGTGATGTCGCTGGGGGAGACGCTGCTGCGGCCCACGGCGATGCTGTACCGCAACCTCGCCAGCATGGACGTCGAGGAATCGATCCGCGCCAACCCGATCGACGGCGTGGTGCTGCTCGTCGGCTGCGACAAGACCACGCCGGCCCTGCTGATGGGCGCGTCCAGCGTCGACCTGCCCACGGTGGCCGTTTCCGGCGGGCCGATGCTCTCGGGCAAGTACCGCGGCACCGACATCGGCTCGGGCACCAACGTCTGGTCCATGTCGGAAGACCTGCGCGCCGGCAAGATCTCGGTGGCGGAGTTCCACGAAGCCGAGTCCTGCATGC